>Ga0302130_1000670_pt1 | contig 20475 bp, 17 predicted proteins | sample CB9_surface_MG_FD_203117 | JGI IMG/M metagenome (GOLD analysis project Ga0302130, IMG submission 203117) | Marine microbial communities from Western Arctic Ocean, Canada - CB9_surface | ecosystem: Environmental > Aquatic > Marine > Oceanic | place: Canada: Western Arctic Ocean | collected... | reverse complement strand
GATGGATATAGTTGAAGTTGCACCTGATTATGATCATAGTGAAATTACCGCGTTGATCGCTGCTCAGCTTGGACTTGAATATTTGTGTCTACTCGCTTTCTCAAAAATGTGAAGTCATAATTAATAGTTCAAGTCTATAAAATTATTTGGCTACTTGATACCATTAAAGGTAAGTAAACAAGAAATCTTTGAAGCCTATACTCGAATATTTCTAGTTAGTTTTTGCGCCCTAGCATAGATCATCATTTCTGGTGGGTGATGGTTACAGAACAGTTCAAACGAACTCAGAAAACCGGGTTACCATGCCAGCATTCACTCGGGTTATGTGTTACCGATGGCTGGAAAGACTTAATTTATGAAGTCAATAATTAGGGCGCCGATATACAGAGTCCTTATAAAGGAATAACATCAGTCGACCTATTGATTAAATCGAACTGGCATAGCGTTTATCCATAAAGCTGGGAAAATATGGCGAGCTACTTGACGCTTATGGGTCATGCCGATACCTTTTGTCTAAACAAGACTATGGTGAACTTGATTGTGCCACTAGACCTAAGCATGAAAACTGGGTTATGTATGAATCTAAGGTACTATAGAAGCCTAACAACCCTTTTATCGATTCCACATAATTTATTGATAGAAACGCTTAAATAGATAAAGTTATCTGCAGACTGAGAATAATATTTAAAGCTTCTAAAGGTGGTTATAATATAACAGGGCCGTCGGCTTTGATTGGAGGGCTTTATTGAGGCAGGTGTTAATTGGGAAACGCAACCAATGTCGAAATGAATGCGCTAATGAAGTTAGCCCATCTATCAGTATTCAGTGTCATTATTGCTGATCGAAACCCCCAAAAGCCTGTGTCATAGCCGGAAATCGAACTCGATTATGAAAGTTATGATTCACCTGCCCATACAAGATAAATTACCATTAATCCATTGTCAGAGTACTGAGAAAAAATCCAAGTTCTATCTCTTTTTTGATCTGATATTAAATGTGCTGGTGGGCCAAATACGGGCAGCCTGTGCAGTTTTTTGGTGTTGGTTTGGCCTGGTAATACTGATCGGGAAAAAGTTTTTTGTTTCATAGGCTTAGGCGCTCGTTTTCTTTGAGCATTGATATTCTGAACCTATCTGCTTCCATTCCATGGCGACAGTCACTACGTTCTCATAATGCCTTCTATTTGCAAATCCTAACATCTGTCATCATATCGATGACTGAATGACTACTTTTCCATTTTTCTTTATCAACTTAAAGCTTATAAATAGCTACGATTTTGGGCGCCTTCGCGATAGATTTTTGAATGACTGGTTTAGCTGGTTTTTCATGAGAATCGCTCAGTTCGAAAAAATTACCCATCCAGTCCAAATAAATACTCTTAAGCAGATACTCAAATTACGAGTCCATCAGGCAGTTACGCCACTTAAGAGCCATTCAGAACGAATGGTTAATTAAATATTGTGTCCCTAGAACTTCCAGAACTTCGGCAATTGTAAGACATTTAAAAACCGCATCATTTTGCTTTTTGTGGTTAGACAGTCATCAATAGCCTGGACTATAGTGCTGTTGATGACTCCTGATCAAATCGGCCTAGCTGTCTCGTATTTCACTTGATTGAGTTCAATCAACGAGCGGATGTCTTAAACTCCATCAATCGTCGTCAGTTGATTCAAAACAAACACACATAGCACATTAATGCCTTTACGGTAACGCGTATTAGATAGCCTTCATCGCCTGACATTAGCTTGAGCCATTCGACCTTTAGTGAAAAGGTATTGCAAACTGATAAGCCTCCCCTGGTGGGACGTTATTTCGTATCGAAATTCCAAACACCATCCCAATCTATAGGCATACTGTGAGCACGAAGTTTTGCGACGCGGTCCAAATATACTGCAGCGGGTGGATCGGAGGCGTCGATTTCCAAGCATGCTTTAAAGGCTATCTCTGCGTTGCCCCAGTCCTGATTTCGATAGGCCGCCAGGCCGGTGTGAAAATATTTGGCGATAGATGCATTGTCCTTCGACTTCAACAATTCATAAACCCGTGTTGGAACTTGCTTACCTTTAACTCGAATAAGATCGAGCTCGCGAACGGTGATATCGTCACCTGCGAGGATGCGGGTCCGTTCCGAAATCAAGGTTCGTGTCCCGTATGCTTTATTCGCACCTTCTAGTCGAGAGCCCAAATTCACAGGGTCGCCCATTATGGTGAAGTTCTTAGAAGTTTTTGAGCCTACCGTACCAACAATCATCTCGCCAGTTGAAACACCGATTCTGAGGTCGATTTGGATTCCTGCAGCATACGCACCGAGTTCGCTGCCGACATCGTCTCGAAATTTTTCAAAATGATCGAGCGCTTGCGCTGCGGCGCGGCAGGCCAGCAATGCGTGTTCGTCCGAACCGCTAAATGGAGGCCCCCAGTATGCCATAACCGCGTCCCCCATAAACTTGTCAACAACGCCCTTGTTTTCTGCGATGGCGTCTGCCATGTGGCTGAAAAAACAGTTAATCAACTTGACGAGATCATCTGGCGAGAGGGCTTCAGAGATAGCCGTGAAGTCTTTCAGATCAATAAACATCACCGTCATTTCACGGCGCTCACCACCGGGTTCGGCGAACTCGGGATGATCCAATAGGTTGGAAACGATCCTTGGATCCATATACTTCCCAAAAGTGTCTCTGATTCGCTCCTTCAGACGTAATTCACCAACCATGTGGTTGAAGGCGCCGGTCAGTCTTCCAATCTCATCATTGGAAATTATCGGGACCTCAGTATCGAGGTCGCCATTTTCTACAGCCTCGGTACCAGTCACCAGGTTGCGAATGGTACGGACCAGTATACGGGTGACGATAAATGCGAAGGTGATGCTGAGCAAGGTCGCCAAAGCGGTGAGCGCAACAACAGAGAAGAGCAATCTCTTTTCGTCGCGGTCGGCCCTGAAAACAGCTGCAACGGTTAAATCCGAGATATGACGACGAAGCACTGCGATTTCGTCATTAAACGACTCTTGGCGCGCGTCCAGAGCGGGCAGAAGCGAGTTGAATTTTACCAAATCTACTGAATTTCGAAGGGTAATCAGGTCTTCTGCCCGTGCTTCGAAGGCCTTGTATTCGTTCTTAATATCCTTCAATGCGCGCTCCAATCGGATGATAGTAGGGCGCGCTTGGGGTGCCGACTCCTCGTCTTTAAGCTGGCGGCGGATACTCTCGAACTCTTTGGTGATCCGCAGGCGCATGGCTTCATATTTTGCTCGGACAGTCGCCAACTTTTTTTCGCTTGCCTGTGCTTCTATCAGCACGAACAATTTCTGGAGTACAACGGCCTGCTCAACGACATGCAGATTGACCCGGGTCGCTGCCTCGCTAACGGGTAGGTGCTTGTTGGCGACAGCGTCGAGTTCGTCTGAAATGTTTGCTGCGAGGTGCACGGAATAGGCGGCAACGGCGAGCATCAGCATTAAAACTACCAGCGCAATGCCGAAGATCTTATGAGCTATATTTAAGTTCATGAACTTGTCCTCACCCATGTTCTCGCCTTATAGGAGAGAACCGGTCTTGTCAGATTTAAATCCGCTTTGATATAAATATGTGATCAACCTAGTTAAGGCTAGCGTGTATAAAAGCCATATTTTCATATTACAAGCAGAGAAAGATCTTCTAATAATCTCTTATTTACTTAGATATCCAACAAAATCCTGGATAACCCCACATATTTTTAACACATAATACATCATAATAGATTTAGTAATTTAAAAAACCAAAAACTGTCCTACTGCCATCTTTTGGTTGCAGCCAATAAAATTATTTAGTGTCCTGATGCTAGCCGAATAAGCTGATTTGTGATGATGTACTAATTTTAGGTGAGACATCACGAGGTGAGGGTAGCCAGTGCTTCTCCCTGAGATGGAAAATTTATCCGTTAAAATATTGCTTCACCTTATTTTTTTTGCTCAAACCTTATCAAGCAAAAGCGTGTGGAAGTGCACAATCTTTTGTGGAAATTGACTTCGATGACCGCATTGTTGAAAAAAGTAAATCAAAGGTTATTCACTTGATCGACAAAGCTTCATTTGGACAACTTCCGGCTATGTAAAAAAACCAATTTATCATCGCCCCCGATACCCGTCCGGCCCATATGGCTAAGATAGTCGATTAACTGTTGATCAGGCTTTACACGAGAAGCAATTCAGCACGAACCGGACTCTATAAAAATAAGGCTGTATTAGTGGATCGATACGAAGATGCCTTAAAAACTTTTAATCAAAAAACGATTAATCAGGCTTTTTGAGTGAGCGTGTGAGTGATGCGCAGGTGACGTTCTTGATTAGGGTTTATGACGTAAAAAAAGTATTGACGTTTTAGTCGGGTAGCTGACGAATCCTTACAATAATATTTGTGCTGGAATAACCCTCGAGCAAATCGATCGTCTCAATTCGACCACCATTTTTCAACACAGCATCTGCACCAGCGATTTCTTCAATCCGATAGTCAGCACCTTTAGCGAGAATATCAGGCAGAATTTCACCCCTGATCCGTTCAGGCGTGTCTTCGCTAAACGCCACCAGATAATCGACGCTAGATAATCCGGCCGAGCACCTGCATGCGTTGGTTGAGCGGATTGATCGGCCTTTGCATACCCTTCAAACGCTGAACCGAAGCATCATTATTGATCGCAATTATGAGAATATCACCGAGCGCCTTGCATTGTTCGAGATTAGCAACATGGCCGGGTTGCAGGATATCAAAACAGCCGTTGCTCATGACGACCTGATTCGAACCGCGTAACGATTTAAGCACTGACAGCAAATCTGTTTCACTAATAATTTTTCGCCCAAAAATAGAATTAACCCCACCTTTTTCTTGGTCGTCGAGGCTGACGGTCGCCGTACCGAGTTTACCAACGACAATACCGGCGGCCTGATTGGCAAGCAATGCCGCAGCATGATGGCGTTGACTGGCAGCGCAGGCCGCGGCAAAAACAGCGATCACGGTATCGCCAGCACCCGTGACATCAAATACGTCGAGACATCGTGACGGAATATTAATAACACGCTCAGCCTCGATCAAGGTCATACCTTTTTCACTACGCGTAATTAACAGCGCATCCAGCTTCATTTCATCAATGAGCTTACGCCTGCGTGTTTCGATGTCAGCTTCTGTTTTACAGATGCCAACCATTTGTTGAAACTCGGACATGTTATGAGTCAGCAAGGTCGCATTTTGGTATCGTTCCCGATGATTACCCTTCGGATCGATCACTACAGGAATTTTGAGTTGCCGACAGCGCTCAATAATTGGTGGGCAAATTTGTGCTAATGCGCCTTTATTTTAATCAGAGAGAATCACCAGTTCGGTCTGATCGAGTGATAACAAAATATTCGCTAATAGACCCGAGCAATCAACCAGTGAAAAATCCTTTTCCTGATCCAACCGAATCAATTGCTGATGTCAGCTGGGGATTCGCAGCTTGATAATTGTATTGAGCTCGGCTTTCGCAACCAATTGAGCATCGACGGAAAATGTGCACATGATTTTGGCCAGTTCGATGGCAGCTTCATCTTTCCCAACCAGACCAAAAAAGCTCACATCAACGCCTTAAATGGCGAGATTTATGGCGACGTAGGCCGCACTTCGCTGTCTTCAATGTGTACAACAGGCACAGGTGCCTCTGGTGAGATACGGTTGGTATCACCATGCCAGTAGCGATCCAGCATGACGTCACCTACAACGATTATTTTTTTTCCTGTAATGTCGATCATATAAATGAAAATTCAAACTTTGTGCGTTAGTATTAGATAACGAATATTATGGCGGCTTTGTGAGCCTGTACATAGTCATCCCGTTTAATCAATTAAATATCTGTTCTTAGTTTCTATCGCTATACCTTTGAAATTCTTCGCTCCTTGCAGAAAGGTATTTTGAGCCCTCCCTGCCTTTTTGTTGAGTTGGTATGCAAGAGTACAGTGCACGTTAATAGACTCTTTTTCCATTAGTTCTGGGCGACTTGGGAATGGGAATCTCAGTTGAAAAAGACAACTCAAAATCCATTGGCAAATCGGTTCATGCGTCAGAACTTCGTCTACCAATAGGGCAGCACTCAGCTAAGAGTCAGTTCTTCTCGTTCTTCAGTGGATAACGTTATACCCTCGAGATCTGATGCTATTTTATCCTTCCAGCAATACAATACATTGCTGGCTATACTCAATGATTTAACAGCCTCTGGTATCGTGTAAACTTGGTCCTGAATCAGCGTGACTGCTGCTTTTTTATTTTCTTTAGAATACTGTTTTATTCGTTCGTTTTTGCCCTATTCTGACACATCAATAGTTGATAAATATGATGTCTTATTCAAGATCCTCGTTTTTTTGGACTCGAAAATCCCAAAATATATTGGTTTTATAATGCAGAGTGAAAGCACCAAACATTAGAGAAAAGCCTGACTAGGCTTATTTTAAATAGAGGCATTGCCTATGGCTGCGTAGGTTTTAAGCACAGAACACACTTAAAGAGGCTGTCTAAATTGTTGGATCCATTTCTGCTTTCGCAATGTACTTCACTTCACATAGTTAGGAATGTGTCCCGAAGGCTTCACCCTAACGATTTATTTAAATTAGATTGAACGATTAATGTAAATGTTTAGAGATTTTTCTAATGGTTTTTTGAAAAAATATCGGTGTTAAGCTTTTAGTTGTTTTACTAAAATTAAAACTATTAAAACTATTAAAACTTTGCTTTTGCCGTCATAAGGAATTGATGGTCAACTCTTAATCTGATGTGAGTGTTGAATATATTTTTAATCCAACTAAGAATCTATCGACCTTTTTAAGTGGGGATACCATGGAAACACGATCAAGTTTAGTCAATTTCACCCATTATGCCTAAACACATAAAATTGGCTTGATAAAAATTGGCTTGATAAAAATTGGAAATATAATAATCATAATTTTTTTGCATAATATCTTCCCTAATGATAAATATAGTAATCAATTAACTATAAGCGAGTGTTATTAATATATTCACGAACTTTAATTGGTTTAGGCATAAAATTCACTAATAATAATTGGAGAGAAAAATGATTGGCGATAGAACACCTGAGGTTGAAGCGTTTTGGTCCAAAGTTTGCGAAATACATGGTATATCAAACGATAATTATCATACCAAAACATTTGGTGATCCAAGATACGCTGAATATGGTAATCACGTCACTGAACTTGCAATTGCGGAAACTAAACGAGCCACCGCACATCTTGCGCTGGATTTTGAATTAAACCAAGTCGCTCGAAGAAAAACTGGGGATTATTGGATTATCTTGTGGGAAGACTTTTCTCCAGCCTGCGTACTGCATTTAGTTAATGTTGAAGTTAGACCATTTAAAGACGTTGATGCAGCGTTTGCTGCACGTGAAGGAGAAGGTGACGGGAGCCTAGAATATTGGAAACGCATTCATGAAGAGTACTTCAAATTGCAATTGGCTGACTGGGGCAACGATTGGTCCGATGATCTTCCAGTTGTACTAGAGTCGTTTGATTTGTTGATGGTTAATGACAATTGATATCGCGCTAAACATCGCGGTATCTTTTTGGTTGTTGCATTAACTCAAAAACCAGCTCTTCTGCGCCAAAACCTGAACGGCCTAACGACATTGCTTGTTGTCCGTTGTATTCAAGAGATTCTTTGACCTGTGGAATACTCAGGTAGCTAGCGCTGATAATGATCATGATCAGTTTAAAATCATGATCTTCTAGTTGGGACAAAAATGTATTCGGTTCTGTTACATATTGATTGAGTATTTTGATTAAAGGAACTACCAGTTCATTCCTTGCTCGAAGAACGTGATCCAATGGGGCATTTTTAATATCTAAGCCACTCGATGGGGGGTGATTGTAGCCACCGGGATAAACGACATTTGAAATTTCGGCAAATGAGTTTCTTTGTTTATCACTCAGGGCTAAAGTCATATTTTTGCCCGTTTTATTGTAGATCGTGACTTTATTATATATTCAGCTGTTCGACGAGCAAGGGCCGCAATAGTTGCGGCTGGGTTAACTGAAGATGATGTAACAAAAACACTCCCGTCCACAATATATAAGTTTTTAACATCGTGACTTTGTAGCCAAGGGTTCACAACAGACTGATCGGCATCTATTCCCATTCGACAGGTTCCAAGTGCATGCCAACCATTGTCAGTCACTAAGCTGGATGCGCTAGTCTGGTGAGCACCCGCTTCACTAAATGATTGAACTGCTTTTGCGGTCATAAACTTAAGTATACGTTTACTATTCTCAGAAACTTTATAAATTAGTCGAACAGTCGGATCACCGTTAGAGTCAATAAAGTTGGGGTCTAATACGAGTCGATTCTGTCTGTTGGGCAAATCTTCAGCAGTAATGCCCCATACTGCTGAGCGTCCCAACCAGTTGTCAATGCGTTGATGAAGGGGTTTGCCCCAGCATCTGGATTCGTCAATGGGATAAAGTGCTGCTGACAATGGGCCTCCTGATGGTGATAAGTTCCACTTTGCACCTCGAACAAAATCATGCACTGGACGCGTCTCGGCAAACTCGAGTGAATAGATGCTTTGGCCCCAATGACCTTGCCAACTCATCATAGGTTCGTCAAAGAACCCAATGACTCTAGAAAGAGGGTGCATCATCAAATTTCGACCCACTTGGTCTGAATGATTTGCGAGGCCATTGGGAAATTTTGGGGAGGTTGATTTTAACAAAAGTTGTGCTGATCCTATGGCATGGCTAGCAAGAATGACAATTTCAGATTCTATCTGGTGAGTATTGCCAGATGCATCTTTAAATAATGCTCCACAGGCAAGTCCGTGTTGATCCAATAATATACGCGAAACACGAGCGCCCGTTTTAAGTATTGCACCACATGCAATGGCCTCAGGCCAGTGAGTTTGATCGACTGATCCTTTGGCACCCTCGTTGCAGCCTGCTCGACAAGTAGAACGTTGTACGCAGGGGCGACGTCCTTTATAGGGTAAAGAAGCAATTGCATTGGAACCAGGCCACCAATGCCAACCCATTTTATGGTGTGCGTTAGCAACACGTTCACCCCAAGGTTGTATCGGTAAAGGTGGCATTGGATACTCAGGAAAATCGGGGTATGCAGGGTCACCAGCAATTCCTGAAACACCGAAGTCAATGTCATTTTGATTATAATGGGGCGCTAAATCATGATAATTTATTGGCCAATTTTTGCCTACACCGTCGAGGCTATGGACGTTAAAATCACTAGGTAGAAATCGCATCCAATGGGCGCTATAAAGTATAGTGCTACCCCCCACACCGTTATACAACATGGGCTTTATATCGCTGGTGTCATCGAGGATTGGATAGTCAGCTGGTGATTTCCTTACATTTGGATTGGCATGCCAGGGGCCCATTGACAGAAGTTCAAAGTCTGGTTTATCGCCTGGGTAGTCTTCACGATTATTCCATTGCCCTTGTTCAAGGCAGGTAACTTTAATATTGGATCGGGCCAATTGCAACGCGGTAACAGCACCAGAAAGTCCAGCACCAATAATTAATATCTCTGTAGTAGTTTTAGACATCTCAAGCTAAACTTAAATCAGATTGTATTTTTGAACAAGCAGAATTTATCTTACTACCATACTTTATTGGACTTACGATTATGCAAAATAAAAAATGGACAGTTGGTGTTACCCATCTTATCAGGCCCCCGTTTGACGCAGAGCAGCAGGCATTTTTTAATAAGGCGGACATTATTTATTTCGATACACGTGATGAAAATCAGTTTGATAAATCTGACTTGGAGAAGTTAGATGCCTTTCTAGTTTGGACGCCCTCCATTGGCATTCAAACAATTAAACATTTGAAAAAGTGTAAAATTCTGGTTCGTTACGGCGTTGGATACGACAAGATTTCATTGAATATTTTATCTGAAAATAATATCGCTTTTTCCAATAATCCTGAGTATGGTCCTGAAGACGTTGCTGATACTGCAATGGCATTACTTTTGGCTTTACAACGCCGTATAGTTGAGCACGACAACAGGTCCCGAAATTATGACGTTACTTGGCAGGAAAACCATCTTGCTCCAGTTAAGCACTCGAAAAATATGACATTGGGTATTGTTGGTCTTGGCAGAATCGGTACTAGTATGAGCTTAAGGTTAAAGGCTTTTGGTTATCGGGTTATTGGATATGACCCTTATATTAGCAACGGTATGTTTCGAGCAATTGGTATTGAACGAGCTGAATCATTATCAGAGCTATCTGATCAGATCGACGCACTCTCAATGCACTGTCCTTTAACGGATGAAACTCGTGGCATGATCAACAATGAATTTTTAGCACAAGTTAAACCAGGCTTAATATTTATTAATACTGCTAGAGGACCACTGGTTTCAGACCTCGATGTGATTGAATCAAACCTGAGATCTGGGCAGTTGTCGGCAGTTGGACTCGATGTTTTACCCCTAGAACCACCCAATAATCACAGTCTAATTCGCGCCTGGCGAGAGCATGCTGATTGGTTGACAGGACGTCTACTGATAACTCCTCACAACGCCTTTTATTCGGATCATTCGATGCATGAATGTCGATTGAATGCGGCACAAACTGCCAAACTCTTTTTAGAAAACTCCATTCATCGAAATTCGGTGAGTTAAATCACGTTAATTGAGAGTTATGTCCCTAATACAGGATTGATGAACGTCCCTCTAAGAACTTCATACTGTGCTGCGATAGCGAGTAGTTTGCTCTCCTCGTATGGCTTCCCTACCAATTGTAGTGCCGTTGGCAGTCCATTGACGCTTATACCAGTTGGAATCGATATAGCCGGTAATCCAAGATAGTTGGCAAAACGAGTCATAGTGGCCATTGTTGAAAAATCACTGTCAATTTCTGCAGACTGCATTGTTTCAGGTGGTTTAAATTCAGGTGCAGTTGGTATGGAAACAGGCAGCATTAAGATATCAATGTTGGACATAATCTTTTCGGTTAAATGATTTAACACTGAACTACGAATTGAAAGCGCTTTAATATAGTCAACAGCATCGATTTCAAGACCGCCTGAGATGACGCTGCGAACTGCAAAAGACATAGCTGATTCATTATTAAGCAAGGCTTTTCGATGCATAGCTGCCCCTTCACTTTTAACGATGACCTGTTGCATTCGAGTGTAGAGATCGAGATCTGGTAGAGTAACATCCTGAATCAATAGTCCAGATTTTTCGAGCAGGTTACGGGCTAATAAAAAGTTTTCATCTCTTTCATTTAGTTGGTAAATTGGATCTAAATTAACAACACCAACCATACAATGGTTGTTATCAGCCGACGCTATCAAGTTACAATCAACTGAAGTAGCATCAAATGGGTCTAACCCTTGGATAGCAACCATGACTGAATGAGCATCTTCAACACATCTTGTCAGAGGCCCAATACAATCCATTGACCAAGTGCGGGCCATTGCACCATATCGACTAACAAGGCCATAAGTTGGTTTAAGACCGGTAATCCCACAAAAAGCAGCAGGAATTCTTATTGATCCACCAGCGTCTGAGCCAATTGATGCAAATGCTAGACCAGACGCGACAGCAGCGGCACTACCACCGGATGACCCACCAGTTATATGTTCAAGCTTCCATGGGTTATTACATCGACCCAAATGAACATTATCGCCTGTGCCACCTGCTGCAAGTTCATCCATATTTAAAGTGCCTAATATTATAGCACCCGCAGATTCAAGTTTTGCAACTACGGTGGCTACCTGATTGGATTTTGCGCGTTGGAGTAAACTGCCAGCACTTGCATGATGGTTATGAAAATCAAAAATATCTTTTATTGCTATCGGAATTCCATGTAATTTTCCACGCCACTGACTATTTCTAATCTCAGAATCAAGTTGTTTAGCCTTATCAATAGCGTACTCGTGAAAGACATTGTTGTAACAGTTGATGAGTGGGTTTAGATGATCGATTCTGCCTAATATTGTTTCGGTGACAGATTGACATGTGATTTTTCGATTTTTAATTTGATGACTTAATTCTGTCAACGTTAGGTAACAAATTTCATCAGACATCGTTTTTGGGAACTGTCAGAGTGTCAAGATAAACACGAAACTGCCAAGGGTCAGGTAATGGCCCAACAGGTAGACTAAATCCTTCTAGAAGTTGATTAACTTCTTCAAGAGCCTCATTGGAATGGCCTTCATTTGACAGGATTTTATTTGATATTTCGTAATTTCCATACATTATTGTATATTGTATCTAAAAAACTAAGACATTAAATCGTAAAATCAGAGGATTTACCAGAGGTAATGAAACTCCAAGTTGATAGCAATCTAATGAAAGACCACGATTCAGAAGATTTAGTGAATGATGAGATTCAATCGCTTCGTCGTGACCGCGATCGGTTGTTGCAGGGTTTGGACTCATTGCCTGGGTTAGTTGGTTATGTAGATTTAGATTTAAAAATTGTCTTTGCTAATCGACTGATTGAGCAATGGTATCAACGGCCGTTAAAAGATCTGGTTGGCATGCACTTAAAAACACTCTTTACAGAAGAGCATTTCTGCACGGTCGAGGCTCTACTAAAAAGGGTCCTATCGGGTGAGGCAATCAATGAAGAACGCGAGATTTGTTATCCAGATGGTATTACTCGGATGGTACATCTCAACTACATGCCCGATTCCGGCTCTTCTAGTGTTATCGGGTACTTTTTTTTAGTTCGTGACGTAAGTCAGCGACACAGTACCGAGTTAGCTCTAAAAAAAGCCAATAAGTTTTTGGATCAAGAGGTTCGTTCTGCTACTGCTGAACTTCAACTCAGGAATGATGAGTTACTGGCTGAAAACTTGGCTCGTCGAGAGAGTGAAGATCGTTATCGTATTGTTTCGGAGCTAACGTCGGATCTAATTTATGTCTATCAAATCGATAAAGAAGGATCGATGAAAACGACTTGGTTCACGGGCAGACTCAGTAAAGAATTTTCTCCAACGCAGACTGAAGATGGACACCAACGCATGTGGGGGCCTATTGTCCATCCTGATGATGAAGATATTTTAACTCACAGATTTGAACGTCTAATGAATAATTCAAGTTCAGTTGATGAATTCAGAGTGATTGATAAGAAAGGCGAGACTCGTTGGATGCGCGCATATGGTCGACCAATTTGGGGCAATAAAGAACAGCGTGTTGTGCAAATCATGGTGGCTACTCAGGATATTACTTCGACTAAAAATGTTGAACAGCAATTAGATCGTAACCGTCAAATGCTATCTGCAGCGCTGGACTCGATGTCGGAAGGGTTTATGCTGTTTAACGATCAGGGAGCATTGATAGAATTTAATGAAAAACTGAACCAGTTGTTTCCTAAAACAGCACCCTATTTTGTAAAGGGCGTTCATTTTGATGAGCTGTTAAAAAGGAGTGCCTACTCAGGTGAGGTGAAGGATGCTTTAGGTGACCCAGAACAATGGATGCAGAAGCGGTTAAAAAAATTCCCTAGTGAAAGTGGATCGGTGGAAGTTGAGTTAGCCGATGGTAGGTGGATTTTGTCCACTGATCGACTGACTCGTGATAATGGTATTGTTGCCATTCGCTCTGATATAACTGATAGAAAAAAGGCTGAAGCTTTGCGACGTTTCCAAGAAGCAGAGCTTGCCCACATTTTACGACGAGCATCTATGGGAGAAATGGCCTCGGCATTAGCCCATGAATTAAGTCAGCCCCTTGCCGTTGTTGTTAATTATGCGAACGGTTTATTACGACGATTGGATGATGAGTCGGGGCTAACCAATAATCAAACCCGCGAAGCCCTGTCAAATATTACGAGAGCGGGCCAACGTGCAAAAGATATTATCAGTCATGTTGGTGATTTTGTAAGGCAAGGTGATCCTGAGGTTACTCCACACAGTATCCGGGCGATTATCAATGGTGTTCATCAGTTACTCCGAGATACCGCTGAACGTCATAGTATTAAATTAAATATACATTTTGTACCGAAGGACTTTTTGGTAGCAGTGAATAAAATCGAAATAGAACAAGTATTATTTAACCTAGTGACTAATAGTATTGATTCGATTCAACAAGCTGCCTGCAATATTAGACAGATTGATATTGTCTGCAAATTTGATGATGAATTTTTAACTTTAACTATCAGTGATACTGGACCCGGTGTTGACCCTGCTATACTAGAAACCATGTTTGATACTTATATAACCACAAAATCACGTGGGCTTGGAATGGGGCTGTCCATTAGTCGTACTATTATTGAGGCCCATGGTGGAAGGTTATGGCTTGATGCAACATTTTGTAAAGGCGCTAGACTATGTGTTCGACTACCAATAACAAGAAATGATAAAAAAAATTAATAATACTGGCATAGTCCACATCGTTGATGACGAAATTGACGTTTGTCACTCGGTTAAGTTCTTGGTTGAGTCTATCGGACTCACTGCGATTTGTTATTCTTCAGCATCGCAATTTTTTGATCAGCATGAAGATGGTGGCGCGGGTTGTATTGTTCTTGATTTACGAATGCCAGGTATTAGCGGCCTTGAAGCCATCGAATTGATGTCTGAAAACGCAATTTATGAGCCTGTTATTGTGATAACTGGGCATGGTGATGTTCCGGCAGCGGTTAGGTCCTTAAAATTGGGTGCTATCGATTTTTTAGAGAAACCTTGTAATGACCACTTATTAATTGAAAAAGTCAATTCGGCTATTGATATGGATATCAAAAACAGGGAGTTACGATCTCATTTTGAATCAATTGAGAATAGCTATCAGTCATTAACTGACCGTGAATGTGACGTGCTTAAATGTTTAGTCGCTGGTAATTCGAATAAAGAAGTTGCTCGAAATCTTTTAGTCAGTCCCAAAACTGTAGAACGTCATCGATCTAATTTAATGCGAAAATTAAGTGTTGGTTCCTTTGCCGAATTAGTGCGTGATTACGCATCTTTGGTCGAGATGTAATATTAATCCTCATGATAACGGTTGGAATAAAATCCTGAAATCTTACTTTTCACTAGCTTTAATTTTACTGTTAACGCTCGGCACTTTAAGAGGGGGCGCGACTAGTATTTCAAAGTATGTTTCTATTAATGATATTCCGCCCTTGTCATATGCCATGTGGCAATCCATGGTTGCAGCAATTCTTTTGATTTCAATGGGGTACATAAAAACGAAACGATTTCCGCCTATTTTTACACGTCCCATATTTTTTGTTACTTGTGCATTGGTAGGGGTTGCGATTCCGAATGTTGTCTTCTTTTACGTAGTTCAAACACTGTCTGCTGGAACAATGGCAGTGTTACTGACTCTGGTCCCATTATTTACTTATGTTCTAGTGCTGACTTTACAAGTTGAACGTTTTGATGCTGTTCGTGTAGGAGGTATAGCGATGGGTTTTAGTGGCGCATTAATTATTGCGACGCCCAGTCTAACTGATGGTCTCAATTTTAACTGGACTGTCATTATCGCAATGATCTGTCCATTAGGTTATGCCGGCATGAGTGTCTTTATAGCACGCTATCCCGTTCGTCATAGTCATCCTTTTTTGTTAGCTGGTGGTACACATCTTGTGGCTTTTTTGTTCTTATTGCCAACTGCAATTTTAACTAATGAATACTTATCAATTTGGAAAGATCCAGGTCTTATTGAAAGTCTGGTTGTGGTACATGGAGTTATTGCTGCAGTAGCTTATTCACTTTTTTTTAAGATTGTTGAGTTAGCTGGCCCTGTATTTTATAGCTTTAGTACCTATATCATTGCAATTACAGGAATTTGTTGGGGATGGTTTATATTTGGAGAAACCCACCACTATTCATTTTGGTTGGCGGTCGTATTAATTTTAGGTGGGTTAACAATTGTTAATCTTCGCCGTAAGGAAAAGACACCTGTCATAGGTGTTTAAAAGCCTCTTTATAGTCGCAGAACAAATGTCGATAATTCGTTAAAAAACTATTGAGTGTGAGAGTTGAACGTGAGTTTCTCCCAATAATTTCCAAACTGGAAAATGCAAAAATATTGAATTGTAAGCAATCCATTTAGCCGTTTCCTTTGCTAGATTTTTCTTTTGACTAGTATTGAGATTTTGTTGACTAAATGAATTAAAAGCTTCAGCTTCTTCATTTGAGCAAACGGTTTAAATGGGATCTTGTTCATCTGGTACTTTTGAAAAAAATCCTTGCACACCTTACATAGCCTAAGTTGTTACCGTGAAGCACCTTAATTGATTACTAATTTAAGAAAAACTTTACCTTACCGACGCTATAGATACTAAAGAGGGTAAATGACAATGCCTATCAGTGTTAGCATTAGTTTCCAGCAGATAGCATGAGTCCCCAGTGTTAGCGCTAGCTGAAGCTTCCCAAAGTAAGATAGTACTATCCAGTTTTGGGGAGCATAAGATTCAATACACAGCTTGCTGGACAAAAGTGCACCACCCTGTATATTTTATTTAGGATGCAAACGGTGCAAATGTTTGAATAATACTATATCAATCAATGATTTAAAATGTAAGCTGTTGCAGACTGGCAACTTTTATAGTTCCTAGCGAAATATTCTTTGGCTAATTTCTGAGCCTCTACAATCTGTGTTGCCACAATAAGAGTTTTTTACAGTTGATGGTGGTGCTAGTAAGAGCACAACCCCAACCGACCAAGGCAGAATCATCAGAGACGTAAGTTAAACCTGGGGATATCAGTTCTGAGAGGCTCACGTCCATCGCGGTTCCTGTGCCGTTGTTAGTGCATCTATAAAAACTAAACGATCAAAAACAATCACCTAACATACTTGCCCGCATGAGTAATGCCTCACGGGTGGCGTCGTCTGCAACAGCATCGTGGAATAGCTCGACACTGTAATTCTCGATTCCGCAATAACCCATAATTCCTGCACCCAGCTGAGTATGAATTGCGGAATCCATGCCGTGCTTAGCAAAGCGCTCTGCACTGGAAGCACAGGTGCCAATCAGCAGTCCCTTTTGTAGCGGCAACTTTTGTGGACCGTAGGCAAAACCAAGATTCCATACCCGATCAATCCAACCTTTGAGCATCGCAGGGAATGACCACCACCAAATTGAGCAAACCATCACAATGGCCTGATTTCGCTCAATACGGGCCATCTCTACCAGTACTTCAGTGGAATAAATTTTGTCTAAATTATCCCAGCTGGGCTCATCAATTTCGCGCATGACTGGATCAAAACCTTCTCGATATAAATCAACGCGTTCAATCTCATGGCCCGCAGCAATCGCTTGCCTAGCAAACACATCGGCGATAGCGGCTGTAAAGGAATCCGCTCGAGGATGACACAAAACTAATAGTACTTTCATATTGAAACCAAAATTTTTAGTTAGAAAAACCAACATTGTACCGAACGATATTAGAGGGCGATACGTGGATAAAAAAGGACACTTAGGAGGCGCGTCTAAAGTGATGATTCCTCTTTTTTGTATATCGGGGGGCTAAACGTGAAGCTGTAGGTATATTCCCCGCCTCATACCGGATTGTGCACCGTTGTCACAACAGACGTGTTACAGAAGTTACAACACACGACTCATTACAGGAACCATTATAGGACTGAGGTGGGCTGGTTGTATCACTCAAACGGAATCAGTGGGTTACAAGGGTGTTAATCGAACTGCATCTTCTAGGAGAGGGTTCAAAGGGTTTTTATTTAGTCACAAATACCTTTAAAACGATGCCAAGTCATCGTGTCAATGGACTCAACTAAATGAATGGAAATCGTGCACCGAGGCTATTTCATCATCAGACATATACTGGGTGAACTATTAATAGCCGCACTTGTGAATAATTCTAATTCGGCCAACACTTTTTAAAGAGAAGTCACCAGAAAATTTTTGTCTTAGGGATAATGCCTGTTAGGGTGGTTGAAAATCATATATTCTTTAAAATAATGCTGAACTCGCTAGACTTGATCCGCCATCAACGAACAGTGTTTGGCCGGTTACATAGCCTGAATCAGGTCCCATAAAAAAACCGACTGTACGAGCTATGTCATCAGCTGAAGCAAATCTTCCTAACGGAATACGATTGAGCTTTCTAATTCGTTCTGAACTTCCTTCTGGATTATTACTGCGAAAGAATTCAGTATCGACTGGACCTGGTGCTATTGCATTTACCGTAATTGAACTTTTTGCCAGCTCTAATGCCCACGTCCGGGTCATGCTGATCAAGGCCGCTTTAGAGCCCCCATAGGCCGTTCGAGTTGGAAGACCCAGTGCCAGCTCACTCGAAATATTGACAATGCGACCACGACCCAAATTTTTCATAGAGACAATACAGTGTTTAGTGCATTGTATTGCTGCGCCAAGGTTAATTTGGAATACTGAATCAACTGTATCAAGATCTATATCGGCAATTAATTCAGGGCCAACGATACCGGCATTATTCAATAAACCGGTGAAATTATAGTGTTGGCATAGCGATGAGAGTAATTTGTCTAAAGCTTTCCGATCAGCGAGATCGATTGAGTAAAAATCACCAGGGAAGTGAGATGGTTGGTTTCGCGCTAGTCCAACAATATGGTGACCTCGTTTGACCAGTAATTCTGCACAGGCCCATCCTATACCTTTGCTTGCACCGGTAATCAATGTAACTTGATCTAGTTTTTTGGCCATCATTTTATTATTCACTTATTTATTATAAAAGATTAATTTCGACACGATTGGATTGGAAAGTGCTTTGACCAGCCACGTCTGCGAGGTTGTCAGATGTTGTCCAGTTTACGGTTGTTTGTTGATCGTTATTTTGCCAAAAACCATTGACCGCAATAGCAACGCCACAACGGACATTGTCACTGACAGAGGCCATTCGATCACAATATCCATTGGCATTACTCAGGCGAATTTTTTTATTATCTTCGATACCCATTCTTAAGGCGTCAGCACTATGAATTAATACGCTTGGTGCCTTCTCTCGGTCTAAAAGTTGGTCAAGGTTGGCCATACTTGAGTTCACAAAATGATGAGCGGCTGGTGATACTAGGTATAAGGTTTTTGATGGATCCAGTTCTAAATCAACAGATGGCATTTTCCAGTCGGGCACTGGTGAAAGGCCCGCTTTTTCATATGACCGAGAATACAACTCAATTTTTCCGCTGGGGGTTGAAAAGTGCCCATTTGAAAATGGTATCTCCTGTTCTGATGCAAAAGGCTGATAACCATTTTCCTTTAAGGTTTTAAGTGAAATATTATCAAGCCGATGCGTGTCGTTTTGGGTTGCCTTTAATATTCCGTTTATTATTTCATCAGGCGTTTCATATAACCATTCATCCTCGAAGCCCATAGCACGTGATAGCAATTGCATTAGGTCCCAATTGCTCTTCGATTCACCTATGGGTGGTATAGCGGGGTGGTTGTAACCCAGATAAGTATGGCCATAACCTCTGTGCAAATCGATTTGTTCAAGTTGTGATGTGGCGGGTAAAACAATATCCGCATAGCGTGCTGTATCGGTCATGAACAGATCATGAACAACTGTAAATAAATCCTCTCGCATTAATCCCTTTTTTATTTCTGAGGTTTTGGGTGCGGATATCATTGGATTCGAACAAAATACAAATAACGATTTAATAGGATTTTTTGTTCTTGTGTTATTCAATTCGAAACCCAGTCGATTCATATTCACTGTTCGACCCGGAGCGGGGCAATGTTTCCATCGGTTAATCGATTCATCATTCCAAGCAAAATAGTCCCCAGTCGAACAACTGAGCCCGCCTCCCAGTATTCCATATTGACCCGTTAAGGCAGGGAGGCAAGTGATTGCTCGAACAGTTTGACCTCCTTGGATATTCCGATTAAGAGAGTCACCCATACGAATCATAGTAGGTGACTGTTGCACAAATAATTTAGCAAGGTGTTTGATCTGGGACACTTTAACACCCGTAATTTTAGCTACACGATGAAGATCAAATGTCATAACGTGATCTCTAAATTGTGGCCAACCATGGCAAAATTGATCTATCCAGACTTGATTATGATTTCCACTAACAATGATTTCACGCGCGAGGCCCAGAGCCAGAGCACCATCGGTGCCAGGAAAAGGTTGTAGATGAAAATCAGCAGCTTTAGATGAACGCGAGTGCCTAGGATCTATAACTACTAACTTGCTGCCTCTAGCCTGTGCCTTTTTAACAAATGGCATCAAATGTGGTGCTGTACTGGCTGGATTATGGCCCCAAAATATTATTAATTTAGAGCTCTCAACTTGTTGATAAGGTGGGCTCATTCTAGCCCCTAGGGTGGCGCGAACTGCATGGCGAGTTGCAGCCATACAAATAGATCTTTCGAGCTGACTGGCTCCGAGTCGATTCCAAAATCGTGCGCTGGCCACCGTCATCTGAACTAAGCCAAGTGTACCGCTGTAGCTATAGGGTAATATAGCTTCCGCGTTATCAGATTGAATAATTCTATCCCACTGTTTTTTAATGGTATCGATTGCTGTCGACCAACTAATAATCTCCCATT
>Ga0302130_1000669_pt1 | contig 20488 bp, 14 predicted proteins | sample CB9_surface_MG_FD_203117 | JGI IMG/M metagenome (GOLD analysis project Ga0302130, IMG submission 203117) | Marine microbial communities from Western Arctic Ocean, Canada - CB9_surface | ecosystem: Environmental > Aquatic > Marine > Oceanic | place: Canada: Western Arctic Ocean | collected... | reverse complement strand
ATGGATGCGCAGCGCGCAGCTAATAAGCTCGGCATTCCTTTTTACGTCTGGGATTTCTCGGAGCGGTTCAAGCTTGATGTGGTTGATGACTTTGTGGCCGAGTACCAAGCCGGCAGGACACCAAACCCCTGCATGCGCTGTAACGAGCGCATCAAGTTTGCAGCGTTATTGGAGCGTGGACTATCTCTGGGTTTCGAAGCAATTTGCACGGGGCACTACGCATCAATCATTGAGGATGGCCAGGGGAACCTCGAGCTGCACCGGTCTCTGGAAATGGCGAAGGATCAGAGCTATGTATTGGGAGTGCTAAACGCCAGCCAGTTGGCGCACTCAATGTTTCCGCTGGGGGCGACCGCGTCCAAAGATTTGATTAGGCAGGAAGCAGCTGCTCGGGGACTAAGTGTCGCAAATAAGCCGGATAGCTATGATATTTGCTTTATCCCTGAGGGGGATACCAGACAGTGGCTGAAAGAGTTTGTACCGACTGATGCAGGCAAAATTGTTGACGGCGAAGGAAATCAGCTGGGAGAGCACGACGGTCACGTGGGCTTCACAATTGGTCAGCGCAAGGGATTGAAAATCGGAACTCCAGCAGCTGACGGTAAGCCAAGATATGTGCTGGAAATTAGACCTAAAACCAAAGAAATTGTGGTTGGACCCGAAGAGGCACTAGAAATCTCTGACCTATTCGGCGCTCGCTATACCTGGTGCGGAAAAGCACCTGAAAATCCCGAAGAGGCTTTTGACTGCGATGTTCAAGTAAGAGCTCACGGAGACACTGTTCCTGCCACCGCAGCAATTGTTGATGGTCAGATGCATGTGCAGCTAAACGAACCGCTCTATGGAGTGCCCGCTGGACAAACTGCGGTCATCTATGTCGGAACTCGAGTCTTAGGCCAAATGACCATAGATGAAGCCAGAAGCAAGGTTTCAACGAGTGCCTAATCAGTTGATCAGAATCAAAGAGCTACGGGCGCTCGTTGAGAAATATCGAGACGCTTATTACCAACAAGACCAATCGCTTATTTCGGACGCTGAATACGATCTACTCGAGCAGGAACTAAAAAAGCTAGAAGCACTGGAGCCACAAGGTCTCGGGGATCCCCTAACAACCAAGGTCGGGTCTGGTTCTGGCAGCGTATTCGATCCAGTAATTCATGGTCAAAAGATGATGAGCCTGGACAATGTCTTTGACACGGAAGGTTTTTTGGCTTGGGCTGAAAGGGTCGGCCCAGGACCCTATTTGTGTGAACCTAAAATCGATGGACTCGCGGTTTCTTTGACCTACAAAGATGGGGTGCTTGTAAGAGCCGCCACCCGAGGCGATGGCGAGGTTGGCGAGGACATCACTCAGAATGCAATGACTATTCAGGGTGTCCCGCATCGACTGTCGGGCGATAATCATCCAGAACTTGTCGAAGTTAGAGGTGAGGTATTTTTTGAGCTTGAGGATTTTGCAAAACTAAATGCCAGTATCGTTTCCCAAGGAGGCAAACCCTTCGCAAACCCTCGAAACAGCGCTTCCGGTTCACTTCGTCAAAAGGACCCGGCTGTTTCGGCCACTCGGCCACTGAAGATGCTGGTGCACGGTTTTGGAGTCTGGTCGGCCGACGTTGTAAGCCAAAGCGCGGTATATCAAAAGCTTACGAACTGGGGGCTTCCGACAACCAAGCGCTATCAGGTGATTGAAACCCCAAAGCTCGTCCTGGCATTTATAGCCGAACTGGAAGCAACACGACGAACCATCGAGCACGAAATCGATGGGGTAGTCATCAAGGTAGATGATTTGGCCACCCAAGAAATGCTCGGGTCAACCTCCCGAGCTCCGCGATGGGCCATTGCCTACAAGTATCCGCCTGAGCAGGTAAACACCAAATTACTCGACATAAAAGTTTCAATCGGACGAACTGGCCGAGCTACGCCATTCGCAGTTTTAGTTCCGGCAGTTGTTGCCGGTAGCCAGGTTGAATTTGCAACCCTACACAACCAAGAACAAGTCAAATCAAAGGGCGTCCTTATCGGCGACACCGTAGTCCTGAGAAAAGCCGGCGATGTGATTCCGGAGATCTTGGGTCCGGTTGTTTCGCTGAGGGATGGCTCTGAACGTGCGTTTGTAATGCCTTCTAAGTGCCCGGAATGCCAGGCAAAGTTGGGACCAGCAAGCCTAGGTGACATTGATTTACGCTGCACCAACTCCAAGAGTTGCCCGGCTCAGCTTCGCGAGCGCATCGCATACATCGGATCAAGGGCCGCTCTTGATATTGAGGCTCTGGGTTATGTCAGCGCAAGCGCACTCACGAACCCGGTCGAACCGGAAGTTGCGCCGATTTTGTCCGAAGCGGATTTATTTTCGCTGACCATAGAGAAGCTGCTGCCAATAAAAGCCAAGGTAGTAGATGTGGATACTGGCCTTGCCAAAAAGGACGCTGATGGCAATGACAAGGTTGTCGATTTCTTCAGGAAGAAAAACGGCGAACCCTCAGAGGTTGCAATCAAGCTATTGGCAAACCTGGAAGTTGCAAAGACCAAGCCACTTTGGCGCTTGTTGGTTTCACTATCGATTAGGCACGTAGGTCCCGTTGCAGCTAGAGCACTTGCGGATAATTTTGGATCTTTCAGGGCAATTTTCGAAGCCAGTCAAGAGCAGCTTGCAGAGGTCGATGGCGTTGGGCCAACGCTGGCTGAATCGATAACCGGTTGGTATGTCGAGGACTGGCATCGACAAATTATCACTAGCTGGGAAGCCGCAGGAGTGCAGCTGTCGAACCCTTTGCATAAGGAGGGTCCATCCAAAGCCGATGGACTGTTTGCAGGTCTGTCAATAGTTGTCACCGGCTCAATGGAAACAATGACGAGAGAAGCTATTGAGTCTCTGATAATCGAAAACGGCGGAAAGGCCTCTTCTTCGGTATCCAAGAATACTGCTTTTTTGGTGGCTGGCCCTGGGGCCGGATCGAAGTTGACCAAGGCTGAGTCGCTGGATGTCTTGGTAATTACCGAAGCGCAGTTCCTAGATAAATTGCCAGCCTGACGGAACTAGACTGGGTTATTAACACCAATTGATGAAGTGGGAAACCGTATGTCTGAAATTACACCCGATTTGGTTCGCCATCTCGCATCTTTGGCCCGCATCTTGGTCACCGATCAAGAGGTTGAGCAGTTGGCCGGCGAGCTTGGAATAATCGTGGATTCGGTTGCCACGGTCACTAAGGCTGTTTCCGGAGATGTCACTGCGACAAGCCACCCAATTCCAATGGCAAATGTCTATCGCGAGGATGTCATCTTGCCGTCCCTTTCCCAGCTGCAGGCCCTCTCTAGCGCTCCAGACAGTGCTGAAGGCCGGTTCAAAGTAAACGCAATCTTGGATGAGGACTAGAAATGACTGACATAACCTCCTCCAGCGCGGCGGTCCTCGCCGGACTTATCTTGAGCAAGAAAGCTTCATCGGTTGAAATAACTACTGCGTTTTTAGACCGTCTTGAAAAATTGAATCCAAAGACCAACTCATACCTTCACTTCAATCGTGAAAACAGCTTGGCTCAGGCCAAAAGGGCCGATCAGCAGCTAGCTGAAGGAAAGACCGTCTCACCACTTCACGGCGTTCCAATTGCGGTCAAGGACAACCTAACTACGACCGATGCTCCGACCACCGCCGGTTCGAAGATCCTTGAGGGGTGGGTGCCTCAATATGATGCAACCGTCGTTAGAAAACTGAGAGAGGCTTCAATGCCGATTCTTGGAAAAACCAATCTTGATGAATTTGCAATGGGGTCCTCGACTGAATTTTCGGCATACGGACCAAGCAAGAACCCTTGGGACCTAAGCAGGATCCCCGGAGGCTCCGGTGGAGGCTCCAGTTCCGCTATTGCCGGCCACCTTGCCCCGCTTGCGATAGGCAGCGACACAGGAGGCTCAATCAGGTTCCCAGCAGCCATGACTGGCTCAGTTGGTGCAAAGCCGACCTACGGAGCAGTCTCTCGTTACGGACTGATTGCCCTAGCTAGCTCTCTAGATCAGATAGGGCCAGTGACCAATAGCGTCTTGGATGCCGCCATGCTGCAGGATGTAATCGGTGGGCATGACCCGCACGATTCAACATCTTTGCCAAATAGCCTCGGCTCCATGGTTCAATCCGTGAAAGAAGCGGATGTTAAGGGTCTCAGGGTTGGAGTTGTGAAGCAACTGTCTTCGGACGGCTTCCAGCCGGGCGTAAAGGCCTGCTTCGATGACACCATCGAGAAGCTTGCTGCCGCAGGTGCTGAAATTGTTGAAGTTGATTGCCCAAGCTTTGAATACGCTGTCGCCGCTTACTACTTGATCTTGCCCGCAGAGGCTTCGTCAAACCTTGCGAAATTTGATTCGGTGAGATTCGGACTTAGAGTCACGCCAGATGGAAACCCGACCATAGAAAATGTTATGGCTGCCACTCGTGAACAGGGCTTCGGACCAGAGGTCAAAAGAAGAATAATCCTTGGTACCTACGCGCTTTCTTCCGGTTATTACGACGCTTACTACGGCTCGGCCCAAAAAGTAAGAACCCTAATCCAGCAAGATCTGGCTAAAGCATTTACCCAGGCTGATGTCTTACTAACGCCCACGGCACCAACTACGGCATTCAAGATAGGCGAGAAGGTCAATGACCCACTCGCGATGTATCTAAACGACATAGCTACAATCCCTGCGAATTTGGCGGGAATCCCTGGAATCTCAGTGCCAAATGGGCTCGCTTCAGAGGACGGATTGCCGTCCGGCGTTCAGATTCTTGCGCCAGCGATGCAGGATGGGCAGATGTATCGAGTCGCAAGCATCGTGGAGAAGCTTTATGTGGATCAATGGGGTGCCTCGCTAATTGCAAGAGTGCCTGATTTGGAGGCGTTGTAATGGCTAAAGAGCAACTAATGTCCTACGAAGACGCCATTGAGCGTTTTGAGGTAGTGATTGGACTCGAGGTCCATGTTGAGCTAAACACCGTGAGCAAAATGTTTTGCGGCTGTGCAAACAACTTTGGCTCGGAGCCAAACACCAATGTTTGTCCAACCTGCCTCGGCCTACCCGGCTCATTGCCAGCAGTTAACCGCAAGGCTGTGGAGTCTTCAATTGCCATCGGACTAGCGCTGGATTGTCAGATTGCGCCCAATGGCCGCTTTGCTAGAAAAAACTATTTCTATCCCGACCTAGCCAAAAACTTCCAAACCTCGCAGTTTGACGAACCAATCGCTTTCGAGGGCGAGATTTCGATTGAACTAGAAACCGGCGAAGTGTTCATGGTTCCAATTGAGCGGGCTCACATGGAGGAGGACGCCGGAAAGCTGACTCACGTCGGCGGAGCTACTGGAAGAATTCAAGGGGCCGAGTACTCGCTGGTGGACTATAACCGCGCCGGTGTGCCACTGGTGGAGATTGTCACTAAACCTATCTACGGAGCGCTTGACAAGGCTCCAGAGCTGGCTGCTACCTATGTCAGAGCTATCCGCGACATTGTAAAGAGCATGAACGTTTCCGATGCCAAGATGGAGCGTGGAAACGTGCGTTGCGATGCAAATGTTTCACTCCGTGAAAAAGGCGCCGAGAAACTCGGCACCAGAACCGAAACCAAGAACGTGAACTCGCTGAAAAGCATCGAAAACACCGTTCGATACGAAATTCAGCGCCAGGCCTTCATTCTTGCTGCCGGCGGAAAGATCATTCAGGAAACTAGGCATTGGCACGAAGACCGCGGTCACACTTCTGCCGGCAGACCAAAGTCCGACGCCGATGACTACCGCTATTTCCCAGAGCCAGACTTAGTGCCGGTTCAGCCAAGCGAAGAGTGGATCGAGGAGATTCGCCTGACTCTGACTGAAAAGCCCTCTGATAGGCGAAAGCGACTTCAGGATGCCTGGGGCTTTGCCGATCTTGAATTTAGAGATGTTTTGAATTCTGATTTATTAGATGAGATTGAGGCAACTGTTGCCGCAGGCGCCAGCCCGCAGTCGGCCAGAAAGTGGTGGACGGGTGAGCTTGCGAGATTGGCCAACGCTCAACAGCTAGCAGTGCAGGATCTCCCAATTACTCCAGAGCAAGTCGCCAGCATTCAGAAGTTGATTGACTCCGGTGAACTAACAGACCGCATCGCAAGGGACGTTGTTGCCGGTGTCCTGGCAGGAGAAGGTGAACCAGCCGAAGTTATCGAAAGTCGTGGCTTAAAGATCGTGACTGACGAGGGCGCTCTCATTGCTGCCATTGACAAAGCACTAGCAAGTCAACCGGATGTTATGGAGAAGATTAGGGATGGAAAGCTGCAGGCCGCCGGAGCTGTAATCGGAGCTGTGATGCAAGAAATGCGCGGCCAAGCCGACGCAGCCAGAGTACGAGAGCTCATTTTAGAAAGAGCCAAGTAACTACTGGGGTGAGTAACGGGACTTGAACCCGCGACCCCCTGGACCACAACCAGGTGCTCTACCAGCTGAGCTATACCCACCATGTCTGGACTAGCCAGAACGCTTTAGAGTGTATCAGCCTCTAGGTCTAAAACTGCCTGCTTTAGTTCCTTCGCAGTAGGACCCGGTGCTGGAACTAAAAATACTTTGCGGTAGTAACGAAGCTCCATGATCGACTCCTGGATGTCCGAAAGCGCTCGGTGACTGACGTCTTTTTTGGGTAGTTGGAAGTAAATTTTGGGATACCATCGTCTGGCCATCTCCTTGAAGGAGCTCACGTCGATGTTTCGGTAATGCAAAAACGCGTCAAACTCCGGGGTTTGACGGTTCAGAAACATGCGATCGGTGCCGATGGAGTTTCCTGCAAGGGGTGCCGTGCCTTTTTCTGTCACCCATTGCTTGACATAGTCAAGCACCTGCCGCTCGGCCTTCTTGATTGAAATGCCTTTGGGGATTTCATTTATCAAACCGGAAACGGTGTGCATGTTGGTCACAAACTCGCCCATGTTCTTCATGGCCTTGCGCGAGGGTTTTACAACCACTTGAAAACCTTCGTGAACTGGCCTCAGGTCCTCATCCGTGACGATTACTGCAATTTCGCATATTTCGTCAACGCCGACCTCGAGTCCGGTCATTTCGCAGTCGACCCAAACAATAAAAGAGGACATCTTCTATCAGTCGTTCGAGTGTCGAGGGTTTTTGGCGGCCCTAAGTTGGTCCTTGCGATCCTGCTTATCTTTTTTCTTGGCTTCCTTGATTTCCCTCTTAGTCATAGGCTCAGCAGATTTTTCATCTTGGCTTGCCGGCATTTCGGCGGCCAATCCTATAGCGGCCGGAGCAGGCTCCACAGGAGGGCTAGGTTCATCCCATGACATGCTCGACTCATCATCCAGCTCAACCTCTATAGGTTCTTCTGTCCAAGCCAGTTCTGGCGCGGTAGCTGCCGGTGCTGGCTGGAAGGTCTGCTCAAGAGGCTGCTCCTTTTGAGTTTCTTTAGTAGCAACCGGTTCTTCATCAGCAACGACCTCATCGGCTACCTCTTCAAGAGCTTCAGGATTTGGCAGAGTGTCTGTCAAGACCGCTTCCGAAGCGACTGAGTTTGCTTCTGAAGCCGAGATCGCGTTCTCACCCGAAGCTGCTTTCTTGGCTAAACGAGCCTCTTTTTTGACTAGGCGACGGTTTACTCTGATGACCTTACGTTCCTTTCGACCCTCTACGAGCCAGTAAAGAACTGGAACAAGAATTAACGTCAAAAGTGTCGAGGAAACAAGTCCACCAATCACGACTATTGCGAGTGGCTTAGAAATAAAGCCCGAGTTCCCGGTGACACCTAGGGCCAGGGGAGTAAGTGCGAAGATGGTCGCTAGAGCGGTCATGAGAATCGGTCTCAGCCTCTGTCTTGCTCCAGCAATCAGAGACTCCTCTACGCTTTTGCCGGTCTTTCGATACTGATTCACCAGGTCTAGCAACACAATCGCGTTGGTCACCACCAGGCCTACCAGGAGGAGGATTCCTATCAGTGCAGGAACCCCAAGAGCGGTGTCTGTGATCAGTAGAAGACCCAGAGCTCCAATCGCGGCAAACGGAATTGAGACCAGCAGTAATAGTGGCTGAATCAGGCTGCCAAATGTTGCAACCATGACAATGTAGACAATTGCAATTGCCGCGAGCACAGCTGTGCCCAGCTGGCTGAAGCTCTCGGCCTGGTCTGCTGCCGCTCCACCAACGATTGCCTCGGCACCGGCCGGCAGTTCTATTAGAGCCAAAGTCTCGGTAATATCCGCTGAAATAGCGCCTAGGTCTTCACCAATTGGGGCTAGTGAAACTGTGGCGGTGCGGTTACCCCGCTCTGAGGTTATCGAGGTTGGCTTTAGAACTTCAGTGATAGTTGCAATGCTGTCAAGACGAACAGGCCCCTGAAGTGTGGGTATTGACAAGGCTTTTACCTCGTCAATGGATTCGGGAGCTTGGGCACCGGAGATATAGACATCAGCGTCTTTACCATCGATGCTCAAGGTGCCAAGCGATGAAGGGCGAAGTTGGGAGGCGACTATTCCAGTGACTGTAGTTTCAGTCAAAAGATAACTTGCAGCCTTCTGCCTGTCTACAACGACCTCAAGTACTCTTTGATCCGCGTCCAAAGTTGTTGTGATTGAGCTAACGTTCTGAACGTCAGCCAGTCCTGCTACAAGGCTGTTGACAGAGTCCTGAAGAAGCGCGGGGTCGCTTGCGAGCACTTCAATGTCAATTGTTTCGCTGGAACCAAAGCCACCTCCAGTCGAGACTGTGATTTCGCTTCCTGACGCTACTTCTAACTGACGCACTTTTGTTTGCAGGGCTTCTACGTCCGCGCCATCTTCTGCGGTTACTGTTAGGCGCACGCCGGAGGCTGCTCTTCCAAAGGCAACTCTTCCGTCTGCTCCGGATGATCCGACGGTGCTTTGTACTACTTCGACACCGTCAAGAGCCATGATTTGGTCTTCTAGGAGGGCCGAGGCCTTGTCTTGTTCTTCGAGGGTGACATTGGTTGGCATGCTCAGTTGTGCATCAAACTGGTTCGAACCGCCACCATCAATGAAGTTGGTTTTCAAAAGTGGGACAAGTGAGAGCGTGTAGCCCAAAATCAATACTGCAGCTGTCAGAGTTACCCAAGGGTGATTCTTTGTGCCATTGAGGATTGGAATGTAACCGCGCTGAAGCAGGCTGCGCTTTTCACGCTGCTCTTCGAGCTCGCGCTGGTTTTCCTCGAAGGCAATCGGATCAGCGGCTTGCACAGCCAAAAGACGCTTTGGCATGCGAAGGAACCAATATGCCAACACTGGAACGATGGTTAGTGACACAAGTAGTGAGGCCAGCAACGCGATTGCGACGGTGAAAGCGAAGGGGCGGAATAGCTCGCCAACTAATCCAGAAACTAACGCGATCGGTAGGAAGACTGCAACGGTAGCTAGTGTCGAAGATGTGATTGCTAGGGCGACTTCCTTGACTCCAGAAAGAACCGCCTTCACGCGTTCCTCACCATAGCTCAGGTGTCGGTTTATGTTTTCAATAACCACGATCGAGTCATCTACTACGCGGCCAATTGCGATTGTCAGAGCGCCAAGCGTTAATAGGTTTAGAGAGTAATCGGCAAACTCCAAGGCGATAAAAGTTATAAGCAATGATGTCGGAATAGAAATAGCAGTAATGATCGTGGATTTCACGCTCAAGAGGAAAATTAGAATCACGAGGATTGCGAACCCAAGCCCTAGTAGGCCCTCGACTGTCAGGTCCTTGATGCTCTCTTCAATAAATGGCGCCTGGTCAAAAATAGTGACCACTGTCACGTCTGTTGCCAGAGCAGTCTTCAAGTCAGGAATTAGATCCTGGATTCCTCGGGAAACGTCAACTGAATTGCCGTCCGGAGTCTTCGTTATAGAAATAGCTAGGGTTTCATTGCCATTGGTTCGGGCAATTGAGGTTATTGGAGCATCCTCATAGGTAACTGTTGCAACATCCCCAATTGTCACAATGCCGAGCGCATTTGGATTGGGAGTGGCCGAGATTAGAGGAAGTGATTCCATTAGGGCAACTGTGTCAACAGCATTTCCCATCTGAATCGAGATGCTGCCATCTGAGTCAGTCAAAGAGCCAACTGGCAAAACCAGTCCGTTCGCACGTAACGCCGTGGAGATGTCTCGCTGGCTGAGGCCATTTTGAGCAAGAGCTACTTGGTCAAGTTCCAAATTAAGTCTTTTTTGCTTTCCTCCTGAGACGGCAATGTCCCTAATGCCAGTTACCTGCTGGAAAACCGACGGGGCAATTTTTCCAAGCTCTGCGCTGAGGCTTTCGTTGTCGCCATCGTTCGCCGAAATTGCAAGAACGATAATTGGTACCGAGTCGAAGCTGCCGGAGATAACTTGGGGGCTTACATCTGCAGGAAGCGAGCCCGCGACTGCGCTGATGGCGTTATTTAGCCTCTCGGTCGCATCTGAGGTGCTGGTGCCGAACTCGAAAGAGACTCGTAGCACCGATAAACCGGTTGAAGAGGTGACACTGGTTGATTCCAAGCCCTCAAGCCCAATTACCGCGTTTTCGATAATTACCGAAACTTGACTGTCCACAACCTCGGGCGATGCTCCCGCGTATGAAGTCACAATTGCAGCCGATGGAATCTCGATGGATGGAATTAGTTCCTGTTTTAGGTTTCCAGCGGACAGAAGACCGAACACACCGATAATCAATGTAATTAGCGCAACAACAGCGCGATTGGCTAGCGAGAGTCTGGAAATATTTGACAACGAATTACCTCTTTGATTGGTGTCTGGACTAACAACTCAACAGTTTAGGAGATTAGTCCCCATAATAACGAGCCGCTACCTTAGAAGGTCCTGTCAATTAGATTCGCAGCTCGGCAACAAACTGAACCGGGGTTCCAAACCTATGGCCGGTCACTGTGACAGACTGCTCCTTGAAATATGGCAAGAGCTCAATTCGTCCAGATTCGGTCACTTCATGGTTGTAAACAGCCACGTCGCAGTTGGAAAATGCGCTGTCGGCATCAACTTGTGGTGCACCGCCGACCAGTCGAACTCTTCGCGGGCTCGCTGCAAGTCTCCGTTCGAAAACGTCCTGGTCTTCTATGGCAACGCGCAAACCAGATTTTTTCAGCAGGGAAATTACGTTTTTATCCAATTCAAAAGCACTGATGTCGAGGTTGCCTAGCAATAACGCGATCGAAAGGGCCCTCATGGTTTCTTGACTGCCCGCGGTGTCTTGAATCCGAAGCACGCAGTCGCTTCTTCGGTATCGAAGGACATTCCGCTCGCTGTCTAGATTGGAAGGATCGGTTGCGTTCCCAAAGGTATCCGTTAGCGCCGCCTGATCAGATTTGGCGGCGCGAACAAGCGATTCCATTTCGGTGTCAGAAAAGTCCTTCAGCTGAGCAATCGCAAGCAGTTCGTTCACACTCTTGTTTCGAATCTCAGCGCTAGCAGTCGAAGGTGAACTTTTCCAGTTGCTCAGGCTAAGAAGGTAGTTTGGCCCGCCAGCTTTAGTGCTAGGGCCGACGCTCGAGCGCTTCCAGCCTCCGAAGGGCTGACGCTGGACGACAGCTCCGGTTATCCCGCGGTTTACGTAGAGGTTTCCGGCCTGAATTGTGGCAAGCCACTTTTCTATTTCGACAGCATCCAGAGAGTGGATCCCTGTTGTCAGGCCGTAATCCACTGAGTTCTGAAGCGCGATTGCAGCTTCTAGATTAGGTGCGATCATGATTGACAAAATTGGACCGAAGTACTCAGTCAAGTGGCTGGTTGAATTCGGTACGACATTAACTCGGATTCCAGGGGACCACAGCTTTCCGGTTTCATCCAACTGAGCAGGCTCAAGCAACCATTTTTCTCCACGGGCAAGCTTTGTAAGGCCCTCGAGTAGCTTTCCTGAAGGTGCAGCGATCATAGGCCCCATTTGTGTCCTGGGGTCATTGGCATGACCGACGTGCATGCTGCTCACTGCATCATGCAGCTGGCGCAAGAATCGCTTGGATTTGTGAACGGATCCGACCAAGATAACCAGCGAGCTGGCCGAACATTTTTGACCAGCATGCCCAAAGGCAGAGTAAGCAATATCCTTGGCCGCAAGATCGTAGTCGGCGCTTTCGGTAACAATAATGGCGTTCTTGCCGCTGGTTTCTGCTAGCAGTCTCAGGTCAGGGCGGAAGCTTCTAAACAGTTGGGCTGTCTCGTATCCACCGGTCAGGATCACTTGGTCGACTTTAGGGTGGGACAGGAGCTGCTTGCCAAGCCCAGACTCACTTAGTTGGACCGGGATGAATACATCCTGGTCAATGATTTTGGAAATTATATCTGCGAGAACGGCACCGCATCTGGCCGAGGCACCCGCGGGCTTAAAAATGACTGCAGAGCCTGCGGCTAAGGCAGCCAGTGCACCACCGGCTGGAATGGCAATTGGAAAATTCCACGGGGGAGTCACAACGGTGACGCCAAATGGGACTGGGCTTGCACCATCTATCTTGTCTAGCTCAAGCGCTCGTTGAGAATAGTAGTGAGCGAAGTCAACGGCCTCAGATATCTCAGTATCGGCCTGATCTATTGTTTTGCCAGCTTCCGCCATCGCCACCTCTATGAGACGACCTCTGCTGGCTTCCATTGCCACACCGATTTCGTGGAGCTTAGTGGCGCGCGTCTGCAAAGACTCGTTAGCCCAGCGCGCTCCACCAGCTACAACTCTGTTCATAACTTCTTGAAGCTTGGCTTCACTGGAGATTGTTTGGCTCGCTACTAGGTCTAAGCCGATTTCACTGGTGCCGGCACGACCAATAATCTCGTATCCCCAGGCGCGGTTACCAGCTAAGGACGGATCAGTATCTGCGGCGTTCGCGAAGCCACTCGCTGGCGGAAATGCAACGTCATGGTGACGGTCTTGCAGTCGGTTAGGGATTGGAATTTCCAGATCCAGCATGGCTAGAGAATTCCTGAAGCGTTCCTCTTCAATTTGGAAAATATCCGGGTCGGTTAATCTAAACGCATTTGAAAGGAAGTTCTCTTTAGATGCGCCCTCCTCTAGTCGCCTAATCAAATAGGCGATGGCAACATCAAATTCCTGCGGGTGAACAACAGGGGTGTAAAGAACTAAAGTTCCAACTGTTTTTCTGATCACGTTAGCCTGCGCTTCGGCCATCCCTAGGAGCATCTCAAAGTCCATGCCAACTTGAGCATTCCGCTGAGATGCCAAGAGCCAGGCGAACGCAAGGTCAAATAGGTTGTGCCCCGCGACGCCAATCCGGACGTTTGCTACGCGGTCTTCAGTCAGCGCATAGTTCAGCACCCTCTTGTAGTTGGCATCGGCAGCCGCCTTAGATTCCACTGTTGCAAGTGGCCAGCCGTGAGATTCTGCATCCACTCGTTCCATCGGCAAGTTAGCGCCCTTTACGACCCTGACCTTCACCGGAGCGCCGCCAGCGAAAACGCGACCTGCAGCAAACTGTTGAATGTCAATCATGGCTCTCACTGCGTCTGGTAAGTAGGCCTGCAAGACGATGCCGGCCTGAAGGTTAGTAAATTCTGGTTTTGACAATATTCCCTTGAATACCGCCACGGTCATATCGAGGTCGTGGTACTCCTCCATGTCTAGGTTTATAAACTTTCGCTTTTTTGACTCCGAGGCAATTCGGTATAGCGGTGTGAGGCGCTCAATCACTTCACTAACGGTTTCATTGAAGGACCAAGGGGAGTGGGGCGAGACAATGGCCGACACCTTAACTGAGACGTAATCAACATCCGGCCTGGAAAGAACATCTTTGACTTTCTGCAGTCTGCGATCAGCTTCCTTATTTCCAAGAACAGCTTCTCCTAATAGGTTGACGTTCAAAGTCGAACCTTGCTTCGAGAGCCGAGAGATACTTCTACTCAATTTGGTTGGGGTTGCATCAATCACCAGGTGTTCTACGAAAGAGCGCAACACCTTGCGTGCAATTGGAATAACGATCCACGGAAAAGGCCTGGCCAGGTTTGCTCCGAGAGACACCATGGCTCGAAGAATCCAGGGTAAAAATTTGGGTGTGATTTTGCGTAGGCGATAAAGATTCTTTGCTGCGACCCTGAGACTCTCGGGCCTGATGACGCCATCCACAAAACCGACAGCGAAATCCAGCCCGTTCGAATCCTGGAGAAGGCCGGAAAGTCGATTTGCGGCTTGCGAATTTTTCTGCTGGGAGGCATCGAGGACCCAGTGCTGCACTTGCTCTACGACTGCCGCCGACAGTTCGCCTGTGGCCGGAACAACAGGAATTTGGGTCGTGCTAAGCGTCATTGGCTGCCCGTCTATCATTGGAATCTCCCTCATGAGTCTAATTGCCTAACATGACGTGTTGTACGGTTCACAAATGTCATGCCTTAGTCAAGTTTTAGGTTCGATTCCTGCCCAGACCAAAACCTTTCTTGACACAGGCTTGTAGAATAGGGGAGGCTTCAAAGCCAACCCCGCCTTCGTAGCTCAGTGGATAGAGCAGGAGCCTTCTAATCTCTTGGTCGCAGGTTCGATTCCTGCCGAGGGCACTTTTTATGTCGCGGACAGTGGACCTATCTCGAATTTTGGCGTCGACGGGATCCATTTGCGGCACCTTGCGAATGGGGTCTCGAACCGGGTGCCCTTGACTGCTGACTTTGAGGCCTACCAGACTCGCTCAGTGCTCGCTTTCGCTGGGCATTTCGACCAGTCGATGTACCAGTCTTTTTGGGTTGAGCTGTTGGAGCAGCCGGCTTCACATATTCTGCAACTTCTCCAATGAGAGCTATTACTTCAGGTGACTTTTCAGTGACTGACTTTGGCTTCACGGAGATCTTCGCTTTGCTTAGCAAATCAGATAAGTCTTTGCGTTGGGTCGGCAGAGATATCGTCACCACATCACCCGATGCTCCAGCCCTTGCTGTTCTGCCAGAGCGGTGGAGATATGCCTTGTGCTCAGCAGGTGGATCAACGTGAATCACGAGGTCGACCCCATCAACATGAACGCCTCTTGCTGCGACGTCTGTGGCCACTAACACCCTGGCCCTTCCAGTGCTAAAAGCCTCTAGATTTCGATCCCTAGCGGCCTGAGAGAGGTTTCCGTGTAAGTCAACGGCCGGTATGCCGGCCTGAGTTAGTGCTTTAGCAAGCTTCTTGGCGTGGTGCTTGGTTCGCATGAACAGGATTCTTCGTCCTGTTCCGGAAGCTAGGGCGTAGACCAATCGCTTCTTTGCCTCTGCGTCAGACGCTTCTAGCACGTGATGGGTCATCTGAGTTACCGGGGAGTTAGCCTCGTCAACTGCATGCATAACCTGGTTCTGCAAGAACTTATCTACGAGCTTTTTTACGCCGTTATCCAGTGTTGCCGAGAACAATAGGCGCTGTCCACCTCTAGGGGTGGCATTCAAAATTCTGGTAACTCCCGGGAGGAATCCAAGGTCTGCCATGTGATCAGCCTCATCCAAAACAGTTATCTCAATTGCATCCAACTTCAAGATGCCCTGAGCCATTAGGTCTTCAAGTCGGCCTGGGGTAGCGACGATGATCTCGACACCATCCCTGAGCGCTTGAACCTGCTTCTTTTGAGGAACGCCTCCAAAGATTGTGGTAACTCTAAGATCCATAGCGTTTGCCAATGGTTGGAGCGCGTTTGTAATCTGCGTGGCTAGTTCACGGGTTGGTGCTAGCACTAAGCCTCTTGGCTTGCGCATTCCCTGGTTACTGTTTGAAGAAACAGCAAGCCTGGCCACCATTGGGATTCCAAACGCCAAGGTTTTGCCAGATCCAGTTTTACCCCTACCCAGAACATCTCGCCCGGCCAATGTGTCTGGCAGCGAATCAACTTGGATGGGGAACGGCGCATCAATGCCTTGTGCGCTTAGCACAGCGGCAATTTTGGCTGGCACGCCAAGGTCAATAAAGGTCTTTGAAGACATAATGTAATTACTTTCATGTGATGCGGGGCATCAAGTTTGTGCCCAAGTTTGTGGGCAGATGGCGAAGACATCGATGGATGCGTTCGTTCGCCGAAGGAAAAGTTTAACCACAGTTTTGTGGGGGTCGTTCTACGACGCAAGACAGTGCTTTAGCACCAACTCATAAGAAGTCTAGGGGAGTTATGCAAAAAGTCATAGGACCAGTTGGGCAGGTCCGATTCCGGCCGAGGCCCTCGCAGTCTTGAATTCACTGATGTCTCCAATTACAAAAACCGCGTCTAGGCTGTAAGGGCATAGAGGATAGAGGCCGCCGTTAGCGCAAAAGCCTCAATCTCCAACGTGGCCAACAATGAAAATTACTTCATTATTATCAGCAACAGTCAGTGAGAGAGGCAAAAGATGTCAAGCAAAAGCGCCGAAAGTCTAAATCTGCCTAAGCAAACAGGACCCTTGGGCCGTGCATCAAAGTTTTTCTACACGAAATCAAACCTGGTCACCGGGTTGCTTTCAACCTCTGTCTTTGCTGGATACTTGGTCTTCTTCCTAACCGGCAAGGGGACCGCTTTTGAAGTGGCCAACAGCACTGTTAGGTCACTAGGAACTTCGTTGGGCTTCGGCCAAGCAGAGATTCTCGCTTTCTTTGCAGAACGCTCCGATCGGATGATCGATGCTTACATTAGTTTCAACCAAATTTGGGACACTCTTTTCGGGCTTATCTACGGGCTTATGTATGTGATCTGGGTGTCGGTGCTATTTAAGCCATATTCTCAAAGGTTTGGGGTTCTTAATCTGCTCCCATTTGGTCAAGTGGTCTTTGATTGGTTAGAGAACTACGCTCTAGCAGAGCTTTCAAGCCAGTTCCTTGCTGATGGCGCGATTTCTTCTTCGACGGCTCTTATCGCCTCAACAGCTTCAACCATCAAGTGGGTATTTTCACTACTGGTCTACGTAGTGATTTTGGTTGGCATTGTCATGCGGATATCGCGGGCAGTGAAGAGACGACGCCAGCGCTAGACCCGAGTCGTCGGCATCAGCCCTAGCAGCAGTCGCTGGCAGATGTAATTGGGAGTTGCCTGGCGGCGTTCGAAAGCTCTTTTTTCTCGTTGTCTCTGGAGAGCACCAATACCGCATCGGGATAGTAACCATCCGGGTAGGCAGGGCAAACCGCCGAGTATCCGCTGTCTCGTTTGAGGATGTGTCCGGCAAAGTCTTTCTCAACCATGAAGGCTTCGGCGTCCTCAACGCTATTAAATGGTTTTGTGCACTTGGTGTAGTTCCATTCGCTCATTACAACAGCATACATAGATGTTCATCTATTTGATGCAGAAATCCGGTTGCCGACCATTTGTTTACGATAATCATGTGCGGGGGCAGGTCAGCCAGACTCAAACGCCCGGCAGTAAAGGTTCAGACCGGGGAAAATCGGGGGTCTTGCTAAGTATGCGGTGGCAGTCACCGCTCTAGCTGATTTATGGTTCACTTATGGCAATCCAACAACTCTTTGAAAAAAATACTCAGTCTGCTTTCAAAAAGCAGACTGAGTATCTCCAATTTTTCGCTGTAGTCAATAAGACCTTTTGAAACCAGCCAGTCTCTTATCTTCTGAGGCTAGCCTTTAAAAGCTTAAGCTTCTAAGAGTCATCAACCCAAAGGGGCCCGAATGAAACAAGGAATTTTCATCGCAGTAGTTGGCAGTGTCAACGCTGATTACTCGGTATTTATGAAAAAGCTACCCTTGCCCGGGGAAACTGTGGTTGCATTCGAATCCGGGCGCTTTGCCGGAGGAAAAGGCTTGAATCAGGCTGTTGCAATCCATCGGGCCGGTGGAGACGTAACATTCCAGTTTGCAGTTGGGGACGATGACGACGGAAAGTTTTTGACGAACTTTCTTGAGGAACAAAACTTGGTCTTCTCGAGAATTCTCGATACCGGCACTCCAACCAGTAAGGCCTTCATACTCGTGGACCAAGACGGCGAGAATCAGATCACGGTTGTTCCAGGAGCTAATTACAGTCCCAAATTAAAAGAGCAAAGTTTTCTAGATGGACCAGGGCTTCTTGTCCTGCAGCTGGAGATAGGAAATGACAACAACCTAGTGGTTGCCGAGCTTGCCAAGAAGGCTGGCTGGAAAGTTGTCCTCACCCCTGCACCATCATCAGAGTTTGATTCCAAGCTGCTGGAATTCATAGACATTATTACTCTCAATGAAACAGAAGTGACTCAAATCGCAGGTGGAACAGACTTTGAAAGCGCAGGCGCGGCGCTTTCCAAAAGTGTTGGGCTAGTGTTCGTCACTCAAGGTGCTCAGGGGGTATCGGTATTTGCTGATGGAGAACTCCTTGGCCACGTGGACGCAATGGCAGTCGACTCAATCGACGCTACCGGCGCGGGGGACACATTTTGCGGCTACGTTGTGGCGGGACTAGCTCAAGGCCTAACACCATTGGAGGCCGCAAAACTGGGCACCGTTGCCGCAGGGATTTCTGTTCAATCAAGGGGAGCGTCAAATTCGATTCCATTGAGGCAAGAGGTGGATTTACTGATGCTCAAAAGAAGAAAAGGCTAGCTTGTTATAGGAGCGCATCCAGCAGCATGTAGAGGCCTAGGAGTGTCAGAGCTAGGCCACCGATGCCGCGGAAGTTAGCCAGTCGTTTTTCTGAACCGCCAAGCCAGTGCCTCGCTTTACCGGCTGCTATCGCATACACCGAATCGCTTGTTACTCCGATGATTAGAAATAGCGCACCGAGTACAAGCATTTGTGCGCTGGGGTTACCATCCGAGGGATCCACGAAGCTTGGCAGCGCCGCAATAAAGAACACCAAGGTTTTAGCATTTGTGATGCCAACAACAATTGATTCACTTAGGACTTTTTTGCCCGAAGGCGAAACCGAGGCACTGCCTGCATCAAGTTTTTTGCGCTGCCAGATAGCTTTCAGCCCCAAGTAGCCGATCATGAGTGCGCCAACTACCTTTATAACAAAAAACAAATCTGGGGATTGTTGGATAAGAACACCGAGGCCCAGGGCCACAATAAGAATTTGTAATCCAACACCGAGAGCATTTCCAAAAACGCTAATGAGAGCGGCCTTTGTTCCCAGCACCAATGCTCGACCGATTGCAAACAACACGCTTGGTCCCGGTACCAGAATTATGACCATCGACAACAGCAAGAAGCCGATTATGTTTTGGGTTGTTGGCACTTCCAGACTTTACCGCACTGAAGCTACGGTTTCTTGCGCCTAAGTAATCGATAGGCATTGGTAGCAATCAGTGCCCAAACAACCAACACCGGTTGGAAGAATAACCTCGTGAATCGAGCCTGGTCGGTGTCTAGGCCGAATGCGCTAATTCCATTTATCCACTGCGAAAGATTACCCGGGAAAATAGCGATGAAAAACAAGGCGGCTGCCAACCCGATGAACTTACGTGGTAGCTGGGTCCAGAGCACCAATAGACCAAGGCCCAGTGAAATTTCGACAATTCCCGATGCGATCACTACGAAATCAGCATCAAGCGGAAGCCAAGTTGGAACTTGAGCCTGGAATTCAGCTCGTGCGGTTGTCAGGTGGGAAATGCCAGCGGATAACAAACCGAACCCGAGGCCAATTTGTAGCAAAACTTTTATGTACTTCACTCGGAGGCTGCAAGCGCTATTTCGACCATATTTGCGAATCCAGATTCTCGTTCTTCTGAAGAAGTGTGACCAGAGCCGTCCATCATGTCTGACACCGTGACAATGCTCAGCGCTTTTCGGCCGAACCTGGCTGCAAGAGTATAAAGCTGGTTAGTTTCCATCTCTAGTGCCAAGATCCCAAGCTTCCCCCACTGCTCTAGCGAGTCTGTAGTGTCATAGAAAAGGTCACCGGAGGCTATGCCACCGACATGAAAGCTGATTTCAAGCTCTCTCGCCTTTGCAACTGCCTTTTCGAGAAGCTCGTAATCTGCACTCGGGGCAAAATCTAGGCCGTTGGTGGCGCGACGATTTATTTGAGAGTCGGTAGAAGAAGTCATGGCGATCACTACATCGCGCAATTTAGTTGGAGCTAATCCACCTGAGGTTCCAACCCGGATTGCTTTTTGCACTCCGAAATCTTCGAAAAGCTCGTGAGCGTAGATTCCGATTGACGGGGCCCCCATACCGGTGCCCTGAACAGAGACTCGCTGACCGTTATAGGTTCCAGTGAATCCAAGCATGTTTCTCACGGAGTTGTACTGAAACGGGTTTTCGAAGAAAGTCTCCGCGATCCACTTTGCACGAAGAGGGTCTCCAGGCAACAAAACCGTCTCCGCAATTTCTCCAGGTTCGGCCCCAATGTGAATGCTCACTATGTCAGGTCACTCGCGTTGTCAGAAAGCTGACCCTGGGTCTTATAAAGATCAAGCTTGGCTCTGGTGTCTTCGATGTCAAGGTTTCGCATTGTCAACTGTCCGATTCGATCGGTCGGACCGAAGGCCTCTTCGGTATTGCGCTCCATCGAGAGCTTCTCCGGGTGGTAGCTAAAACCAGTACCTTCGGTGTTCATGATTGTGTAGTCATCGCCTCTGCGAAGCTTTAGCGTCACGGACCCGGTTACCGCACTGGCAACCCAGTTCAGGAGGGATTCTTTCAGCATTAGAGTCTGCGGGTCT
>Ga0302130_1000664_pt1 | contig 20631 bp, 15 predicted proteins | sample CB9_surface_MG_FD_203117 | JGI IMG/M metagenome (GOLD analysis project Ga0302130, IMG submission 203117) | Marine microbial communities from Western Arctic Ocean, Canada - CB9_surface | ecosystem: Environmental > Aquatic > Marine > Oceanic | place: Canada: Western Arctic Ocean | collected... | reverse complement strand
TGTGGCCGATGTGGCTGATGAGGTTGGCGTCTCAGCTCGGCAAATTGAGCGTAGTTTTAAGAAGGCTACTGGCCAAAGCCCATCACATTACTACCGTTCTATGCGCATGAAGGCAGCGCGCCAGTTAGTGATGTATTCTAAAGATAGCATGGCCCAAATTGCCCTACAAGTTGGCTATGGGTCCACTACCCCCATGGTGCAACACTATAAATATGCCTTTGGACTATCGCCGCAAGACGACCGCCGCCGGATCAACCTGTATCGGGTCCAGGAAAACATTCCAGTTCCATCAGTCTAGACGCGGTCTAGTTCTGATAGATCATTGAGCGTAATGTTTTTGAGTAAATATCCCTCAAATAATCTTAATTATACGTTTTAAATTGTTTTAATCTTACGCTAATATGCGGACCGCATTGCTGTGAGAAGCCGGTGGTGGAGTGAGGCGGCGGAGGAGCGGGGACCAAGTATGGAGATATGGTCTAGAGCCCTGCAGATCACGAAACAGCCCAAATGGTCGATACTAGTCCGGGTTACATCCCCTGGCTGAAACTTGGTCATGTTGATGGGGCAGAGGCGCTCTAGTACCGCAGCCAATCCCACTCCGCGGAGATCGAACCGGCACCAACCGCCAGTTTGTTCAGTTATTGACGCTTTGCCTTTAACTTCGGCTCTCGCCGTTGCGAACAGTGTCTCATGGCTGTCATAAGGGGCCTCCAGCATCCATTGCTCTGGCCCAGTCCAAAAGGCAGTAACTGTGTCTCCTGCGGCATGGTTGGGCTTGGGAGCTGCGGGACCTATTATCCGCCGAATTGCCAATACTGTTGCGCGTTCCCCGCCTTTGCGGGCAGCAACTGATGCTAGGGCATAGCCGGGCTCTTCGCTGAGTGTGATGGGACCATGCTGTTCTGTGCGGGGCTCTGTACCTCCAAGTGCGGTTGTGGCTGATAAGTTATGCACGCAGACGTTCCCCCTCAGGGTCAATAAAGTGGGCACTGACTACCTCAACCTCATGATCAAAGCCCGTCAAAGGACTTACAAGCCGCATGATCTCTCCCTTGCGGCTGTCGCCCGATTTCAAATAGGCTAGCGCGATAGAGCAACCTAAATTTGGCGAATAGCAGGCTGATGTGACATAACCCTGATCGTGGGCTGCATCTACTGGATCGCCCTTGGTCATCAAATGGCTGCCGGCGGGCACAGGGTTTTTGGGGTCCACTGGTTTAAGTCCAACCAGCATCAAGGCGTCATCCGTATTCAAACCACAGCGTTCTGACAGGGTGGAGCCAATGCTATCCTTCTTCTTGGAAACCATGCGCCCCATGCCAAGGTTTAAAGCTGAGGTTGTGCCATTTAGCTCGTTACCCGCCGCATGGCCCTTTTCAATCCGCATGACCCCCAGCGCCTCGGTGCCGTATGGAATTGCGTCAAATTCTTTGCCAGCCTGCATCAATCTTCGGATCATCGCATCCCCGTAGCGGGTGGGCACTGCTATTTCATAGGCTAGCTCACCTGAAAAGGAGATCCTAAACAAACGTGCTCTTAGTCCACCACACACCGTGATATTGGCGCAGGCCATGAATGGAAATGCGTCATTGGAGAGATCAAATTCTGGATCCACAACTTTCTTCAGGAGCTTGCGCGCATTGGGTCCGGCCACGGCATATTGTGCCCAGGCCTCTGTGGTCGAGATTAATTGCACGTCGAGGTCAGGCCAAAGGCATTGGCGGGCAAACTCCATATGGCGAAAGACTGAGACTGCATTTGCAGTCGTTGTAGTCACGACAAAATGGTCTTCTGCCAAACGGGCGGCAGTGCCGTCGTCCATGGCAATCCCGTCTTCTCGCAACATCAGCCCATATCGGGTTTTGCCTACCAACAGTTTTGCAAAGCCATTGCAATATATTTTGTTAAGGAATGTTGCTGCATCAGCGCCTTGAACGTCAATTTTTCCCAATGTGGTGACGTCACAGATCCCTACCGAGTTGCGGGTGCTCAGAACCTCACGGTCCACAGATTGCCGCCAGTGAGTTTCACCCGCTTGAGGGAACCACTGCGCGCGCAGCCACATGCCCACTTCGACGAAGACTGCGCCTTGCTCTTCAGCCCATGTGTGGCTAGGAGTTTTGCGCGTGGGGCGGAAATCAGTTCCACGATCCCGGCCCGCAAAGGCGCCAATAGCGGTGGGCGTGTAGGGGGGGCGGAAGATTGTTGTGCCTACTTCTGGAATAGTTTTTCCAGTTAGCTCAGCCATAATTGCCAAGCCTCCCATATTTGAGGTTTTACCCTGATCAGTGGCCATGCCCAAGGTGGTATAGCGCTTGAGGTGTTCGACGCTGATAAAATTTTCTTGGTGCGAGAGTTTGACATCTTTGACTGTGACGTCGTTTTGCTGATCCAACCACGCCCGCGAACAGCCTTTGACATACCAAAAGGGGGTCATATTGGCTGGAGCGTCTTCAGCCCGAGGGAGGGCAACTTTATTTTGCTTAATGCCCAGATCTTTTAATATAGCGTTAGTCTGGGACGCACCAGAGGCCAGTGCCTCTGCGGTGGTGAAATTGCCCAAAGCCGCTCCGGCCACGCTGAGACCTGCAGGTCCATTGTCGGGTGGGCAGAAGGCTGCAATTTTCTCGTTCCAAACTGGGCGGCCACGATGATGGCTGGTTAGATGTATATTTGGGTTCCAACCACCAGACATGCCCAGTGCACCGCAGGGCAGGGCACGTGTGCTACCATCAGGGAGGGAGACCTCAACAGAGGTGAGGCCTAAGCGGCCATTGCTGTTGACCACTTGCCCGCCTGCTATCACCTCATATTCCTGGCTTAATGGGGCGTCTTGGCGAATGTCGACAACTGCGGCAATTGATACGCCTGCTGCGTGTAGGTCCACTGCAGTTTTATGGCCGTCATCATTGTTGGTAAAAATCGCCACATTGTGTGCCGCAGTGACCGCCCAACGGTTGGCATAACAGCGCATGGCTCCGGCCAACATGATGCCGGGGCGGTCATTGTTTTCGAATGCGATGGGGCGTTCGGTAGCCCCGGCGCAGAGCAAGCTTCGTTTTGAATATACCTGCCAAAGAATTTGACGTGGCTTTCCGACCTCTGGAACTGCAAGGTGATCAGACACCCGCTCTAAAGCGCCATAAATTCCATGATCAAAAGCGCCTAGGATAGTGGTGCGAGCCATGACCCTCACATTGGGTAGGCTGGCCAATTCTGCAACAGTTTTTGCAGCCCAATCGGTGCCAGATTGGTTGACCAGACTAAAGCGTTCGGAATTAAGCCGCCCACCCATAGTGTAATCTTCATCTGCAAGAATAACTTGGGCACCCGCACGTCCGGCGGTGAGTGCAGCTGCCAGGCCGGACGGACCTGCACCAATGATCAGAAGATCGCAGTGTAAAAAACCGCGGTCATAGTCATCAGGGTCATCTTCAAAGCTGATGCTGCCAAGACCTGCTGCTTTGCGAATAATAGGTTCATAGACTTTTTCCCAAAAGGCGGCTGGCCACATAAAGGTTTTGTAATAAAACCCTGCAGTCAGAAAATTTGAAAAGCAGTCATTTATGGCCATAAAGTCAAATCTGAGAGACCCTATTTTATTTTGTGATTTGGCGGTTAGTCCCTCAAACAACTCGGCCGTTGTGGCACGGGTGTTGGGCTCTTGGCGTGCCCCATCTCGCAGTTCCATAATTGCATTTGGCTCCTCAGAGCCTGAGGTCAGAACCCCACGGGGACGGTGGTATTTGAACGAACGGCCCATAAGGCGCACATTGTTGGCTAAAAGTGCGCTGGCTAGCGTATCGCCAGCGTGGCCTTGGTAGGATTTTCCATCAAATTTAAAGTCTAAGGTTTTGGTGCGGTCAATTTGGCCACCACCGAGGCGGTTTATCTGGCTCATTTGCTGCGCCCCCGGCCGCGGGCCACATCGCTGGCCAATTTAACTGATGAAATTTCATGTGTTGTGGTGTCGCGGGTCACGACTAAAAACGACCGATCCCCTTGCTCATGGTACCAAAGCTCAATGTGTGGTCCGGCTGGGTTGTCGCGTAGATAGCCATAGTCAACAAACTGTAGCAAGGCGTCCTTGGCCTGCCAATCTGGGCGGTCCAACAGAGCCGCATCGCCCATATAAGTAAACTCTGCGCTGTCACGAGGGCCAAGAATGGGGTGATTGATGATCATGTCCGAACTCCCTCAGTGAAGCTGTGGGTTATTGCCCATGCCTTTTTCATCGATCATCTGACCTTTTGCAAAGCGGTCAAACCGGAAGGCTGTGGCAAATTCATGTGGAGTATCTGTGGCCAGTAGGTGCGCGTAGCACCAGCCAGAGGCAGGTGTCGCTTTAAAGCCACCATAGCACCAGCCACCATTGAAATAGAGGCTTTCAATGTGTGTATGGTCAATGATGGGAGAACCATCCATCGACATATCCATAATTCCGCCCCACATCCTTAGCAACCGTACCCGGCCGAGCATTGGAAAGATTGCCATGGCGCCTTCGCATACATCCTCAACTACAGGTAGGTTACCGCGCTGGGCGTAGGAGTTGTATCCGTCAAGATCGCCGCCGAATACCAAGCCGCCTTTGTCTGACTGGCTGCAGTAGAAGTGCCCTGCGCCAAATGTGATAACCCCAGGCAAAACAGGTTTAAGCCCCTCGGATACAAACGCCTGCAGCACATGGCTTTCGATCGGCAGGCGCATGTTAGCTTTGGCCATAAGGCGGCCGGAGGAGCCTGCAACACAGGACGCAACTTTGTCCCCTTTGATGTACCCGCGGTTTGTCTCGACACCTAGGCATTTTCCAGCCTCAATGCGAAAGCCAGTAACTTCGCAGTTTTGGATAATATCTACGCCTAACTGATCTGCTGCGCGGGCGTAGCCCCAAGCTACAGCGTCATGGCGAACTGTGCCGCCACGATGTTGGGCCAAGCCGCCTTTTATTGGGAAGCGTGCATTGTTAACGTTCAAAAAAGGGTAGCGCTTCTGGATAGTCTCAGTGGAGAGCAAATCTGCATCCGCACCGTTAAGTATCATAGCATTTCCACGCCGAGTAAAGGCATCACGTTGCGCATCAGAATGCACCAAGTTTAGAATACCGCGCTGGCTGATCATCGCATTGTAATTGATGTCCTGTTCTAAGCCTTCCCAAAGTTTTAACGAGTGTTCATAGAATGGCTCATTGCCATCAAGTAGGTAATTAGATCGCACTATGGTAGTGTTGCGGCCAACATTGCCACCGCCAATCCAGCCCTTTTCCAACACGGCCACTTTTTTGGCGCCGTGGTTGCGGGCTAAATAATACGCTGTCGCCAGCCCATGGCCGCCGCCGCCGATTACAATATAGTCATAGTGTGCCTGCGGTGCGACATCTCGCCAAGCGGGCTTCCAGCCCTTGTGGCCAGTTAAAGCTTCCTTAAGCACACGTAGACCTGAGTAGCGCATAAAAATTGGCCTCCTTGCGTGATAAGGTGTCTTGTATGAAGTTAATTTACACCTCAGGATCGGACAAAATTTAAACAATTTCCGACTTTGAATCCAGTTTTGAATGCCCGGCGTTTAGGTGTCGAAGCTAAATATGGCGTGTATTCATTTTATAAGAGTTACCAAAATCGTATTAATAAGAAAAAAACTTGACTGGCAGGAAAATTACCTCAGAGTGTATACTACTGTATTCCTGTGGATTGATAAGAATCACAGGCGCGAATGTTTTTGAGTTCATTGGACCCGCCTCTCTCCTCTGAAGGGAAGCTTACGTCTTATCTGATAGAAGGTATTTGCTTATAATGGTGGCAACTTAGTCACCCTAACTTGGGAGGAAGAAATGAAGAATATTACACGTAATTTCGCAGCCGCCGCAGTGTCATTTACTCTTGCGTCTGTTTCGAGCCTTGCGATTGCGGCCGACTCTAGTAAGCCGATTGTAATTCCGACACATAACTGGTCAAGCCAGGTTGTTATGGCTTATGTGATAGGCGGTATTTTTGAAACTATGGGGAACAATGTTGAATATGTCCCCGCCGACACTCAGGCTGTTTATGAAGCTATTCGTAACGGTGATGTAACTATATCTCACGAAGTATGGCAGTCGACTTTTGGCGTTTCTTTCTATAATGCCATGGCCAAAGGTGGGATCATCGACGCGGGCACACATGCAGCTATGACACTGGAAGAAATGGGCGTGCCGCAGTATGTGATTGACGATAATCTCTGCCCAGGCCTGCCAAATTGGGAGGCTTTGGCTAACTGTCCTGAAGTTTTTGCGACTGCAGATTCTGGTGGCAAAGGCCGCTGGTTAGAAGGTCCGCAAAGCTGGCATGGCACTCAAATGCCAGAACGTTTGGCTGGTTTAGGTCTTGATGACAAATACATGGTCAAATTTGCGGGTTCGGCCGACGCACTTTGGGCAGAGTTAGAATCTGCAAAAAAAGAGCGCCGTGGTGTTATTACTTTTAATTGGACCCCGAACTTTACTGATGCTGAGGGCTTTGTATTTATTGAATTCCCAGAATTTTTCCAAGGTTGTCGCGTTGGTGACGGTGGAGATGGTGCATGTGGTTCTCCAAAAGGTTGGTTGAAGAAAGCTGCGAACTACAAGTTCCCAAAAACTCACCCTGCTGCATACACCGCATTCAGCAAAATCTCGTTTACCTCAACCGATATTGGCCAGATGGCCGCTTTAGTTGATGTTGACAAAATGAGCCACCAAGACGCTGCTAAGGCTTGGTTGGCAGCTCATGAAGACGTTTGGAAGCCTTTCACTGAGTAAGGTACTATGATTTCCTGCAACGCCTCTCAGCGTTGCAGGTTTCGATGCTTTGAGTTGAGGCTAAACTCATCTAAAATTTTAGCCTATTGATGAATGAACGATATCTCTAGTAACGTTGATTTCAAAAGGCTTAATCGACAGATCTGGACGCTCATTAGGAACTAAATATGTCTTCGCAAGCAATAACCGCAAGCAGTACCAAACCTGTCATAAAATGTTCCTCAGTTTATAAAGTTTTTGGTGAAAACGCCAAGAAAGTACTTGCCCAGTCGAATGGACATGTCGACGCTAAAACATTCAAAGAAGCTGGCTGTGTTGTCGGAGTAAACAACGCCTCCTTTGAAGTATATGAGGGCGAAATTCTGGTAGTTATGGGGTTGTCTGGATCTGGTAAGTCAACTCTCTTACGATGTATTTCTCGCCTGACCGATACGACGTCTGGCGATATATTCATTGATGGTCAAGACTTGCTGGCAATGACCTCCAAAGAGCTCATTGAACTTCGCCGAAACAAAATGGGGATGGTTTTTCAAAACTTTGGACTATTGCCGCATAAAACTGTTTTAGAAAATATTGCATTCCCACTCCAGGTAAAGGGTAAGGGAACTGACGAAAGCGTGAAGAGGGCGCTTGAAATGGTTGAATTGGTTGGCCTAGATGGACGGGAAAGCTATTTTCCCCGGCAATTGTCTGGTGGGCAACAGCAAAGAGTGGGCATCGCACGCTCCCTTGCCGTTGAACCAGATATTTGGTTTCTTGATGAACCCTTTTCAGCGCTTGATCCGCTAATCCGAAAAGAAATGCAGGATGAATTTCTTCGATTACAGGGGGTGTTGAATAAGACTATTTTGTTTGTGACCCATGATTTCAATGAGGCCCTGCGTCTTGCCGATCGGATAGCTATTATGAAAGATGGTGTAATCGAACAACTCGATACACCCGCAAATATTGTCCTGCGCCCAGCCACAGAATATGTGCGAAAATTTACTGAAGAGGTGCCCAGAGAAAAAGTCTTAAAAATTGAAGATGTAATGGACCCTGAAGTAAATGCGTCTCAATTGGGGCCGTTGCAGGTTTTGAAGGACGTAATTATCCAGACAGTTGCTGAGGCAGTTTTGACGGAGCAGAAGCACGTAGCTGTTGTTAACGAGACTGGTGATATTGTTGGATCAATACACGCATCGAAAATCATCCACATGTTGTTTGGTAAAGAAAATGTGGCAGATGAAAAAGCGTAGGGTGACTTCATGGAGTTTTTGAATAATCGATCTAAATCTATGCAATTTTTTGTTTTATTAGTAGTTTTTTTTACTCTGTATCTGACAGTCGCGCCGTCTGAAACTAATATGCTTTGGCGTCTCCCTTCACTTTTATCTTCTTTTCCTGGAGCAATTAATGGCTTTGCTGAGTATCTGATGTATGATTTCTTTCTAATCGAAATATATGATCCAGACCTCGAAGAGTTTGAGGATTCAGCACTAATAAGAGAGCTTACAAGAGGGTTCTCGAGGGCGGTTCTATTCTGCATTGAGTTTGTGCGGGAAATTCTTTTAGGTGGGGTTAAAACGATTGTAGCCTTTACAAGTTGGGATTTTGTTGGCGAAAATAAATGGGCAGTCTGGCCGGCTCTGCCGTGGACGGTTGTTGCTGGTGGCGCTATCTTACTTGGCTATGCCCTTAAGGGCAAAGGCTTGGCTTTACTGGCTGGCCTCGCAACTGCATACATTGCAATATTCGGTCAGTGGGTGCCTGCGATGGAGACCCTGTCTTTTGTCCTTATTGCCGCTCCGGTGTCTTGCTTGCTTGGTTTATTTCTCGGGGCAATTGCCTATAAAAGCAGAACAGCCGAGAATATCCTTATGCCGTTGTTAAATGTTGCACAGACTATGCCGCATTTCTCGTATCTTATCCCTGTGATGGTGTTCTTTGGCGTTGGTGATCATGCGGGCGCGATCGCAACAATAATTTTTGCAACACCACCTATGATCAGGCTAACCCTATTGGGCTTAAAACGTGTTTCGCCAGAAGTTGTTGAAGCTGGAGCAATGAGTGGCTGTAGTAATAGTCAGATGATGTTGAAGGTTTTGATCCCTACCGCTCGTCGCGATATTTTGATTGGTACCAATCAAGTTATTATGCAGTGTTTGGCTATGGCCGTCATAGCCTCCTTTATCGGGGCTAAGGGGCTTGGATTTAACCTTTTATTGGCCTTAAACCAATTACGGATTGGGCAGGCGCTAGAACTAGGTATCTGCATTGTCCTTATTGCGGTTGTTTTGGATAAATTGTCGTTGGCTTGGGCTAACAAACAAACTGATTACTTTGCTGATCTTAACTTTTCCCAACGACACAAATATGCAATCCTGTTTCTTGTTTTGCTAGGAACTAGCATTATTTTGACCTTTTTGGGGAAGATTTTGTTTGGTGGTGAGATTAACTATTTTTACTTAATTCCACACAACCAGGGCATAACCACTGAGCCTTTTTGGCAGGCTGGCGTCGACTGGATGGTTGAGAACTGGTATCGGGGACTTCAAATCTTCAATAATTGGCTGATAATAGATGTATTGATGCCAATGAAAGCAGCATATTTGGGCATGCCAGTAATTGCTACTTTTGTACTTGTAATGGGGGTCGGTTATATTATTGGCGGCATACGTTCCGCGCTCGTTGTTGGTGGCTTTCTATTGTTTATAGCTTTCACTGAATGGTGGGACCGAGCTTTGATTACGGCCTATATGACCTCTTTCGCTGTTATAGTATCTGCCCTCATAGGGATTACTGTAGGGTCTCTGTGCGCTCAAAGTAAGCTGGCAAGTAAGGCTATTTTAATCCTGTGTGATACACTCCAGACATTTCCTTCCTTCATTTATTTGATACCGGTAATTATGCTGTTTGGTGTCACAGACACTTCAGTTTTGATTGCCGTTGTTGTCTATGCGACAATTCCTGCAACTCGCTATACGGTTGAAGGCCTGCGAAGCGTGCCTTCAACCTTGCAAGATGCGGGCTCTATGTCTGGTGTGAATAGGGTGCAGAGGTGGATGAAAATTGAGATGCCCCTAGCATTTCCTCACATTATGCTAGGTATCAATCAAACAGTAGTTTTTGCACTATTCATGGTGATTATTGGTGCAATGATAGGCACTGATGATTTAGGCCAATATATTTTGAAGGCTTTGTCAGATAAAAATGGTATTGGAAATGGGCTGATGCTCGGATTATGTGTTGCGTTTATTGGCCTTGCTGTTGATCACTTGATCCGCACTTGGGCAGATCAGCAAAAAGTAGCTCTGGGACTGGCTTAAATTTTAATGAATTTCAGTTAAAAACGAACCCGTGTTAAGCTTAAACGGAAAACTCTTTCTGCATAAACGTGTACATCGGCCCTGGTTTTCTGTTTTTAACCAATAAATTGTCTGTAAGACAAACACTGGGCTTTTTCTTTTTAGCTTTTTAAGCTAGTTCAGTAGACGCTTTGAGAGGACATCACGATGACTGTGGATCAAAAATATTATTTCCCAACTGGTGGACTGCCAAGTCAACAAGACACTATGACCCAACGGGCGGTGTTTACTGAGGCCTACGCGGTGATCCCTAAGGGTACGATGCGCGATATTGTGACAAGCTTTTTGCCCCACTGGAATAAAACTCGAGCATGGGTTCTTGCGCGGCCAATGAGCGGCTTTGCTGAGACGTTTTCTCAATATATTATGGAGGTCTCTCCCGGTGGTGGCAGCACCCAGCCGGATATTGATGACCAAGCGCAATCAGTTTTGTTTGTAACTGATGGGTGTGGGATTTTACGGATGAACGGTCAGGAGCATGCTTTGGAAGCGGGCAGTTATGCCTATATTCCCATTGGAACGGAGTGGTCGTTAGAGGCTGGTGATGTTACATTACGGTTTCATTGGATCCGCAAACTCTATGTGGCGGTGGCGGGCATTGATACTCCTGAGGCATTTGTTACTCAAGAAGAAGACCATGTGATCACTATGATGCCTGAGACCAATGGTGTGTGGGGCACAACCCGGTTCGTAGAGGCGGATGATCTGCGCCACGACATGCATGTGAATATCGTTACGTTTCAGCCTGGCGGTGTTATACCGTTTGAGGAGACCCATGTGATGGAACATGGTCTTTATGTGTTGGAAGGCAAGGCGGTATATAAGCTCAACCAGGACTGGGTCGAGGTTGAGGCTGGTGACTTCATGTGGCTGCGCGCCTTTTGCCCGCAGGCCTGCTATGCGGGAGGTCCTGGACCTTTTCGTTATCTGCTATACAAAGACGTCAATAGGCATATGTCGCTAAGCTTTTAGGCCTACAGCGAAAGCTTTTACTAAGAGAAGAAGCAATGCGCTAGCGCGGCAGTAGATCGCGCAGGCGAAACTCCGCAATGCGTTCCACCTGCCGACAAGCCTCATCCAGTTCTTCGGCATGGTCATTGTTCATACGTGCTCCAAAAGCTGTGAGGATACTGCCTTTGGTATGATCGCGCACCGCGATTATAAACGGGAACCCATGTTTTGAGACGTAGGCGTTATTTAGATCGGTGAAAATTACGCGCTCCGCGTCTGTGAGTGCATCTAGTCCGGCGCTGGCCTGTTCAGAGGTGCTTGGGGCGGTGAGGCGTTTGGCTGCTGCCAGTTTTCCTGCAAGATCGGGGTGGGCTGCGAGGACCCCCAAACGCTTCTCCACATCCGCAGATCGAAACGCCCGGCAGAGGGCATTGTGCAGCCCCGTGGCGCTGTCGTGCATAGGCCCCAACTCAAGCCTATGTGCCCGTTCTGCCACCCATGGGGAATACTCAAACACCCCGCCATAGGCAGTCACAAAATCGTCGCGGCACATATTACTGGGACGTGCAAAGCGTTTGTGGGGATGGGTTTTAACCCAGTGATCAGCAATATCTTCGCGGGTGGCAAACCAAACGCCTGCATGGCCATTGGCATAATCTATAAAGCGTTGTAGGGCTGCGGCCCTGCCCGGACGGCCAACGAGTCTGCAATGCAGCCCTACTGACATCATGCGTCCACCTTCGGCGTAGAGCACATCAAAAGTATCTTTGAGATAGCTGTAGAATTGATCCCCTGAATTGAATCCCTGAGGAGTGGCGAAGCGCATATCATTGGCGTCCAGCGTATAGGGTACGATCAATTGATCCGTCTCACCACACTCCATCCAATAGGGTAGATCATCGGCATAGGTGTCGGCCACATATTTGAATTGACCGGTCTCGGCAGCCAGACGTACCGTGTTTTCAGAGCAACGCCCTGTGTACCAACCGCGTGGTGGATGGCCTACAACTTCGGTGTGCAGGCGGATGGCCTCGGCCATATCTGCTGCCTCACGGTCGGGCGTGGCATCTTTGTACTCAACCCACTTCAGGCCATGGCTTGCGATTTCCCAGCCGGCAGATACCATTGCCGAAACCTGTTCGGGCCCGCGGGCCAAAGCCGTAGCCACGCCGTAGACCGTAACCGGCAGATCTTTCATTATCCGGTGCAAGCGCCAAAATCCAGCTCGGGCGCCGTATTCATAAATGCTTTCCATATTCCAATGCCGCTGACCGGGCCAAGCGGCGGCGCCAACGATCTCAGACAGAAAGGCCTCGGAGGCGTCGTCGTCATGCAGTATATTGTTTTCACCACCTTCTTCGTAGTTTAGCACCAGTTGGACAGCAATCCGTGCGCTACCCGGCCATTGTGCTGCAGGAGGGGTGGGGCCATAACCAGACATGTCACGTGGGTAGCGTTTCATAATTTTCTCCAACTTGGGCTTTTACTTTGCTTATTTTTTGGGCAGAGATAAAGAAAGTAAAAAAGGAATAGGTGATGACTGGTTTTTTGACGACTCATGTTTTGGATACTGCTAAGGGCTGCCCAGCACCTGGGATCAAGATTGAGCTATTTTGTCATAAAGACGGGGTGGTGAGCAAGGTTTGTGAGGCGATCACAAATATTGATGGGCGAACCGATAACCCAATTTTACCTCAAAAAGAGTTTGAGATTGGACATTACGAACTGATTTTTCATGCGGGCCTATATCTTCGCGCTACTGGTCAAGCGGCATCTGAGCCTATGTTTTTGGATCAGGTACCCATTCGATTTGGCATGTCTCAGGATCATCATTATCATGTACCTCTGCTTTTATCAGCGCATGGCTACTCTACCTACCGTGGCAGCTAAGGATTTAAATTATGTATGACATAGCGATTCTTTGGGACTGGATCAGCTTTGCAGTGCGGTGGCTGCATGTGATCACCGCCATGGCCTGGATTGGGTCGTCATTCTATTTTATAGCCCTTGATCTTGGGTTAAACCGCAATATTTCTGGACCAGCTGACGGTGAGGAATGGCAGGTGCATGGCGGTGGGTTTTACCATGTGCAGAAATACCTTGTGGCACCTGCGGCGATGCCGGAGCATTTGACTTGGTTCAAATGGGAGAGCTACACAACCTGGCTGTCAGGCGTGGCAATGCTTATGGTAGTCTATTGGGCTGGTTCAGAGCTCTATCTGATTGATCCGGCGAAGATGGATTTGTCTACTTGGCAGGCAATTGCAATTTCGGCGGGGTCTTTGGCTGTGGGCTGGTTGATCTATGATGGTCTGTGCAAATCAAAACTGGGCGACCATCCTACTTTGCTGATGGTCTTGCTGTTTGGGGTCCTGGTGGTGATGTCTTGGGGTTATAATCAAGTGTTCACCGGGCGGGCGGCTTTGCTGCATCTGGGCGCTTTCACGGCCACAATTATGACGGCTAATGTGGCAATGATAATTATGCCCAATCAACGCATCGTGGTGGCCGACCTTAAGGCAGCACGGGTGCCAGACGCCAAATATGGCAAGATCGCTAAACTGCGTTCCACCCATAACAACTACCTGACTTTGCCGGTTATATTTTTGATGCTGTCGAACCACTACCCGCTGTCATTTGGCACGCCCTATGCTTGGATCATTGCCTGTTTAGTGTTCCTGATGGGGGTTACAATCCGGCATTACTTCAACTCCATGCATGCGCGGGCGGGCCGCCCCAACTGGACTTGGGGCCTGACGGTGGTTTTGTTTATCCTGATTGCCTGGCTGTCTTCTACGCCTGAGTTTGACGGAGATCTGGAAGCCGCTTATGCAGCTCCGTTGACCCGCTACGAACAGAAGTATGCTAATGCTGAAGGCTTTGAGCAGGCACATGACATTGTGAAGGGGCGTTGCGCTATGTGCCATGCCCGCGCGCCGGTCTGGGACGGGGTGAGATGGGCTCCAAATGGTGTTCTGCTGGAAACTCAAGCTGATATAGCGAGGAATGCCAGAGCAATTTTTTTACATGCTGGTGTAAGCCACGCTATGCCGCCTGCTAATATTACAAATATCGCGGCTGAAGAGCGTGCGCTTTTGGTTGCCTGGTACAGGGCGGTGAATTAAGCTGTGGCCAAATGGTGGCAAAGTTTTGGGGTATTCATTTAGCCTGTTGCAACCGGTTGCAAAAATAGTATCCTAGTGTAATCTGAACTGCAAAAATGCGGCATTCATGACATTCATATTGGAGTTTTCTCTGTGGGAACAGCAGACACAACCATTCGCCTTACAACGGCTCAGGCCATCATCCGCTATTTGGCGGCACAATATATTGAAATTGATGGCCTCAAGACCCGCGTCTGTGGTGGTGGCTTTGGTATTTTTGGACATGGCAATGTGCCTTGTTTGGGCGAGGCGCTTTATGATCACCGAGATGTATTGCCGCTCTATCGTGGGCAAAACGAGCAGGGAATGGGCTTTGCGGCGGCGGCGTATGCTAAATACCACTTGCGGCAGAAATTTATGTTCTGCACCGCATCCGCGGGTCCGGGCACTGCAAATTTGTTGACGGCCGCGGCGCTTTGCCATGCCAATCGATTGCCCATGTTGATGCTCTGCGGCGACACGTTTTTGACCCGACTTCCTGATCCTGTGTTGCAGCAGTTGGAGCATTTTGGTAATCCAGCTTTGGGAATTAATGATGGTTTCCAATCGGTTAGTCGTTATTGGGATCGGATAACCCATCCAGCGCAGGTTATACAGTCTTTGCCGGCGGCCTTGTCCACCTTGCTGGATCCGGCTGATTGCGGCCCTGCGTTCATTGCTTTGCCACAGGATGTGCAGGGATGGACCTATGATTATCCCTTGTCGTTTTTCGAGCCAAAACTGCATCGCATTCGCCAGCAAATGCCTGATGCCCGCGAATTGGCCGATGCCATTGCAACGCTTAAATTGGCTAAACGGCCTGCAATCATTGCTGGGGGTGGGGTGCAATATGCGAAGGCTGTCAGGGAGCTGACAGAATTTGCTGAAGCGGCAAATATTCCTGTGATCGAGACCATCGCTGGTCGGGCCAATATGTTGGCCGACCATGCTTTGAACATCGGCCCTGTAGGTGTCACTGGATCAGACAGTGGTAATTGGCTGGCAGAACGGGCCGATGTGATCCTTTCGGTTGGCAGCCGGTTGCAAGATTTCACTACGGGCTCGTGGACTGCATTCGGGCAAGATGCGCAGTTTATTTCCTTGAACACAGCACGCCATGACGCTGGAAAACATCGCGCATTGCCTTTGGTGGGTGACGCAAAGCTGGGACTGCAGGCGTTAAAGGCTGAGATCGGCGATTATAAAGCGCCTGCGGATTGGACTTCTGAGGCGCAAAGTGAACGTGGGAAATGGGATGCCTATGTGGCCGAGAACGTCAAGGCTGGCAACCGGCCCAATTCCTACGCGCAGGCCATTGGTGTTGTGAACGCCCAGTGTGACCCGCGTGATAGGATTGTTGCGGCAGCCGGCGGTTTGCCTGCGGAGGTGACCGCAAATTGGCGGACTTTGGACATTGGTACGGTAGATGTTGAATTTGGGTTTAGCTGCATGGGCTATGAGATTGCCGGCGGCTGGGGTGCGCGGATAGCCCAAAGCGAAGTGGAACCAGGCCAAGATACGATCGTATTTACTGGTGATGGCAGCTATATGTTGATGAATTCTGATATTTATTCCTCGGTCCTCACGAGCAAGAAATTGATTGTGTTGGTTCTGGACAATGGCGGTTTTGCAGTGATCAATAAATTGCAAAATAACACCGGTAATGAAAGTTTTAACAACCTTATTGCAGATTGCCCAACCGTAGCTGAGCCATTCTCAGTCGATTTTGTGAGCCATGCAGCGGCGATGGGGGCGCATGCGGAGAAGGTCTCAAATCCCGCTGAGCTGGTAGAGGCCTTCAAACGTGCTAAAGTCGCCGATAAAACTTCAGTAATTGTTATGGACGTTGATCCCTATGATGGCTGGACCACAGAGGGGCACACTTGGTGGGAAGTTGGAACGCCTCAGGTGAGTGAGAAAGCAGCCGTCCGGGATGCTCATGCGGATTGGGAAAGTGGCCGGCGCAAGCAACGGCGCGGAGTATAAAACATGCAAAGAGTGTTGGCGGGTATTGCGCAAAATAACTTCGTGGTGGTGGGCCGTGCGGGGATGGATTTTTTCCCAGATCCACCGGGCATCAAAACCGAAGAGGCGGATACATTCAAAGCAGGCCTAGGCGGATCTTCTGCCAATATTGCAGCAGGCGTAGTCAAGCTGGGCGGGCAGGCAGCCTTGGTCACGTCGGTAAGCGATGACAGCGTCGGACGCTATTGCGTCAAGCAGCTGCAAAACTATGGTGTTGATTGTGTACATGTGAAATCTGTTGGCGGAGAGTTCCGAAATTCCCTAGCGGTCTATGAAAGCCGAGTTGAGGAGCACCAAAGCGTGATTTACCGCAACGGCGCTGCGGATTTTCAGTTTACCAAACAAGATGCCGAAGAAGTGACCTATGGTGATTACGGCGCTTTGGTGACTGCGGGAACGGTCTTTGCGGCTGAACCGAGCAGATCAGCTGCCTTTCACGCTTTCGAGCTGGCGCGTTCTGCAGGCCTGCCTATTGTTTTTGACGTTGATTATCGTCCCTACAGTTGGCCTTCGCCACAGGTGGCCGAAGAGGTGTTGTCGCGCGCTGGCGCTTTGTCTGATGTGATTGTGGGCAATGATGAAGAGTTTGGATTTATGGCTGGTGGCATCGATAAGGGGCTGGCCAAGGCCCGTGCCTTGTCTCAAAGCACAGCTAAGATTGTGATTTATAAGATGGGTGAAAAAGGCGCCATCACCTTTGCCGGTGATCAAGAACTGCATACGGGTATTTACCCGGTCATAGCGCTAAAACCTACCGGTGCGGGCGATAGTTTTATGGCCGGATTTTTGGCCAGCATGGCGCAGGGACTGTCCTTGCAACATGCTGTGCTGCGCGGATCTGCTTGTGCCGCGATTGTGGTCGGCAAGCCTGGATGCGCGCCTGCCATGCCTTACCCAGACGATTTAAAAACGTTTTTGGCCCAGCATCCGGGCCCTTCAGTTGTGAAAGAGTAATCCATGCATATAGCCCCATTTGATAATCAAAACTGTCCCATCGTCGATATTGAAGATGACACGGTGCCTTTGAATTACTTCAACATTGTCAAGCTAACCAAAGGCCAGGTCTTTGAATATCAGGTTCCGGGCTATGAGACTTGCATCGCACCTGCCACTGGATCAGTGGATGTGGAGGTTGAAGGATTTAAGGTGGCATCCCTTGGTGGAAGGGTTGAAGATGTATGGGGTGGTGAGCCTGAGGGGGCCTATGTGCCATCGGGTGCTAAAGCTGTGATGGCATGTCTGTCAGATACTGCGGAAGTGTTCGTGGCTGGCGCTAAATTTGATCAGGTCTTAGATCCTTTTGCCGTACGCGCCGATGAGATTGACTTGGTGCAATATGGTTCAGACGACACTAAAACTCACCGCAAAATCAAACACATATTAGGCCAAAAGCAACATGGAAAAGTTGGGCGCTTGCTGGTTAGTGAGCTATTCACTGTTGGAGCTGGTGGCTGGTCAGGGTTTCCGAGTCACAAGCACGACACTGACCGTCTTCCGACAGAAACCCGCCACGACGAAACCTATAATTTCCGCTTCAAGCCTAACTGGGGTTCTGGCGTACAGATGCTACAACGTGAAGACAACAAGCCTGGTGAGGCCTATCATATCGTGGATGGTTCCACTATTTGCCTGGATAGTGGCTATCACCCATGCTGCGTTTTACCTGGTTATGAGATGTATTATTTCACAATTCTTGGTGGACTAAGCCAGCGCTCACTGGTTCAGTATTTCCAACCGACCCATGCCTATCAAATCGAAACTATTCCTGGCATCAAAGATATGATCGCGAAATTTAAATGACTTTGGTTAATTTGGCGCAGGTCTTGCAGCCTGCGTTGGTTAAGGGCTATGCGGTTGGTGGATTAGTCACTCTTGGTTGGGAAGATATGTGCGCCTACGTTGCGGCGGCTGAGGCCGAAAACTGCCCAGTAATCTTGCAAGCGGGTCCATCCTGCCGCGCCCACACGCCTCTGCCTGTGTTGGGAAAAATGTTTCGAAATTTAGCGGAAACAGCATCCATACCTGTGGTCGCGCATCTTGATCATGGCTATACATTTGAAGATTGCAAAATTGCCTTAGACAGCGGCTTTACATCGTTGATGTTTGATGGGTCGCGCAAGCCTCTGCAGCAAAATATAGACGAAACTGCGGCGATCGCGGAAATGGCCCATGCGGCAGGCATCTCATGCGAAGGTGAGATTGGATTTGTTGGATATTCTGGTGGTGAGGCCTCCAACGGAACCGATCCGGCAGAAGCTGCAAAGTTTGCTCGCGACAGCGGTGTTGATGCTATGGCAATCAGCGTGGGCAATGTACATCTGCAACAAGACAAAGAGGGTGGGCTGGACTTGACCCGCATCGCAGAGATTGAAGCAGTCACGTCGTTACCGTTGGTCATTCATGGAGGCTCTGGCGTTCCGGTTGCACAGCGTACACTTTTGTCTGCACAGACGTCCATTTGCAAGTTTAACATTGGAACGGAGTTGCGCTTGGCTTTTGGTACAGCTCTGCGCGAGGCTGTTGCCTCACATCCTGATCGTTTTGATAGGGTGCAAATCTTAGTAGATACAATTGATCCGGTCCAGATTGCGGCACAGCGCGTTTTGAGTGCCTTTGGTGCTCCACCTCAGCGATAATCTGCTCTAAATTATACCAAAGGCCTTTTTAGGCCTTTGGCTTATCTTTTTTCTTAACTGCCGCTTTCTTAGCTGGTGCTTTTTTAGTGGCCGGCTTCTTTTTTGCCGCTGACTTTTTCTTGGTGGGAACTTTTTCTACAATTAAAGCCACAGCCATATCCATAGTCACCTTTTCAGGTTCCACGTCTTTTTGGATTGTCGCGTTTACCTTGCCCCATTTCACATACGGGCCATATTTGCCTGACATCACATTGACTGACCCTCCCTCACTGGGGTGTTCGCCCAGTTCGAATAGTGGGGTCGCCGCAGATCCCCGCCCACCACGTGCGGCTTTCTTGGCCAGTTCTTCTACTGCACGGTTCATACCGATGCTCCAGACCTCATCAATATCACCGATATTGGCGTACATCGTGCCGTGCTTCACGTAGGGGCCAAAACGTCCAATCGACGACTCAATCATCACACCATCTTCTGGATGGGCGCCAATTTCGCGGGGCAGCGATAGCAACTGAACTGCTTTTTCAAAGGTCAGCTCATCAATTGGCCAAGTTTTGGGAATCGACATGCGTTGCGGCTTGGGATTCTCTTCGGTCAAGTTTCCACGCTGCACATAAGGACCATACCGACCATCACGCAGGCTGATGGGATCTTCGCCATCGTGGCCCAAAAGTTGGCCATCTGGTCCAATTGCGCTGCTCTCCGTGCCTGGAGGGCCAAAGGGGCGGGTAAATCGGCACTCAGGGTAATTGGAACAGCCAATGAACGCTCCACCCGAACGGGCAGTGCGCATGGATAAGCGGCCTTCACCACAGTTTTTGCAGACCCTGGGGTCAACTCCTGGCTCTTCAATTGGGAATAGATGTGGCTCTAAGACGTCATTAATTTTTTCAAGAACTGCCGTTATTGATTGGTCCATTGCCTCGTCAATTGCGACTTTGAAATCTTTCCAAAACCGTGTCAAAACTGTGCGGTATTGCCGCTCACCGGCCGAAACATCATCGAGTTCGCGTTCCAAATCAGCAGTAAATTCATATCCCACATATTGACGGAAGAAGCTGCTTAAAAACACTGTCACCAACCGGCCCTTATCCTCTGGGATCAGACGGCTTTTCTCTTTGCGCACATAATCACGATCTTGGATCGTGGTTACAACAGAGGCATAGGTGGAGGGCCGGCCAATGCCTAGCTCTTCCATCCGTTTTACCAGGCTGGCCTCGGTATAGCGGGGTGGTGGTTGGGTATGGTGCTGCTCTGGATTAACTGATCCTTTGACGAGTACGTCCTGTGCTGTGATCTGCGGCAGCCGTTTGTCACCGTCGTCCACCACGCTGTCGTCGCGGCCCTCTTCATAAACTCGCATAAAGCCATCGAATAACACAACTTGCCCGGTGGCGCGCAGGCCGATTTGGCCGTCTGGGCTACCAATTTCAACCGTGGTGCGCTCCATGCGGGCGGCTTCCATTTGGCTAGAAATCGTCCGTTTCCAGATCAGATCATAGAGTTTTTTCTGATCAATATCTGAAATGTTGATTTTGTCTGGTGCCTGATCTAACTCTGTTGGGCGAATGCATTCATGAGCTTCTTGGGCATTTTTTGCCTTGTTTTTATACATACGCGGTGATGCTGACACATATTGCTTGCCGTAACGTGATTCAATCACGTCGCGGGTGGCGTGTACGGCTTCGGGGGCCATATCGATGCCATCGGTTCGCATATAGGTGATAAGGCCTGCCTCATACAATCGCTGTGCCGCA
>Ga0302130_1000654_pt1 | contig 20817 bp, 19 predicted proteins | sample CB9_surface_MG_FD_203117 | JGI IMG/M metagenome (GOLD analysis project Ga0302130, IMG submission 203117) | Marine microbial communities from Western Arctic Ocean, Canada - CB9_surface | ecosystem: Environmental > Aquatic > Marine > Oceanic | place: Canada: Western Arctic Ocean | collected... | reverse complement strand
AGTGAGAGAAATTGAAGAAGAAGCCGGAATCAGAATCAGGCTCGGTCGAAAGCTTGCAGTTATCGATTATGAGCTGGCCTCAGGCGAAACCAAAGAGGTTCACTACTGGGTTTCCAAGGTCAAAGACAGCGCAATTGCAAAATCAAAGTTCACACCCAACGATGAAATCGAAAAAGTCGAGTGGGTCACGGCCAAAAAAGCCATGAAACAGCTCACCTACGACCAAGACCGGGAGTTACTGATAAAAACCCTTGAGTTTTACGATCAGGGTGAGCTCGAAACCAGAGGTCTAGTAATTCTTCGACACACCTCAGCAACGCCTCGGGCTTCATGGGCCGGAGAAGAGGCTAAAAGGCCGTTGCTGCCAGAAGGACGTCAGCAGGCAAAACGGTTGGTTAGCCTGCTGGATGCTTACGGCCCAAAGCGATTGGTCACAAGCCCTTGGACAAGATGCCAGCAGACTGTTGCTCCCTATTCCAAAAAAACGAAACGAACCCTGATTGAACGTTCTCAACTAACCGAACTTGCAAACGAGCGCGGTCCAAGAAAAACCAAGAACGTCATTGAAGACACCTTTGGTCAGACCAAGAATGCTCTTATCTGTTCACATCGTCCAGCACTTCCGACGATCCTCGAGACCTTTTCAAAATATGCGAGCAAGGAGATATCCCCTGCCCTTAAGGCTGAAAAAACCTTGTCACCCGGAGAGTTTTTTGTGTTGCGGGTAACCACAGGACCTAAGCCAAAAATTATTGCCTACGAACGCATCTATCTGGAATCGGCATTATCAGAGGTAAAACTTAGCGCTTAATTCATCAGCTGTTTACTTGGTTTACAAGCCAAGTTTGTATTCCCTTTCTAACTTGGCTCTCGCCTAACAAAACCCATAAGGAAAGGTAATACATGAACAACATTCTGAAGCTTGGTGCCCTGGCTGCTGCCAGCACCTTGGTGCTAGCAGGCTGTGCAGCCAACGAAGCGGTTGTAGAGACAGCAACAGGTGCTGCCGACGGATCAACTGTTGAGCTAACTGGGACCCTAAACGGTTCTGGCGCATCTTCAATGGCAGCTGGTCAAGAAGCATGGATTGCCGCTTTCCAGATTGCAAACCCAGGTGTGACCGTGAACTATGACCCAACCGGTTCTGGTACCGGTCGTGCTCAGTTCATGGAGGGTGCAACTTCCTTCACCGGTTCTGACTCGTACTGGAAAGACGAAGAACTACTTAAGACTTTCCCAAGCTGTGAGGCTGGAACAATGCCCTGGGAATTCCCAATCTGGATTTCTCCAATCGCAGTTATCTTCAATCTTGATGGCATCTCCAGCCTGAACATGGAGGGCACAACTGTTGCCGGCATCTTCGCTGGCGAGATCACAATGTGGAACGATTCATCAATTGCTGCTGCCAACCCGGGTGTAGCTCTTCCTGAACTACAGATCACAGCAGTTCACCGCTCTGACGAGTCTGGTACCTCGAAGAATTTCACTGACTACCTAGCAAAGGTTGCTGAGAACGTCTGGACCGTGGGCGCAATTGAGGCATGGCCAGTTGAGTACGGTGGCGAGGGCGCACAGGGCACCTCGGGAGTTGTCTCGGCGGTTACCGGTGGAAACGGAACAATCGGTTATGCAGACGCATCTCGCGCCGGTGACCTTGGCACCGTAGCTGTAAAGGTCGGAACTGACTTCGTTGCATACTCAGCCGAAGCTGCTGCTGCAGTGGTTGACGCATCACCACTAGTCGAGGGACGCGAATCACACGACTTGGCATACAAGATAGACCGCAACACAACAGCATCAGGTGCCTACCCAATCGTCTTGGTTAGCTACCTAATGGGTTGCAACGACTACGTTGATGACGAACAGGCAGAACTGGTTCGAGCATGGGCTTCATTCCTAGTTTCAGAAGAAGGACAGAACGCAGCTGCTGCGTCAGCTGGAAATGCACCAATCTCTGCTGGTCTTCGTGCAAAGGCACAGGCCATCATTGACGAAATCAAGTAACTGAACATTAGGTTAATAGAACCCGGCCTAGGTCTCCTAGGCCGGGTTCTATTTACTAACTTGGTACCCATACAAATAAGTAAAGGAAATAATGACCGACACTAAGCCGAAGGTAGTTCGACGCCTCGGCGATGTCGTGTTCGCCAACCTGGCTTTTTTCGCAGGTGTCAGCATTCTTGCAACCCTGGCCACTGTCGCAGCCTTCTTGTTCGCACAGTCAGTTCCGGCATTTACCGGACCTCCGATCGATGCAGCCTCCGAGGGTTTCTTTAGCTACGTTCTTCCTTTTGTTTTTGGCACCGTTTATGCCTCGGTTATTGGCTTGGCGATTGCAACTCCACTGGCAGTTGGAATCGCTCTTTACATCTCACACTTTGCTAATCGTAGGTTTGCTCAGATTCTCGGTTACGCAGTAGATCTCTTGGCGGCAATTCCCTCTGTGGTTTATGGACTCTGGGGAATCTTGGTGCTGGCGCCATTTCTAAGCCCGACGTTCAATTGGCTCAATGAAAACCTGGGCTGGATTCCGATATTTGCTGGTCAAGTTTCTGCTACCGGAAGAACGATGCTGACCGTGGGTATCGTGCTAGCCATCATGGTCCTTCCGATTATGGCTGCGCTTATTCGCGAAATCTTCTTGCAGACGCCCAGGCTCCACGAGGAAGCAGCTCTTGCCCTTGGAGCGACCAGATGGGAAATGATCAAGATGGCAGTGCTGCCATTTGGTCGACCAGGAATCATCTCAGCAGCAATGCTCGGTCTGGGCCGAGCATTGGGTGAAACTATGGCAGTGGCAATGGTGCTCTCGCCTGCCGCCGTGGTGTCCTTCGCAGTTCTGACCTCGACGAACTCCAACACGATCGCTGCCAACATCGCCCTCCAATTCCCAGAGGCTGGCGGCAACTACACGAATCTTTTGATTGCTACCGGGCTGGTCCTGTTTGCGATCACCATGGTTGTCAACATGATTGCCCGCTGGGTCATAAGCCGCAGAGCAGAATTCTCGGGGGCCAACTAATGACAACGCAGCTAAATTCAAGCTTCCGAGGAACCCAAGACCTGCCTAAGTGGCTGTCTCCAACATTATTAGTCAGCTTTTTCTTGGCATCTTTTGGATTGCAGGTCCTAATTGCATCGGACAGCGACAATGCGGAAATTAACTTTATTCCGGTTGCAATCTTTGGGCTTCTTGGATTCACGGTTGCTATCTATGTAATTTCAAGGATTATCGAGGGAGTCAGAAAAGCAACCGATCGCCTAGTGACGATTATGGTTTCCACCGCCTTCTCACTTGCACTGATCCCACTCTTGTCACTTGCATACACAGTTCTGACAAAGGGAGTGGCAAGGTTCGACGCCGAATTCTTTACGTTCTCGATGCGAAATATTGTCGGCGAAGGTGGCGGGGCACTCCACGCAATTATCGGGACCGTCGAAATAACCGGAATAGCAACCCTTATTTCAGTCCCAATTGGAATCATGGCGGCTATCTACCTGGTGGAATATGGCCGCGGAACAATCGCGCGTTTAGTTACCTTTTTTGTTGATGTCATGACCGGAGTTCCTTCGATTGTGGCGGGGCTTTTTGCTTATGCGCTTTTTGTAATTTTCTTTGGGCCTGGAGTCAGAATGGGGCTTGGCGGAGCTATTGCCCTGAGCCTCTTGATGATTCCGGTGGTCATCAGGGCGACCGAGGAGATGCTGAAGATCGTTCCCAACGAGCTTCGTGAGGCGGCCTACGCGCTTGGGGTTCCAAAGTGGCTGACGGTATTGAAGGTGGTGCTGCCAACGTCCCTTGCGGGTATTGCAACCGGCATCATGATCGCAATCGCCCGTGTAATCGGAGAGACCGCTCCGCTTTTATTGATCGCTGGATTCACGGCTTCCATGAATTACAACCCGCTAGATGAGCGCATGATGACGCTTCCTGTTTTTGTCTACACTTCCTATGCCAACCAAGGTGTGGACATGCAGGCCTACTTGGATAGGGCCTGGGCTGGAGCTCTCACGTTGATGCTTATTGTCATGGTCCTAAATCTCGTTGCCCGACTAATAAGCAAGTACTTTTCTCCGAAGGGATAAAGAATGTCAAAACGCATTGAACTGAAGTCGCTGGACGTCTATTACAAGGCCTTCTTGGCCGTTCAGGACGTGAGCATGGTGATTGAGCCCAAAGCCATCACCGCCTTTATCGGTCCTTCCGGTTGCGGGAAATCAACTCTTATTAGAACCCTGAACCGCATGCACGAAGTTATCCCTGGCGCAAGGGTTGAAGGCCAGCTACTGATGGATGGCGAAGATGTCTACGGACCGGATGTTGATCCAGTTCGAGTGCGCAGGCAAGTCGGAATGGTGTTCCAGCGACCAAACCCATTCCCAACAATGTCCATCAAGGACAACGTTCTTTCTGGATACAAGCTAAATAATTCCAGGATGTCAAAAGCTGAGGCAGAAGAAATTACCGAAAAAGCGCTGGTGGGCGCAAACCTCTGGAATGAGGTCAAGGACCGACTAGAAAAACCAGGCTCTGGACTCTCAGGTGGTCAGCAGCAGCGACTTTGTATCGCAAGAGCAATTGCGGTGGAGCCGGACGTTATCTTGATGGACGAGCCGACTTCAGCACTTGACCCAATTTCGACAGCGGCGATTGAAGATCTAGCGGTGGAGCTAAAAGAACAGTTCACCGTTGTGATTGTTACTCACAATATGCAGCAGGCCTCAAGAATTTCTGACATGACCGCGTTTTTCAACATTGCCGGGAGCGGTCTGCCGGGCAAGCTCATCGAATACGACAAAACCGAAAAGGTTTTCTCCAACCCAACCGAACAGCAAACCGAAGATTACGTTTCTGGTCGCTTCGGTTAGAAACAAAACCGGTCGGTAGTAGGTTGTTGTTTTAATGATAAAAACCGTAACCTCAGATCTTGCAACCCTCAAGAATAAAAGTGGGAAGCCGGCCAAGGTACTTGTTACCGGGGCCACCGGCTATATTGGCGGCCGATTGATTCGCGAGCTACTGGCTCACGACTACTCAGTTCGAGTGTTAGTCCGTGACCCCCAGCGCATTATCGATTACCCATGGCAGAAAAATGTAGAGGTTGTAGTGGGCGACGCCACTGACCCAGCGATTCTGGCTCAAGCTCTAGAGGGTGTCGATCTTGCTTATTATTTGTTGCACGCACTAATGGTCGATAAAAACTTCGAACTTATGGAGCGAGAGCTAGCCCAGGTGTTTGGCAGGGTAGCCAAAGAGAAGAAAGTCTCCAGAATTATTTACCTGGGCGGCATGATCTCAAACGATTTCGAGCTTTCACCACACATGTCCGCTCGAGAAGAAACCGGTGAAATCCTTCGCGCGTCTGGGGTGCCCACCATCGAGCTTCGAGCCGGGGTGGTTATCGGTTCTGGATCTGCATCGTTTGAAATGCTTCGGCACCTAACCGAGCGGTTGCCGTTTATGGTCACTCCAAAGTGGCTACTAAATAAAATCCAGCCGATTGCTATCCGAGATGTTCTTAGATATTTGGTGGGCGCTGCAACCCTGGATAAAAAGTTGAACAAAGACTTCGACATTGGTGGTCCGGATGTTTTCACCTACCTAGAGATGATGCAGATCTATGCCCAAGTTGCTGGACTGCGTAAGAGGATAATCATTCCGCTTCCGGTTCTAACCCCAAGGCTTGCATCCGGCTGGGTTGGGCTTGTTACTCCCGTGCCAGTAACACTTGCTAAGCGCCTGGTGGCATCTCTGAAGCACGATGTGGTTGCAAGAGATAACAGCATCCGGGATTTGATCCCCGAGGCTGCAGGGGGAATGACTGACTTCAAAAGCGCTGTTGGCCTAGCGCTAACTCGAGTGAAAGATTTGGAGGTGGAAACTAGATGGAGCAACGCATCTTTTCCAGGTACTCCCTCAGAACCGCTTTCAACCGACCCGAGCTGGGCTGGCGGGTCGCTGTATGTAGATCATCGAGAATTCACATCCACTGATTCGGTAAGTGAAGTTTGGAGCCGTGTCGAATCAATCGGTGGAAAGAACGGGTATTCAACTGCCACCTGGGCCTGGGAGCTACGCGGGCTTATGGATCTAGTGGTTGGCGGAGTTGGTCTTCGACGGGGCCGTCGCGATCCAAAAACTCTTATGGAGGGCGAAGCTCTTGATTTCTGGAGAGTTGAAAAGATTGAAAGACAGCACCTTCTTCGGCTTCGGGCCGAAATGAAGATGCCTGGCCTTGCATGGTTGGAATTTGAGGTATCGGAACTGGACGACGGCAAAACCTTGCTAGTTCAAAAGGCCTACTACCACCCGCACGGACTTGCTGGGCACGCTTACTGGTGGCTCGTTTCATTCATGCATGGCATTGTGTTCCCCTCCATGGCTAAGAAGCTAAGTGGCGGCAAGAGTAGAAAGCTCGTCACCAGCTAGGATTTGTTAGTGCCTAAAACCCGCCTAGCAGTCATTGCCCTGTTGGGCGTTGGTTTTGTCTGGGGTGCTGCCTTTGTTCTAATGAAGGATGCCATCGAACAACAGCCATACATGGACTTTCTCGCAACAAGATTTTCGATTGCTGCGATCGCCATGATCGCAATGAGACCAAAACTTTCGCTCAGCATGAAGCCTGGAGATCTAAAGTTCGGCTCGCTAATTGGGATTGTGCTTGCTTTTGGATTCATAACCCAGACCATTGGTCTAAGTCTCACAACTGCTGCCACGAGTGGCTTTCTCACGGGGTTGTATGTTGTATTCACGCCGATCATCGCCTGGGTTTTCACGCGCAAGCGTTTCCCAGTCCGAGTTATTGTGGGGGTCCTGCTAGCAGTCGTGGGGCTCGCCGTTTTCTCGGGTGCGGCCACCAACATCGAATTTCAGCTTGGGCAAATCTGGCTGGTTATGTGCGCAATATTTTTCGCCATTCACATTTTGCTACTTGGCAAATTTGGTCATGGAAGAAACTCATACAGAATCGCCATGATTCAAATCAGCTTCGCAGCAATTGTCTGCTGGGGGTTTGCGCTTGTCGATGGCTACCAGCCGCCACCGAACTGGGAGGTATGGTTCGCAGTTCTTTTCACAGCCCTACTTTCTACCGTGATTGCGTTTTGGGTTCAGACTTGGGCCCAGACCTTGATTGATCCTGCTCGAGTGGCACTGTTGATCACCAGCGAAGTTATATTTACGGCCATATTGGCAGTTGGGCTTGGTCAAGAACCGCTGACACTTGTGATGGTCATCGGTGGATCGGTGATGCTAACCGCAATGCTCATTGTTGAGTGGCCCACGAAAACTGAACCCGTAATCCCCCTAGAGGCCAAGCTCCACGAGTAGTTTTTCCAGCGGCTTATTGGTCGCCAATTCTTTATCCGAACGCGACATCTTCACCGGGAGCCTCCTGCGAAGTAAATCTTCACGCGTGGTTATCATTTCTGCCAGGGCAATGTGACGAACTTCTTGTTCGGTGATGCCGAGGCCCGCTATCAGCTCAGTGAGCTGACTTTCTCCAACAATTTCAAACCCAGCTTCGCCGTGACGCCGCCAGATCCCATCAGCAATGCTTTGGAAGGTTTTTTGGTCAGACCGAGATGCAACTAATTGATAAAACTCTTCTTTTCGTACTTGAGAGCCCTCTCCGAACCAGTTTTTTAGCTTGTTTACCTTGTGTCCAAGCTTTGAAAGTTCATGCACCATTTCTTGACCCACATTCAGGCAGTCCGTTAGCTTTCCGCCCAAGATAGTCACCACAGATAGCTCTTTATCAACCTCGACAACATGCTTACGACTCAATTGGTGCCAGTCTTGAACTTCTCCGGAATCTCCGGCGGCGACCACGAGTGGCCTAACACCAGACCTCTCAGAAACGACGTCCTTGGACGTAATTGGTGTTTCAAGCTCCATCTGGGCGTTTATTTGCTTGATAACAAAATCTCGATCTTCTCGTGTTACAGCCGTTTTTGGATCTTGAACCCGAGTGTCAGTGGTGCCGACCATTGATCTGTCCCCCATGGGTAAAACATAAAACAATCTTTCTTGCTCGTCCCAAAAAGCAAGAACTTGATAGGTATCCGTGAGCTTTCTATCCAGCACAAGATGGATACCCTTGGACATAACTAGCCCAGCCTTAGTGGGAGAGCCCAGGATCTCCGATACCTCTTTGGCAAATGGGCCAGTGGCATTGATCACGGTCGTAGCGCTCACGGTCGTCGCGCCCGAGCCGGATAGCTTTAGCGCCCAGAGTGTTCCATCATGGGTTGCAGAATCAAGGGTCGTGTAGGTTCGGACATCCGAGCCGTGCTTGATGGCGTGACGAATAAAGTCGAAAACAAATCTTGAGTCATTGTCCGGAAGCTGAGCGTCATAGTACTTAATTGCAGTTCGACCAGAAATGAGATTTGGCTCCAGTCGCTTGGCTGCTGCTGCCGAATAACTAGCCGGTGCTTTGGTGCCGAAGAATCCAATACCCCAGTAAAAAAGGGTTCCGAAGGTCCCCAACAGTCTCCCGAACGGCGCCGTTGGACCAAGTGAAGCAAGAAATCCAATCTGGCGAATTTGATTCGGGTAGTTACGCATGAGTCGATTTCTAGCCAAGCAAAGCTTTATAACCAAACCAAACTCATAGGTTTGCAGATACTTGATACCGCCCCAAACTAGATTGCTGGATTCTTGGGAAGTGAAGTTGGCAATGTCGCCCTTGTCGACAACCAAAACCCTAAGGCCAGCCGCGCTGGCAGCTGCAGCGGCGACCGCTCCATTGATGCCTGCTCCGATAATCGCAACGTCGTAATGATCGTTTTTGTTCGATTTCGTTTGATTTTGATTGACCACACTAAAATCATAAAAGAATAGAGTGATTTATGAAAGCTCATTGGCTGATTGGAGGAACTTCATGTCGATTTTGGCGCTTGATGCCGGCACTACTGGAGTAACGGCCCTCGTGGTGAACAATGAGGGGCAGATAATTGCCCGCGGCTACCAAGAATTTAACCAGTACTTTCCGCAGTCTGGCTGGGTAGAGCACGACCCCGAAGAGATCTGGGCCGCAACACTTGCAGCCACAAAAATAGCTCTTTCTGAAACTGATCAGGTCATTCGATGCATCGGAATTACTAATCAGAGGGAAACGGCCGTAATTTGGGACCGAAAAGCCCTGACGTCTCCAACAAGGGCAATAGTTTGGCAAGACCGAAGAACCAGTATTTTCAAAGAAGAACTGGACCTGAAAAACCACGACGATTGGATTAGAACCCGAACTGGACTGAACATTGATCCGTACTTCACCGCAAGCAAGTTTTTGTGGTGGCAACGAAATTTACCGGAAATCTGGTCCGGTGTTCAAAGTGGTCAACACGTTCTTGGAACAATCGACAGCTACTTGATCGCTAGACTGACCGGCGGAAAATCGCATGTCACCGACGCGAGCAATGCCTCACGGACCCAATTGATGTCTCTGGAGACCTGCACATGGGACCCTGAATTACTCGCAGTTTTTGCTGTGCCGGAAAAGGCCCTTCCAGCAATCACGACCAGCTGGGGAAGACTGGCGGAATCAGACCCGGAGCACTTCCTTGGTCTGAGCGTTCCAATCACCGGCAATGCAGGCGACCAACAAGCCGCGCTCTTTGGTCAGTTAGCTCTCGAGGAAGGTGATTCGAAGGCCACCTATGGAACTGGTGCCTTCGTTCTGACCAACACTGGCGAAAAAATTGTGAGCAGCACTCACGGTCTGCTCGGAACTGTTGCGTGGCAGGATGACAGCGGAAAAACCACCTACGCAATTGAGGGCTCCGTCTTCGCAGCGGGGGCTACAGTTCAGTGGCTCAGGGATGGTCTTGGCATCATTGAGAACTCCTCAGATGTCGAAAACCTCGCCAACAAAGTTGCGGCGTCTGATGGAGTAATTCTCCTGCCCGCGCTCACCGGCATGGGTGCTCCGTTCTGGCAGCCGGATATTCGCGGTTCGCTTTTCGGACTAACGCGCGCAACCACTGATGCACATGTCGCGTTTGCAACCCTTGAAGCCATTGCTATTCAGGTCAAGGCAGTGCTGGATGCTATGGAAATGGATATTGGAATAAAGATTTCGGCCATAAAGGTGGATGGCGGCGCCGCTGCGAATAATCTTTTATTACAGCTGCAGTCGGATTTCATCGACAAAGAGGTGCTCCGAGCCAGCAACTTGGAGTCCACAGGTCTGGGCGCTGCCCTGATGGCCGGCCTGGGGGCAGGAATCTGGAAAAGCCAATCAGAAATAGCAGGCTTGAATCCGACGCAAGAATCTTTCAGCCCAAAGGTAAATCGTAAAGCTGAATATTCAAACTGGCTTAAGGCCCTAGGTGCGACCGAATGGTTCCACAAAAACTAAGCTTTAGGAATGTACCAACCAGAGTCAAAGTTAGCGGCGCAGGCACTTAGCGCTGGTTACTCCGCCGACCAAGTTATCCAAAACCTTGACATGGAAATTTGTCAAGGTTCCGTCACGGCAATTATTGGACCGAATGGTGCCGGCAAGACATCGCTGCTGAAGGCTTTAGCCCGAAAAATCCCAGCCGCAAGCGGGGCTGTGCTGCTGGACGGCATCTCGATCACTTCACTGACAAAGGCTGAGATAAACCAAAGCATTGGGTTTCTTGCCGCAATCCCGGTGGCCAGGAACCAGGAATCTGTTTTTGATCTGGTAGCAAGATCGGCAACGGCAGCCCGCCAAATTTCACGAGTATCTCCAAGGCTCAAGGAAGAAATCGAAACTCTTCTGGAGCGAACCTCACTTAATGGAGTCAGAGATAAAAAAGTAGGAGAGCTTTCATCCGGTTACCGACAATGTGCTGTGATAGCTGCAGCGCTGGTGAAAAACCCTGCCGTGCTGCTACTAGATGAACCCACCAACTCCCTTGACTACAGTCACCAGCTCCAGGTTATGAATCTTTTGTCTTCTTTGAAGCGCGAACGCGGTACGACAGTCGTTGCTGTGATTCACGACTTAAACCTCGCTGCCCGATTCGCCGATCACATCGTTATCCTTAAGGACGGCTCGATAGTTGCTCAAGGCACCCCTCACGAGGTCATAACCCCAAACAACTTGGCTGACGCCTTTCGGATTTTGGCTCGCGTGATCGATGATCCGGTCGGCAAGACGCCACTAGTGATACCAATTCGCCAGCTTGCTTAGAAAGTTTGTACAAGGTCGCTTATTTTCAAAGCAAGCGCCATAATTAGGAACGTAGTTCATTAGGTGAAGGCGCAGTTACTAGCAGTGACGCCACAGAGGCTTGCGCCTACCAGTGAATGAGGGCAAGGACTGGGCCCGAATCTTCGAATCGGTCATGTTTGGTTGTGAAAATCCGTGCGTATCTTGCTCATTGGGGCAGGTGGTGTTGGCGATGCAATCGTTAAGATCTCTGCCGATCGTAATTTCTTCGAAAAACTAATCGTCTCCGACTACGACATTCAGCGTGCTGAAAGAAGCGTTGATTGGGTAAAAGAGCACTCACCGGAAGCTGCAGACAAGTTCCAAACTGCACAGATTGATGCCAGTGACGCAGACCAGGTGGCCGCCTTGGCCAAGCAAGTCGGCGCAACTCACATCATGAACGCGGTCGAGCCCAAGTTTGTCCAGAGCATCTTTGACGGCGCCCTGAAGGCAGGCGTGAACTACATGGACATGGCGATGAGTTTGAGCCACGTTCACAAGACTGACCCGTTCAACACCCCAGCCGAAAAACTAGGCGATTGGCAATACGAAAAGCACGCTGAGTTTGAAAAAGCTGGCCTACTGGCTCTCATTGGAACCGGAGCTGAGCCAGGTATTTCTAATATTTTCGCGCGCTACGCAGCCGATCACCTCTTTAGTGAAGTTGATGAAATTTGCATCTTGGATGGTGGCAACCTAGTCGTGAAGAATGAGCAGGGTGAAGAGATCTTCGCCCCATCGTTCTCGATCTGGACCGTCATCGAAGAGTGCTTGAACCCACCGCTGATCTGGGAAAAAGATCGCGGCTGGTACACGACCGAACCATTTAGCGAGCCAGCAATGTTCGAGTTCCCGGGAGGAATCGGACCAATCGAGTGCGTAAACGTTGAGCACGAAGAAGTAAACATGTTGCCCCGCACCATGGATGCTCAAAAGGTTCGCTTCAAGTACGGCCTTGGCACTGAGTTCATCGGCGTCTTGCAGACCTTGCATGCTTTAGGTCTTGACAAGATTGAGCCGGTTCCGGTCAGATCCAAATCCGGTCGAGTCGAAGTTGCCCCAAGAGATCTAGTGGCTGCAGTGCTTCCCGACCCAGCTTCCCTGGTTGATTCGATGACCGGCATGACCTGTGCAGGAACCTTGGTTACCGGTAAAGGCCTAGATGGTAAGCCAAGAGCTACCTACCTCTACCACGTGGCAGACACCAGCTGGACAGGCAAAAACTACAACGCTCAAGCTGTGGTTTGGCAGACCGCCTTGGTCCCGGTGGTTGCTCTAGAACTGCTATCGCGAGGTAACTGGAGGGCCACTGGAGTTCGTGGGCCTGAAGAATTCGACGCCAAACTGTTCTTGGATCTAATGTCCACTGAATACAAGCAGCCTTGGGGCTCTCAAGACCGCAACCCAGAAAACCCGAGTGTAATTGACGCCGACTGGGCCTAAGGTGCGTTGGTGTTGAGGGTATGACCCAAAATTTGTTATGTAGGGAACTTTGCTATTTGGGAACACTCTCAGCTAACTTCAAGTTATAAAACCTAGGGTTATAACTACCAACTTTCAGGGAGATTAGAGATGCTCATTTCAAAGCGATGGATTCCATCCGTAGCAGTACCGGCTGTAATTGCACTTGGTGCAATCGCGGTTCCGCTGCAGGCCAACGCTGTTGACCTTCCAGACCTAAGCGCATCCGAAGTTATGGTGCTGATGCAAAAGAGCGAGGTCCTGGAGTTTTCCGGAACAATCGTGAAGGTCAGCGACATGGGTATTCCTTCCTTGGAGTTCAGCTCCATGGTGAGTGAGGACATGGCGGACGAGATGGCAGAGAAGATGCCGGCAGAATTCGCTGATTTTGTGCCAGCGGTTATTGAATCAAATGCTTTGACCCAGGCAATGGAGCTAGTATCCGGCACTCACAATGTGAGGGTTTATGTGTCAGGTCAAGACAAGATGCGAGCCCAGATTCTAGATCCAATGTCTCAGCGGGACTTGATTGTCAACGGCGATGAGTTCTGGATTTATGACGCCAAGACCGCCACGGCATCAACTGGCACCTTAAGCATGGAGATCGATCCTGCAAAGCAGGCGACTGCCGAAAAGGAAATTCTTGACTACGCGGAATCAATCGCGCTGGACCTAAGTAGCCCAGAGGCAATTGCGAACTATTTAGTCGACATGATTGATGAGACCAGCACAGTTGAAGTCGGTAAGGACCACAGCGTCGCTGGACGTTCGGCCTACCAACTACTGATTAGCCCAGACGCAGATGCCTCGTTGGTTGAGCGCGCTGAGATTTCGGTTGACTCTGAGACTGGACTTCCATTGCGAGTAGAGGTTTTCTCAACTCAGCAGACCGCAGCTGCATTTTCCGTAGGGTTTGAATCAATTAGCTTCGGCCCAATTGATGCTTCACTTTTCGACTTCACTCCGCCGGCTGGCACAGTGGTGACGACTTTGGACTCAAGTGATCTAGAAGGCTACGCCGATAAGGACAGTAGCAACCTAGAAGCCGAGCTTGAAGCAGCATTTGAAGATGCAGCGAAGCCTGAGGTTATTGGGGAGGACTGGGCAAGCGTTGTTTATCTACCCGCCCTTCCAGCCGACATCCCAGCAGAGCTGATGGCAACTGAACTGTTCGCAGACATGCTGACTGAGGTTCCAGGCGGCAAAGTATTCTCAAGTGCACTTGTGAATGTCCTCTTGACTGATTCCGGCGAGGTCTTCATGGGTGCCGTCACCATTGAGTACTTGCTCAGCGTCTCGAAATAGAGGACATGCCCCGGAGTCTAGAGTTGGCGATAAAAACCAGCTCTCTTACTAAACAGTTCGGCTCCCAAAAAGCAGTATCAAGCATCGACCTAAGTGTCCCAAAGGGATCGGTGTTTGGCTTTTTGGGTCCCAACGGCTCAGGCAAGACAACAACAATCCGCATGATTCTGGGTCTGGCCGCTGCATCCAAAGGCGAGATAGAACTTCTCGGTCACCCGATTCCACAAGGACTAGAGCACGCCCTACCGAAGGTTGGCGCTCTAGTTGAAGGCCCAGCCTTCTACCCCTACATGTCAGGGCGCAACAACCTGATACGAATCGATTCGGCCGACCGCAATTCGACTGCCTCCACACGTAAACAGCGCGTCGATGCTGCTTTAGAACGAGTTGGTCTCACCAACGCGGCTAAGAAAAAGGTCCATGCCTATTCACTAGGTATGAAGCAGCGCCTGGGACTGGCCAATGCACTTTTGAAGCCAAGAGAAATTCTGATTCTTGACGAGCCGACAAACGGCCTAGACCCACAAGGAACCAGAGAGGTTAGAAACCTTATTCGCTCTCTGGCCGCCGAGGGCATCACGATATTTGTCTCGAGCCATCTTTTGAGTGAGATCGAACAACTTTGCAGTCATTTGGCTGTTATGACAGCCGGCAAGATTGTCGCGCAGGGTAGCTTGGCGGAACTGAGAAATGAGTCCCAAACCAGACTGGTTCTGAAAGCGGATCGTATTGATGAGTTGGTTGACCTACTAAAAACTCAAGGGCTGACAAAACTCTCCCTGAAGCCGGATCGAGTGGTGGCTCCAGTGCCAAGTGACTTTGACGTTGCAGGTTTGAACCAGATTTTGGTCAAGAAGAAATTTATGGTCAGTGAGATCCGTCTCGAGCAACCAAGTTTGGAAGAATACTTTGTCAACCTAACCGGAGAGGGGTTTGAAGTTGTTCGCTAAATCCCTAAGTCTTTCTTTGATGCGCTCAGAGCTAAGAGTCATGTTCACCCGGCGCCGCACCTGGGCGATGCTTGCGGCAATTGCGCTGATACCTATCTTGTTGGCCGTAGCGGTTGCACTAACAACTGAGCAGCTCGCTCCCGGTGAAGGCCCGCCTTTTCTTGATCGAGTGACCCAAAACGGTCTCTTCACTGGCTTCACCGCGACCCTGTTGGCACTCCCGCTATTTTTGCCACTAACCATGGCCGTCGTTGCCGGAGACACCATTGCCGGAGAGGCGAGCCTGGGAACACTCAGGTACCTGCTGATTGCTCCTGTGGGTCGTTTGAGGCTCCTGGTAGTCAAGTACCTAGGAACAATTGTCTTCGCACTTGCTGGAACTTTCACGTTGATGCTAGCCGGAGGAATTATCGGGGCAATTCTGTTCCCAATTGGCCCAGTCACTTTATTGTCAGGGGACCAAATTTCCCTGGCAGAATCAATCGGTCGAATGGCACTTGTCGCCATCTACACAGCGATCTCAATGAGCGGGCTGCTGGCAATTGGATTATTTGTTTCGACTCTGACCACGGTCCCAGTCGGCGCAATGGCTGCAACGGTTGTGTTGGCTGGCGTAAGCCAGATTCTTGACAACTTGCCACAGCTTTCTTGGCTCCACGAATGGCTCTTTACCCACTACTGGTTGAGCTTCGCAGATCTGCTAAGACAACCGATTGAGCTTGGTTCACTTGCTAGCAATTCGCTGCTGCAACTCGGGTACATCGCGGTCTTTGGAGCTTTGGCCTATTCAAGGTTCACGACTAAAGACATCTTGAGCTAATCGGCTGTTACACTTGCAAGCTGCAGGGGCCTCTAGCTCAGTTGGTTAGAGCAACGGACTTTTAATCCGTGGGTCGTCGGTTCGAATCCGACGGGGCCTACCAATTTCTAATTAGCGCTGCTAAGCGCCTTCGCCAACCACCCGAAGGTTGCTGGCGCCCTGGACTCGCCAACCATCCATCGTTTCAAGCATCAGATACCTGAGGCCATAAACGTCATTTCCTGCTTGCAGAAACCGGACATCAATTAGCGCTAGTTCTGAGGCTAAATCAACCAGACAGTCACTGAAGAGAAGCTCCGAAGACTCGATTAGCGGGCCATAGCTCCCAGCAATAATTTCCACGAAGCCCTCTAGTGTCACGTTCGACCGAAATGACGGTGAGGCAAACGAGTACGCACGCTCAAAGTTGTCACTTGAAAAGGCCGAGGTCTGAGCGTTGACCGTTGACTCGATACCCTCTTGCACGCTGGCATCGCAATCAATTGGACCGTCCTCAATCGTTGGAGCTTCGCTCTGCGTTGATTCGGGTTGGGCTTCCGCCGTGGGTGTTTCAGGCTCCGAAACGATTCTTGCTTGAGGCTGCACGCAGCCGACGAGCAGTAAAAGTACGGGAATCGCGTATGTCAGCTGGCGAGCAATCTTCATTTGGGAGTCAACTTCGGGGCTTGGAACCAAATTCCCAGCTCTTCAAAAAGCCATTCGAGAGCTAACTAACTGGGCAGAAAATGGGCTTTCATGCAACGCGGCACCTTTAGCTCTGACCAGGAACCACCAGCTGCGTTATTTCGCAGACCGGCAAAGCAATCCAGCCTTCGATACGAGCATGTGACATATGACCTTGAGTCGGAGGCTCGGATAAACCCAGAAATGCCGCTCTACTCGCGAGAGCGGCTATCACTGCGTCAAACGCGTCGCATGATTCAAGCATTAGGTCTTCAAACAAAGAAACATCTAGCCAACTAGCCTGATCAAGAATCTGGTCCAGTAGCCGCCTACGTTCCTCAGTGGACTTTCGATAACCGGTGGTGTCAAAGCCCCACAGCCTCAGAGTTGCTCCGGGGTAAACCTCGACAACGATACCCGCACCAGATCTGTCTATCTCTATTCCAGTTTCCTCAAGTCTGCCGAGAAGACCAGCACACCTCATCGCAGTGAGCCCAAGTCGGTCGGTCGAAACACTCAGTGGCCATCTGCCGGTTCTAGCGCGAACCGCTCTGTCGGTCTCTCGGTAAGAGAGGCGTCGACGCCAATCCATTCCGCCCTCTACTTGGTGGCTTTTAGAATTTGGATCATTATGGTGCGATACGAAATCAACGAATTCCATTGGCCACCCCAGTGCGCAGTCGATGCCAATTTTCTCGGCATTAGAAATGCCCTGAACTATGACGCTGTCATCAACACCGACCTGAAGGTCTATTAGCTTGCCAGAGCCTTCGCTCCATTCAATCAGAGCTAGGGCAGTGCCCTTTGGCTCTGCGGCTAGGTCGATTCCTGCGGTTATCACAATAAAAGCCTAAGGCCAGACTTCAATCACTTAGGACTAGCTTTTGGCAAGCTGCCCGTCAGCCCTTTTCTGGTGCAACCACTGCAACCAGATGGCAGCTGACAACCACAACACCTGCATGACTGCAATCACGCGCTCGGATAGGCCAACAATCGGTTGTCCTGGTTCCAGCCAAGTAAGTAGGAACCATAAAGTGGTGATGCCCATAACTAGAGTCGCCGGAATAGCACCAACGGGTCTGATGCTCCAGTGGTATTGCTTGTCAAAGCGCATCGCCAAAAGTGGCCACGCCGAAAATAAAACAAAAGCAAAAGTTGCAAACAACACGTGCCAGTAAGAGGAGCTGTCTTGGGAAGGGGTTGAGAAAAATGTGTAACCGAAGCCGGCAAATCCGGCAGCGGCAAGAGCGAGCCGACCGGGCAAAGAAAAAGCTTTCGCGTGCCACGCCCCGACGAGCGTCAGCAACGAACCAAACAGAAAGAAACTCGACTGAATAATCTGCACGGGAGAATCGTCTGCTGCAAGGTCGCTTATTGTTTTGGCAATTGGGTCATAGCCAGGTACCAGTGAACCTGAAATGGTCCAGCCCATTACGTTTTGAATTGGCCCAAGTGTCGCGGCCACCAAAGCCCAAATGCCGATTCGCCTCAATGTTTAGCTCCCCTTTTTTTCTGACAATGTTTTTATTTGACGTTGTTTGGTCCGACAATGCTGCCTAGTCTGTCGGCTTTAGCGCTGTTCCACCTAATGAGAAGGCCAAGCCAATCGAGTCTCCATGTCTAACCAAAAGATCTGTCACTGCCTCCGGAGCAAACACCCAGTCGGTTGTTCCTGATGCTCGAAGATAAAACCCCCAGTAGGCAAATGCTGCCGGTAGCTCCTGGCAAGTTTCCACGTATGGCTCACCACCTGAAATCACGATCTGCTGGTTCTTACCTGGAACACCGTTCACGCGGCAAAGAACCATGTCGCCATAAGCCTTGGTTCCCTCAGTGGACACCCCTGCCGCGGACAAGACGTCCTTAGCCGTGGCCGCATCCCCACCGATTAGAACGCAGCTAGAAACATCTTGGCCTAGGCCAGCAAAATTCACCGTCACCCGCACGCCATCGCAACTGCCGTCTGCCGCAAATTCCGATGCCGATGCCGATGCACAGCCAGTCAAGACCAAAGCTGCTATCACCATCAGTGAAACTGGTTTGAACATAAAATCCCCTTCAGGATCTCTCGAAGACAGAGCTACAAGGCCCAAGTTTAGGCTCCAGTAAGAAATTCATTTGGTTCATCGAAATACAGCGAGCCGCATTGGTGTTAGCTTTCCGTATGGATCTTTCAGGGAAAACTATATTGGTGACCGGTGCCTCAGGCGCACTTGGCTCAGAACTAACAAACTTGCTTTCATCAAAGGGAGCAAAGGTGCTTGGCACTGCAACTAACAACGAGTCTGCTGGCGCTATCCCTGCCAAGGCTGAAGTTAGATTGCTGCTTGATTATCAAGAGCCAGACTCAATTCAAACTTTGACCGATTACCTGGTTGCTGCCAGCCAAGTTGACGGAATCATCAACGCCAGTGGAGTAGTTGCTTTTGGTCCGGTCAGTGAACTGACCGTTGAGACCAGCAAGCGACTAACGGCTGTGAACTCCCAAGGGCCTATTCAGCTAATCTCCCAGCTGTTTGGAAAGCTTAAAGAATCCTCGGAGGCCGGCAACGAACCTTTCGTGCTGAACATTACCGGAGTGGTTGCAGAGACCCCGATGATGGGTATGGCGGCTTACTGCGGCTCAAAGACCGCGGTTCACGGGTTCTTAACCGCACTGGGTAAAGAATGGCGTCGCGAAGGAATTCGAGTCATTTCTGCAAGGCCTGGCCACACCGAAACTGGTTTGGCCTCCCGAGCAATTGCTGGACAGGCTCCGAACTTCCCAGCTGGCATGACAACGGAACACGTGGTTGCCAGGTTGATTACGGCTCTAGAAGCTGATGAGAAAGATCTAGCCTCTAGCGACTTCTAATTTCATAGCTGTAGCTTTTGGATTCTCCAGGCAGAATTTGAGCGGTTGCTATGTCAGTTGCGAAAACGTTCGTTAGATGGGACATCGGCTCAATGGCAAGCGCAGACCCCTGCGCAAATACCTGAGCCGGCGGCCTATAGAGCATGAAGTAGTTGATATTTTCTAGACCGCGCACCTCAAAAGAGCCTGAAGTACCGGTAACTAGAACCTCATTGCTCCCGTGATAGCAGTCATCCAGTGTTGCTAGCTCCGGAGAGTCTTGGTTGAGATCTAAACCCGAAACCTCTTTAGTTGAGACCGGCAACATTCGGTCATCGGTCAATACCCGGTGTGTGAAGCCCGCGGAAACAGTGAACTCGTCACCCGTTAGAAAATATGGATGAAAGCCGATGGCAAATGGGGCTGCATTCAAAGAGTTGTTCGTTGCAGTTGCACGCGTGACCAATGCATTTTCCTCGAGGCTAAATTCAATTTCTAAATCAACCGCAAATGGATAGTGAGCATCTTTACCAAAGCTGTACGAGAGCTTTATAGAATCCGAAGTGTGTGAGAGGACTTCCATTTTGTCATCGAGCAATAACCCGTGGTTAGCGTTATTTTGAGAATCAAGTTTTGGAATCTGATAGTCGATGCCAGCCATCTGGTATTTACCGTCTTCAAGACGGTTGGGCCAAGGAGCCATTGTGTAGCCAAACACCCGGGCCCGCGCATTTTCCCCAGAAAATTTAGGGATTACCTCAACGCCACCCAGTACAAGATGGCTAATTTGACCTCCAAGTACGCCAAATTCTGCAATACTGAGAGTCTTCCCGTCTAGGCGGGAAATACTCAGTTGCTCACCAGGGTCGTTTTTGCGCACCCGTTTATGTTACAGACAGTGAGTAAGAGGTACTTGAGTGAACAACCCCAGTATTGAAGCCAAGCTTTTTGATGGCCGCGACATCTTTTATTTTGATGACGCCGAATCAAAGCTTCCAGTAGAGCGCATGCAAGATCAGCGAGAGTCGGAACAAAGACCAGAAACCGCTGAATTGCGTTACGACGCTTTGTCTGGTGAATGGATCACTGTCGCGGCCCATAGACAACAGCGCGCATTTCTACCACCTGCTCACGCTTGTCCGCTCTGTCCAACTTCCAAAAATAACCCGAGCGAAGTTCCAGACCACTTCGATGTCGCGGTTTTTGAGAACAAGGGCCCGGCCTTTGGTCCGGATCTCGGTGAGATCTCACAGCCCAAGCAAGCTGCCCCGTTTGGTTTCTCAACTACCTCTTTTGGCCGCTGTGAGGTAGTTGTTTTCAGCCCCGATCACACGGGCAACTTGGGCTCCATGCCGGTTGCGCGCATCGAGACTGTCATCAAGGCCTGGCAGTCTCGCACCGCTCACCTTCAGCAACTACCAGGCGTTGTTCAGGTCTTCCCCTTTGAAAACCGCGGGCAGGACATAGGTGTCACCCTGCACCACCCACACGGACAGATCTACTCCTACCCGTTTGTGACCCCTAGGACTGAAAAGCTAATTGCGAGTGTCCGTAATCACGGCGGTGATTTCTTCGGTGAGTTAGTCGAATTCGAAAAAT
>Ga0302130_1000650_pt1 | contig 20882 bp, 18 predicted proteins | sample CB9_surface_MG_FD_203117 | JGI IMG/M metagenome (GOLD analysis project Ga0302130, IMG submission 203117) | Marine microbial communities from Western Arctic Ocean, Canada - CB9_surface | ecosystem: Environmental > Aquatic > Marine > Oceanic | place: Canada: Western Arctic Ocean | collected... | reverse complement strand
GTCTTACTGGTCAAAGATACTTTGCTGAGTAAATCGAGCAAGGATTTAAGTGGGAAAGGCTTTTGCAAAAACCTGAACTCATTTTCACCGAGACTACAAATTAAAGTGCTGTTTTCTACATGACCAAAAAAAATTATGACAGGCTAGTTTTCATTCACTCTAAACTTACTAATAGCGATGCTGTGGTCGCTATCGGAAACCACACCAAATAGTTTTCTCGAATCGACTACCAACAAATGACGGAAAAGAGTGTCGTAGAAGATTTTTTTAACTATATCCAGTCATTCATTTCAAAGGTGGTAAGGGTTCTGCTTATTATTCTTCCTACACTCATGACTTCTCCATTGCTCCTACGTGGGATTAGTAGTTGCCGTGTCTGCTGCGGGTTTTTTTAATTCTGCAGAGATGTTTCGTTGCTGTTTTTAAGGCTGCCACTGGCACAAATTCAGTATTCTACCGATGGGGTAAAGAGTAAAAAGCCATTAGGCATAAGAGCCCTAGTACCTTCAATTTTTTAAGCAAAAGTTAGCAAAATTTGTGCATTTCACTACCTGATTATGTAAAAAGCTATTTTCTTTTCTGGCTTTAGCTCAAGAAAAAGCCCCACTGATTGGGGTATTAAAGGAGTGGGAAAAAAAATCTCAATTTAATGTCAAAGATAATTCTTCTGCTTAAAAAGGGCAGGGGCAGTGTCTATGTAATTTCTCTCCACTTGTCGGGTGTTCAAAATACAGGTCACTGGCATGTAGGAGTAGGCGATCAGCCATTCCTTCACTGTCAGCACTGCCGTACAGATCACAGCCAAGAATTGGATGGCCTATTGATTGGCTGTGAATCCGCAATTGGTGCGTCCGTCCAGTATGGGGGGTAAATCGCACTGAGCTCCGTAGTGGCTGCTTTAGTCGCTTTAATACCGTGTATTCACTTAGCGCGGTTTTGCCGGTGATATGGCAAATTTTCACTCGAGGGAAAAGAGCCTCATCTTTTGCTATGGCTGCGCAAATTTGCCCCTGATCGTCGGCAATCCATCCTTTCAAAATGGCTATATAACGCTTTTGAATTGTGTGCGCTTGAAACTGTTTGTTGAGATGTTGTGTAGAGTTTTCGTTTAGCCCAACTAACATAATCCCAGAGGTTCCAAAATCTAAACGGTGAGGAAGCTTTGCTTTCGGGAATGCAGGGCTCACGCCATCTTGGCCGTGAATCAGGCGGTAGTGCACAGAATCCCAATTGAGCGGGTTTCTGCCGGACAAACTGAGTAATCCGCTGGGCTTGTTGATTACCAAGATATCGGTATCTTGATACAAAATTTCCAATAGCTCGGTACATGCCGGCGCCACAAAATCATCATCAATAATGTGAGTAGACGGAACAGTGTCAGACATTGGGTATCTCCCGTGTTTGATGTGCGCCCTGCCAGAGAATTGTTGGTATAGCTGTCAGGTTATGCTCCATACTATACGTCCAATAAGCTCATTTTTTGAGCGCGCATCAAGTTTTCGAAGTTAAGCCAAATAGACCTAAATTCTGATTTAAACTGTGGCCTTTTTAAATTTAAGGGCGGTCGACTCAATAGTTAAATTCCCGTCTTCTGGGGTACTAAGGGATTGTGTATTCAGGCTCGCCGCATCTTTGAGGAACAAGAACTCCCTCGCCAATTATCAGTTGAGTAAGTTTCATGGCCTCTTGCCATAGTTTTTAGTCATCGCTATAAAAAAAGTCAGATGTTTCTGCTGCGCTTTCAATTTCAATTTTAATTTCAATAGTAAGAATTTTAAGACAGAGTTTTGCCTCCGTCTTACTAGTCTCCGAATGTGCAGGCATATCGGTTTTATTTCAAAAAATCGTGTACGCTTTAGCTTACCTTGATTTTCCTATTATGGTCCTAGTTTTTATCTGTGCTTATCATACTAATACTTGAATTCTCAGAGCATATCTCAGGTATGTAATAATAAGAGGACTAAATTGTGGATGATTCATCAAGGGCTCTATACTTTATTATCGTGAGTCTGTTGTTGTTCTTATTTTTTGAGTGAAACCCTCTCCTAGCTAAAGCGGCGGGAAAATAATATACCTTTGTGGTGGTCCATCTTTGTTGGGATTACTATGGGGTTGGTTAATCTAGATATAGAGCCTAGTACGCAAATTGAAAGAAAAGCAAAAAGGAATGGCAAAGATGAATTACCAGATGACTTAATTGACCCTAAATCCATAAAGATTTCAAAAAACGACTGATACAAAATGGTCGTAAGAATGAGCGCAGCTAGCTTCTTTTTAGATCCGATTACTTGATCTTGGTCTAGTCTAATATTACGCCGCATCATGAGATTCTGAAGATTGAATATTTACCTCGGCTCTGTCTACGTAGATAGATATTGGACTCTCGCGGCTATTTCAATTTTTCAGTTATGAACTGCTCTTGTTGATTCTATCTCGCGCCGAACTGAACTTTCCTGTCGCTGGAACATGATTACCATCTTTGCCTAGGGCAAATCTTGGCATATTGCTGCAAACACCCTTATGGATTCCCTTTTGAGAAAGGTAGGTTTCATGCGATTTTCAGATGTCGCTGTTATTTTTTACCTTTTGATTAAAGTGGGTTCATGCTGGAACACGTTCCGATGATCTACTTCTGGCATAACTTTCCAAGAGTTAGAAAATACGGCAATACTGGACCATGATTGTTATTCTACCCAGCCAAGATTTTTGGCTCATGAATCCTAACCCTGAACCTGATAAAGCTCGTTAAGTATTTTAGGCATGGAATTGAATATAGGCGGCCACTTGTGGACTCTCCAAAGCTTATTTATACAGAAACCAATTAGAAATACGACAAACTCACCATCCGCGTCTGCTGTCATCCTCTACTTAATAATCTTCGTGATGTTCGGTTCTCCACTTCCATCACAATTGCTTCAGTAAAGAACTTATCGTCTTCGATTCAGCTTTAGCTAGGCCGGCTAAAAAAAGGCGTCCATAAAAAACCCGGCCGTTTTTCCGGGGCCGGGTTTTAGTTATCTCAAGCTACACTTTAGATATTAGAGTTTAGGTGTCAAAGATCGCAACTAGACAGCCTTTAGAATCCGGGATATCTTCGATGTTAACTGTGCCGCCAGCAAGAACTGTGGTCAGTGCATCTCTCAAAAAATGCTCATTGGCATGGTTGCGTTGAGTCTCATATCCGAGCTGGTCATTGATCGGCCCGCGATACATCACCTCTTTAGTGCGAGGATTGATAATGAACACCTCTGCAGTTCGCTCAACACCCAAGGATTTAGCAAGCTGCTGTCCTTCGTCTTTAAGCACTGGGAAATCAATACCAAACTCATCCGCTTCCCGCGCAATGCGCTTAAGGTTATCTTGGATGTTTGAGTTAAACATCAAAAAGCTAACTTTTTCGCCTTGGAACTCGTCACGAACTTCACGGTAGCTAGGCAGCGCGATTCTAGCTATCGGGCAGCCAACGCCTTGTACGTAAAAAACGATAAATCCGTCGTCTTTGTACTGTTCCAGCGTATGGATCACGCCGGCTTGGTCGGTTAGGGCGAAATCGGGCACAGAACGCAGCCAATCATCTTCTGCAAAGGCTGAAGTGGCTATTCCCAGAGCGACGATACCCATCGCTACAAAAGAAGTAAGTAATTTGCTCAACAATTTCATTTTAACTGCTCCTATCTAGTTCTTTGCCTTGGTCACTGGATGTGCTCAAAACTGGTAATCTTAATATAAAGCTTTTGTGCTGTAATTCAATGCCATCTGCTGTGGCACAGGGTCGCAGGGTCAGGCCGGAGGACCAGCTTTAGAGGCGGCATTGAATTCAGAGGGCCCGGTTGGAAGTTTAATAAGTTAGTGTCATGCTGTCTAACTCAAATTCACTCATATCAATTTAGCCTTTTTACCAATATAACCAATATAACCAATGTAAATGTTAGCAACTAAGCTTCGGCTAGCCCATAGGACTCGCTTTAAAATCACAGAAAGTTGCAGTCTGTAGAACTTGCTCTTAAATGTCATTTGAGTACCTCTTGGGTTCGTTGTAAGTGGGTAATAGCTATAAATAACAGTTGTTTAGATTGGATAAAATTCGGCAAATGATCAGTTACTAATTCCTGCAACGGCCAAAGTAGGAAATTGGGTGGACTGTTTAGGAGCCTAGTCTTAAGAAATAGGACCTGAATTGTATATTTAGGCAGATTGTGGCTGCTATTTGAACAGGTTATTCCGCCCAAAATAAGGCAACATCTAGCTCGGCCTTACTATCATTAAGGAATGCCAGAAGAGCGGTGCTAATTCATATTAGTCGCCGACTGCCAGCTAAGGCCAGTTTCTGGAGATTGAAAAGGTTGAATAACCCTGTGATACCAATATCGAAATATCAATCTGATCAGCGTATAGTAATTGGACCCCGTTAGTGCCAAGTCACTTGAGTAAGTTATTGTGGCTGCCGTACAAGTTATTAGGATTTTTATGCTTGCCAGGATAACCGCCCTCTATATTGAACTCGTCTTTCGTAGACCATTATTAGTCATCGCGTTGGTCCTAATTACAGCGGCTGGATTTGGCTATTACACTCAGTACTTTCGCCTTGACGCCTCTGCTGATTCTTTGATGTTGGAGGGTGACAAGGATTTAGAATATTCTCGAGAAATAAATGCCATCTACGGCATTAGTGAATCAGTGATTATTGCCTACACACCATTGAATGCACCGCTGTTCTCCCGGGCTACATTGGAGAGAATGGAAAGTCTGCGCCAGGAATTGCTTAAAATTGATCGTGTAAGCGGTGTTGACAGTATTCTGAATGTTCCCATTTTTCTGGACACGCCACTAACGGGTATTTCTGAAGATTACTTAACTCTGAATGATGCCGAGATTGATCTTGAGGTCGCCCGCGAAGAGCTAGTGAACAGTCCAGTATTTCGCAATGCGGTGGTAAGCCCTGACGGCGAAACCGCCGGCATGCTTGTCAGCTTTGAAATTGATCAACGGGGTCGAGGTCTGGTGGATCAGCGAACCGAACTCCGGAGCAAAGAGGCCGGCGGCGCTATTACGGCCAAAGAATCACAGGTGCTGGCGGACATAGAAGCCGAGTACGCCCGATACACAATTACTACCTCCGAACGACAAACCGCAGCTATCGCCCAAATTCGCAGTATTTTAATAAACTACCGCAGTGATGCCCAGATCTTCCTCGGCGGGGCTCCGATGATCGCTGACGATTTGGTCACCTTTGTCCGAGACGATCTCAGTTCTTTTAGCTTTGGCGTTTTGGGTTTTATTATTGTTGCCCTCGGTCTTATTTTCAGGAAAGTACGCTGGGTAGTATTGCCATTGGTTTGCTGCGCGGTGGCCGGCACGATAATGGTTGGGGTTCTAGGTTTGATGGATTGGCGAGTGACTGTGGTGTCCTCCAACTTCATTTCACTTTTGTTAATTATAACGATCTCGTTAACGGTCCATCTTACCGTTCGCTATCGGGAACTGCGGGCGACTCGTCATTTCAGCAGTCATGACAAATTGCTGCAGCATGCTGTCCTGAGTATGTTTAAGCCTTGTTTGTATACAGGGTTAACTACGGCGGTTGCTTTCGGCTCACTTATCGTTAGCGGCATCTCACCCATCATTTCATTTGGTTGGATGATGGTTATGGGCGTTTTGGCCGCGCTGACAGTGGTATTCTTTTTGTTCCCTGCAATTTTGACCCTGCTACCTGTCGATCAAACCAAGTTGTCATCAGATATGCGTTTGAACTTGACCTCGACACTGGCGACGGTTACCGACAAACTCAAAGACAAAGTGCTTTACCTTTACGCGGTGGTACTTTTATTAAGCGTCATTGGCTTGGCGCGTCTTCAAGTTGAGAACAGTTTTATCGACTACTTTCGAGAAAAAACAGAAATATTTCAAGGCATGTCCCTGCTCGATGAAAAGCTTGGTGGCACCTTGTCATTTGATGTAGTAGTAGACCTTCCAGAGGAAGCAGGTTCTTTTGAAGACGGTTTTGACGATGGTTTCGATGATGGTTTTGGCGGTGCAAGCGACTCAGATGCTTACTGGTTTACTGCCCCCAAGATGGATCAGGTCAAAGCTATTCATGAGTATCTTGAAAATGATCCCCAGACTGGCAAAGTACTCTCATTTGGCGCGGTTATTCAGTTAGCCGAAAAGCTTAACGGCTATGATCCAATTGATGGTTTACTCTGGGCAGTGCTGTATTCGCGAATCCCTGACGCACTTAAAGACACGGTGTTAACGCCATTTGTTTCAATCAAAGAGAACCAGCTGCGTTTCAATGTGCGAGTGATTGAATCGGACCCAGATCTAAAACGAAATGAGTTGCTGCAAAGGGTCGAAAAAGGGATAGAGCAAGAATTTGGGTTCACTGATGAACAAGTCAATGTGACCGGCATATTAGTGTTGTACAACAACGTATTACAAAGTTTGTATGAATCCCAGATTTTGACCTTGGGGGTGGTGATGCTTGCCATCATGTTGATGTTTTTGCTTTTGTTTAGATCACTGAAAATCGCCATCATCTGTATCATCCCCAATGCAATTGCGGCAGCATTCGTGCTTGGTATTATGGGCTGGTTAGGCATACCTTTAGACATCATGACGATAACAATCGCCGCAATATCGGTTGGTATTGGTGTCGACAATACAATTCATTACATGCACCGCTTCAAGCGCGAGTTTCCACGATTCGGTAACTACCGTGACACCATGTTTTTTTGCCATAACAGCATTGGCCGTGCCATGTATTTCACTTCAATGACAATTGTTGCAGGCTTTTCGATATTGGCTTTGTCCAATTTTATACCTACAATTGTATTTGGATTACTGACAAGTTTAGCCATGTTAGTAGCTTTAGTCGGTTCGTTGACACTTCTGCCTCAACTGCTAATTACGTTTAAGCCGTTAGGTGAAGAACACGTATAGGCGTGGTCTGTCATCTGCCTAATACTGTGAGAGCTTAATGAAATTTTTTCTAGGCTTTGTTTTCCTTGGAATATTGTTGGGCTGTGATGGTCCGGCCAAGGAATCTAAACCAACATTGGTGCAGGGTTTTATGGCTGATGATAATGCCTTGATCCGAGGTCAGGCGATTTATGCTGGTTCTTGCGCAGACTTTTGCCATGGGCTGACGCCGGAGCTGTCGACCGTTGATTTCGGTGACGACGACAATCTGTTTAACTGTTTATGGCAATATGGTGAGACAGACGAGGAAATCCTCGACTCGATAGTTAATGGTATACCAGGTACTCGAATGGTTGGCTTTGGTTCCAATTTTCCAGAAGCAGACGATCCCTGGAAAATCATCGCTTATTTGAGAGTCAATCAAAATGGTTGTGTTTCCGAGCTAGAAAATACCAAGTAGGTTTGGGGAGGCATGAAATTAGAAATCAGATTTATTAGGTAACGATTTAATTCGTAAAACCCAGTTAGTAATAATACAAAAATTTTAATTCAGCAATTAGTTTAGAGGTAGTTAATGGAAACCAATCTTCCAGAGAAAGACAGCAAGGGTGGCAAAGCAACAGGAAATTCGGGGTTTATGGATGAAAAACTTTTTAAGTCTCGTTCAATAACAATCTTCGGTGAAATTACTGACAAGTTAGCTCGCAGCACGACCGAGCACCTTCTTGCTCTAGCGTCGGATAGCGATGACCCGATTTCAATCTACATCAGCTCCCCGGGGGGACATGTAGAGTCGGGCGATGTGGTCTACGACATGATTAAATTTATCAAGCCCGTAGTGCGAGTGATTGGCACTGGTTGGGTGGCTAGCGCGGCGACAACTATCTATTTAGCAGCTAAGAAAGAAAACCGCTTTTCGTTGCCGAATACCCGTTATCTTGTTCATCAACCTTCCGGTGGTTCGCAGGGACGTGCGACTGATATTGCTATTCAGGCCGAGCAGATTGTGGCAATGCGGGCCCGCATTAATAAATTGATTGCCGATGAAACTGGCCAGCCTATTGAGAGAGTAGCCGAGGATACTGACAAGGATTATTGGATGACTGTAGAGGAGGCCATTGAATACGGTATTGTCTCGAAGGTCGTTAAATCTATGTCTGAAATGTAAATTATTTCAAAGAGTCGTAGGCCGCTTATTATTGGCCTGCGACTTTAGTGAAATATGCTTGCCTTCCTTTAGACAATGCACACGACACCATGAACGCGGGCGTGCAGGATTTTACAGATAATACTCCAGTAGATTCATCGAGCAATTCGGCCCTAATAATCCCACTAACACCCCCGGTTATATAATCCACCTCAACTTCTACAAAATTGCCATCAATCACGGCATCTTTACTGGTCCATTCAAACCCTAGTGACTCAATCTGAGTGACTTTTAGCACATTGTTCTCAACTGCTACCGCGATTTTAAAATAGGTACCATTGGCTGCCCATTCGCCTTCCCATGCTAGAGAATCTTCTTGAGCAAATATAGAAGAGGAAAATAGTAGGCAAATACAAATTGTTAAAGCACTAAAAATTGGCACGTCTGGGTCCTTCTCTGCTAAGTAAATAGTTTAAAGCAAAGCTCTAATAGAGGCTTTGCAGCTCTTAAGTGCGCTGTTTACACAAAATCTAGTCCTACACCAAACATCTGTCCGTGATAGCGACTAATCAGGGTGTAGATGATTAGACCAGAGCATAGGGCAAATATGTCCCGAAAAGCAGCGGGGCTACCTTGGCCAATTCGCGAAGTGTTTTTAAACCCAAGGTACAAAAATTTAAACCCTGCCCAAATGGTCATTGTGCCAAATAGGAGCACTGATGCTAAATCGCCGTTAGACCAAAGGTGAGCAAGTCCCCAAAGAGTAACCCCAGCTAACATAGGATTACGCAGGTGGTGTCTGATATAGGACATTGGTGTATTACCTGCGATAACTAAAATGACAGCGGGGATCATTAGCATATGGCTAACAGAGCGCAGTTCAAATTTTGGTTGCCATAACATAATGAAAGGGGCGGAGGCCTTGCCCCAAACAATAAGTCCCAGGCCAAGCAGTGCCAAGAGGCTATAGGCACCTTTATAAATATTTTCAGATCCGCAACGATCTATCAATAGAGGCCGCAGACCAAATTCGAGAGTGAGATGCGGTCCGATAAAAAGGAGCAAGCCTAGTAGTAAACTAAACATATTGATTGTCGCAAATTTAGTAAAGCTGCATCTTAACGTAAAGTAGGGATGAGATGCGACGTGTGAAGACTAACAGCAGTGCTGTTTATCGGCGTGAATTTAGTCTTAAAAAATAATGGTTCAGTAATGTGGCATCATCAAAGTGCTGCTGCTCAACAAACCCGGTTGCATGGGATCCCCACTGACGCATAGCACCGACCGAATCGATTCCGGTAGGCCAAAGCGTAAAGCGCTCTATCCGCTTACTATCGATAATAATGCCTGAACCTGAAAACAAGCTTTTACTGCGACCTTGATAGTTCAGGTTTGAGAGCTCGTTATAGCTGGCTGTCGAGTAAGGTTTGGCGTTAACTAGCTCGCTATCGCTATCGCTATCGCTATCGCTATCGCTAACCCCGACCACATAGTGCTCATTGGCCGTAAGTCGGATATGAACGCCAGCCTTGGTGTTGATATTAGCAAGTGTGAAAATATTAGCGGGTTCTTCTGACAGAGACAGCTTTCTTGTAGAAACTTCATCAGTGGCTATAAAGTATTTGTGATAACAGCCGCAGCTGTGAATGCTGTCATAGAGCAAAACCTTGCCTTGCTCGTCTAAGGTTACTCGCCAAATTAAGCCGTCAATATTGCCTGCATAGAGGTCAAGCGAACTGGTTGGTTTACGCTCTGAGAACCAAACTACATAATTTAACTGTAGTAAATTGTTTGTTCCAAAACGAGTGAGTGAGGGCAAAGTGTAAACCGTCGGCTTGTCTAAACTAATGGCTAATTCTTCATCTTGCCACACAGGCTGCCCGATAAGGTCATTGTCATCCTTAAACTCAATGGTAAATCTAGGCCTGTGCAATGCGATCAAACTGCTCAGCTGCGTATCAGTAAGCATAGGCGTCTTGAGCGGATTGGCATCATAAGCGTCGACAAACCACTGCGCTATCTCACTATCCTTTTGGTGACTCGTCCCCTTAGGTTTATAGCTGAAAGACACGTCAAAAGGCCTTGTTTGATCGAACAGGCGTTTCTCTTCTTCGTGCAGTAGTTCGATCCGTGATTTGAATATCGGGCGCAAAAGCCAATTGAATCCCAACCATTGTGGAAGCGAACTGTAATTATCAGGAATTAATGGCAACTGCTGAAGCGTTTGCCGGCGAAAGTTAATGTGCTCGTCATGGTTGGCGAAATTTTCGGCACAGAGGTTGAGTCTGTCAAGGCGAGAGTCTGACCAGGGATGTTCCAAGTTTTGGTTTTCGGAGCCACGCACTGCTGCAGCTAAAGTTGCTGACTGACTAAACCACTGCCTTGTTTGTGACTCGGTTGCAGCTTCCTTGGCCAACAGGTCAAGAAAGCGATTTGAATGGAACATTGGCACAGACGCTAAAGCTAACGCACTGGCGTTGCGGACGCCTTCAGAGTCTACTATTTTTCGAAATTGATCAGCCATCGCTAGGCAGCCAAGAAGCTCGGCACTGGCAGTTTCCAAATTATCCCTATCAATAGGGCGCTCAGAGCTTTGGCAAGCAGCCAATGCTAAAAACAGCCAGATGTAAATAATTAAACGCTGAGATTTTACTTGGTTCATGGCATTTGACTGCTTGAATGGGGCCTGTTCAGTGGGTCTGCTCCGGAAAGTGGTAGTTCAGTTAATTCAGTCATTCATGCATTCAAATAATTCTTGAGACACCGACTCTGAATGGGCTATCTCAACAATAGCAAAAGATAACTGACTTACTCTATGCGAGCAAGAGCACTCGTGGAGGAGGTAAACTGGCATTAGTGTCGGGCAGGGATGAAAATAAAGTAATTACTGCAGGGCGCTCAAGATAATCCACTAAGGCACTGCAGTAAAGGTGATTGCGACCCTGATATTTACCTTTTCGCGAGGTTGGTTAATGAAAGTCTAACGCTCTCGAAAACGACAATCGCTTAACTTAAAAGGGAGAACATTGTTCTCCCTTTTAAGTTAAGCGCCGGTTATGTCACGCGACTGTTAAATCGGCTGTTGGCGCCAAGCTAGCGAAGTTAAATCGCAGCAAGTGATGCAGGCTTTGAGAAGTCATGCTTGCGAATCGGCAAATTTCTCACTCTCTGGCCCGTTAATATGTACAAGCCATTAGTGACAGCTGCAGCGATTGGCGGCGTTGCTGGCTCACCAAGGCCTCCCAGAGCTTCTCCAGACTCGACAATATGTACTTCGATCTCTGGCACATCTGCCATGCGTACCATTTCGTAATCTGGGAAGTTATTTTGTGCCACTCGCCCATTTTCGATAGTGATTTCTCCATAAAGTGCCGCGGTCAGTCCAAAAATAATTCCACTTTCGACTTGTGCCTCTACAGTATCGGGGTTTACCGCCCAGCCGCAGTCAATGGCGGCTGTGACTTTATGAACAATGGGCTGACCATCGTTGCCAATAGAGACTTCGGCGACCTCTGCGCAAATGCTGCCAAAGCTCTCTTGCACAGCAAGGCCTAACGCATGTCCCTCGGGCAGATTTTGTCCATATCCTGCTGCCTCCGCAGCCACCTGTAACACCTTGCGGTGGCGAGGATGACGTTGCAGAAGATTCATGCGAAATTGATAAGGGTTTATTCCTGTTCGATGGGCAATTTCATCAACAAAGGATTCGGTGAAGAAGGTCTGCTGAGAATGATCCACACTGCGCCAGGCGGCAATAGGCACATGAGTTTCGCCATCCACTACGCGAATAGATTGGTTTTCGATGTCGTAAGGAATAAACGCGGCGCCAGCAACTTGAATTGGGCCGGTAAAGCGATTGTGCCAAGCTACAATATTTCCATAGCTGTCAAAACCGGCTTTGAAATTACTGTGAACAGCAGGGCGATAGTAATCTTGCTGCATGTCATCTTCACGGCTCAGCACTGTTTTTACTGGCACATCAAATTCTTTTGCAATCAAGGTAGCATGGTCAATTACGTTCCAAGTAAATGGCAGACGTCTTCCAAACCCGCCGCCGACATAACTAAAATGGTGAGTAACATCGTTTTCATCGAGACCTCCGATTTTGGCGACCCGGCCTCGTATCCCTAATGCATCTTGCGTGCTTGTCCACAGATCTGCTTTTCCATCATGGAAGTGAACCGTGCAGTTCATCGGTTCCATTGGAGCGTGAGAAAGATAAGGCACACGATAGCTGGCCTCAATGGTATCTGCAGCACCGGCAATGGCGTCATCGGTATCGCCCTGTTCGAAATCTTTGCTGCCATTGCTGCTGGCAAGTTCAGCGTCAAATCGGGCGGCGATATCTGCGCTGGAAATAGAATCATTTTCGGATGTTTCAAATTCAGCGTTAACCAGTTTGAGAGCCTCCTTGGCTCGCCAATAGCTATTTGCCACTACTGCCACTGAATCTTCTAATTCAACAACTCGTTTGACGCCACGGCGAGACAGTGCCGCGCTGGCGTCTACCGACACCAATTTGCTGCCAAATACCGGTGCCATGCGGATGGCTGCATAAAGCATGTCCTCAGAATGATAGTCCAAGCCGTAAGGTGCAGTACCGTCCACCTTTGCTGGAATGTCATTACGAGAAATTGCTTTGCCCATAATATTAAATTGAGACCGGTCTTTTAAATCTGGCTCTGTTGCGGGTTCTAGTAAAGCTGCATCAGAGGCAAGTTCGCCGTAGGTTAGTGATTGCCCACTATCGCTGTGCTGCACGTAACTTAATGCTGCAGTGCATTCTCCAGCAGGAACATTCCAGCGTTGAGCAGCACATTCGATAAGCATTTGACGGGCAGCCGCACCTGCGGTTCGCATGGCTGTATCACCAGTAAAACGTACCGATGAACTGCCGCCAGTAATCTGCAGATTGCCAATTTCAGCAATTTTGGTGGCACTGACATTTACCAAACCCATCAAAAAACCTGGAACGCCTGCTTCGCCGGCAAAACCCTTAATTAAATCGCCGTTAGCGAATAAGTCTGTCGCAGGGGCTTGCTCGATACTGACCTTCTCCCAATCAGCATCCATTTCGTCGGCGGCCATCATAGCCAAAGAGGTGTGAACGCCTTGTCCCATTTCCGCATGGGGTACATAGATTGTCACTTGGTTGTCTGGATCGATTTTCAAAAATGAAGTGACATAGTGCTCACCCCCTTTGGCGAGCTCATTGTTGGCTAGCCGATGCTTGCTAGGGCGTGTCGCTGAATACCCTATTAATACGCCGCCGCCGACCAAGGCGCTGGATAAAATAAATCGTCTTCTGGAAACTTTCATAATGGCGATCCTTTAAGCGGAGGCAAGTGAGTGAATCGCTTTGCGCACACGTGGATAGGATCCGCAGCGGCATACATTAGTAATGCCAGCGTCGATGTCCGCATCGCTTGGATTGGGGTTGCTAGCGAGTAAAGAAGAAACCGCCATAATCATGCCAGACTGGCAGTAGCCACACTGGGGAACTTGATGATCTATCCATGCTTGCTGCACGGCAGTAATATCAGGTGCGTTTTTATCATTAATGCCGCCGGCATCAGCAGCATTAACGGCAAAAGCCAGACCTTCGATTGTGGTGATGTCTTGACCTTCGATAGCGGATACAGGTAGCACACAGCTACGTACGGCGCTGCCGTTGACATGGACAGTACAGGCTCCGCAGGAGGCAATGCCGCAGCCAAATTTAGTGCCAGTCATGCCGAGCTCGTCTCGGATTGCCCACAATAGTGGCATTTCCGGTTCGATGTCGAGCTCATGCTCAACGCCGTTAACTTTGAATTTTGCCATGCCTTTGGTCCCTCTATAGACTTAATTCTTTGTATACTTTATTCCTATTCCCTCTAAATTACGATATTAAAAGAATGGCTGCTATGGCAATGCCGAGACCATTCACTATTTCAGGCCTTTCATGTGAAAATAAGGACAGCAATTAAATTGGAAATGGGAACTAAAACGAGGATTATATGAACCAGAATCAACAGCCATCGGCTATACAATTTAATTACAGTGCCTTGGATTCGGTAAGATTGGGTGTGCCTGCGAACAGGGGTTTGGCTGAAGCGGTTAAGAGCTCGGATGCGACGCGGGTGCTGTTGCTTGGGTCATCGAGTTTGGCTTCTCAAACTGATAATTTTGCCGCCATAAAGCACGCTGTGCAGGCAACGGGAAAAAACGTTGAGCTTCAGTCTTTTTGTAAAATCAGGGCTCATACCCCAAGAGAAGATGTTTTGGAAGCTATTGCTCTTGCCGCTGATTTTGGTGCCGATCTTTTGGTGTCTGTGGGTGGAGGGTCGGTGATTGACGCGTGCAAGGTTGTCCAATTAGCAGTCGACCAAGGCTTGAGCAGCGCGGCAGACCTGCTTGAATATGCACAAGGAAGTGATGGCACTCGAGGCTCGTTGGCAGGGGATATGAGTGTTTTTCAGGGTCAATCTAAAATACGTCAAATCGCTATACCTACGACATTGTCTGGTGCAGAATTTAGCAATAATGCCGGTGTTTTGAATACGGTAAAATCAACCAAGGAAGGTTACAGAGGGATAGATCTTTGCCCAAAACACATACTCTATGATCCACAGCTAGCAACACTGACACCACAGTGGCTGTGGCTTTCTACAGCCATTCGAGCTCTTGATCATGCAGTAGAGGGTTATTGTTCTAAAGATGCACACCCTTTTTTGCAAGGCCATTTCCTCCACGCTATGAGACTTTTTGCCGAGTCATTGCCTATAACAAAAGCGAACCCTCTTGATCTGCACGCACGAAGTTTCAACCAACAGGCTGTCTGGTTGGCATGCGTTGGTCTAGGAGATGTTTCCCATGGTGCAAGTCACGGCATCGGTTACATTTTAGGAAGCCTTTGTGGAGTGCCTCACGGATACACATCTTGTGTCATGCTGCCTGCAGTACTGGAATGGAATAGTAAGAATTGTTTACAGCAACAGCAGCCAATATCGGCGGCTTTAGGGTATCCAGAAATGTCAGCGAGTCGTGCCGTTAAAAATCTGATTTCTAGTTTAGGTTTACCCACCAGCTTGCGCGAGGTTGGAGTTGACGAAGCTAAGCTTGCTGAGATTGCTGCGCGAGCGTTTATTCATCCTGTTGTGAAGAAAAACCCAAGAACTATAAATGCCAAAGAAGAAGTAGAGGAAATATTGCAATTGGCTTGGTAGTCAAACTTTGTGACGCATTCAAAACTACGGTGAGCTCATAGGTTACAATCCGGTTCGAATGAGCTTCTGTTTGTTTGTCATGTTTGTCAGCTAGCCCGATTAATAGCAGCTATAAGCAAAAAATAATTCCCGTAGAAATTTCTAAGGAGGATTTGTAAGCGTGGCCAAAATTTAAGTGTTGCGGGGTTTAGGTTTAAAGCAAGTTTGTTGGCAGCGCTCAACCGTGTGCTCGCGGCAGAGCTTATAACAGAGTTAACCTAGATCAACACTCGCGGCAGCGGCGACGCTATTCGACTGATGATGGAGGAGATAGGAACCTTTTTAATGATCAACGACTTAGTTTGGATGAATGGCCTGCATTTAAACCCAATTTTACTTTCGCGCAGTTGCCATTTTATGAGGAAGGGGACGCCTTTCTCAATGATGCCGGTGAGATTTGCCGTTATTTGGCGCGTAAGTTGTTTTTTTTTGGTGAGACATCTGCCTACTCAATTCGTTGAGATCATGCCCCACAATTTATTAGTTGCAGCTCAGACCCAGCTGTTCGGTCTTTACTTAGATCCTGCCTTCGCTGATGCGCGCTCAAAGTTTAAAAAACTGAACAAGTCGAATCTCTCAAGCAGCTTGAAAATTTCTATGAAGGCATTCGTTCCAGTGATTTCTTTCGGGTGAGTGAAAAACTCCCTACATCGACATTTTACGCGGGATTATTTGGGCTCAGTGCGCCCGTCTGCAGCTGACGTTTTAGAGCAGTTTCAATCTTCGGTACAATTTAAGTTGGCCTTTGAAAGTCGCCTCAATATTGGCGCCTATTTAAAATCCAATCGTCGTTCAGCAACTCTAATGTTATCCTTGTCTTTCTCTGGTGGAACCCCAGGAACCAGCTAGGTTTAGTGATGACATTATTTAACTTGGCAGTCAGTCTTCGAAATCGGCGGCGGCTGTCAGTATTTCTATTTCCATTCACAGTTTTCTTATTCTCGTTTCCATCGAATAGTCAGGAATCTGATGCCTTCGCAGTTCAAAAATCCCAGTCCCAGCCTACTTCACGGTTTGTTAGATTTGTTGAGGGAGCTGAACAATGGCAAGGAAGACTGCAAACCTCCATCGCGATCTATGAAAATGAATCAGGTATCACTCTTAATTTGGTTTCTGCCGTCCATATGGCCGACGCAAGCTATTTTGATGAGCTGAACGATTATTTTCAATCTCAAGACGCAGTATTATACGAATTAGTAGCTGAAGCCGACCAGCGGCCCGCTTTTGGCGAAGCTACAGCTGCCTTCGGCAGGCGCTCGCCGGTATCAATGCTGCAACGGGCTATGGCGGAATTTCTCAAGGTTAGCTTTCAGCTGGAGAAGATTGATTACACTCAGGCCAATTTCCGTCATGCTGATGTTAGCCCGGCGCAGCTCGGTGAGATTATGCAATCTAAAAACGAAAATTCGTTTTCTATGTTCTTAAGTCTAGCCCTCGCTCAGTCGCTTTCTCAGGCTAATAGTCGCCCCCAATCCGGACTGGAGTCACTGGCAATATTAAAAGCGGTGATGACACAGCGGCGAGATTCAGTTGTTAAATATTTACTGGCCAAAGAGCTATCCAATGTTGAATTGACGTCTTTATCTGCCGAGCTAGAGTCGCAGCTGACGATTCTTGGAGATCGAAACCTTGCAGCCTTAAGGGTGCTAAAAATCTCTCTGAAGGACCCTCAATTGCGCAGCTTAAGTGTTTTTTATGGTGCTGCCCATATGTCGGGTATTGAGCGGGCTATCGTAAGTGATTTTGGTTTTAAAAAGGTCGGCGAGCGATGGTTGGACGCATGGATTATCCCTTGAATGGGCCATTTTGTGCTTTTTTGGGTCCAAATGAATGAAAAACGACGCTTTTTGCGGTTGACTCAGACCGTTTTAACGGGAAAATATGCGCACGGTTTAGTAATCGTCAACATCTCGCGAAAAGAGGGGTGTTGGCAGGCTGCCAGAAATCAATGCTGTTGGTAACCCTGAGTTTGGTTTGTAAAACAGTTAGAGCTTTTGAACTTTAAATTAGGTGGATATAATTATGAAAAAATTAACGAGTGGATTAATAGCATTAACTCTTACTGTTCTTGTAGGTTGTGCGGCAAGTGTGTCTCCAGCTGTTGGCGTTTGGGGTGTTGAAATGAACACGCCTCTGGGCGCATTAGCAGCTACACTAACGATTAATGCAGATGGCTCAGGTATGATGGTAGCTGATGGATTAGGCGAAGCACCTATTGAGGGTATTACCTTTGATGGCAATGCAATAAACTTTGAGGCTGAAGTTGATGCCCAAGGCCAAACATTAGTTTTAGAGTTTAACGGTACGGTTGAAGGCGACGCAGTAAATGGCGCATTTGGCAGTGACTTCGGTGATTTCGCAGTAACTGGCACACGCCAGTAAGCTCACGATTTCAACCAGCAGCCAGAAGATTGGCTGCAAAAAAGGGATTTGCGTTCAGCGCATATCCCTTTTTTTATGTCCGGCTTAATCTTTTAGAATGTTCTAGAACTCCTTAAATCACTCCAAGTCGCAATTGTTCGTTTATTAGGTCTAGGTTAGATTTGGCATTGGGGCTATTTGGGTGAACAGCGACTAAATTTTCAAACGCTTTCTTGGCCTTGCTAAGTTCACCGCTTTGCAAGTAAACCAAGCCTAGCCCGGAAAGAGCGCCAAAATGTCGTGGTTCTAATTCTAGGGTTTTTTTGATATCCGCCTCGGATGCTTCTGCGTCTCCTATTAAGTAATGAAGAGTTGCTCGTTTGTTCCACGCTTCCGCGTAGTCGGGATAGCTTATGGTCACTTGGGTAAAAACTACCATCGCTTCAGAAACAGCTTGTGCATTCATTCGCTGGGTCCCAAGTTGCATAAGGCGTTCAATATCTGGGTTTGGATGTTGCAGCCAAATTTCCCATATTTGACCTTCTATTTCCCGGATAATCGGTTCTTCCTCAGCTTTCAGCAGCTGCTTAAAGAGTTCGTCAAGCTCAGGGTTAGTTTGGTCAGCATGCACGGCAAAGCCAATACAGCTGCTAAAAAAGGTGGCTAAGCTCAGGGCAATGAATGATTTCAAGAGACTTCTCTAAAATAGTATTAGTTTAGTATAGCCTCTGCCGCAGCCGCGGCGCCAGCCCGATGAGCTGGCTCCAGCTAACTCTGGTTAGGGTTAGAAATGAGGGTGGTGACTTCTAGAATGTCGCAGCAGAGGACTTTAGCCAGTCGTCACGGTAGCTGCTAGGGGCGGTATCACTAAACAGCTGTTTATCAACCATAGGCTCATAAATTTGATCAAAGCTCTTCATGCCCCCTTCGCAGCGGCTATACAAATCGCTGGGAGTTAGGTCGCAAGGATTGGAGTACCCCATGGCTCCGCATAGCTCAAGGAAGGCTTCGACAGTGCCGTGTTGAAAATTTTTAACTCGCACCGACTTTTCATCAACATCAACAGCCTTCGCCCTGCTTGGATCTTGAGTCGCAATGCCAGATGGACAGTGATTGGTGTTGCAAGCTTTGGCTTGCACGCAGCCTAATGCCATCATCATTGACCTTGCAGCATTGACTGTATCTGCACCAACTGCAATTTTCTCTAACATATCAAATCCAGTAGCGGTTTGGCCGGCGCTAATGAGTTTTATACGGTCTCTTATTCCGGTACCAACTAATATTTGGTTTACGTAGTATGTAGCTTCTAAGCAAGGTGTGCCCAAACGGTTGGAAAACTCTACAGGGGCTGCGCCAGTGCCGCCCTCTGCGCCATCAATTGTAATGAAATCGGGATAGGTTTCAGTTTCTAACATTGCTTTTACGATTGCTAAGAATTCAATCTTTTTGCCTAGGCAGAATTTAAAGCCAACAGGTTTACCTTCGCTAAGTTTGCGCAGCCGCTTGACGAAATCAAGTAGTCCTTTAGGTGAGTTGAATTCTGGATGTGTTGGGGGTGAATTAACCGTTTCGCCAACATTCACTAATCGAATATCCGCGATTTCCTGAGTCACCTTCGCTCCAGGCAGGACGCCGCCGTGTGAAGGTTTGGCGCCTTGAGAAATTTTAATCTCGATCATTTTTACATTATCAAGATTTGCTCGCTCTGCGAAGGCTTCGTCATTAAAGCTGCCATCGGAGTTGCGGCAGCCGAAGTAACCGGTTCCAATCTGCCAAACGATGTCGCCACCGTGTTTTAGGTGATGCTCACTCATGCTGCCTTCGCCGGTATTATGAGCAAAGCCTCCAAGAGAGGCGCCTTTGTTGAGTGCCTCAATAGCCTGCGCGCTGAGTGCGCCAAAGCTCATGGCAGAAATATTAAGGCGGGATGCATTGTAGGGCTGTTTACAATCTGGCCCTCCGAAAGTGACTCTGATGCATCCTTCCACGACCTTGCTAGGTTTCATGGAATGCTGCAGGCTTCGGTATCCCTCTGCCAATATGTCTTGTTCTGTGCCGAAAGGAAGGTTGTCGTTAGCGCCTTTCGAGCGACGATAAATTAGATTTCGGCGTTCGCGACTAAAAGGCTTTTCTTCAATATTGTTGGCAATAAAGTATTGTTGTATTTCCGGACGAATGTATTCTAATAGATAACGAATATTCGCTAAAACTGGGTAGTTGCGGCGAAGGTTGCTGACGCAGAAGAAAATTTCATAGGCGCCCACAAGTGTCCAAGCAAGCAATGAAAGAAAGACTGTGAATTGAATAGGCGCTGAGGTTAATGCTGACAATGAAGAGTCGCCGCCTGTTTTCATCAACAACCAGGTGGCACTGAGGGGCATTAGGACAAGTGCGATGATCCAGTAAAGACGGACGATGGGGGTCATGAATATTCCTTTTATCGCTGTGTGATTAGTTGTGGCATCAATTGCATCGCTTTTTGTGTCGTATGCCCCAGAGGCTATCTAAAAGTTCATTACTAGAGTAACAGACGTTGCGGTATCTGTATTTTGTCGGCCAACGGGCACTTCCGTTTGGTGTTTAACATTGAATGTGAACTTTAAAGACAGGTTTTCTAGGATATTTGTTTCAATACTGCTTTCCCATCGGTAAATGCTTGTTTCGTCACCTGCTTCTGCGCTCAGTATTTGATTAAATAATGCATTCTCTGAGAGATCCCATTTGTAATCACCGGCAAGTCTAAAAATAGCTTCACCAAAATTCTCAGCATCGCTTTCGGAGCGGCGTACACCGATACCTGCAGTGTAGGTCATAATCATATTGTCTGTGTTGGTTAACAAGGTTCGGCCATAGTTAACAGAGGCATCATTTTGGCTGTCATAACCGCTGAACCTATCATTTTCATAGGCCAGTCTGCCTTCCACGAAACTAACCTCGCTTAATTGGTAGTCAGCCGATCCAACCATATAGAATCTCTGGGCAGTGAGTTGGTCTTGCCTGGATGATCTGAAGGCATCCAAACTCCATGCGTAGTCCCAAGCATCTTTGACTAACTCGACGCGGCCTTTCACTTTAATGCTCTCGTCTTCTGTATTACCGGTTGTGGTCATTATGCCTAGCTCGAGCGTGCTGTTAACACTGTTCTCTCTCTGCGCCAAAGTTTGCGAGCTTAAAAACGCAGCGAAGATACTGCTGCAAATTAGAGTTTG
>Ga0302130_1000632_pt1 | contig 21424 bp, 17 predicted proteins | sample CB9_surface_MG_FD_203117 | JGI IMG/M metagenome (GOLD analysis project Ga0302130, IMG submission 203117) | Marine microbial communities from Western Arctic Ocean, Canada - CB9_surface | ecosystem: Environmental > Aquatic > Marine > Oceanic | place: Canada: Western Arctic Ocean | collected... | reverse complement strand
ATGGACTTCCTGAGAGCCGAGGATCTCTTGTGAGTCCACTTCCCAGGTATTTAGGATCTTGCCACGCAGGGGCATGATCGCTTGGTTTTCACGGTTGCGGGCCTGCTTGGCAGAACCGCCAGCAGAGTCTCCCTCTACGAAGAATATTTCACAGCGCTCTGGCTCGCCGCTGGAACAGTCGGCCAGTTTGCCCGGCAGTGCTGGGCCCTGAGTGATCTTTTTACGCACCACTTTTTTGCTCGCACGCATGCGGCTCTGGGCGCTGTAGATACAGAGTTCGGCGAGTTTTTCCGCCTCTTCAGTGTGCTGATTGAGCCATAGGCTGAAGGAGTCTTTAACCACACCGGAGACAAAGGCCGCGGCCTGTCGCGATGAAAGTCGATCTTTGGTCTGACCGGAAAACTGCGGATCTTCAAGCTTGGACGAGAGTACAAAACTACAGCGATCCCAGATATCGTCGGGGGTTAGCTTGACCCCTCGGGGGAGCAGGTTTCTGAATTCACAGAACTCGCGCATGGCATCCAACAGACCGGTGCGCAGGCCGTTGACGTGGGTGCCGCCCTGAGGCGTTGGAATCAGATTGACGTAGCTCTCTTGCACCAGATCGCCACCATCGGGCATCCACTGCACGGCCCAATCGGCGGCTTCATTGGCTGCGGAATAGGTGCCGATAAACGGTGCAGCGGGCAATACATCCCAGCCGGCCAGAGAACCAGACAGGTAGTCTTGAAGACCATCCTGATAGTGCCACTCTTCACTCTCGCCGCTATTTTCATCGTAAAAGCTAACCGTTAAGCCACTGCAGAGTACGGCTTTGGCGCGGAGTACATGGCGCAGACGCAGCAGTGAGAATTTAACTGAGTCGAAGTAAATGGGGTTGGGCCAGAAACGCAGGATGGTGCCGGTATTGCGCTGACCGCAGCTGTCGATAACGGCCAGATCAGAGGTCTTATCACCGTTGGCAAAGGTAATCTGATGAACACTGCCACCGCGCTTTACCGTCAGTTCAAGTTTGTCCGACAGGGCGTTGACCACTGAGACGCCAACGCCGTGGAGACCACCCGAGAACTGGTAGTTTTTGTTCGAGAACTTGCCCCCAGAGTGGAGGGTCGAGAGAATTACCTCAACACCGGGAATACCCTGCTCTGGGTGAATGTCCACGGGCATACCGCGACCGTCATCACAGACCGACAGGGAGCCATCTTTATGCAGGGTCACATCAATGCGACTGGCATGTCCGGCGAGGGCTTCATCGACACTGTTGTCGACAACCTCTTGGGCGAGGTGATTGGGACGGCTGGTGTCGGTGTACATTCCCGGGCGCTTGCGCACTGGGTCTAGTCCGGTGAGGACTTCAATATCTTCTGCGTTATATGTGCTCATGCGCCCTACAGGTCAGGTTGTAATTGTGGGTTGCTTGGAACCGTCGACAGCAAGAACTGATGGATGGTTTCCAAGTGTCGATGATAATCAATAAAGCTGTGATCACCACCGGATTCGAGAATTATTTGGCAGCCTTGGTAGCGCTGCTCGGCATCACGATAATCAAGCACTTCGTCACCGCTTTGCAATAGCAGCAGGTAATTATTTGTATTTTTTATCGCCGTTGGGTCCCAGCGATGGTATTCCTCGATGTGCCGCTGTTCAAACAACCACTTTTCACCACTGTGATAGTTGCTGTTTTCACCGAGCCATTTGTCTAGCCCGCGAGCTGGGCTGACCGCTGGATTGATCAGCACTGCGCCAATCGCAAACTCAGCATAGCGCTCGGCCAAACAGTTGGCATAAAAGCCGCCCATGGAGCTGCCAATCAAGAATACTGGCTCTGGCAGACGCGCCTCGACTATCTCGCATAACAGCGCCATAGCCTGATCAGCGTAAGGTGGCAGCGAGGGACAAATAAACTCTATTCCAGGGGCATTTTTTCCGAACCACTGCTGGGTCTGCTGCGCCTTCGCGGACTCTGGCGAACTATTAAACCCGTGTAAATAAAGCAGCGTTGGCATTGACGGCAATCTATTTTTTGGAAGGCGACAGTATAGCCAAAGCTATGGCTTTAGGGTCGATTGATTGCGCGATAAGTGAATAGCTGGTGTCCGAAGAAGTGGCTAATAGCCGGCACAGCTGCGATCGCACTGCTGGGCAAAATCACTGAGAAATTCGACGCCGGTTTCAAGACTGCCATCCTCATGTAAATCCAGCCAGCGATAGCCGGGCGGTTTGTCGGCGAGACCAAAGTCGTCACTGTGCTGTTCAAACTGAACACAGCTTGAAGGCGTCGAATAGACTGGGATAGCTCCCCACAGACTGTCGTGGTGCTGATGCACATGGCCGGTAACAACGGCCTTCACCTGACCATGGGACACAAGCAGATCATATAGTCGCTGATGATTGCCAATTTGCTGCTGGTCGAGCCAAGCTGAGTTAACCCGTACCGGTGAGTGATGAACGGCAACCAAGACAAACTTGCCAGCTAATTCTTTTAGGCCCTGCTCAGCGAATTCAAGTTCTGTACAAGAGAGCTGTCCGCCGGGCTGGCCAGCCTTGGAGCTGTCCAACAATAGAATCCCCCAAGCGCCAGCCTGATAAATTCGCGTTCGTGGGAAGGCCGTTAGATTGGCCTCCATGGCCCCAACATCGTCGTGATTGCCAGGCAGCCAAAGTGCCTCACGCTGTTTTTCTGCGAGGATTTTATTCAGCAGCTGGTAAGCGCCGGCCTGATAGTCACTGGCCAGATCGCCGGTAAGCAGCAATAGATTGTCGGCGCGGCCCTGATCTTCCGAGGCTTGTAATACAGCCTTAAAACTCTCAAAGGTGGTAACACCGCCAAGCATTTCCTGCTCGCTTGCACCCAGGTGCAAATCAGTGATTTGGGTAATATGCACTGTACTCATCAAATCTCTCGCCCGGCCTCGCGTTCAATTTACTTGTTAAAGGGATATTTTCACTTTACTCATGCCATGGCTCAAACAATGCGCTAAGAGGTCACTTAAAAACATGTTCCACTGCCATTTTTCGTCCGGCGCCTGCATTGACGATTTTTCGGCCAGCTCCCAAGGAATAGTCCTATCGCTGCACCATTCGACCACTTCTGCCATCTTCGCATCATGGTAGATACGCACTTTAATCTGAATCTCTGGCAACCACTCGGGTCTTATACCTTCGGCAACAATACTTAAAAGGTGGGTATAGCGCGTCACTTCATCGACGCGAATACTCATACCGCTCTTCAAGTCCTGAGTAAAATCGACACCGATGCTTTGGCCCAACTTTGGGGGGCCTGGCATCAGTCGCAGCAGGCGCACATAGTTGAGCTCGCACTCGCCATGCAGGCGCTGGAGATTATGTCGTTGACGTCGGCGCTCAGATACTGACAAAGTCGTTACTCGCTGGTCGTGATGCAGTTAACTTTTTCACTTTAGTGTCTCTTATTCGGCTGAAATTCAAGACTTAGGTCTCAACCGCTGGTGGTTTAATTGTAGCCAAAACAACGCGACTGACATCGCAGCACTGTTGAGAAGGCCCTGTGAAAATGCTGCCATGGTCTCATCGTAGGACCAAACCTGCAGCAAAATATCCTCACTCTCGCCGTCGAGGCCGAATATGCCGCCACGATCACTCAGATCCACGAGACCGCAAAACAGATGCATTTTTTCGTCTGTGCCGCCAGCGCTGACCAGATAGTCGCAGATTGGCAGGAGCTTTTCCACTTCGACACCGCTCTCTTCCTGCAACTCCCTGACTGCTACCTGCTCGGGGCTCTCCCCCGGCTCGATCATGCCGGCGATAACCTCATACTGCCAGGGTCCACGGGCTTCATTCAGGGCGCCGGGACGGAACTGTTCAATTAAGCCAACCCGGTGATTGCGGGGATCATAAAGTAATACGCCAACCGCGTCGCCGCGTTGAAATAGCTCGCGACGCAGGGGCTTGCTCCAACCTCCGCTGAACAGCCGGTGTTCAACCAGCATGCGGGTCATTTTAAAAAAGCCCTGAAATACCGTCTCGGTTGATTTCAGCCGATAATCCGAATGCCCAAAGCGGTGTTTTTTGTCCATTGCCTGTCCGTCACTCAATAGTTGGAATATCTTTTAGGTTTTATCTTAAACTATTTGATCAGGTAAAACGTCTAACCATAAGTTGAGCAGGATGCACTCAATTGGTGCCGAATCACTAAACACAGCGTATGCCTTCGAAGTAAACCTGCTAAACTAAATCCCGTCCAAATGGAGGTCATATGCACATTATTAAAAAACATTTTTTGATTGCTGCTGTCGCTTTTTTAGCACCACAGTTAGCGATCTCTGACTCGCTTGTCGATATATACGAAAGTGCGCTGGAAAACGATCCCGTGCTGCGAGCCGCACGCGCAAGTTTTAACGCTGATCGAGAGATTAAAAATATCAGTCGCGCAGCACTGCTGCCGCAACTGGCTATATCGGGTGAGTATAAAGAATCTGAAACCAATGATAACTCCCCCCTAATTGGCATTGGCGGCACTATTGATAGTGACGGCACCTCTTATAGCGCCTCTCTGAGTCAGGCTATTTTCGACATGCCCTCTTGGTACCGCTTTCAGGGCAGCAAGTCCCTGAGTGAAAGTGCCCGCGCGCAATTCGCCGCCGACCAACAAACGCTCATCATTCGCGTCAGCGATACCTACTTTAATGTGCTGCGTGCCTACGACAATATGCAAACCCGAAAAGCTGAAGAGCGCGCCATTCAGCGTCAGCTAGAGCAGACCCGCGAACGCTTTGAAGTCGGCCTACTGCCAGTTACCGATGTTCATGAAGCTCAGGCAGTCTACGATGATGCCGCGGTCAACAGTCTCGAAGCCCAGGGCGCATTGAATATCGCCTTCGAACAGCTGCAAGTGCTCACCGGAGAAGACCACAATGTGCTTGCCGGGCTGGCAGAAAAATTTGTTGCAACTAACCCGCAGCCGCTGAGCAACAGCGAGTGGGTTGATTTTGCGATTGGCAACAATTATCCCCTTAAGGTCGCCAAGCTCGGCAAAGACGCCGCCTATAACAATGCCAAAGCGGCCACCGCAGCACGCCTGCCTAAGGTCACTGGTAGCGCCACATACTTCGATTCAGACTCAGATGGCACTAGATACACTGATCCCTTTGACAGTCAGCAGGATGGCAACAGCTTCGCTATTTCGGTCACCATGCCAATCTGGCTCGGCGGCTCATTGGATGCCCAGCGTCGCCAGGCCAAGCAGCAGTCGATTGCCTCGGATGAAGGCTATATTGCCACCAAGCGCAATACGGTTCAGGCCGCTCGCTCTCTGCACCAGCTAGTGTTGACTAACACTGCACGGGTTAAAGCTCGCGCCCAGTCGATCACTTCAGCGGACAGTGCCCTACAGGCAACTCAGGCGGGTTATGAAGTGGGCACAAGAAATATTGTCGATGTGTTAGTGGCTCAGCGCACTGTATTTCAGGCGCGCCGCAACTTTGCCAATGCTCGCTATGACTATATTTTATCGATGATGCGTTTGAAGGAAGTGGCTGGTCAGCTATCTCCGGATGATGTCTATCAGCTCAATGCTTGGCTTGATCCGCAGTTGGTGATCAACAAGGCTGCTAATTAGTAAGGCAAAATGAAGGGCCTGGGGCGATTATGGTCTCGGGCTGTTTATCCGCTCGGGGCCTTCTATCCGCTCAGGGCTGTTTATCCGCTCACGGCCTTCTATCTGCTCAGGGCTGTTTACTCGCTCAAGCTGTGATCAATCACTGTCAGTAATCTTTCCAGCGCACCGCGGTTGGCTTCGGCCACTTGCTGCGCTTGTTGGCCCATATGCTGGGCCTGCTCGGGATTTTCAATTAGCCTTATCACCGTCTCTGCCAGTACCTCAGCATCCTCGACTAAAGAGAGACCTCCAGCCTCAGCCAATAGTCGCGATACCTCAGCAAAATTAAACACTGATAGCCCGCTCAATGTCGGCTTGCCCCAGGCTGCCGGCTCAATCATATTGTGGCCACCATTTGCGACCAAACTGCCGCCGACAAAGGCGATATCGCAGGCGCCGAAGAAGGTCATCAGTTCACCCATGGTATCGCCAAGAAGAATATCCGCTTGCTCCACAAGATCATTGCTACTGCGTCGCGCCAGGTTGTAGCCTGCGCCGAGACAGAGGTCAGCTACCTGATTAAAGCGCTCTGGATGACGCGGCACCAATACCAGCAAGGCATTGTCGACACGCTGTTTGATCTGACCAAAGGCCTGGAGAATAATTTCGTCTTCGCCACGATGGGTGCTGGCGGCGAGTAGGATTGGTCGCTGATTAGCACCGCTCCATTGCTGCCTTAACTGCTCTGCACTCTGTCTAATCGAGGCACTAAGATCGAGATCAAATTTAATATTGCCACTTATATAAAGGTTTTCTACAGGTAGTCCAAGGCTCGTAAAACGCGCGCCATCATCCCCATGCTGGGCTGCAACTGCACTCAACTGAGCGAACATAGGACCGCTAAGTCTCGGCACGCGGGCATAGCCCTGGGAGGACTTTTCCGACAGTCGCCCATTGGCCAGAATCACCGGGATGTGGCGCTTATAACAGGCAGCAACCGTATTCGGCCAGAGCTCGGTCTCCATAATAATTAGCATTTTGGGCTGCACTCGGTTTAGGAAGCGTGCCAATGCATCAGGCATATCATAGGGCGCGTAACTGTGGTCGACAGAGTCCCCAAAAACGGCTGCTATGCGCTCAGATCCCGTGGGGGTCATGCAGGTAATAAGTAGTCGGTGATCTGGGTATCTTGCTTGCAAGGCTTTGACTAGGGGCACCGCAGCGAGAGTTTCGCCCACCGAGACCGCGTGCAACCAGATAATGTCTTTGTTCGACTCAGATGGCGCGACAAAGCCGAAACGCTGCCGCCAGCGCTTGCGATAGTTGGGCACGGCGATGCCACGGAACACTAGCCGCAATAAAATAAACGGTAGCAATAAATAGAAGGCGGCTGAGTAAAGATATCTTGGCATGGTGGTAGAGGCGGTAGTATGTGCTTTTCAAAATAGCAGAATTACTGCCCACAATCCATGTTTGATCTTCGCGGTAAAGCGACGAAGGTGCTCTGCCGATCCTTGACTATCTCGCCAACTGCGATGCTTTGGTGGTAAAGTCTCTGCGCGACGTCACTCTCGGTGCGGCGCTCAACCTTAATCATAACTATCCAAACAGAGAGTCTCTGTTATGCAAAAATCAGCCACGGCTGTTTACCTGCAAACGCTGGCATCAATTGCCATGCTGATGCTGCTGGCGACGCTGATTTTCACGCTTGCGCGACTCGCTGCCTGGGCTGCTTATATCCCCTCCGAGGAACACTTGGTGAATGCCGAACTCTGGGATGCGCTGTGGATAGGCTTTCGATTTGATCTGGCGTTCACAGCACGAGGCATGGTCTTGGCGCTTTTGGCCAGTCTTGTGGCGCTCCCCTTTTCACCTTGGTTGGCATCGCCAGCTTGGTTGATAACCCGCTGCCTTGGTCGCCTTGTACTGCTACTCGCGGTACTTTTTTCAGTCATCAATTTTGTCTATCTGGATTTCTTTAGCCGCCCCATCGATAGCTTTGCGTTTTCGGGTATGCAGTATGGAACAGCCACTGCATGGCAGACGGTTAGCAGCATCAGTAATTTTCCTGTAGTGCTGGGCACGGCTATTTTTGCCGCCGTACTAAGCTTGCATCTCTATGGGACTTGGGAACGGAAAATTACAGCTGCCGTTGACGCTAACCTCGGCAAGGTGAAAATTACCCCAGCCCTAATCTTTATTCCGCTGTTAGTGATTGCCATGATCGGCAGAGGAACTGTGACCACGTTCCCCCTGTCCTACCGACACCTTGCCGTATCCAGTGATTCCTCGTTAAACAATATTGTTCCCAACGGTCTTGTGGCCCTGTATTACGGCTACAAAGATTTTAAAAAATCGAGGCACATGCGGCCTGCAGATGATGCCGAGGGACGCCTGCTATTTGAAACATTTTATGGCCAGGCGGCGAAACCAGGAGCGCTGTTTCCGCAGTTTTTTAGTACGACCGCAACCTCCGACTTTCTCGAGAGCAACCCGCCTAATGTGGTCTTTAATTTGGTCGAGAGCATGGGCCAGGCTCTATTGCTAGAACAGTTTTCCGAGGGCGTTGACCTCAGGGGCAAGATGGCCACGCACTTAGATGAAGATATTTATTTTGGACGCTTTCTGCCAGGCCAAAACGACACTCAAAAGTCGCTTACCAGTTTAATGCTGAATACCGAATACGGCGATATCAGCCGCTCGGGCTACAAGGATATAGAGCTGCAAACCTCAGCGGCAAAAGTTTTCCGAGATGCCGGATACAGGACCGTTTTCGTCTACGGCGGCTTTGAAGGACTGATGAACCGCGGCAGTTATTTTAGAGCCCAGGGTTTCGAGGAGTTTATTGGGGCGCGCAAATTAAAAAGCTTATTTCCAAAGATGGAAGAGAGTGTCTGGGGTGGCGATGATAAATATGTCTTTGAGCAGGTATGGAATATATTGACTCAACAGAGTGATGATCCAAGACCGCTATTTATCATGACTCTAACGATCACTAATCATCCGCCGTATAAGTGGCCCGCACACCATCAAAAATCACCACTGGAATTAAATTCTGCACTGGCAGATCGGTTGCAAAACCTTAGCCCCGACAGCCTCGAGACCTATCTCTACACCAATAATTTGCTTGGCCAATTGATCTCTCGGACCAAGCGTAGCAAGCTAAAATCAAACACCATTATTGCGGCAACCGGCGACCATTCGATTCGCGGTATGCGCTTCGATCGATCGGAACAGCTACATCGCCTCAGCGTGCCGTTTTATCTCTATATTCCAGATAATTACAAACCCATTAAGCAGCCCGATACCGAGCAGGTGGCATCCCATAAAGATGTGATGCCGACCCTGTTTAATCTGGCCCTGTCTAATGCGCGCTACGTCAATCTGGGGCGCAATTTGCTCGTCGATTCTGCGGCGAATCGAGCCCACGACTTTGCCTACAATGCGAATTATCTGGTTCTCAATAACGCCGCCTACTCTCTGTCAGCTGTGCAAACGCTGACGGGGGATACGGCGCAGGGAATAAAGTTAAGCAATGATTTTCATCTGACCAGAGAATCCGCTAAGCTCGATGTCGGCGGGGTTAGGCAGGCGCAAATCTATCCAGCGATTTTGGATTGGTTAACACGATACCAGCTGTTGGCACCAGCCGGCGACCCCTTAACTGGCGCTAGGAATTAAGACAGTATGTGCTGGGATGCACTATTCATAACAATCATCAGGCGTTAATAATGCGGACATTTGTTATCAATTTAGATAATTCTAAATTACGGATGGCTGAGATGGATCATCGTCTCAATGAAATGAACCTAGCCTACGAAAGAGTGCCCGCTGTAAATGGTTCTCAATTACCAACTGAAGAATTACATTCATTTTATCAGCCCGCGCTCAATAAAAAACTTTACCGAAGACCTCTCTCGGCCGGTTAAATTGGCTGCTATATGAGTCACAGAAGTTGCTGGTTAAAAATTCAAGAACAACAGCTGGATCTAGCCCTTATCCTCGAAGATGATGCTGAGATGAGTGATCAGCTGTCTGATATTCTGGCTAATATAGAAAAACTTCAACAGCCCTGGGATATTATCAAACTCTGTGATCCACCGAAAAAAAAGGCACTCTTCAACTCGATTCAGTTACATAATGATTTTAAATTATGCCTTTATAAAAAGGTTCCTTCTCGGGCGACCGGCTATCTGGTGTCACTGAGTGGTGCAAAGAAATTGCTCAACGCCCGAGAGAATTTTGCCCGTCCCGTGGATGATGACATGCAGTTCTACTGGGAGTATTCAGGACAACTATTTGGCGTCGAGCCCAGCCCTATTTGGAATGCGCAGTCGAGCTTGCAAAGCGACATTGATAACAGCGGTAGCCGAAAGACTGGAAAGACATTTAGCAGCCTATTTAAAGGCCCGTTTTTAAAGCTTAAATATGAGCTTAAGAGAATAAAGTACAATCGACACAGAGTCGATCTTACCCCTTATCTGAATAACCAAGCTGAGCCTACCGCCAGTGATCCTGAATCCAAGTCGCCGGTTTAAAGCGCCGATACCATTTGCCACTCACTCCGGCAATCGCCTCATGGGGATCCGGCTTGCCGTGAAATACAATCACTCGGGCATTGGCCGGCACTTGAGTTTCACGTGCGATCAAAAACCAAAATGGCTTGAGGCAGTGACGCTTAAAACTTCTGCACCACTCATCGGGCCAGTAGACCAAGGCATTTTTTGCCATCAGCGCGGCGGACAAATATTCCTGTTCATTGCGGTGGGTTTTCTTGATTTGCTGAAATGATTTTTCAAATTCACTGAGTATTTCTGGATGGGCGCCCACTTCAAAACGGTAGACCGATGAGTTGCCGGTGCCATCTTTTTTGATCCAATCTTTGATGATCATGACTTCGCCCGGATAATCAAAAAGATCATCCAAGCTGCCAGTGATAATTAGATCGAGATCGAGGCAGAGAACCTTGCCCTTAAGGTCGTAGAGGGTCTCAGCAAATACTGCCAGCTTGTTCCAGCCGCGCTCTGGGCCGGCGAGATCAACAGACAGTTCGGGCAGGGGAAAGACTTCGACATTTTCATGGGTGCCGACGCCATCTTCGGTGAGACAGATAAAGCGAAACGGGCGCGACATATTGCGCGCGACCATGGAGTAGAGTTTGTTGACATAGTCAGCGGGGTATTTGGTGCCCCACTTCATACACAAAACGTTGACGATTTCTTTTTCCATGAGCGCTACTAACTCCCTGTTTAAGACTTACTCGGCGACTGGCGCTAACCAGTTCTGGTACTTGTCATTTTTGCCGCGCACTAAATCAAAGTAAGCAGCTTGCAGCTCTGTAGCTATGGGTCCGCGCTTACCTTCACCGATGATACGGCTATCGTATTCGCGAATCGGTACGATCTCTGCAGCGGTGCCAGTAAAGAAGGCTTCGTCGCAGATATAAACTTCATCCCGGGTGATGCGTTTTTCACGCACTTCAATGCCACGATCTTTAGCCAATTTAAACACTGTGTCGCGGGTAATGCCGTCGAGACAGGAAGTGAGATCCGGAGTGTAGATCACGCCGTCGCGAACCATAAAGAAGTTCTCGGCGCTGCCCTCGGCTACATAGCCTTCAGGGTCGAGCATAATCGCTTCGTCGCAGCCTGAGTCCAGTGCTTCGCGCAGGGCTAACATGGAGTTCAGGTAGTTGCCGCTGGCCTTAGCTTTGACCATGGTGATATTGACATGGTGTCTGGTGTAAGACGAGGTACGAACCTTGAGGCCAGTCTCGAGAGTTTCTGGGGACATATATGAGGGCCAGTCCCAACCGGCGATTCCCACATGAACTTTGAGCCCTTCAGCGCGCAGACCCATGCCTTCAGAACCCATAAACACTAACGGCCGAATATAGGCTGCATCTAGGTTGTTTACGCGGACCACGTCGCGGTGAGCCTGGCAAATCTCTTCCTGAGTGAAAGGAATCTGCATATGAATAATTTTGGCGGAGTTAAACAGTCGCTTAATATGGTCTTCAAGGCGGAAAATGCAGGTGCCTGACTTTTCAGTTTCATAGGCCCGAATGCCTTCAAAAACGGCGTTGCCATAGTGCAGAGATGAAGTTAAAAAATGCGTCTGCGCATCTCGCCAATCAACCATCTTGCCATCCATCCAAATAGAACCATCGCGATCTGAAAACGACATCAAACTTTTCCTCTTTTTTACTGATTGCCTTAGCAATAAGTGTTCTTTAATAATTAGTGTTTAAATACTTAGCGCTTAAATAAGTGTTCCCATTCGGCTGCCACCAACTCCCGATGCTCAAGAAACTCTGAACTAGACACCTCTGCCAACTGGTTTTGCAGCTGTAGACGGTGTCCTGCTGAGCGGTATCTTTTGTAAGCATCGATTAGCAAACTGGATCGTGGCTCGGATATCAGTCCACATTGAGCCAGTGACTCTAATGTGCGAATGGTATCACTCCAGCGGCTTATTTCGGGATGATTGTGCGACCAAGCCAGGACAGCAAATTGAACCATAAATTCAATATCGACGATACCTCCAGCGCCCTGCTTGAGGGAGTATTTGCCCTCTTTCGAGGGTCTGCCGAGATGTTTACGCATTTTTTCCCGCATTTGCTCTACTTCAGTGCGCAAAACCGCCTCATCCCGAGGCTCTGCAAGAATCCCTTGGCGCAGACGGTTAAACTCGTCGGCGAGGCTCTTTTCTCCCGCCACCACGCGAGCCCGCACCAGTGCCTGCTGCTCCCAGGTCCAAGCGCTGTCTTGCTGATACTTTTCAAATGCCTTGAGTGACGAGACCAGCATTCCAGAGTTGCCTGAGGGTCGCAGGCGCATATCAATTTCATAGGCAGCGCCAGAGGGCGTCACTGTAGAGAGCACATGGATAATGCGCTGGCCGAGGCGGGCATAGAATGTGCTGTTATCAATACTGCGCGGACCGCCTACTGTCTCGCCTGCTACGCCTCGGTGAAGAAAGACTAGATCGAGATCGGATTTATAACCCAGCTCAATGCCACCCAATTTTCCGTAGCCCAAAACAATAAAGCCAGGGGACTGCAAACTGCTACCTTGGGGCTGGCCATACTGTTGGCTGAGATGCTGCCAGGCAATGGTCATCGCGTGTTCAATAACTACCTCGGCAATCCAAGTGAGATAGTCACTAACCTGCATAAGCGGCAGCACTTCGGTGATATCACAGGCCGCTACTCGGAGATTATTGGAGCGCACAAAATAACGGATCACTTCCATCTGTTGCTCGAGATCATCGTCGGCAACACGGAGCATTTGCTGGCGCAGTTGATCTTGAAGTGAGTCTTTACTTTGAACGGTGTACAGGCTATTTCTATCCAAAAGTTCATCGAGCAGCGCGGGGTAAGCGGTGAGCTGTTCGGCGATCCAGCTGCTGCTCTGACATAGCAACACTAATTGCTGCAGTGCTGAGGGGTTTTCTGCCAGCAGCACTAGGTAAGCACTGCGCCGCAGTACCGCCTGAATAAGACCTACCACTCGACTCAGAGTGACACTGTTGTGCTCGGTTGTTGCGCAAGCTGCGACTACATTGGGCATCAGTTTATCTAGACGGCTGCGGGGCTCCAGTTCCAACCCTATAACGGCTTTACTCTGATAGATGCCATAGAGCTGCTCAGCGACCATCTGCGGTTCGCTATAGCCAGACTCCTGTAAATGCTCAATTAATTCGTCGAGTTCGAGTGGCTGGGACCAAATAGATTCGTCAGCAGAGGTTAAATGTTGATCCGATCTCTCAGCCTGCCGACCGTCTATAGAATCTTGAGGGCCTTGAGTGTCGGGCTCGGCAAACATATCTTCAAAGACACTTATTACATAGTCTCGGTGGCGCTGAAGCTGCTGTTGAAAATCCGCCCAGCTGTCACAGCCAGCAATTAACGCGACTCGCTGCTGGCCCAGCTCATCTTCAGGCAACTGCTGGGTCTGTTTGTCCGCTATTCCCTGCAGGGCGTGTTCGCTATTACGCAAAAAGCTGTAGGCCTGCCAGAGACTGTCGCGATCACTGCTCTCAATAATTTGATCGGCAGCTAGCTGCTGTAATGCTTGATAGAGCGAGGGGGTTTGCAGCGCGGTATTGCGGCCACCGCGGACCAGCTGAAAGGCCTGAGTAATAAATTCGATTTCACGAATGCCCCCGGGACCCAGCTTGATATCGGTATGCATACCTTTGCGCTTCAACTCGCGGTTGATCGAGCGTTTAAGGTCGCGCAGTGCGTCAATGGCGCCGAAGTCGAGATATTTGCGATAGATAAAGGGGCGTAGAATTTCGTCCAGCTGTTGAATATCCGTGGGCTCTCCAGCAACCGCTCGCGCCTTAACCATGGCGAAGCGTTCCCACTCGCGGCCCTGAGTTAAATAGTATTCCTCCAGTGCATCAAAGCTCATTACCAGAGCGCCACTCTGACCGTAGGGCCTCAGGCGCATATCAACGCGGAAGACAAAGCCATCGGCAGTCTGTCGATCCAGTGCGGCGATGAGCTTTTGCCCGAGGCGGGTAAAGAATTCTTGGTTAGAGACTGTTTTACCGCGGGGCGATGTGGCTGTGCGACGGGTCTGGCCCTTTTCTGGGTAGGCAAAAATAAGATCTATATCCGATGAGAGATTGAGCTCTTCAGCGCCCATTTTACCCATCGCCAGCACCAGAATTTTTTGCTGCTCATCATTCTGCTCTTTATTTTGTGCCTCATCCCGCTCTAGAGCCCCCTGATCTGAGCCACTAAAGGGTGCTCCCAACTCTTCGCAGGTAATCGGATGTAGGATATTCAACGAGGCGCTAATGGCCGCCTCCGCCATCCAGGTAAGTTCTCTGGTGGTCTCGGGCATGGATGCCTGACGACTGAAGTCGCGCCAGATAATACGCAGCTGCTCACGGCGGCGGAAGAGCCTTAAATGTGAGGCTAACTGCTCTTCATCCAGGGCTACTTCGTTGACGGCTTCTTCATTGCTGCCATCTCCCCCGATTGAGAGTCGCTGATCAATGGCCTGCTGAAAGTCTTCACGGGAATAGCTGCGCTGCAGATCACCACTGTCGACCAGCTGCTGAAACATCTCGGGATAGGTTTCACAGTGCTCACCGACAAAGTCACTGGTACCCCAGAGTAACTGTAAATGCTCTGCAAATAGAGGGTAATTCGCGAACTCGACAAGTCGTGTTGCAAGCCAAGTGGGGTCGGGGTGGGCGGCCTGAAAACCTTCAAGGCGACGCTGATAGCTGGAGCTGATCAGCTGCGGGAACGTTTTCGGCATAGGAGGGTTCTTCTCGGTTATTTAGCGGCCAAGCTCAGGGGTAACCCGCAACACCTCCTCCATGGATGTGATACCGGCGACGACTTTTTCGGCTCCGGCCATGCGCAGTGTTTTCATGCCCTGAGAAATTGCCGCCTGGCGAATTTCTTGGATATCAGACTCACTACTTATATAGGTGAGTAGAGCATTCGTCAACGGCATAATTTCATAGATCCCTTCGCGACCCAAATAGCCGGTATTGCGACACTCGAGACAACCGGCAGGTTGATAGACTTTGGCCGGCGGCAGCAGTGCCGCTGAGCCAACCATTTCTTGCCAGGCGTCGCGGTCACAGTCCACTTCGCTGCGACAGTCTGGGCACAGGGTGCGCACCAGGCGCTGGGCCATCACACCATTTAGCGTGGCTTTTATCAGGTGCGCTGGCATCTTTAGATCGAGCAAGCGGCTAATGGCGGTGGGCGCATCATTAGTGTGCAGGGTAGACAGTACCAGATGTCCGGTAAGTGCCGCCTGCACTGCCATTTCGGCCGTGGCGTGATCGCGGATTTCGCCGACCATAATAATATCCGGGTCCTGGCGCATCAGGGTTCGAATACCGGAGGCAAAATCAAAATCGATGGCCGGTTGAATTTGGCTTTGATTAAAGCTGTCGACCACCATTTCAATGGGATCCTCCACTGTGCTGACATTCACCGAGTCAGTGGCCAGCTGCTTGAGCGTCGAATAGAGGGTGGTGGTTTTTCCTGAACCCGTGGGACCGGTGACCAAAACAATGCCGTGGGCACGCTTAATCATCGACTGCCATTGAGCATAGTCCTCGGCCACTAGACCGAGCTGGGAGAAACTGCGCAACAGCACGTCGGGATCAAAGATTCGCATTACCAGCTTTTCCCCAAAGGCGGTGGGCATGGTCGAGAGACGCAACTCAACTTCCCGAGCATTAGGCGCTTTGGTTTTAATGCGGCCATCCTGGGGTCGACGCTTTTCCGCCACATCCATGCGCCCGAGAATTTTCAGGCGGCTGATCATGGCGGTCATCACATTGTCTGGCAGCTCATAAACCAGATGTAGTACGCCGTCGATTCTAAAGCGCACCTTACCCTTGCTGCGACGTGGTTCAAGATGAATGTCACTGGCGCGCTGCTCAAACGCATATTGGAGCAACCAGTCGACAATATTGACTATATGTTGGTCCTAAGCATCGGCGTCTTTAAGCTTGCCCACTTCGAGCAGCTGCTCAAAATTGGCGATGCCAGTGCCGCTTATTGCCGAGGAGCCGGCGCCGAAAACCGATTTGGCCAGGGAGTAAAATTCGAGGCTGTACTTTTTGATCTCGGCGGGATTGGCCACCACCGTTTTAATCGGCCGTCGCGAGGTCTGCTCAAGGCTCTCAACCCAACTGCGATCGAAAGGCTGCATGGTGGCAATGACCAATTCGTCGCGGCTTACACTAAGGCAGAGAATGCCGTAGCGCTGAGCATAGGCAAAGGACATTATCGAGGTGATTGCGGGGACATTGATTTTTAAGGGGTCGATATGCGCTAGCTGCAGGCAGGCTTTTTTGGCCAGCCATTCACTGAGTGATTCCAGTGTCAGGGTTTTTTGATCGGGCCCATAAACCAGCCCTTTGGCGGCGATAATTTCCAGCGGGTGCAGCAGTGCCTCTTTGCGATTGCGCTGGGCGCTGGCGATCTCAGCCGCATCCGACTGGGCGATCAACCCATCGCTGATCAAATCTTTTAGAATGCTTGCCAAATCCAAGCCCCGAACTGAGCTGCTGCCACGCACTGATGTCTTACTCATTATCAACTCCTGTTGTTATTCTGTCCCTGCCATCCATCAATTTTAGTCGCTAATCCCATAAGAGGTAGCGCAAATTAGTCAATCCGCTAAACTCAAGGTAACCAACAGGATAAGAAGCCCACTATGGAACTCACCGATTTACTCTCACGTATTATTCGCAGCAACTCGATTAGCAGCATTAATCCGTCTATAGATCAGGGCAATCGCGAGGTTATCGACCTGCTGGCGAACACCCTCGGTGACCTCGGCTTTACCACTGAGATCATGGACCTAGGCAGTAACAAAGCCAATCTCATCGCCACTTATGGCAGTGGTCCCGGCGGTTTGGTGTTGGCCGGGCATACTGATACCGTGCCCTGTGACGAAGCGCTCTGGGATAGCAGTCCCTTTGAATTGACTGAGCGTGATAACCGCTGGTACGGTCTCGGCAGTTGCGATATGAAAGGCTTTTTTCCGCTGGCTATCGAAGCGTTTAAATCACTGCCGGTGAAAGACTTAAAACAACCGTTAATTATTCTCGCCACCGCCGATGAGGAATCCTCCATGGGGGGTGCCAAGGCGCTAGTCGAGGCGGGAGCACCGATTGCACGCTGTGCGCTGATCGGCGAACCGACCAATATGCGTCCGGTAAAAATGCACAAAGGCATTATGATTGAGAAGCTGACTGTGACCGGGAGATCCGGACATTCAAGCAATCCGGAGCTGGGCAACAATGCCATGGAATCCATGCAGCGCATTCTCGGCCAGCTTATGGCCATGCGTGATCGCATGAAAGAACAAAAGCATGCAGGATTTTTAATTGATCACCCGACCTTAAATCTTGGCTGTATTCAGGGGGGTGACAATGCTAACCGTATTTGCGGGCATTGTTTTTTGGCCTTTGAAATTCGCCCGCTGCCGGGTATGGATCTCGATCAGCTACAAATTGATTTGGAACGCCAAATTGCCGCCACCGCCGAAGCCGATAATATGGGTTGGTCTTTAGAGAAGCTAATCGTCCCGCCCTTCACCAGTGGCGACCAATCGGAGATCGTCGCGCTCTGTGAAAAACTCACTGGCCATGCCGCTGAATCAGTCTCCTTTGCGACCGAAGCACCCTACCTTCAGCAGCTGGGAATGGACGTGGTAGTGCTGGGTCCTGGGGACATTGATGTGGCTCATCAACCGAATGAATTCCTGCCTCTGGATCGCGTGCAACCAACTATTAATTTTTTATCTCAACTTATTGGCCGCTGTTGCTTATAATCGCCGGATGACTAATCAAAACTACGTACAATTTTTCCGTGAAACCTCGCCTTATATTCATGCGCACAGGGGTAAAACCTTTGTTATCGCAATAAGTGGTGAGGCGGTTCTCGACGCCAATTTTGACAGCACTGTTCACGATATCGCGCTGATGCAAAGTCTCGGTGTCAATATAGTGCTGGTCCACGGCGCCCGTCCACAGATCGATCAGCGCCTCCAACTGGCGGGTTTACAAGGCGATTTCCGTGAGCAGGTGCGCATCACTGATGCCAATGCTATGCAATGTGTTAAAGAGGCGGTGGGTTCGACGCGCTTTCAGATCGAATCGGCGCTGTCCATGGGACTTCCCAACTCGCCAATGCACGGTGCACGTGTGCGCGTGATTGGCGGTAACTTTATTACTGCGAAACCCGTAGGCGTGCGCGATGGTGTTGATTATCAACGCGCGGGAGAAATTCGCCGCATTGATCGCAGCGCGATTCAACACCAACTTGAAGCTGGCGCTCTGGTGCTTATGTCATCGATTGGGTTTTCGCCTACCGGTGAAGCATTTAATCTCAACTACCAAGATGTGGCGACGCAAACAGCGATTAGCCTAAATGCCGAAAAGCTTATTTTAGTGACCCAGGCGGCGGGCATAATCGATGCCGACAACAAACTGCTACGCAACCTTTCGCTTCCTGAAGTAAGCGACCTCAAGGCGACACTAAAACATGCCGGCGGCCAAGACTCTGCCACTTATGGTTTGCTCTCTGCGGCCTATCAAGCCTGTCGCAACAACGTCGAACGTGTGCACCTGGTCGGCTGCAGTGAAGACGGCGGCTTGCTCAGCGAACTATTTACCCGTGAGGGTAGCGGTACGCTGATTATGCAGGATCACTCGGAAGTAATTAGAGCCGCGACGATTGACGATGTCGGCGGCATTCTCGATCTCATTTCACCCCTCGAGCATCAGGGCATTCTAGTGAAACGCTCCCGCGAGTTGCTCGAGACTGAAATTTCACGCTTTATGGTGGTGGTACATCCAGAGGGAACTCTGCTCGGTTGCGCAGCCCTTTACCCCATAGCAGATAGCAATGCCGGCGAGCTTGCCTGCGTAGCAACCCATCCGGAATTTAACAATCAGGGCATTGCCTCACGTCTGCTAAAGTGCATTGAAAAAGACGCTACCGACAATGGGCTGGAGACGCTATTTGTACTCACTACTCAAACCGCTCACTGGTTTAGAGAGCAGGGCTTCACAGAGGCGCAAGTCAGTGAATTGCCGGCGGAAAAACAGTCGCTGTACAACTATCAGCGTCAGTCGAGAATCTTCAGCAAAAAACTTTAACCATTAGCGCCACGGGCATCAAAGGCAATGATTGCCATCGCCAACTCTTGCACTCGGTTTGTTCTAGGCCATGTACAGCTTAAAGATGGAGGTAATCTGGTGGCCGCAGAGATTTTTATATCTGAGGGTATTGCCCGTGAGTTTCATACTATTGCAGTGGACGATGGTAAGGTTGCTACCCGCGATCTCTCTCAGCTTTAAAATGTAAGACATAGGCAGGCCAGTGCTGACAAAAGCCCAGCGCATAAAAAAACCCGGTACTTTTAATCAAGTCCCGGGTTTTTTTATGCTTGCTGACTACTGATTAGACAGTGCTAATCCACTAGCCTTTTTTGTTACAGCTAGGAACCGTGGCACCTACATCACGCAGCTTCTGCAAACGACTGCCTTCAGTTTCTGCATAGCGTATCCACTGCTTGGGATAGCGCTTGCCCTTCTTGTCTTTGGCAACTTTTAAAGACTTCTTAAATGCACCCACCGCGTCTTCATAACAGTTCAGATTGATCAGCGCGTTACCCATTACCAAGAAATTGGAATCCGGTTTCTTAACGTCACCTTTCTTGTCTGCACGAGCGGATGCTTTATAGGCTGCAGCATCGCGGCCTAGATCGAGATAGATACCAGCAAGACGCGCTTGAAGATTTCCGGTGTCAGACTCCTTCGAGGCATCCTCCAAGGCTCTCACAGCATTGTTGAGATCCTTAGCTTGATACCATGCGGTACCTAAGACTTCTAGATTCTTCGCGGTACGTTTAATAATGCCGTCGTCCATGCCTTTCTCGATGATCATGGCAGCACGATAGGGAACCTCGGCACCAAGATACATATAAGCCATGCTCAGAACCTGACTCTCTTTATCCAGCTGGCCGTTCAAGTAGACCATCTCGGTAGCCACCAAACGATCCATTTCACGCTCTTGCTCGCCGTACATGCCACCAAGCTGACGCCAGTAAGTCCACTTTGGATAGTGCTTAACCAGCTTCTCGAGAATATTGATCACTTTCTTGTAATCATTCTTCTCGTAGTAAAGAACACGCTGCAGACCCCACCAACCTTCTTTCGGCAGTATGTCTTTAGCTTCAACGTCAGCTATGGCTTCATTGACAAAACGCAGTGCGTCTTTTTTGCGTTCGAGCTGATAGTAGATCTGCGCCAACAACATTTTCGCGTCGGCACCGACAATCAACGACTCTGCCATCCAAGCTTCCAACTGCAGTGCGGCGTTTTTATAATCTTCCTGCACCGTGTGAAGCTGCGCCAATGTGTAGCGCGTATCCAGTCGCAATTCAGGCGGTGTACCAACGCCGTCTACCACTTGCTTGTAAGAGCGAATGGCATTGTTGTAGTCGTCCAAAGAGTAGTAAACGTAGGCTGAAAATTTCCATACCTGAACCTGTTCGTAGTCACTTGAACAGGTCTTGTCGCTGCCTCCAATCTCTTTGAGCATTTCCAGTGAACCGGCCCAATTCTCCAGTTCTAACTCAGGCTGAACTTTCTCTAGAGCCTTGGAGCAACGTGCGCCTACAGACTCGCGTTTACGTGTTTTAACATTCTTGTACTTTGGCTCTTCCTTTTCGTCCGCAGCGTTTGCCACGTTAGAAAAGCTTGCGCCTGGCGCAACTACCGCCAGGAACAACGGCAATAAAAAAGCAACGCCGAATACAGCTAGAAATTTTGTGCTTCTAGACATCATTGACTCCTTATTTTGCCATCTGGAAAGTAAATTTATACAGCACACCGGGCACTTCCTGACCGACGCCATCGACAACCCGTGGGTTGTACTTCAGCTTCGCCGCAGCTTTTAATGCAGCTCGACCAAAGCCCCAACCCTCGGGGAATTCTTCGACCATGATCGGATCGCGAGTACCACCGGTTGAGGTAATAACCACTTCGATCACTGCGTAGCCTTCTTTGCCGCGAGTTTGAGCGCGACGCGGATACTGTGGCTGAGGTACATAGACAGGAATGTAGTCAGAGTCTCGTGCAAATCCACCAGCGCCACCAATTTTTAGATTGGCGTTGGCTGCCGGAGCGGCCATGCTGATCGCATTTTCAGGAACGTCAAACTCTATATTGTCTTCTGGAATATCCGGTGGAGGAGTCTCCGGATCTTCAGGCTTTTCAACTTGGGTTTGTTTCGCATTTTCGGTCAACTTCCTGTCGACATGGTGAAAGTCGGCGATTTTGATC
>Ga0302130_1000631_pt1 | contig 21451 bp, 17 predicted proteins | sample CB9_surface_MG_FD_203117 | JGI IMG/M metagenome (GOLD analysis project Ga0302130, IMG submission 203117) | Marine microbial communities from Western Arctic Ocean, Canada - CB9_surface | ecosystem: Environmental > Aquatic > Marine > Oceanic | place: Canada: Western Arctic Ocean | collected... | reverse complement strand
CCCCGATGCCCCAATACAATTTGGTTGGCACTGGCGAACCCCGTACGAAGCTGGCTGATTTTATTGGCATGCGTGTACGTGCAACCGGTGGACTGGGTAAAGCTTTTGCCGCTGTCGGCAGTGTGCCTACATCTGTGACCGCAACAGAAGCCTATCAAGCGATGGAATCTGGTGTTGTAGACACGGTTGCCTTCGCTCAGCATGCGCATCTTTCTTATGGTACAATTAACCGTGCTGATTGGTGGACTGCAAACCTCAACCCAGGCACTGTGAATTGCCCAGTTGTAGTTAATATAGATGCTTATGAAGCTTTGTCAGATGAGCACCGCACTATTCTGGACGAGTCAGTCGACGAGTCAATTGTTCACTACCTTGCCAACTATGGCGATCTTCTAAAGCGTTGGGATACCGTACTGGACGAAAAAGGTGTTCAAAAAGTAGAAATCAGTGACACTGAACTGGCTTCTTTTCGTTCGACTGCTGCCGATCCCATTCGTGCTGCATGGATTGCTGATATGGAAGCCCAAGGCATTCCAGGCCAAGAGCTTTATGATCTTGTGATGTCCACTTTGGAGAATACACGTAAGGGGAACTAGACCCATTCCACCTGCCCTCAAACATGGGGGCAGGTGTCTAAATTTATTTTACTGAAAGGCACAAAATTGTCCTCATCTTCCGCCGTGCTCCAAGATAATTCGTGGCTGAGCCGTGCCGATTGCGCTTTACTGCCGCTGGAGAGAATTTTTGCTTTGGTGAGTGGACTTGCTGTTTTTTCATTGATGTTTTTGGCGGCCTATTCTGTAACTGGCCGTAAGTTTTTCAATCAACCGCTTTCAGGCTACGTTGATTACATTGAAGCTGCGATGCCAGTGATTGCCTTTATGGGCGTGTCTTACGTGCAGCGCTTTGGTGGTCATATCCGTATGGACATGATCATAGGTAAGATGCGTGGCCGCCTGCTTTGGGCTATGGAGTTGTTTACAATCATACTTATGCTCTTGGTAATAGCCGCACTGATCTGGGGCTCTTGGGCTCATTTCGACCGTAGTTTTGATCTCACCAAGCCGATGTGGAGCCGCGATAGCTCAATTGACATAGGAATCCCAATGTGGCCGTCAAAGCTTTTGATCCCGGTTGCGTTTGGGCTTTTGTCTGTAAGACTATCATTACAGGCGATAGGTTATGCTAGGGCTCTCGTGTTGGGGCTGGAGCATCCCGTGGCAGTGCCTCTGATCCTGAGTATTGAGGAGCAGGCCATGGTTGAAGCAGCCCATTTGGTGGAGCAAGACTGATGGACCCTATCGCAATTGGTCTTTGGACCACTGGTGGCATGTTGGCCATGGTATTTATCGGCATGCGCGTGGCCTTTGCGGCGGGCATGGCGGGTTTTGTTGGCTTGTTTTGGCTACGTTGGAATGGCTTTGACTATGATCCAGCCAAGCTGGGCAAGGCGCTGACCATTAGTGTTAAAATTGCCGGCCAGGTACCGCATTCCAAAATATCGTCACAGGCATTGAGCTTGATCCCAACTTTTATTTTAATTGGCTATTTGGCCTATTATGCGAAGCTCACTACGGCGTTGTTTGAAGCGGCGAAGCGTTGGATTGCTTGGGTGCCGGGCGGCTTGGCCGTGTCGACTGTCTTTGCCACCGCAGGTTTTGCTGCAGTCTCTGGCGCGTCGGTGGCTACTGCTGCTGTATTTGCGCGGATTGCAATCCCTGAGATGCTGAAAATTGGCTATAATAAACAGTTTGCAGCCGGGGTTGTTGCGGCTGGCGGCACTTTGGCCTCACTCATTCCACCGTCTGCTCTTTTGGTAATTTATGCCATTATTGTTGAGCAAGATGTAGGAAAATTGCTGTTGGCAGGTTTCATTCCGGGAGCGTTTTCGGCACTGGTATATGCTGGTTTGATTATAGGCATTGCTGTAATTTTTAAAAATGTGGGCCCGCCGGTCCGTGGTTTCACCTGGAAACAACGCTTTGAATCTTTGCCCCCTGCGTTACCTATTGTGGCAGTCGTCGTGATCATCATTTTCTTTGTCTACAATCCTTTCGGTGATGCATGGGGCACCCCCACCGAAGGTGGGGCTGTTGGGGCGTTCATTGTGTTCTTGGTGGCGCTCTATCGGGGTATGCGGTGGGCAAAGCTTAAGGACGCTTTGCTGGAGACCGCCAAGCTGACAGTGATGATTTTTACCATAATCTGGGGTGTGTTGATCTACGTACGCTTTTTGGGATTTGCAGATCTGCCTGGAGTGTTTTCTGATTGGATTATGAGCCTTGATATGGCGCCGCTTCTGATTTTGATCTGTATTCTTCTGGCCTATGCGGTGCTGGGGATGTTTATGGATGCGATTGGCATGCTCCTTTTAACCCTGCCCGTCGTTTATCCAGCGGTTATGGCATTGAATGGTGGCGAATACGTAACAGCGGCGGACAGCGCGTTTGGAATGTCGGGCACCATGTGTGCGATTTGGTTTGGTATTTTGGTTATAAAAATGGCAGAGTTTTGTTTGATCACCCCACCCATTGGCCTCAACTGCTTTGTGGTCGCTGGGGTACGTGATGATTTGACCGTGCAGGATGTGTTCAAAGGGGTAACACCATTCTTTCTAGCCGATGGCGTCACAATCGCATTGCTTGTTACGTTCCCTGGGATCGTCTTGTGGCTTCCATCTCTGGTAGGCTAGCTCCATATATTTGTTTTTCTTGCCTATCTGGCTGGGGCGTGAAAGCCATATGTTATGACATTAGGACAATTAGATAAACCAATCACAGGTGCATTATGGATGGGGCTTTGTGGGCTCTGTTTTATAGGCGTTTATGCGGGCGTTAAATACGTAGGTCCGCGACTTCCCGCAGCCGAAAGTGCCTTTATACGCTATGCTTTGGGCCTGGTATTCTTGATACCTGTAGCGCGCAGGCTTTTGCGTGAGGGCCTGCCGCTTAATGTAATCAAACTTGGGGTAGGCCGGGCGTTTTTGCATACTTTTGCTGTTACACTTTGGTTTTATGCTATGGCCCGCATTCCGGTTGCGGAGGTCTCGGCCATCGGATACCTCACACCGATCTTTGTGACATTAGGCGCGGTTTTGATCATGGGGGAGCGTTTAGCTTTGCGGCGTGGTCTGGCGATTGTTGTGGCAATTATGGGTATGTTGGTGATCCTTCGTCCCGGTTTTCGGGAGGTCTCCATGGGCCACCTTGCGATGCTTGGCACCACGCTGTGTTTTGGAGTGAGTTTTTTGATAGCAAAACGGTTAACAGACTTGGCCAGTGCCGATATGGTGGTGGCTTTGTTATCGATTGGGGTCACAATCGGGCTCATTCCGCTCACAATCCCGGTCTGGATTACACCCACAAGTTTCGAGGTAGGCACGCTCCTAGCCGTGGCCACCTTTGCCGTTGCGGGGCACTACTGTATGACATTTGCGTTTCGATCTGCTCCACTTACAGTAACGCAGCCCGTTGGATTTTTGCAACTTATCTGGGCCGTAGCGACTGGATACTTATTATTTGGCGAGAGTATTGACGCTTTTGTTATTCTGGGTGGGGTCATAATTATTGGGGCAGTTCTCTACATCACGCTGCGAGAAGCGCAACTCAAGCGAAGATACAAGGAGACCAATCTATGATTGACCCGAAACCCACTTCAAGCCATTTTATCAATGGGGCCTATGTCGAGGATACCTCTGGTAGACCCATTGATGTGATTTATCCGGCCACTGGGGAAGTTATTGGGCGAGTTTACAGTGCCACGCCGGCGATCTTGGAGTTAGCATTTTCAGCAGCGAAGGCTGCGCAGCCCGCCTGGGCTGCACTCACGGGAACTCAACGAGGCCGGATCTTACGCCGCGCGTCAGATATAATGCGTAATCAAAATAGAGATCTGTCGGAGTTGGAAACTTACGATACTGGCAAACCTCTACAAGAAACCTTGGTGGCTGACGCCACTTCTGCTGCTGATGCCTTGGAGTATTTTGGTGGGCTGGCTGGTAGCCTAACCGGTGAACATGTGCAATTTGGCGAAGATTTCATCTATACGGTCCGAGAACCGCTAGGGATTTGTGTTGGTATTGGGGCCTGGAATTATCCTACGCAAATCGCTGCCTGGAAGGCTGCACCCGCTCTGGCCTGTGGCAATGCTATGATTTTCAAACCCTCTGAGACGACACCGCTTTGCGCCTTGAAGGTTGCCGAAATACTGTATGCTGCTGGTTTGCCAGCCGGCTTGTATAATGTGGTACAGGGATTGGGCGATGTTGGGGCGTTGCTGGTGACTGATCCGCGGGTGGATAAAGTCTCCTTAACCGGCTCTTTGGCGACTGGCCGCAAGGTCTATGCAGCCGCGGCCGAAGGCATGCGCAATGTGACGATGGAATTGGGTGGGAAATCGCCCTTGATTATTTTTGATGATGCCAATCTTGAGGACGCTGTCAGCGGCGCAATCCTGGCGAATTTCTATTCTTCGGGCCAGATTTGCTCGAATGGCACCCGAGTTTTCGTACAAAAGGGCATCAAACCCGCGTTTCTGGCCAGATTGGCCGAACGGCTTGACACAGCTGTTTTGGGTGACCCTATGGACGAGGCCACTAATTTTGGCCCGATGGTGTCACAACGTCAGCGCGATATTGTGGAAGGCTTTATTGCTAGTGGCAAAGCGGATGGCGCGCGGTTGATTTGTGGCGGTGAACGTTTGAGCCGGCCAGGCTTTTGGATCACCCCGGCGATATTTTCTGATGTGACCGATGATATGTCAATTGCGCGTGAGGAAATTTTTGGCCCCGTGCTGTCGGTGTTGGAGTTTGATGACGAGGCCGAAGTCTTGGCCCGAGCCAATGACACGCAATATGGTTTGGCAGCGGGTGTTTTCACCCTCAACCTGCCTAAGGCCCATCGTATGGTGAAGGCCCTGCAAGCCGGCACCTGCTATATCAATACCTATAATGACGCCCCTGTCGAGGCGCCTTTTGGGGGAACAAAACTCTCTGGGATTGGACGCGAAAATTCAAAAGCTGCGATCAATCATTACTCACAGCTCAAATCCGTTTATGTGCGGATGAGCAATTTGGAAGCACCATACTAGGCGGGTGTCGTACGGTGCGGATTGAGCGGCCCAAAAAGCTACCTGCAAATATCCTATCAAAGCCGTAAAAAACTGATGAAGGTCATTGAATAGGTTAAAGTCTTTTGTATTAGCTTATCTGATAGGGCAGCACGCCTCGGATGTCTGGATCTACCTTTAGGTTGCGCTCTAGCGGGGGCAGAGACCGTTGATGGCAATTGCGGCGCTCACAAATGCGGCAGGAGATGCCGATGGGCTCAAAACTGGCGCTTGCGCTGGTATCCAAGCCGTCTGCATAGACCAACGAGCCCGAATGGCGCATCTCGCAGCCAAGTCCAATTGCATAGCGCCTTATAGGTGCGCCCCATGCGCCGCCAGTTTTTGTTACATCGCGAGCTAAGCAAAAGTAACGTTTTCCGTCTGGGGTTTCGGCCATTTGCCGCAGAAACTGTCCCGGCGTTTCAAAGGCGCGGTGCACATTCCACAAGGGGCAGGCCCCGCCAAAGCGGGCAAATTGCAAAGAGGTGGCTGAGTGGCGTTTGGTTATGGTTCCCGCTTGATCAACCCGCACGAAAAAGAATGGCACGCCTTTATTGCCGGTGCGCTGCAAGGTGGAGAGTCTATGGGCCACTTGTTCCACACTGGCTCCAAATTTTCCGGCCAATTGCTCAAGGTCATGCCGCAACAGGTGCGCGCTCTCTAAGAAGAGCGCGTATGGCATCAAAGCCGCACCAGCGTAATAATTGGCCAAGCCCAGCTTTGCGATATCGCGGGCGGCGGAAGAATGAAACCGCGCAAAATCCAAGGTAGCATCCAGAAGGTCATTCTGGGTGAGAAGTGCCAGTTGGATAAGCATTTGAAATGTGGCTGTGGGTTCGGGTAGTTGGGCGGAGAGGGTCAGGGTTTTGGTGGCGGGATCATAGCTGCGCAATGCAGCCTCCGCACCGCGCTCGATGATAACGCTATGGGCCTGTAGAGCCGCAATCGCATGTGTTTGCATCGAGCCTTTGGTTTTTCTAGCGAAGCGCTCGGCAGCATGATCGACCGCATCAATATAGTTGTCGCAGTAGTGGAAGAAGTCTCGCACTTCCTCCCATGGACTTGACTGCAGTCGGCTGTCGTCGCGGCCCAAGGCTTCATCCAGTGAGGCAAGGCGCTCGTGAGTTTCGCGGTATGCGCGGTGCAGTTGCAGGAAGGCTCGAGCTAGCCCTGGCGCGTTGTTGGCGGCCATCCTTAGATCCGCTAAATGCGGGGTATCATCGCCAAAAATAGGGTCAGCGGCTACCTCGCGCATGTCGCTGACTAACCGGGCATTGTCACCGGTTACCAACTCTGTGACGTCAAAGCCAAACACATCCGCTAATGCCAAAATAACCGAGGCTGATACTGGGCGGTTGTTGTTTTCCATTTGGTTGAGATAGGGCAGAGACACCTCAAGTCGCTCGGAAAACTCCCGTTGAGTGAGGTCCACTTTGCGCCTTAATTCGCGCAGCTTAGTCCCAGCATAAAGTTTTTGTTTGGCCATGTTTAAACTTAACATATTGAGTTTGCAAACTCAACTTTGCTAATTAGCGAAACTTAGGTTTTTTGATCTTTTGATCACATATGTAATTGTGAGAGATGATAGGATGGTGCAAGTGAGCATTATGAATAGCATGGGCAGAGCTCCCGTGCCTGGGATTAAAATGGTGGCTGTGCCCGTGGCAATTAACGCGCCTCCTGCGGTCATGATCATGCCGCCAATGCCTGATGCAGATCCTGCCAATTGAGGACGAACCGACATCATTCCAGAGGTAGCGTTGGGCAGAACCATGCCATTTCCGACGCCCATAAAGCATACACAGCCAAAAAATGATAATGGAATGGGTGTTGTGAATAAAAACATTCCAATGCAAAGCAACATGCCGCTAGCCGTTATTAAGGTGCCTATTAGTATCATTCTATTGACCCCAACCGCCACAGAAAACCGGCCTGATAGACCATTACCTAGAATGTAACCAAGAGAAGGTGCGCCCAAGTAGAGCCCTAATATGGCTGGTGAGAGGGAAAACACTTCCCGGCCTATATAGGCTGCGCCGCCTAGATAAGCAAAGTAGGCGCCAGCGCTAAACGTTGCAGTCAGACAATACCCCCAGAAGCGGCGAGAGCTGAGAAGCTCGGGATAGGCGCGAAACTGAGCCACCATTGAAGTAGATTTGTTTTTGTTGGTCTCGCCCATATCGAGATAGGCTAGTAAAAATACAAAGATGCCGAGCCCACCCAAAACCCAGAAACTGCCAATCCAACCAAAATGGACCTCCAAGCCGCCGCCAATGGCAGGCCCGACTAAGGGTAAAATGGCCATGCCCATGGTCACATATCCTAATACAGAGGCCGCCTGCTCTTGGCTGTGGATATCGCGGATTGCCGCTCGGGAAAGTACCAAACCTGCCACCACCACCGATTGAAGTAACCTAAATGTTAGAAAAACTTCGAAGGATGTGGCGAGAATACAGCCTAACGAACTCAGACAAAAAACGATCAGTGATCCCAGCACGATGGACCTGCGGCCAAAACGATCTGATAAGGGCCCAACCAAAAGTTGGAACACCGCATTCATAGCAAGAAAAAGTGTCACTGATAGCGTGGCTGTTGCGTAGGACACGTCAAATTCTTTTGCCATTGCGGGTAGGGATGGGAGAAATATGCTCATCGCCAGCGCACCGATTGCGGCAAGGCAAATTAGCGTGAAAACGCTTGGAGGAGTTACCTTGTTCAAGAATATTGAGTGCGGCTGTTTACCCATGCCAAACCGCTATATCCACCTTAGTACCTTGTCCAGATACTTTGCAACTATTCAATTATTCAATTTTGTAATGCAAAATATTTGCAAATATTCCAAATTCATCTTCGCTTTGCTGCTATTGAAGCGTATGACCGAGCAAAGAGGATCTGCAATGAACAATATTTTGACTGAATTAGAAGCGCGGAGGAACGGCGCTCGTATGGGCGGCGGTCAACGTCGGATCGATGCGCAGCATGCCAAAGGTAAATTAACGGCCCACGAGCGTATTGATTTGCTTTTGGACGAAGGCAGCTTTGAAGAGTTTGACATGTTCAAAGCACACCGCTGTGTTGATTTCGGAATGGCAGAACAGCAATATCCCGGCGATGGCGTCGTGACAGGCTGGGGTACCATCAATGGCCGCATGATCTATGTCTACAGCCAAGATTTCACGGTGTTTGGTGGGTCCTTATCCGAAACCCATGCTGAAAAAATATGTAAGATCATGGATATGGCAATGCAAAATGGTGCGCCAGTTATTGGATTGAACGATTCTGGCGGTGCACGGATCCAGGAAGGTGTCGCTTCTTTGGCGGGCTATGCTGAAGTATTTCAACGAAATGTAATGGCCTCTGGTGTAGTGCCGCAGATCAGCGTGATTATGGGCCCTTGTGCCGGTGGCGCAGTGTACTCGCCCGCCATGACTGACTTTATCTTTATGGTCAAAGATAGCAGCTATATGTTTGTGACAGGCCCTGATGTTGTGAAGACCGTGACCAATGAGATTGTCACAGCAGAAGAGCTTGGTGGAGCTTCCACTCATACTAAAAAATCATCGGTTGCAGATGGTGCCTTTGAAAATGACATGGAGGCGCTTACGGAAGTACGGAGGCTGGTGGATTTTTTGCCGTTGAACAATCGTCAAAAACCACCAGTGCGGCCATTCTTTGACAGTCCATCACGGGTGGATGCCAGTTTGGATACATTGATCCCAACCAACCCAAACCAGCCCTATGATATGAAAGAATTGATCGTAAAAATTTCTGATGAAGGCGATTTTTATGAGATTCAGGAGGCATTTGCCAAGAATATCCTTACAGGTTTTGTCCGCATGGAGGGGTCAACTGTTGGAGTTGTTGCCAATCAACCCACCGTTCTGGCTGGATGTTTAGACATTGACGCTAGCCGCAAAGCTGCGCGTTTCGTCCGGTTTTGCGACGCGTTTGAAATTCCGATTCTCACTTTAGTGGATGTGCCTGGCTTCTTGCCTGGCACCAGTCAAGAATTTGGTGGTGTGATCAAACACGGTGCCAAACTTTTGTTTGCTTATGGCGAGGCAACTGTGCCTAAAGTGACTATAATCACCCGCAAGGCCTACGGAGGAGCTTACGATGTGATGTCCTCTAAGCATTTACGTGGAGATTTCAACTATGCTTGGCCCACAGCAGAGATTGCCGTCATGGGTGCCCGAGGTGCTACAGAGATCATTCATCGTGGGGATTTTGGCGATCCAGAGAAAATTGCACAGCATGTTGCTGATTATGAAAAGCGGTTTGCTAATCCTTTTGTCGCTGCTGAAAAAGGCTTTATTGATGAAGTTATCATCCCCAGCTCAAGCCGTCGCAGAGTGTGCCGTGCATTTGCTAGCCTACGGGGCAAGTCCTTGCAAAATCCATGGAAAAAACATGACAATATCCCACTTTAAGACCGGAGTAAGCCTATAATGGAAAAACATCGTGGATTTCCTGGCCGTTTGGCGGGTACTGATGCTCAATTTACCATTCGCCGAGCGAGCAAGAATGGCGCGACTAAAATCATTCGGCGTGAGCGGTATGCAGACCGTAGGCCACCAGACCGCCGGGCGGATGAAGCCTTTTTACGAGCTTTGGTGGAACATTTTGGTGCTGACCCCTTTGAGCGTGGAAATCTAGACGGTGGCCGCCTGTCTTGGTTCTTTGAACGTGAAGTGGTGGTGGCTCAGGATGATTTTGATCCCGAATCCTATGTAGCTTTGTTGCGCGTTGATCTGGACAAGGCGCAAACAACCTTCCCGCAAATCTTTGCTGCTGGGTGGTCAGCATGAATTCGCTTGTCTTCCCTAGGAGTAATGCGCGGCTTTGCGCTCAGTTGGGGGTGGGACCGCTTTTTCCTCTTGGCGCGCCTCACAAGGCGTTTCATAATATGACTGTGGTGGCGTCAAAATTGACTATATTGATTATGATAATCTACCGATCCCTTCTTTCCTCGACCGGTTCTGGCTTCTGCTGGGACCGGTTCTTTTTTATGCGCAGTATTTTATCAGTGGCTGTTGTGCGCCAAGAAGGACTCTAAAATGTTTGATAAAATTTTAATTGCCAACCGTGGCGAGATTGCTTGCCGTGTGATTAAATCAGCACGGGCCATGGGGATAAAAACTGTTGCGATTTATTCCGACGCAGATGCGCAGGCCTTGCATGTAAAAATGGCTGATGAGGCTGTTCATATCGGCCCTTCCCCTGCCAATCAATCTTATATCGTAATTGAAAAAGTGATGCAGGCCATCCGAAAAACGGGCGCCCAAGCCGTGCATCCTGGCTACGGGTTTTTATCCGAAAATAGTCTGTTTGCGAAGGCATTAGAAGCTGAAGGTGTTGTTTTTATAGGTCCGGCAGCGCATGCGATTGAAAATATGGGTGATAAAATAACATCAAAAAAATTAGCTCAGGAAGCGGGTGTCAATACGGTTCCAGGATATATGGGTGTGATCTCTGACGCAGATGAGGCAGTCAAAATTTCTAATGAAGTAGGGTACCCAGTTATGCTCAAAGCCAGTGCCGGTGGTGGTGGTAAAGGCATGCGGATTGCTTGGAATGATTCAGAGGCACGTGAGGGCTTCCAATCATCTAAGAACGAAGCTGCTAACAGTTTTGGTGATGACCGAATTTTCATTGAGAAATTCGTCACACAACCACGTCATATTGAAATCCAAGTTTTGGCGGACAACCATGGCAATTGTATCTACCTCAATGAGCGGGAATGTTCGATTCAGCGGCGCAATCAAAAGGTGATAGAGGAGGCCCCAAGCCCGTTCCTCTTGCCAGAGGTGCGCAAGGCCATGGGCGAGCAATCCTGTGCGTTGGCTCAGGCTGTTGGCTATACCAGCGCGGGGACTGTTGAATTTATTGTTGATCGGGAACAAAACTTCTATTTTCTTGAGATGAATACCCGTTTACAAGTAGAGCACCCAGTGACTGAGTTGATTACCGGAGTTGATCTGGTCGAACAGATGATCCGTGTAGCCAATGGGGAAACACTTAGTCTGACGCAGGGCGAGGTCCAAATAAACGGATGGGCCATGGAATGTCGCCTCTACGCTGAGGATCCTTACCGAGGTTTTCTACCATCAATTGGCCGTCTTACCCGGTATCGTCCGCCGGTCGAAAGCCAAAATGCAACGACTATAGTTCGCAATGATACTGGTGTTTTTGAAGGTGGTGAGATTAGTATTTTTTATGACCCAATGATTGCAAAACTCTGCACTTGGGCGCCGGATCGGGCAGCAGCTATTGCAGAGATGCGCAATGCTTTGGATGCCTTTGAAGTTGAAGGCATTGGCCATAACATCCCATTTTTATCAGCTGTTATGGATCACCCTAAGTTTTGTGCAGGTACTATTACAACTGCCTTTATCGAGGAAGAATATCCTGATGGATTTGAGGGGGTAGAGTTGTCTGCTGAGACCTTAAAAGTCGTCGCGGCGTGCATAGCTGCCATGTACAGATTGGGCGAAATTCGGCGTACGCGGGTGTCAGGCCGCATGGACAATCACGAACGCCGCGTGCGTGATGATTGGGTTGTCAGCCTACAAGGCCATGATTTCCCCGTAGTGATTTCTGCTGATCCAACTGGCTCAACAGTTCGTTTTGAAAATGGCAACTACAGAGTTGCTAGTGATTGGACGCCAGGAAAATCTATAGCGTTGATGAATGTGGATGGTACGGACATCGCGTTGAAAGTTGAAAAATGTACTAGTGGGTTTCGCATAAGGTTTCGTGGTGCCGACATGAGGGTTACTGTTCGTAGTCCCCGCCAAGCCGAATTAGCCAAGCTGATGATCGAAAAAACACCACCAGATACTTCAAAGCTTTTGCTGTGCCCGATGCCCGGCTTAATTGTAAAAGTAGAAGTTTCTATTGGCGATGAAGTTCAAGAGGGCCAATCCCTTTGCACGATTGAAGCGATGAAAATGGAAAATATTTTACGAGCTGAGAAAAAATCAATCGTAACTAAAATCCATGTGATGGTGGGCGATAGCCTAGCTGTGGACGCAGTTATCATGGAGTTTGAGTGATCTTAGCCATGGAGCCTATCGCAGCAACCGGTTTGCTACAGTTTGGGGGCTCTGTGCAAGAGATCTCAGGGCTTGCTAATCTCTTGCTGGCGCATGGGCATTTTATCGATGACGCGGCTTAGTTCGCGCATGTTCCACGCAAAAGGTTTCCGCAGCTTGACCACACCATCTTTACCAATCAAAACCCAAGCAAAGCCCTTGGGGTGCAGAGTTTTGCGAAGCTGTGTTTGTGCGCTGGGATCCGTATCGACGATAATCATTACGTCGCGGTCTCGAGCTATTTCTAAGCCTGCGCGCCATAATGCAATTTGCTGTTTAAATATGGGATCCAGTGGGCTGTCAGCAAAAATTATCCAAGGGCGTGCCGCCCACATAACATCGGCCAAATCCACATTTTGTGCTTCAACAATGCTTGTTGGATCAGAGCGCCATATGTCTAAGGTCTCTCCGGCCATGGCTGGAGAATGTGCGGCAGCAAGGCCTAGGACAACCGCAAGAGTTTGTTTAAACATAATATCCCCTTTACACTTTTATATAGGGCCTTTGCTCTTACAAGCGAAGGGGTACGTTGAAAAAATACTTGGTCCAATCGCCATGATAAAGGGAACGCAGTTATGACAGATAAGATATCTTGGAGTCAGATGGCTGAAAAAGAACTACGCGGAAGGCCTTTGGAGTCTTTGACCTGGGACACGCTGGAAGGTATTGGCGTACAGCCTATTTATACTGCTGACGATCTAACGGGCTTGGATCATATGGGTAGCATCGCGGGGCAAGCACCCTACACACGGGGTGTCAAAGCGACAATGTATGCGGGCCGACCTTGGACTATTCGGCAATACGCCGGGTTTTCCACAGCGGAAGAATCTAATGCCTTTTATCGTCAAGCGCTTGCTGCGGGTCAGCAAGGGGTTTCGGTTGCCTTCGATTTAGCCACGCACCGTGGCTATGATAGCGACCATCCGCGGGTGGTGGGGGATGTGGGCAAAGCAGGTGTTGCCATTGATAGCGTTGAAGACATGAAGATTTTGTTTGATGGAATCCCACTCGACAAAATTTCAGTCTCTATGACAATGAATGGTGCAGTAATTCCCGTTTTGGCAGCGTTCATTGTGGCGGGTGAAGAACAAGGCGTCAGCCTAGAAGCCCTGTCAGGCACAATCCAAAATGACATTCTCAAAGAGTTTATGGTGCGCAACACCTATATCTATCCACCAGAACCCTCGATGCGGATGGTAGCAGATATCATTGAGTTTACGGCTGCCAAAATGCCAAAATTTAACTCAATATCAATCAGTGGGTATCATATGCAAGAAGCGGGTGCAAACCTGGTGCAAGAGCTGGCCTACACTATTGCTGATGGCCGTGAATATGTCCGAGTTGCAATCGCGCGTGGGATGGATGTTGATGCTTTCGCTGGTAGGTTATCGTTCTTTTTTGCCATTGGTATGAATTTTTTCATGGAATCTGCTAAACTAAGGGCGGCAAGAGTGCTTTGGCACCGAGTGATGACGGAATTTGAACCTAAAAATCCAAAGTCCAGTATGTTGCGAACGCACTGTCAGACGTCAGGAGTTAGCTTGCAGGAACAAGACCCATATAACAATATTGTCCGGACTGCTTTTGAGGCCATGTCTGCGGTGCTGGGTGGTACACAATCATTGCACACCAATAGTTTTGATGAGGCGATTGCATTACCCACGGACGCTTCCGCTCGGATTGCGCGCAACACCCAATTAATCTTGCAGGAAGAAACTGGCGTGACCAATGTGGTCGACCCACTGGCAGGTTCGTATTATGTAGAAAAGCTCACTGCTGACTTGATTGATGAGGCCTGGGCCTTGATCGAAGAAGTTGAAGAAATGGGCGGTATGACAAAAGCAGTAGCTAGTGGCTTGCCCAAACTGAAAATTGAAGAAAGTGCGGCGCGTCGCCAGGCTATGATCGACCGCGGTGAAGAGGTGATTGTTGGGGTCAATAAATACAAATCAAAAACCCAGCCTGATATCGAAATCCGTGATATTGATAACAATCAAGTGCGTGATGCGCAATTGGCTAAGCTCAAAGCTATTCGAGCCAGCCGTAACAAAGCAAATTGTGATGCGGCTTTGTTGGAGCTGGGGCGGCGGTGTGAGGAGGGTGGTAACCTTTTGGAGGCTGCTATTGAGGCGGCACGCCATCGTTCAACTGTGGGCGAAATCTCATTGGCGATGGAAGGCACATTCGGCCGGCATCGTGCGGAGGTCAGGACATTGGCAGGAGTATATGGATCAGCCTATGAGGGTGATGAGAACTTTGAGGCCATCCAGCGGTCGGTGGAGGATTTTGCCAAAGATGAGGGCCGACGGCCACGCATGTTGGTAGTTAAAATGGGCCAAGATGGGCATGACCGTGGCGCGAAGGTGATTGCGACTGCTTTTGCGGATATCGGATTTGATGTGGATGTTGGGCCCTTGTTTCAAACACCTGAAGAAGCTGCGCAAGATGCTATCGATAATGATGTACATGTGGTGGGCATTTCCAGCCAAGCTGCTGGTCATAAAACTTTAGCCCCCAAATTAGTTGAGGCCTTGAAGGCTGCGAATGCAGAAGAAATTATTGTGGTGTGTGGTGGGGTCATCCCTCAACAAGATTACGACTATTTAAAAGCTGCAGGCGTGGCTGCAATATTTGGGCCTGGCACCAATATCCCCGATGCGGCACAGAATGTGTTAGATCTAATCCAAAAGTCTCGAGGGTAAATCTTCATGGCGCAGAGGATTTAAGGTGTTGGTGTTGGATCACATTGCGGTTGCGGGGATGACGCGCCAAGCTGCCACAGGGTTGGTACAGAAAAGCCTAGGTGTCGCACCGCTGGCGCAAGGAGAGCATCCGCATTTTGGCACCCATAATCACCTCTGGGGCATGGGACCGGACTGCTATTTGGAATCCATTGCCATAGATCCAGAAGCAACTTCCCCCACCTATGCACGGTGGTTTGGGCTTGATGGGTTTTCAGGCCCCCCAAAAATTGCTAGCTGGATACTTGCAACATCAGATATTAAAGAAACCCTGGCGCAGCTTGGGCCGAGTTTTGGAGAACCTGTAGGGCTACAGCGGGGCAAGTATGCTTGGGATATTTCTGTATCGGCTTCTGGTGAGTTGCCATTTGGTGGATATGGCCCGGCATTTATCGAGTGGCAGCCACCTGCACATCCATGTCAAGATTTGCCAGATAGTGGATGTAGGTTGCTGAATTTACGGGTGCAACACCCACAGGCAGGCAGCATGCAGCGGCTATTGGGTGATCTTTTGAGCGACGGGCGCATCAGATTCTCTGAAGGCTGCGCGCATATTTCCGCCGAAATTCAAACAGATCACGGTGTAGTGACCCTAGGGTAGCTGGCTTTGCTCTTTCGTCTTTTGAATTGTGCTTCTATGATTAAGCATGTCTATTTGGTCCCGCATATCTGACGCGCTTGCAGCTCTAGCCAGTGGTGAAGGTCTTTCCACTGTATTTGAAAAACTGCGTACGCCACCAGAACAGACAGTGGGTTTTACAATTGCGGTAATTGCGCTGAGTGCAAAAATGGCTAAAGCGGATGGCCTGGTCACCCGCGCAGAAGTTTTGGCCTTTCGGGAGGTATTCCACATTCCCTTGGCTGATGAAGCCGGCGCTGCAAAGGTTTTTAATCTTGCGAGGCAAGACGTTGCTGGGTTTGAAACCTATGCGCGTCGTATTAAATCCATGTTTGGGTCAAAGATGGAAATTTTAGAAGATCTGCTCGAAGGCCTATTTCATATTTCTGTGGCCGATGGACGTTATCACGAGCAGGAAGATGCCTTCTTAAGTCGCGTGGCAGGTATTTTTGGTCTTAGTGCCCGATGTTTTCGTGTGATGAAGGCACGCTATGTTGAGGGTGCGCCAGCTGATCCCTATGACGTTTTGGGGGTACTGCCTTCGGCCAGCAATGAAGAAATACGTCATGCTTGGGGAGCGTTGGTGCGCCATAACCATCCAGACCAATTAATAGCACGGGGAGTCCCTCGTGAAGCTTTAAAGCTGGCTGAGGCGAGGCTGGTAGCGATCAATCGGGCTTGGGGTGAGCTCACTAAAGTGTGGGCTCAACCACACTTAAATGTGACGGAATCATAATCTAGGTAAGCTTCATATCCACATGAACGGTCGCTTCCAAGGCCTGTGCTAGGGCATATAGTCTGAGTTCGGCAACCTCTCCATACAAGGGCGATGCTTCCGCTGTGAGGGTTAACGACAGGTTCTTTTTCTTTGGTGACCAGTTGAGTTTTGCCGTCTCATCACCAGGATTGGCCCAAAGCATGGCGCCCAATCGCATGGCTTTGCCCAAGACTTCTGCATCTCTTTGACCGTCATCATTGAGTAGTGAAAATAGTTTTTCAAAGCGTGTTCCATCCCGCTTGTTGCTATAGCGGTGCAGTAGGGCCAGACCCAAAAATACCCGTTCCTTATGACTTAATCCGCCTAAGTTCGCTCGTGTGGCATATTCAAAGCACACTTCGGCGCGGAAATCTGGATGTGCGCGCCAACTGACGTCATGCAACAAACAAGCTGCTCGAACTAAACGTTTTCGGTTAGGTGCACTGTTCTGAAACAGTGGAAAAATAAATTTATGCAAACGCATGCCAAAGCCCGGCAAGCGAGCATCTTTGCGTTCAGCAAAATGGCAACTCTCAATCAGAGGGTCGCGATCCCGCATGATTTGAGGCATCTGCTCATAGAGCATCCCTTCTCTGATCCCATAACTTGAAACAGCTATATCATGTGGCTTGAACCGTTTTGCGATTCCCTTAAGAATTTGTGCAGCAATAGGCACAAGTGCCATCCGGCTAGAGGGAATACTAATAGCTGACCGCAGTTTTTCTAGGTCGCTTGCATCGATATATTTTACTGTTTCTCGAATGTCGCGCGCGGTCATGCGGTATTCATGCATAACATGCAGAGGATATCCGCGCCGATGCATATCTATTCGGGCAATTGCCCTCCAAGAACCCCCTACTAGAAACAAACGATCTGACTGTGGGCCCATTGTAGCTCGCAAATCATCTAATGTTTTTGTGATGAAGGCTTTTCGACCCTTTTTGCCACCCTTAATATTGATAAGCTTGAGTGGTCCCAACGGGGTAGTAAGTCTTTGGCCTACTTCACCATCAGAAATTTCAGCCAATTCCATGGACGCTCCGCCAATGTCGCAGACTAAACCATAAGAGCCTGGCCAGCCCAACAAAACACCCTGTGCGGATAGGCGCGCCTCCTCTGCTCCGTTGACAACATGGATTTTTAAGCCGGTTTCTTCAAAAACTTGTGCTACAAATTCGGGACCATCACTAGCCTCGCGCACAGCTGCAGTGGCAACAGTGGTGAGATCTGGTAGACCAATGCCTTTGGTGATGCTGCAGAATCTACGTAGCGCCGATAGGGCTCTGGTCCGTCCTTCTGGATTTAGTTTGCCAGTTTCAGCCAAGCCAGCACCAAGTGCACACATGACTTTTTCGTTGAAAAAATACGCAGGTGACCGTGCTGCCCCATCAAAAACCACTAAGCGCACAGAGTTGGAACCAATATCAATAACTGCAACTCGTGACAGGTCACGAGTTTTTGGACTTTCAAAAAGCGGTCGGTTAAAGGGTTCCCATTCTTGTGCGGGTTCTTTTAATCCGTCCATTAAAGTTTCAAGAATCTTTGGCAATGGTATCAGCTTCCTAAGTTAGTTCAATCTGATCACGCTATAGGGATTATTTGAGAGTCATCGGCGTGGGTCAATTTTGGTACATCGCTCGCACCTGCACTGCCGCGGCCTGATAAAGAGGGGTTTTCCATAAAGAACTGGTGGCAATTGAACGCAAACCTGCCCTTAGTCCACGTGGACCGTTTGTAAGAACCGTCGGGCTGCATCACCCAAGATTGTGCTACGTCTGCCAAGTTTGCCGCCATTATTTGGCTGACAATTTGTGCTTTTGCCGTCGCATTTTTGATTTCAACTAAAGTTTCTACCCGGCGGTGTAGGTTGCGGCCCATCCAATCGGCTGACGAGATATAGATACGCGCGTCTGGGCTGGGGAGGTCCTGCCCATTGGAAAAACACACGATGCGAGAGTGCTCCAGAAAGCGCCCGATGACAGATTTAACCCTGATATTTTCTGATAGGCCTTTTACCCCAGGGCGCAAACCACAAATACCCCTTACAATCAGGCTAATTTTTACGCCTGCTTGCCCAGCTGCATAAAGTGCATCAATGACATCCGCATCAATCAATGAATTTAGCTTCGCCCAGATGGCTGCTGGTTTGCCTTTCTTTGCATTAGTACCCTCGGCTCCAATGCGATCTAAGAGTGTTGATTTGAGCGATAGAGGAGAAATAGAAATATTTTCCAGTGTTTTTGGTTGTGCATAACCTGACAGGTAATTGAACACTTTAGTTGCATCACGACCCAAAGCGGCATCACAGGTGAACAGGCTAACATCTGTATAAATTTGGGCGGTAATCGGGTGGTAGTTGCCAGTACCGTAATGGGTATAGGTAACCAAGCGATCGCCTTCGCGCCGCACGACAGTGCTTATCTTTGCATGGGTTTTTAGGTTCATAAACCCGTAAACGACATGGGCGCCGGCACGCTCGAGCCTGCGTGATTGCCGGATATTAGCGGCTTCATCAAAGCGGGCTTTGAGTTCGACCAAAGCAGTGACTGATTTTCCGTCTTCTGCGGCTTCGCAAAGGGCTTCCACAATTGGGGAACGTTTTGAAGTGCGATAGAGGGTTTGCTTGATGGCCAAAACATTTGGATCATGGGCTGCTTGTTGCAAGAACCTCACCACCATATCGAATGTCTCATAGGGGTGTTGTAGTAGCATGTCTTTTTGCCGGATCGCAGCAAACATATCACCTTCATGATCGGATACCCGCTCTGGAATCCGTGGTGTGAAGTTTGGCCAGAGTAATTTTGGTCGATCATCAATTACCAGCTCACTTAGATCAGGCAAGCCCAACATCCCATCAACTTCCACTACTTCAGTCTCGGTGACCGAAAATTCTGCCATTATGGCTTTGTAGAGGGCTTTTGGAGGCTTGTTACTAATCTTCAAGCGAATTACTTCCCCGCGACGTCGGCGTTTGAGTGCCACTTCAAATTCACGGACTAGATCTTCTGCCTCGTCTTCCACTTCGAGATCACTGTTGCGAAGCACGGAAAATGCACAATGACTTTTGAGTGTGTAACCAGGAAATAGCTGTTCTAACTGCATCAAAATTAACTCTTCCAGTGGTAGATAGCGATAACCATCACCGGGAAGTCGGACAAATCTATTAACTTGCTGTGGCACAGGAACCAATGCGCGTAGACTGCGTTTGTCAGACATTCGTTCCAGCTGAAGCGCTAAGGCAAAACCAGCATTTGGAATGAAAGGAAAGGGGTGTGCCGGGTCAATCGCTAATGGTGAGACTACTGGAAACACATCGGCTAAGAAAACTTTCTGCAGGTAGGCATAATCTTTGGCGGCTTGGACCGCTGTTAAGATGTAGATATCTTTCTTAGCCAGCTCAATACGCAAGTTTGCCAAAATTGATTGTTGTTTAGCCATTAAATCGCGGGCTTCGGTGTCAATCAGCTTCAACTGCTCGGTGGGGCTTCGTCCATCGACGCCAGGTGTGCTTCTTCCAGCGCGGGTCAATTCGCGCAAGCCTGCCACGCGTACTGAATAAAATTCATCAAGGTTGGTAGCTGAAATTGATAAAAACCTTAGTCTTTCTAACAGTGGAACATTTACATTATCGACTTCCTCTAAAACTCGCCAATTAAATGCTAGCCAAGATAGCTCGCGGTTCAAAAACCTGTCTGGCCCAACCATATCTATTCCACAGCTGCGCGCTGAGGGAAAATCACTATTCAGAAAGTCAGCTGGGTTGATCATATTTTATCCTGAGTGCAGAATTTAATTTAAACAGGTTGATGATAAATTGTAAGGGCTAAGATCACAGTACTAAAGAGTTGGTTTGCTAGGCGAGGATACTTGCGGCCATAGCTCGAGTAATGGGACGTCCAATCGACATACTTTGAACATCCAATTGGGCCACAATATTGCTCACGGCATCAAAGCTTCGGTCTATATTTTTAAGAATATACGCCAGAACTGCAGGTGGTGGTGAAAGCTGGCGATCCATAAAGGCCTTTAGCAAAACCGCATGCAACAGTGCGTCATCGGGACGGTCAATTTTGGCACAACTAGTACCTTCGAGACGACTAAGGAGGTCGGGCAATCCAAATCCGGCCTGGCGCACTGCCATATTGGATGCCATCAGCAATTTGCCACCAGTAAATTGTAGGTGATTGTGAAGATGAAATAGCCGCGTTTCTGCAGGAGAGATTCCTGCCAATTTCTGCAGGTTATCCACTATAATGTTTGCACCTGCATTAGGTTGATGAAAATCCCTAAGCGGATCAATTTTTTGTGCCTTGTTTTCACTTAGCCAAATTTCCAACAGATGGGATTTTCCGCAGGCCTTTGGACCAAGCAGGATCATTTTGCCCTGCGGCCAAGTTTCAGGATCTTCTAAAGTAGCCACGGCGTTTTTATTGGCTTCGGATACAAAGAAGGCATCGCGTTCGCGAGCAACTTTTATTGGCAATTTGAAGCTGAGTTGCTCAGACATTTTTATCATCTTCAGTAGTGAGCCCACGATATAGTAGGCCTGATTTGTATTGAGTTATAAAGAACCTGGCCAACACTCCAATCATCGCTGCGACGGGCACTGCTACAAGCATCCCCACAAAACCAAACAGGCTACCAAATACTGATAAGGCAAAAATTAACCAAACCGGATGCAGTCCCACAGAATCTCCAACTAATTTAGGCGTGAGAAAATTGCCTTCTAAGACCTGCCCCACCATGAAGATGGTGGCTATAATGCCGATAGATGTCCAATCGCCCCAAAATTGGAACAATGCCAAACCAAGTGCCAAGCCGCCGCCTACCAGTGCGCCAACGTAAGGAATAAAGGAAATTACGCCTGCCAAAAACCCTACAAAAACGCCATAGTTGAGCCCGGCCAGCATCAACGCGATAGCATAGTACAAACCCTGAATGAAGCATACGGTTCCCTGCCCACGAATGAAGGAGGCGAGGGTACCATCAATTTGGTTACCTAAATTACGTACGTTCTCAACATGGTCGCGTGGCACCAGTCCGTCGATTTTGGCCACCAAATTATCCCAGTCTAACAAAAGGTAGAAAGATACAACTGGTGCAATCACAATCAATACCACAATATTCACAATTA
>Ga0302130_1000623_pt1 | contig 21738 bp, 14 predicted proteins | sample CB9_surface_MG_FD_203117 | JGI IMG/M metagenome (GOLD analysis project Ga0302130, IMG submission 203117) | Marine microbial communities from Western Arctic Ocean, Canada - CB9_surface | ecosystem: Environmental > Aquatic > Marine > Oceanic | place: Canada: Western Arctic Ocean | collected... | reverse complement strand
TGGGACAGTGGTTTCAGCTGAGGGTGGAACCTTCACATCACTCAACCCGCATGTCCGTAAAGGCAGTGTACCCTGGCAGCTCAGATTTCTTGCTTACGAAAGCCTGATGGGCCGATCTTATGATGAGCCATTTAGCCTTTATGGCTTATTAGCCGAATCAATTGAAACCGACGAGACACGGAGATGGGTTGAATTCTCAATACATCCCGACGCCCGATTCTCTGATGGTAGTCCAGTCACCGTTGAAGATGTAATTTGGTCATATGAGACTTTGGGTACAGTTGGACATCCACGTTATCACGGTCTTTGGAAAAAGATTGAAACTGTAAGCCAAACAGGGCCACGTAAAGTAAAATTCACATTCACAGCTGATGATAGAGAGTTGGTGCTATTGGTTGGATTGCGGCCTATTTTGAAAAAAGCCCAATGGGACGATAAAGATTTCCAAAACTCCGGTTTGTCAGACATCCCAATAGCCAGTGCACCCTATGTAATTTCAGAATTTGATCCTGGTAATTTTGTACGCCTGACCCGAAACCCGGAGTATTGGGGCACAGGTATCAGTTTCCGTCGTGGAACCAATAATTTTGACGAAATACGGTTAGATTTTTATGCAGATGGATCAGTGCAGTTTGAGGCATTTAAAGCTGGAGAATCCTCGTCCTTTCGTGAACTTAATGCTGAGCGTTGGGAAAACTCATATGATTTTGACGCGGTCAGAGATGGTGACGTAATAAAATCGATTATTCCACATCAACGCCCGAGTGGTATTACTGGTTTCGTTATGAATACCCGACTGCCAAAATTCAAAGACTGGCGGGTGCGCGAAGCTCTAATTACCGCGTTTAATTTTGAGTTCATTAACCAAACCAATACCGGTGGCCGCCAAAATAGGATAACGTCTTATTATTCTAATTCTGTCTTATCCATGCATCCAGGGCCGGCCAAAGGTCGTGAACTTGAGTTTCTAGCGCCGCATATCGCGGATCTTTTGCCGGGAACGTTGGAGGGATACACGCTGCCAAAATCAGATGGCACAGCCCGTAACCGCAAGAACATCCGCCGCGCCGATGACCTGCTGAATGAAGCGGGATGGACTGTGCAAGACGGTCAGCGACGCAACGCGCAGGGCAACCCCTTCGAGATAACTACAATTTTGAAGCAGGGTGACACCGAGAGCCAGTCAATGATGGATATCTATCAGAAGTCGCTGGAGCGTTTGGGCATACAACTTAATTCTGAAGTTTTAGATTCTGCCCAGTATAAAGAACGTACGCAGATCTATGATTTTGATATGGCTTATTACCGACGCGGGCTATCGTTAAGTCCAGGAAATGAGCAGATGCTTTACTGGGGTGCAGATGGAATTAAAAAACCAGGCACACGAAATTGGATGGGAATGAACTCCCCCGCCGCTGAAGACATGATAAACCGGCTTGTCAGCTCTAAAAGTCATGATGACTTTCTGGCCGCCGCCCGAGCCTTGGACCGGATTTTAATTGCTGGACGTTATGTAATCCCAATCCACACCAGCGCGATCAGCCGTTTGGCTCACGTGAAAGAGATTAAATATCCGGGAACGCTGCCAATGTATGGCGATTGGATTGGGTTTTTGCCAGATGTGTGGTGGTATGAAACACAATAATAATTTAGCCATGGCTGTCACGGAATTGTTACATAAAAGTTTTACATAAAACCAAATTTATTGATCCTAACTGGTGAGGTTTTAGCCCCTGTATATGGAATTGGAGCACTAATGCGACGTATGATTTTTGCAGAGTTTCTTGGAACAGCCTTATTGCTCATAAGCGTTGTTGGCAGTGGAATCATGGGCGAAACACTTGCAAATGGAAATGTAGCTATTGCCTTGCTTGCCAATGCGATTGCCACTGGCTGCATGCTTTATTGCATTATCACTTTATTTGGAGCTGTTTCTGGCGCACATTTTAATCCGGTTGTTACGTTAGCTTTTTTGTTGCGAGGTGAGCTACCGGCAATCACAGCGCTTTCTTTTGTGCTGTCGCAGGTAGCGGGCGGTGTCTGTGGTGTTTGGATTGCGCATTTAATGTTCGATCAATCGATATTACAGCTGTCACAAACTTCGCGCACTGGTCTCAATATTTGGAGTTCAGAAGTTTTTGCTACATTTGGTCTGTTGCTAGTGGTGTTTGGTGGGATGGCGCAAAACCCAAAAGCAATCCCCGCAATGGTGGGACTTTATATAACCGGGGCTTACTGGTTCACCTCTTCTACTAGTTTTGCAAACCCTGCCGTTAGTATAGCACGCAGCCTAAGTGACACATTTTCCGGTATTTCTCCAACGCATGTACCCATGTTTATTCTATGTCAGGCGATTGGTTTGGCTATCAGTCTGGTGGTAATTAAGTTTGTGTTTACAGCCAAAACCAAAAACCTAGCCAAGTGATGTTACCCAGAGGATAGTTGCATCTTCTGCGCTTACGGTCACCACATTATGTCCCATTGAAGCATCATAATATACACTATCACCACGACTTAATGCAATGGGCTCATAAAATTCGGTAAACAAACGAACCAGCCCAGTGAGTACATACAAGAACTCTTCCCCATCATGTCGCACCCAGCCGTCAAATTCATCCATCGACCTCGCCCGTATGACAGCACGGTAGGGCAACATCTGCTTTTTAGATAAATTATTTGCAAGCAGTTCATGCTCATACGTAACAGTCAGGTGGCTTTGACCTTCACCAGCTTTTGTATGCGCCAACCGCCCGTTAATTTGATTATTAACCGGCGGTGTGAATAATTGCGGCACTGATATTTGGAGTCCAACTGCAAGTTTTTTTAAAGCGTCGTAAGTAGGCGACATTTGCCCATTTTCAATTTTAGATAAGGTGCTACGCGCTAAGCCAGCTTGAGAAGAAGCCTGTTCTAAGGTCCAGTTCCGCGCCTTGCGTAATTCCCTTACTCTGAGGCCCAAGTCTAGAGGCAGACCATTTTCAAAGCCACCACTTTCACGGGCAATACGTATGATAGATGTTGGGTCATTGTCAGCCATGTTTCAATCTTAAACTGCCGCATGACTGCTTGCAACAGATGCTTGCTCAGGCTAACCGCAGGATATGAAGTCAATTGTGGATTTTTTACCACCCCCTACCTGTCCGGCAGAATTTAATTTGGCGGCGTATGTTTTGGCTGCTGGCCACGCCACGCCAGATAAAACAGCTCTAACGGTATATGAGGCTGGACAACCACGCCGCTACTCCTACGCCAAACTCATTCAAGCTGTTTTGGGTGCCGCGACGGGTTTGCGAGATGCGGGTGTGCGGGCTGGTGATCGTGTCATGATAAGCATTGGCAATACTGTTGATTTTCCGGTGAGTTTTTTAGCATTGGCTTCATTGGACGCAATTGCCATGCCTATATCTATTGCCCTGTCGGAAAGCGAAACCTTGGCTTTGCTTGAGACGGCATCGCCAGCGGCAATAATTTTTGATCAAGCATTACCCTACCGTGGATTTAATGGACTGCAAATAAATGTGGACCAAATTGGATGCTTTGCCGCCTACCCTCCAGCCAGTCCAATTATGGGCGATCCCAACCGACCTTGTTATATAATTTTTACTTCCGGAACGTCGGGTCTTCCACGCGCGGTGCTGCACGCCCATCGGGCCGTCTGGGCGAGACGCATGATGTGGAAGGGTTGGTACGATCTACGCTCAGATGACGTTATGATGCATTCGGGCGCGTTTAACTGGACCTATACACTTGGAACAGGGCTTTTGGATCCATGGGCCATCGGAGCTACAGCCATTATCCCAAATACGCAAAAAATAGAAGATGTTTGGGATATTATGCGGTCGGAGCAAGCAACAATTTTTGCAGCTGCACCTGGAATTTATAGACGCCTACTTACAACTCCAAACGCAGCTAATGTTCCCGCCTTACGCCATGGATTAAGTGCTGGTGACGCATTGCCCAAAGCGATGCGAGCGGCATGGCACAATCATACGAATACGCCTCTGTGCGAAGCCTTTGGTATGACTGAATGTTCTACATTTCTGTCAGCACCACCCACAGCGCATGTCTCATTGGCAGTTCAACCAGGTCGCAGAATAGCAATTTTGGGTAGGCATGGATTGGTTGAGCGAGGCAAGCAAGGGTTCATTTCTATTGATAGAAACGATCCGGGGCTAATGCTAGGCTACGTTCAAGGGTCAGACCTTCAGTTGCCTTTGCGGGATGGCTGGTTTCAAACTGAAGATCAGGCTGTAATGCACCCAGACGGCAGCTTATCTTTTACTGGGCGCAGTGGCGACATGATGAACGCTGGCGGCTACCGTGTAGCCCCTAGAGAAATCGAGCAGGTGTTAGAGGAGATATTGGGCGTACAGGAGGTTGGAGTAGCCGAAGTTGAGATTAAACCTGATGTTTGGGTGATAGCAGCTTTTGTAATTTGCGAGTTTGGTTTTAATGAGTCCCGGCTTATACATCTGGCGCAACAACATCTGGCGCGTTATAAACAGCCGCGCCTGGTGCAGCGGGTCACTAGCCTCCCACGAAACGCTAATGGTAAACTTATCCGGGCCGCCCTGCCCCAATTATGGAATTCAAAGTGATGATAAAACTTGATATTATGTCCGACCCAATTTGCCCGTGGTGCTACATTGGAAAAACGCAGTTGGACAGGGCACTATCCACAAAATTATATCATCCTTTCGCCATTGAGTGGCACCCCTTTCAGCTTAACCCCGACATGCCTCCAGAAGGTATGGATCGACGCGCGTATCTTGAAGGCAAGTTTGGCGGCAAGGCAGCGGCAGTTCAGGTCTATGGCAATATTGAGACCCAAGCTCAGGCTCTAGATCTTCCGATTAATTTTGCAGCAATGCAACGGACGCCCAACACCATAGATGCCCATCGTTTGATTCATTGGGCCGGTCTTGAGCAGAAGCAGCAGGTCTTGGTAGATGCGCTATTTGCGGCCTATTTTTGCAACGGGATTGATATTGGTGATCCGCAAGCACTTTGTGATTTAGCCGAAAAATCAGGGTTAAAGCGTGACGTCATTGTCCGGCTACTCGACAGTGATGCAGATGTACAAATGATCAGAGACCGTGATGCACACAGCCGTACAATGGGAGTGAGTGCCGTGCCAACCTTTATTATAGCCAATCAGCATGCTGTACCTGGAGCTCAACCGCCTGAAGTTTGGGATTCCATTATTGCCGATTTACAATCAAAAATAGAAGATTAACCCGAGCGCTTCGCCTCAGAAGCGACCAACCCTGCTAAATCCTTGGCAATTGTAAAAGCTCCCTTGATTTTATCAGATGTGCGGGCCCAGTCACGGCGAACCACAATTTTGTTATCACGAATCTTGGCGAGCCCACGCTGATCCTCAAGGAAGGCGACCAGCCCTCCTGGCGAGGCGAACTTTTCGTTATGAAATTGTATTGTGGCGCCTTTAGGCCCACCGTCAAGCTTAGAAATGCCGGCCTTACGGCACATAGCTTTAATTCGCACAATTAACATCAATGTATTGACCTCTCTTGGTAAAGGTCCAAACCGATCAATCATTTCTGCAGCAAAACCTTCCAGCTCTACCTTGGTAGCAAGACTTGAGAGTCTGCGGTACAGGCCTAGCCGAACATCTAAGTCTGGCACATAAACAGCGGGTATTAGAACTGAAACACCAAGATTTATCTGTGGCGCCCATTGGTCATTGTCAAGGTTGGCTTCCGTTTCACCAGATCTAATCTTAGCGATCGCAGCTTCAAGCATTTGTTGATAAAGTTCATATCCCACATCACGCATTTGGCCAGATTGTTCCTCACCCAGCAGGTTTCCTGCGCCACGAATATCGAGATCTTGGCTTGCTAAAGTAAATCCTGCACCCAATGAATCGAGAGAACCTAAAACCCGCAGTCGTTTTTCGGCGGTAGCAGTCAGTTTCCCCCGAGGTTTTGTAGTTAAATATGCAAAGGCTCGAGTTTTGGATCGCCCTACCCTGCCCCGAATTTGATACAGCTGCGATAGGCCAAACATATCAGCGCGGTGGATAATCATGGTATTAGCTGTTGGAATATCAAGCCCAGATTCGACGATGGTCGTAGCCAAAAGTACATCATACTTACCATCGTAAAACGCGTTCATTTTATCATCAAGCTCGCCCGCTGGCATTTGTCCGTGTGCCACCACAACGCTAACTTCAGGTACGTGATCTCGCAGAAAAGATTCCATCTCAGGAATATCCCTAATGCGGGGTACTACGAAAAAGCTTTGGCCTCCTCGATAATGTTCCCTAAGCAAAGCCTCACGGAGGGCTATAGTGTCAAATTCACTAACATACGTACGAATAGCTAACCTATCGACCGGCGGAGTTGCAATAATCGAGAGATCACGCACCCCTGTTAGCGATAGTTGTAGTGTCCTTGGTATAGGAGTGGCAGTCAATGTAAGAACGTGGATGTCCGAACGCATCTGCTTCAAGCGCTCTTTATGCCCAACGCCAAAACGTTGCTCTTCGTCTATTACAAGTAGGCCAAGGTTTTTAAATTTCACTTGATCCGCCAACACTGCATGGGTGCCAATCACAATATCAACTGTTCCACGGGCTAGGCCTTCGCGGGTTTCATTGGATTCTTTGGTGCCTACAAAACGCGAAAGCTGTCGTAATTCTAGTGGAAACCCCCTGAATCTTTCCGCAAAGTTTTTTGCATGCTGGCGGGCAAGTAAAGTAGTGGGCGCGATCAATGCTACTTGTAGGCCAGAACAGGCTGCTACAAATGCGGCACGCATGGCAACTTCAGTTTTTCCAAAACCCACATCGCCACAAATCAACCTATCCATAGGTCGTCCCGCTCCCAAATCCTCAGCTACCTCTGCAATGGCAATTAGTTGGTCTTCTGTTTCCTGATATGGAAAACGGGCGCAAAATGTGTCCCACATGCCCAAAGGCGGATCTACAACAGGGGCTTTACGTAGGGCGCGTTCCGCCGCAACCCGAATGAGTTTTTCGGCCATCTCACGAATGCGTTCTTTGAGACGCGCCTTTTTAGCTTGCCAGGCCCCCCCGCCCAGTCGATCCAAAAGCCCTTCCTCATGACCATAGCGTGATAGGAGCTCAATATTCTCAACCGGCAAAAACAGCTTCGAATTATCGGCATATTCCAGTCGCAGGCATTCGTGATCAGCTCCGGCGGCGCTGATTATTTCCAAGCCCTTAAAACGTCCAACGCCGTGATCCACATGCACCACCAAATCGCCAGGACCGAGGCTTTGGGTCTCGGTAAGAAAATTATCCGCCCGTTTGCGCTTCTTAGCGGGGCGAACGAGGCGATCCCCAAGAATATCTTGTTCAGAAATCACCAGAAGATCATCGGTTTCAAACCCATGTTCCAGCGGTGCCACGGCTAGATAGGTGCCGGCACCGCGCAAGCCGTTAATATTGTTGATATTGATCAGATCTGAGTGACCCTCGTCTTGCAACAGCCCCGACAGTCTTTCACACGATCCGCTGGAATATGAGGTAATCAATACGGTTTTTGTGCTGCGTTTTTGCTTGATGTAATCGGACACTGCACCAAACAGGCTCAAAGATTCGCTTTGCCGTTCGACCGCAAAATCGCGGCCAATACGCACGCCTGCATCCAAGACCTTCAGCCCAGTGGGCTGCGGCAAGACAGAAAGTGACACTACCCGACGCCCTACAATGGCCTGCTTCCAAGTGGCATCATCCAAATAAAGCAGCTCCGGTGGTGCAGGTTTGTAGACCGTGTCTAAACGGTCCTTCTGATCCAGAGCCGTTTTGCGAGCATCATATTGGTCAGCAATAGTGTCCCAGCGGGCTAGCCGCGCGCCGGTGGATTGATCGTCCATAACCACAGAGGCCCGTGGCAGATAGTCAAACAGTGTTTCCATAGCTTCATAAAAAAACGGCAACCAATGTTCAACGCCCTGGTATTTTTTCCCCGCCGACACAGATTCATAAAGCGGATCGTCGGTGCCGGCCGCGCCAAACTCGATTCGGTAATTTTGCCGAAACCTTCGGATTGATTCTTCATCTAGGATCACTTCTGAGACCGGAAAAAGCTCAACAGACTTGAGCGATTTTGTGGTCCGCTGCGTCGCAGAGTCAAATTGGCGAATACCGTCCAGCGTATCACCAAAAAAATCCAACCGTACCGGTCCAGTCTCCCCCGGTGAAAAAATATCTAGGATCCCGCCACGAACGGCATAATCGCCCGCTTCCATAACCGTAGGGGTTTGCACAAAGCCCATACGCACCAAAAATGCCCGTAAGGCCTTTTCGTCCACCCGGCTTTGCACAGATGCGTGGAACACCGCATTTTTCAACGTGGCGCGCGCCGGCACCCTTTGGCAGGCCCCTGAAAGCGTGGTCAAAACTACATAGTTTTTCGGCATTGTATTGATGAAACTGGCCAAACTGGCCAGGCGGGTCGCACTGATATCAGCATTGGGTGACACACGGTCAAACGGCAGGCAGTCCCAAGCGGGAAAAATAAACACTGGTAAATCCGGCGCAAAAAAGGCGAGAGACGCTTGCATTGCCCGTAGGCGTCCCGCATCGCGCGCTACATGAATTACGCCCCCAGACAGGGCTTCTTTTTGCACAATAATTGCGTCAAAGCCTTCAGGCGCGCCGCTCATTAGGATGTGATTAGACGTCATTTACTGTTTAACACCTTTTATTTGTGAGGCTCATAACAGCACCTCATAGCCGTAGCCAAAAAAAACAGCCAACAACAGTGTGACAACACCTATTGCTTGAATTTTCCGATGTAAGTTATTGATATAAATTATGTTATCTGGACTAAAGGTTTGTAGATCACGTAGTTTAACCGCTGCCCTATACCCTAGTTGAAAAATTGCCATCTCTGGCAGGATCACTAAGAAAAGTGCCATAAATACCTCAATCTGATACCAAAGCCCCAAAACCACAACGCACCAAATTGCTGTAAATATACCAGTGATCACAAGTAGATGCCGCCCCTCGACCAGTTCAACCTGTCGAGATATGCGCCATTTCATGATAGGGCTAACCTGATCCAAGTTACCCGTGCGTAGAATACTAATCGGAATCCCGATAACATTTAGGCTATGAGCAAACCGTTGCACTAAAATTAGGGCCCAAAACCAACCACTGCCAAAGGCGTCCCATGAGAGCAGGTCACTGATGGTCATTGAGGTTTATTTGAAATTGGAATTTGCATTTATGTTCTGCTACACCTAAGCCACGCAGAAGAAAACCCAAACAGTTTGTGCAAAAGAGGTCTACCATGGCGCGTTCAGAAAATCAGGCTTCTTTTCCAGCTTACCGCCCCCGTAGGCTGCGAACCCAACCTACTATACGCGACATGGTTCGCGAAAATACCCTAACGCCAATGGATTTGATTTGGCCTGTATTTGTGATGGATGGTCAGGACGCTGCCCAGCCGATCTCCTCTATGCCCGGCATATCACGCCATACGATAGACCGGTTGCCCGCTTTGGCCGCACAGGCCCACGGCTTGGGTATTCCCTGCATATGCATCTTTCCCTACACTAATCCAGGGCTGAAAACACAAGACTGTGCTGAGGCGTGGAATCCTGACAATCTATCCAACCGCGCCATCAGGACTATTAAAGCGGCCACGCCTGAGATAATAGTGATGACCGACATAGCACTGGATCCCTATAATATTAACGGCCATGACGGTATAGTGCGCGGCGGCAAGATTCTTAACGACGAAACGGTTGAGGCACTTGTGAAAATGGGGGAATCCCAAGCACAAGTCGGTGCTAACATTTTAGGGCCGTCCGACATGATGGACGGGCGCATTGCTGCAATACGTTCAATCTTAGAGAAAAAGGGGTTTTCTGATGTAAGTATCCTTAGCTATTCTGCTAAATATGCATCTGGATTTTATGGTCCGTTCCGCGATGCGGTAGGCGCCACTAGTGCCCTAACAGGTGATAAAAATACTTATCAAATGGACCCGGCTAACAGCGATGAAGCTATGCGAATGATTGCGCGCGATCTCTCCGAAGGGGCAGATATGGTAATGATCAAACCGGGAATGCCCTATCTCGACATATGTCGAAGGGCAAAAACAGAGTTTCAGGTTCCAACCTTTGCCTACCAAGTGTCCGGCGAATATGCGATGTTAAAAGCAGCAGCTCAAAACGGTTGGTTAAATGAAGAGCAGGTGATGTTAGAAAGTTTGATTGCCTTCAAAAGGGCCGGCTGTGATGGTGTTTTAACTTATTTTGCTCCACAAGCAGCTGAAGTACTATTAAGTAAAATCTAGTCGCTCCAACATGGTGACAAGGGTGGATTTTTACTATAAATTTAATCAACAACCGAAAAGTTCAGATACATCACGGGCGGAGCAGTCATGACTTCTACTAATCAACGTAATTTTTCATTGGCACTTTTGATTTTGTGTTTCGTAAACGCTTGTAGCAATGGCATTGGATCAAATAATACAGCCCAAATTGATGCCCGTGTTAATGCGACCTTAGACGCGATGTACGAGACTTATCCAAGTACCCGACAACTTGCCGAAAAAGCGAGTGGCATGTTAGTTATGCCACTAGTTACTGAGGGTGGATTTGGCATTGGGGCAGGCTTTGGGCGCGGAGCACTGCGGGTTGGCGATAGTAATGTAGATTATTATGCTGCTACCAGTGCCAGTGCAGGGTTTCAGATTGGTGCCCAGCAATATTCCCATGTATTATTTTTTATGACCGAAGATTCCTTAGAAAGCTTTAGAAAATCAGGAGGTTGGGCTGCTGGAGCAAACGTTGAATATGTGTTTAAGGATCAGGGTAATTCTTTGACAGCAGACACAACTACGACTTTGAACCCTGTAGTTGCGGTTATTTTTGCTCAAGTAGGCCTTCGCCTGGGCGTCACGTTGGACGGGATTAAATATATGCGGATAATTCCGTAACCTTAGTATTAGGAAACTGAATAAACCGTAAAAAATGATAAATGATAAATGATAAAAAACTATATTTTTTCGTAAAATTATATTTATTAATCCGTGAGGATGCCGTTTTTGAACCATATTGAGTTCAATGGCTATCCTGAATGAAAGTATACTATGGAACGCGTTTTTGGATGGCTCTTACGTATTACGACGGGCTTCGCAGTTTTTATCATTGCAGTATTTTTATTTTGTTTTTTTTTAATTTCACAATCTTTACCAGACTATAATAATACTATTAAAGTTTCGGATTTGTCCTCAACGGCAGAAATTGTTAGAGACACAGCCAATGTCCCACATCTTTTTGGTGCCAGTGACCATGATACCTTGTTCGCTCTCGGATATGTCCATGCGCAAGATCGTCTGTGGCAGATGACTATGCTGCGTCGCACAGCCCAAGGGCGTCTCTCTGAACTGTTTGGGGAGACAACACTAGCTACTGATATGGTCGTAAGAAGGTTGGGGCTCTACCGAGCTGCGCACAGGTCCTTATCTGCACTCAGGCCAGACACCTTAGATAAATTGGAAGCATATTCGCAAGGAGTAAATGCGCGTTTAAAAGAAATTAATTTTGGCAAGCTAGGGCGTGGTGCACCTGAATTTTTTATTTTTTCCAACGCAATTTCACCTTGGAGTCCTACTGATAGCTTAGCGATCATTAAGTTGATTGGCTTGCAACACTCAAGTCACTTACAGAGCGAGGTTCTACGCGCACGAGTGTCTTTAGTTTTACGTGACGATCGCCTGAAAGACATCCTGCCCGATGTTCCTGGAACTGGCGTAGCCGAACTTAACGATTTTGCTGTTCTTTTTCCTAGTGTTGATAAACATCAAACCAGCGAATTGATGAAGCAATCTGCGATGTCTCCCTTTAAAAAAATTGCACTCTCGGGTGCCTCAAATGCATGGGCAGCAGTACCAGGACGGAGCGCAAGTAAGGGCTCCCTTCTAGCCAATGATCCCCATCTGGGTCTTACAGCTCCATCCATTTGGTATTTGGCGAGATTGGAACTAGAAACTGGTGGGGTAATTGGCGGTACAATCCCCGGACTTCCGGTTATTCTGGTTGGCCGATCGGCTCATCTTGGTTGGGGTTTAACTACAGCAAACATCGATGATACAGATATCTATATTGAGAGGTTAAACCCTAAAGATCCAAATCAATATCTTTCCTTAGATGGTTTTAAATTATTTAAGAAACAAAAAACTATCATAAAAGTTAAAAATAATCCACCAGTAACACTGGATCTTTTATGGACAGATAACGGTCCTGTTTTACCTGCAAGCCATTACAATCTGGGTGCCATCACGCCCAAAGGCCATGTAGCATCAGTGGCGTGGACGTTGCTTTCAGATAAGGATACTTCGATTGAGGCAGCGTTTGACATAATGACAGCACGCTCTGTTCAGTCGGCGATTTTAGCTTCACGCGCCTATGTAGCACCGGGGCAAAACCTTACCTTGGCGGACAAAAGCCAGGTTGCAATGCGGACCATTGGTGCCCTGCCAAAGCGTGACCCACGCCACCAATCTAAAGGCCGTATGCCAACAGCTGGTTGGATACTAGTAAATAGGTGGCAAGGTATATTTGATCAATCCGTCAACCCTGTTTTTCTCAATCCTATTGGTGGCGTTTTAGGCAATACCAACAATAAATATGTAGACCGCCCGTTCCCTCAACACATCACTTATGATTGGGGCGATACGCAACGGGTGCATCGATGGGCGCGCTTGATGAAAAATCGGGACACCCACACCCGAGACAGCTTTATTGAAGCCCAGTTAGACACGGTGTCTCCGACGGCTCGCTCCCTATTGCCTTTGATTGGTTCAGAGCTTTGGTTTCAATCTGCAACAAATTCTGCTGACACATTGCTACGTCGACGTCAGGCAGCATTGGAGCTCTTGGCCAACTGGAATGGTGACATGAATGAGCATTTACCAGAACCGTTGATTTATTCTGCCTGGATCCAGGCCCTGCAAAACCGATTGATTGAAGATGAAATCGGATTATTGCAAGAAGAATTTACTCAAATAAATCCATTATTCATTGAACGTGTTTTCCGTAATATAGGCGGCGCTGGAATATGGTGCGACGTGGTGCAGTCAACAAGGATAGAAAGCTGCGCTGAGATGGCGCTCTCCAGCTTGGATGACTCTTTGGCCGCCCTAGCAACAACTTATGGAGGAGATATCAGCGCTCTGCGTTGGGGAGATGCACATCAGGCAGCTCATGACCATCCGGCCTTAGGTAAAACTCCAATACTTAAGTGGTTTGTTAATATTCGCCAATCCACATCAGGTGGCGACAATACCATCCAGAGGGGTAAGACCATTGGTACGGGTCCAAACCCCTATCTGAATGTACATTCTGGGGCCTATCGCGGGGTTTATGATTTTGCCGACCCTGATAGTTCAGTCTTTATTATTTCAACGGGTCAGAGTGGGCACCCACTCTCACGCCATTACGATAACTTAGGAAAACTTTGGCGTCGAGGTGAATATGTTTCCATGTCTTTAGATGAAAGTTTAGCACGAGCTGGTGCGACCGGAATTACTATTCTAATGCCAACCACGAAAAGTGTTGATCATTAAAACCTTTTTTTTGCCGCAACGTCCAAAGCACATGTACCATAAAGCCATCAGCTATTTGCTGCTCAGAAACAACAACACCTTGTTCAAACAACCAAGCACGCTCGCGACCCTCAGAAAACGCCAGCTTAATTTTAGAAGCTATCTTATCAGGTGTAAGCATTAACGACAAAGCATCTAAAAACTCGGGGACACCAGCACCAGTTAAAGCAGATGTCATAAAAATATTTTCCGCACGTTTCACGGAATTGGTCAAAGCGTGTAATGACTCGACATTTAACAAATCAGTTTTATTCCAAACCTCAATGCGCGGTATATTCCTAGACAGCCCTAGATTTTCTAAAATCGATTCAACGTCCTTAGCCTGCTCTGCCGTTTCAGGATGGGCGATATCACGGACATGTACCACTAGATTAGCAGCGGTTACTTCTTCCAATGTGGCGCGAAAAGAGGCCACCAATTCTATGGGTAATTCTGAAATGAAGCCGACGGTATCAGATACTATTACATCCTTTCCACTTGGCAATTGTACAGCCCGCATTGTTGGGTCCAAAGTTGCGAATAGCATATCTTCGGCAAACACTTGAGCACCAGTCATATAATTAAACAATGTGGATTTACCGGAATTGGTATAGCCCACCAACGCTACAATAGGGTAAGGAACTTTCGCTCGTGCGTTGCGATGCAACGCACGAGTTTTACCTACTTTATCCAATTGCTTTTGCAAACGAACCAATTGGATATCAATAGCTCGCCTATCTGACTCAACCTGGGTTTCACCCGGCCCACCAACAAATCCTAGCCCACCACGTTGACGCTCTAAGTGTGTCCAAGCTCGAACTAAGCGGGTTCGTTGATAACTGAGTGCCGCCATCTCTACCTGAAGTACTCCTTCACGTGTACGAGCGCGGTCTGAAAAAATTTCAAGAATCAAACCGGTTCGATCAAGAATTTTAACTCCCCAATCTTTTTCCAAATTGCGTTGTTGTACTGGTGACACATGGCCATCAATTAGCACCAGCTCAACTTCAACTGCTTTGAATAATTTTGAGAGCTCTGCAATCTTACCTTTACCAAAAAGCTTGCCGGGATGCGCGCGCGGCAAGCGCACAATCATCTCCCCCATAACGCTGAGGCCTGGTAGCGCATTAGCCAATGCTGTGACCTCAGCCAATGCATCTATGGGAGAGCGGCGCGAGCCATCTGTTTTAATGTTAGGGTGTAAAACCCAGGCGTGGGTTACTAGATCAGGCGTGCTGCCCATCAGAAGCTATTCTTCTCCATCATAGAGGGAGATTGGTTGCGCTGGCATGATTGTAGAAATTGCATGTTTGTATACCAGTTGCGACGCACCGTCTCGGCGCAACAAAACACAAAAGTTATCAAACCAAGTAATTATACCCTGTAGTTTGACCCCATTAATTAGGAAAATTGTAACTGGTACTTTAGCTTTACGCACCTGATTGAGAAATGCATCTTGTAAATTCTGTTTATCCGAAGCCATTGTTTAGCCCTCTTGCTTGACGAGATACACAAGCCTACCTCCATTAACACTTATATGTAGTTTTTTTGGGATGAGTTCCAGTATAAATCAGTAAAAAATCTTTGTTTCAACGATAAATATCGGGGTTCAAGAGAGCTAAAAGCGCCAAAACCTCCAATCTACCAAACACCATAGCAAAAACCAAAATTAGTTTTGCACTAGTTCCAAGTTCAATAACTATACTTTCAGAATCACCAAACCCCGTTGCCAACGGCCCTGTATTGGTCATCGTGGCCAGGGTCAGATACAAAGATTCTCTGGCGTTACTACCAGTTAAAGTCAAGCCAAGAGAGATAGCTGCAAAAACCAAAATAAAAAGGATTAAAAAAACACATGCCAACATAGCGTTGGGATAATTCATCGAAATGAAATTACTTTCACGCTTTTTAACCTGCGAAGGAGCAATCAGGTGGTCAACTTCAGCCTTACAATGTTTTGCCAAAATATACACGCGTAACAGCTTGATACCACCCGCGGTTGTGGCCACTCCGCCACCAAGCATTGCTAGTGCTACAAAGATGATTCCTGCCCCGTCAAACCCACGCAGCACTTCTGGAATATGGGTTGAAGTGAGACCGGTAGTTGTCAAAAATGAAACACTAGTAAAAAATACTCCCCAAATTGTTTCCACCAGGCTCCCTATATGCGAATTTTTACTCCAACTGAGGCTTACTAAAATGATAATCGCTAATGCAATCAGTATTGCTGCCACGCGGATCTCAGGATCATATAACAAAAGCCATTTTTTTGTCTTGGAAGAAGACCTCGAGAAAGTGCCTCGTGATAAAGCAAAAAACATAACCAAAATCAATATGGCCTCACTGGACCAACCTGACCCTGGATGTCCTGGTAGATCGACACCAAAGGTCGCAATTGTCGACATTGCTCGCAAAACTGCAAAAATAGGATCCCCGCTTACAAACAATAGAGACAAAGCTGTAACAGTTGTAATTAAAAAATAAATTGGGCCCAATCTCGCGGCCTCCCGCCAAAACTTTTCGACTGGCAACCCCGCCTTGCCAAAGGGTCCCTTGATACCGTATCCGCTTCCAGGCCCCCCCCCAAAAAAATGATTGAGCCCACTAAGGTTCAGCTGTGCAAATAGCGACCATGCAAAGACCCACATCAAAAAACCGCTGGTCCACCCCACACACACGCGCCAGATTATAATAGTCTCACTTAAAGCATTGGCTGAAAAGACTGGTAGGCCAGTTGTGGTAACAACACTGACGAGATCTAAGTAGGCATTAATTATATTTTGAGAGGCTATAGCTTCATGAAATGGGATGGCCAAAAAAAATGGGAGTACTAAGAAAAAGCAAAGGCAAGACAAGAGTTGCGGATGCCGGTACATAAACAAAGGTTCATTTTGAACTAAAATGCTAATAAAACCTAACGAAAACGAACCAATAAGTGCCGCATAAAGAAAAGTGCGGCCTTGATTTTCATTACCTACATGGAAACCATGCAAGGACGGAATCATCATCATGATTATAAAAATGACGGGTATTGATATTGCTAAAGGCAATTTTTTGAAGACGACCCACATCCTCAGAAAAAGTCGATGGTAACTTGTAATAAGCGTTCAACTTCACCTACGTCGTTTGAAAGCGCAAACAAAACCACTTGATCGCCTTCCTCAATACGTAGAGATCCTGAGGGTTTCAGTATCTCTGTGCCTTTTTTTACAGCGCCTATTAACACTCCCTCTGGGAACTCAACATCGCGAATGTAATGGCCTGCGATGGTTGACGTTGAAAGCACTTGTGCCTCAATAATCTCTCCCTCAGCATCACCAATAGAATAGAGACCCTGAACCCTCCCGTGCCTGATATGGCGCAAAATAGATGAAACAGTAGTCGCCCTAGGGTTAACATATGCATCGATACCCATAGCTTGCAAAAGCGGCAGCATAGAGGGATCATTGATCAAACATATTGCCAATGGGCAGCCCATGGATTTAGCACGAATAGCTGCTAAAAGATTAGTTTTATCATCATCAGTCACAGCTAAAATAGCATCGGAACGCTCAATATTTGCTTCAATTAAAATTTCAGAATCTAGGCCATCCCCATGAAGAACAATTGTCTTTTCTAAAACTTCTGCAGCATGTTCAGCTGTTGTGCGGTTTATCTCAATAACTTTTGCCCTGATGCGACTGCTTCGGTTTTCTAGATTTTGAGCCACTGCAAAGCCCACATTGCCACCGCCTACAATCACTACTCGGTCTCGGGACCGAGTGGTTTTTCCAAAAACCTTTAAGGCGCGTTGAACATCATGTTTTTGAACAAATATATAACATGAATCTCCAATAAAAAGCTGGTCACCTGAGCTGGGAACAAATAAACTACCCTCACGCCTGATAGCAACAACTATTGCTGAAAGAGTGGAAAACAAATCAGATAGCTGTTTTAACGGCGTGTTCAACACTGGGCATTTATCATCTAGTGTTATGCCCAGCATCTGTACTTCTCCACCCAAAAAAAACTCAGTTTCGAAGGCTTCTGGAGTATCTAATCGACGCATAGCCGCTTCAGCAACTTCTTTTTCGGGGCTTATAACAACATCAATTGGTAAATGATCACGACGATAAAGATCAGAGTAAATTGCATCGAGATAACTTTGTGAACGTAATCGTGCTATTTTACGTGGAATATTGAACACAGAATGGGCAACTTGGCAGGTGACCATATTCACTTCATCAGAATGAGTGGCCGCAATAACCATATCTGCGTCATCTGCCCCAGCGCGTGCCAAAATATCAGGGTAGCTGGCAAAGCCCACAATACCCTGCACATCCAATGTATCGGTTAGCCTGCGAACGAGGTCAGGATTGCGATCTACTACCGTCACATCGTTTTTTTCATTGGCAAGGTGACGCGCTATTTGCCAGCCAACCTGACCGGCGCCACAAATGATCACTTTCACGGGATAGGCCCCTTTTGGATCAAGAAAAATCTAACGCAGATTGTGTCAGACAAGAGACTGAAGGTCAATTATTCGATTTAATTTTCGTCCAAGCTTGCCACGCGCCCGCCACTTCTATTTGAAGTTACTACACCCAGCGATTTTAACTTACGGTGCAACGCTGAACGTTCCATTCCGACAAAGTTAGCGGTCCTGCTAATATTGCCTCCAAAACGGTTAATTTGGGTCAGCAAATACTCTCGTTCAAATAATTCTCGCGCTTCACGTAAAGAGAACGTTGCTACACGACTAGACAACATAATTTGGCCGTCTTTACTGTCACTACCACCATTAGTGTTGGACAGTTCCTCTGGCTCGATCAAAGCGTCAGGTGGCCCCATAATTAAGATACGTTCAATCAGATTCTTTAACTGGCGGATGTTGCCAGGCCAATCCATGCTTTCGAGAGTTGTCGCAGAATCTTCACTTAAGGCTCGTTTTGGCAGACCAAATTTTTCATTAAACTCTATCAAAAAATGCTCAGCAAGAATAATAATATCCTCTCGGCGTTGTTCTAAACTAGGAATTTCTATCGGCACAACATTCAAACGATGAAAGAGCTCTTCACGAAATGCCCCAGTCTTAATTTTTTGCGACAAATCTCTAGATGTTGCTGAGATAACTCGAATATCAACCTTTTGAGCCAAGGAGCCTCCAACACGGGTAAAACTTTGGTCTACCAAGACTCGCAAAATTTTTGCCTGCGCAGATAACGGTAAATCTGTTATCTCATCAAAAAACAATACACCATTATGTGCTGCTTCCAAAATGCCATTTTGGACGGCCTTGGCACCAGATTCTACACCAAACAGTTTGGCGTCGACGTCATCGCATTCCAACGATGCACAATTAACCACTACTAGTGGTATATCGGCGCGGTTTGAATTAGCATGAATGTAGCGTGCTGCAGTTTCTTTGCCTACACCTGAGGGACCGTAAAGTAAAACCCGTCCATTTGATTTAGTTACCTTATCAAGATTGTTCTTTAGGGCCTTAAAAAGAGTGCTTTTCCCTGTAAGTTCGAGCGGATGATTATATTGACTACGCAGGGCAGTATTCTCAATCCGTAGATTGGCTACTTCCATCGCGCGCCGTACCACCACGTTGAGTTGGTCTATGTTGAATGGCTTTTCTATGAAATCAAACGCGCCTTGCTTGATGGCCGCAACTGCAATCTCGATATTGCCATGCCCTGAAATAATTACTACCGGAATATCTGGGTGATTAGCTTTAACCAACTTGAGAATATCAATACCATCCATGGCACTATCTTTTAACCAAATATCGAGGATCAACATAGCTGGACGTTCATCGGAAATTTGGCGCATAGCAGTATCCGATGTACCAGCCAAGCGAGTATTATAGCCCTCATCAATAAGAATATCTGAAATAAGTTCTCGAATATCTCGCTCATCGTCTACTATCAATATATAGCTCATACTGGTTTTCCTAAATTTATGTTTTGCTCAGTATTATGTTTCATTCGTGGTAGTTTAATTACTGCTTTTGCGCCGACTTTGGGATCATCGCCAAAGGGCGAGGCATCAGAAAGTAAAAAAATACCGCGGTGTTCTTCAATTATTTTTGCGACAATTGATAAGCCCAAACCTGTACCTGAAGCTCTATTGGTCACATAAGGTTCCATCAATCGCGACCTGTCCTGCGGTAAGCCAGCGCCATTGTCCGATATCTCAAGCACAATTAATTTCTCAGTCTGAGACACTAAAACTCTGATTTCCCCATCGCGATCGGGGGCTTCTTTAATGGCTTCTTCAATGGATTCCCCAGCATTTTTCAACAAGTTTGTAACAGCACGGCCAATCATTGATACATCAGCATCAATCCAAATATTTTTTAGAGGTAAATCTAGCTTAAAAGTTACATTTGGTTGCCCACTCTCCTGCAGCAGCACAGTATCCTTAATGAGAGCCCCAAACTCAATTGGCTTACGGTCAGGTTCAGGCATCCTTGCAAATTGAGAAAATTCATCGACAATTCGCCGTAGTTCGTCCGTTTGGCGCACAATTATATTGGTCATACTATCAAGTTCACCCGACTGGTCACCAAGCTTGGAAGAAAATTTGCGTTTGATTCGTTCAGCGGACAGTCTGATAGGGGTCAAAGGGTTTTTAATTTCATGCGCAATACGGCGCGCTACATCCCCCCAAGCTGCCATGCGCTGTGCACTCACCAGATCAGTGACGTCCTCAAATGCGATTACATAGCCCTCAGCCTCAGATGACTCGTTGGTCCGCAATGCAATACGCACCAAAAGACTTTCAAGCTTGCCACGTCGCACCAAACGAATTTCTCGTTGCGCCACATCACTAACGCCACTGCAAAAATAATTCATCATATCGCCAAACTCTGGAACGGAATCGGATAATAGAGAAGGCTCTGTGACTTCGGGTAAATCCAAAACCCGCTGCGCTGATTTGTTTAAAAAGGCAATATGCCCTGTTTTATCTAACCCAATCACCCCTGATGTCACTGATGACAAGACATTATCAAATAATCTCCGCCTACGATCAGCTTGATCCGCACTTTTAATAAGCGTGTCGCGTTGTCCCTTAAGTTGGTGGGTCATTTGATTGAAGTAGTGGGCTAGCATTGCTATCTCATCATCACCTTTGATGTTCTCAATTCGTGCATCCAAATCTCCAGCCCCCACCTTTTTAGCGGCGGCGGCCATTCTCCCTACAGGACTGGCCAGACGCTCAGCAAACCAAAGGCCGAGCCAAGTGGCTGTTAGAATCAAAATTACCGCAAATGCGAGATACAAAAGCCCAAAATCAAACAATAAACGACCTCGTTCAGACTCTAGTTGGTTATAATAGGTCGCTGTTTCTGTCGTCTCTTCCAAAAGGCCTAAAAGTGACCCATCGACTGTGCGCGTAAGATACAAATAATGATTTGAGTAATTGCGTAATCGAACGAGCGACCGCATCTCATTAGCACTTAAATCCTCAATAATCAGTACATCTGGACCGTCGGCTAAAATCATCTGAGTTTGGGTTGGTTTCTCATAGTCAAAAAGATAAGATGATGGTCCGCGTAGGCGCAAATCACCCATATTATTAATTATATATACTTCCTTTAAGCCGCGCTCAAATTCAGTTTGTAAGCGTGTAAGTTCAGGGCTCAATTGGCTGTCCGTGTCTATGTTGCCGATTAATAACCTATTTTGGTTTAGGGCATTTAAGCGATCCGCGAATACTTCCGTGTCAGCTATAACACCTTTGCGCGTCTGTGCTTGATAGGCTTGAGCTGCACTCAGAGAAGCACCAACAGCATTTCGTACTCTTTCAGAAAACCAACCTTCCAAAGCCTGATTAACTGATAATACCGCAAATATCGCCACAAGAATAGTAGGAAATAGTGCTATAGTCGCAAACGCGGTAGTTAGCCGAAAGTGCAGCCTCGAACCCGCAGATTCTGCACGCCGCGCGGCAGCCAACTGGACTATTCTACGTATCAACAGAGTAGTTATAAACAAAATATAAACAAAATCAGCAGTTAATGCGAAACGCAGTGACCCCCGTCCCCCCTGAATAGGTTGCATCGCATAGAATGTAAAAAACACTAGCAACGGTCCAATAATAACCAATGCAAAGGTAAGCCCAGAATTGGCAGACCTGTTTGTCAATAAATCAGCAATCCTAT
>Ga0302130_1000593_pt1 | contig 22312 bp, 20 predicted proteins | sample CB9_surface_MG_FD_203117 | JGI IMG/M metagenome (GOLD analysis project Ga0302130, IMG submission 203117) | Marine microbial communities from Western Arctic Ocean, Canada - CB9_surface | ecosystem: Environmental > Aquatic > Marine > Oceanic | place: Canada: Western Arctic Ocean | collected... | reverse complement strand
GCAATATTGAGTTCTGGACTGTTACCCATATTGAGCACTGAAGGGTCCGCTGCATCACGTGCTTCTTCAGAGTGGCGCTCGGCTAATGCATCGATAAGATCCTGTTCCAATGCGGTGCAACCGGCTTTGAGAGAAATTGCTTGTTGAATTGGGTCGTAGCCCGAACCCAAACCAGGCGTCCAGTTGTAGTTTGAGGAGACACAGTATGCAATACCCCACCAAGCCATTGCGCAGGTTGGGTCGAGTTCGGTAACGTTCATGTAACACGCAATTGCTTGTTCATGGTTATAATTGAGCATATGCCCAAAGCCTTCGACAAACATTTTACGAGCATCTTCATTGTTGCAAGTAATCGTTGTGGCGAAGGAGTAGTTTGATGCGTTTCCAAAATTATAATTTAATGGCGCAAGATTCATTGGATATATCCTTATTATTTTTTTTGTGAATTGGCACTATATCAGCCTAAATAACATTGTCAATATTTATAAATTTGTGTTAGCCAATTAATTATTAGTATGCTAGTCTCGATTTTTGATCAAAATAAGGAGCTAAATTCTTAAGATATGATCACGATTAATCAAACTATAGACAACGGATTGGTAGTTTTAAAAATGAAAAAAATAAGGCGTAACTTGGCAGGATTGATTTTTGTCGCACTGGGAATTATATTTTTATATCTAGATATGGCTTCAACTATGGATCACATGAGTCATGGTGAATCTATGAATCATGAACCAACTGCTCACAGTGTTACATTACTGGGTATTGGAGAAATGACTTGGATGTGGTTTACCATGGCATTAGTACATTTCTTTTTGAAAGACTGCCATTGTAAGCATTGTAAGGGCACAGGATAGAAGAACCCCGGAACATTTTTTTCAGGAAACTGCCTCTGCATTCAGGCTTAGCTGGGGCCGATCGAATATGTTCAAAAACTTTACTTATTTTCAGAGTATTATGAGGATGATATTTGACAGTAAGATGTATGGTTTAGATTTTAGGGCATGGGTCTAAGTAAACTAAGTGAAGCTTCGTTATTCGTCTGGTCGTTTAGAAAGAGAACGGATGACAAGATCACTAAAAACATCTCCGATATCTTCAGGAGATTGAAGACCATCTGGTTTTAGCCATAAGCATGAGTAAAAATACATCCCCAAAAGGCCTTTCACAGCAATTTTATCAACTGCCCTAAACACATTTTTCTGAACACCTTCCTCTATCGTTTTAGACCAGATTTGTTGGTATTCTGCATGCATGCACATAACGTCATGGTGTCGTGCGCCCGTCAAAGACTGGACTTCGCGAAAACAGACTACTATTTCTGCTAAGCTACTGCTAATTACGGCCATCAAGTGTCGGCTCAGTGCATTCAAGCGCTGAATAGGATCTGGATACTCTCCCACTATTCTATGGCCAGACTGAACCAGGCCTGAAATGTACTGTGAAGCAATTTCGTGAAGAAGGTCTTCTTTGCTTTCTATGTGATGGTAGAGTGTTCCACGGCCAAAGCCTGAAGCCGCCCCAATTTCAGCGACGCCGACTCCATTGTAGCCTTTTTTTGCGAACAACGAAGCCGCCACCTTCGTTATCTTCTTTGCCTGCTCTGTTTGTTTCAGTTTTCTATCATCCGCTAATTAGTACCGAGTTGGTAAGTCTATTTCGCCCATAGTCTTTCAAGGTGATACTGATCACCACGCGCAGTCCGACTTTACTACATTTCTAACCAGATAGCAGTGGCTTGATCAACTCCAAAGTACAAACATTCTAGTTCGCGTTTTGCTCCGTTTTGTTTCATTTCGTGAATTAGGGCTACAACCATCCTAGCACCTGAACCTGAGCATAGGTGTCAGAACACAATTGCGTGACCAGATCAATTGACACTGTCACAAGAATTCCATTTAACTAACCAAACGGAGTTAGTTTTGCACTGCCAATATAAGCGTCAGTCATGGGTGAACTCCTGCTGCATTCAAACTTATCAGACTTTGTTAGGGTTAGTATTCAAGTGAGAATTCTTAGTTGCTATAGTCTTGAACTGTTTTGAACTCATCTGCCAAAATGACAAATTATTAGACTAGTTTCAACACTCCGAGTAAATGTTAAAAAGGACAAGTATAAAAAAATGCCCTTTTAATACTTGTATTGTACCGAGTGGTCTGTACAATAAAAATTGAAATATATAAAACAGCTAATTAAACGTGTTTTGGCCTTTTTTAAAGCAGTTTTAAAATGAAAGAAACTATTTATATGTCTAACATAGAAAAAAAAGATGGTTGGGTAGGCGTTTTAAACGGCCAACCAAAAATTGGGCAATTCAGCTCACGTTCTCGTACGACTAAGATGAGCGATATACATTCGTTTACTGAGATGACTGGCGATAAAAATCCAGTTCACTATGATGAGGAACTTGCGAAAAAAACTCCGTTTGGCAAGCTTATAGTGCAGGGTGGCGTAACAACGGGTCTTCTTAATGCCTGTGTTGCAGAAGACTTGCCCGGCCCTGGTTCAGTGTTTTTATCAACCGAACTAAAATTTTTAAAAGCGGTAGGGGTTGGAGAAGAGTTGACTGCTCGAGTTGAAATTGAGTCTGTAAGAGATGACAAGCCCATTTGCAAACTGAAAACGACCATCACCGACAGTGTTGGTGATGTGTGTGTTGATGGTACTGCAACAACCTACACCATGGCGCTCAAAGGTCTGTAAAACGAAGAAGACTTTTTTGAATTACTTTAATATAAATACAATCAAGCGGGAGTAATAATATGTCAGAAGAGATTGAACTTGAAGGTGAATGGGTCATGGGATGGCCTGATCGTAAACGGGCCCGTGTAATGCCAAGTAAAGATGCTGAAGGACGCACTATCTTTGCACGCTCTCCAGTACTTGATCTAGAGGGATTGCTGACACCAACTGATGCCTATTATGTGATCGCTCAACTTAACATGCCTGATCCAGTCCATCCAGACGACTTCTCATTTTCAATCGGTGGAATGGTTGACAATCCAACCGAGTACACTCTTGAGGGAATTCGAAAGTTCCCAGGTCGCACTGTGCGTGCAGTGACTGAATGTGCAGGTAATGATGGTGAATTTTGGGACTACATCGATGAGGGGAAAAATTCACCGAAGCCCTCTTTACGTGATGCCCAAGCTGAAGAAGGTGGTTGGCGTCAGTCCGGAGATGGTGAAGAGGCTCTGGACATTGAGAATATCCTTGAGTCCATTCCAACTACGGGTCTGGTCAGTGGTGGTGAGTGGACTGGAGTACCCCTTAAGACTGTGCTTGAACTTGCAGGCATTCAAAAAGGTGCAGTGTCTGTCGCCCTTCATGGCTGGGATGAAGGCAGACCTGACCCAGTGACGCAATACCTTTCAGTTGGACGCACTGACTTTGATGTGGTTGATCCTGGCATCATCAACTACTCAAAGGCGATGCCGATAGAAAAAGCTCTCCATGAAGATACAATCTTAGCATGGGCTCACAATGGTGAGTACTTGACACATGTGCACGGTGCTCCATTGCGATTAGTTGTGCCAGGTTGGGCTGGAAATTGGTGGGTAAAATGGATAGATAGGATAGAGATACTTGACCACACACCAGACTTCTATTATCAAACCCACTATTTTGTGAGCGGCAAATCGCCGGAAGACCCCAATAAGAAGGCTATGAAAGTTCTTGGAGTCAAAGCTTTAATTACGTCACCTCGAGACGAAGATGGTCCAATCAAGTGTGGCTCACACGCTATAACTGGTCGAACCTGGAGTGGAGAGGGTGCAGTGGTTCGTGTCGAAATTAGTACTAACGGAGGCGAAAGCTGGAACGACGCAACCATTGAGGAATCGAACGATCGTTGGCTATGGCGGCGCTTCCATTACGTTTGGGATGTCACCGAACCAGGTGAATATAAAGTAATGGCACGTGGAATTGACGAAAAAGATCGAGTCCAACCGACTTGGGACTGGAACTTCCAGCGTAAGCATTTTGACGGAATTGTGCCAGAAATAATCGTTGTTGAGAAAGGGTGATTTTTCTATGAAGATTGTGGTGTGTGTTAAACAGATTCAGAACCCTGAGATCCCACCTGTTCAGTTTCGCATTGACGAAGAAGCGAAAGTGTTGATTCCAGTATCTGGGTTGTCACCGGTTCTTAGTCCCTATGATGAACAAGCAATTGAAGCTGCTTTGAGAATCCGTGATAGGGCGGGCAAAGACTCTGATATAGAAATTACTATTGTCACTATTGCGTCAAAGGGCGCTCGCGCTGTAATTAAAGCGGCGCTCGCTTTGGGTGCTGACAATGCCGTTTTACTTAATGAGCCCACCTTTGATGGCAGTGGCGGGTATGTCACCGCTCGTAACCTGGCTGAGACTATCCGCGCCCTTGGTGATGTGGACTTGATCCTGACGGGGCGTCAAGCTGCCGACTGGGATGCGGGTGTTGTAGGCCTTGGAATAGCTGAAATTCTGGATATTCCGGCCATCACTTTTGCCTGCGATGTGCAGATAGCCGACAGTGTCGTGACAGTTAAACGTATACTTGAAGATGGCATTGAAACAGTTGAAGTGGATTTGCCAGCGTTGGTCACTATCTCCAACGAGTTGGGTAAAGTCCGCTACGCATCAATGCGCGAGACGATGCGTGCTGCGAAGAAACCGATTAAGGAATGGATGCCAGAAGATATTGGTCTTGATGAGGCACAGGTGGGTTCTAGCGCTATGCGTTACAATCTAGAGCGTCTCTATATCCCAGTAAACGACACAGAGTGTGAATTCATTGGTGGGAATACACCGGCTGAGATAGCCGCCACCTTGGCTCAGCACTTGCGCGCAGCACAGTTAATATAGGAACAAAAGATGACTGAGTCTAATAATGGGGTTCTCGTAGTTGTAGAGATGTTGGATAGTCAACCAATTGATCTCGGTTTAGAGATGTTAGGGTTGGCAAGGCGACTCGCTGATAGTTCAGGTGGGACCGTCACAGCGGTTGCTTTCGGTACTGGCTTGGAAACCACTGGCGAGATGCTGACTGCCTATGGCGCGGATCAAGTATTAATTAATGATAACGCAATATTTGCCAACTTCCATGCGGAAGCTTGGCTGCCGGATCTTTCCAAAATAGTTGTTGAGGTGGCGCCAGCTATTGTCCTTATTGGACATTCGTTATCTGGCACCGATTTAGCCCCCCGCCTTGCTTACCGCCTAGATGTTGATGTAGCTACCGGTTGTGAGTCGATTGATATCGTCAACGGACGACCACACATGACTCGAAGTTGCTTTGGTGGCCTTGCACGCGAAGTGGTGACTTTTAACAAGACACCTGCAGTAGCCACTATCCGTTCCAAAACCCAAGAGCCTCTGACACCTATGATGGAGCGCGTTGGGGAGGTGAAACATGTGAGTTCAATTCTTGATGTGAATTCCATACGCACTCGTGTTGTCAATCGCGAAAGGGAGAAAGCTGATGGGGTCAAGTTAGAGAGTGCAAAAATTGTGATCGGTGGTGGGTTAGGTTTAGGCGGCCCCGAAGGATTTAATACACTCCATGAAATCGCAGAATTGGTGGGTGGAGCTGTTGGTGCGAGCCGAGCCGCCTGTGATTTGGACTGGTGCCCACGATCTTACCAAATTGGGTTGACTGGACGCACAGTGGCACCTGAACTCTACCTTGCAGTCGGAATCTCTGGTGCTAGTCACCACATGGCCGGCTGTGGTAACTCTAAGACCATTGTTTCGATCAATTCTGATCCAGATGCAGCAATTTTTAAATCATCCAGTTTTGGCATAGTCGGAAACTCTCAGGAAATTATGCCTGCGCTGGTCGAAGAGATCAGAAAGCTAAAGGCATAACAAAAAAGCCCTGAGAGTCGACGAAACAAGATATTTCGATCAGTATGGCTCTGCTACGGTTTTGATGGCGATGTACATCCTAACAAGCCAATGTGGATTTTTTAGAGTATCCACTATTGGCGTTTCTAGAAACGGCATGATTAACAATTTGCGTCGTCAATGTGCCTCTTTTTCTCTGCACAGGCAAACCCTTTTGTTTGCATTATGGGTGCAATTTTTTAATTAAATAATGGGGTTTGATGAAATCGTTATTGTGGTTCAGATCGCTAAAAAATCTTATCCATTCCTTGGTACACAATAGCCAATCTACTGTATGATCGCAGGGTCAAAAACCCACCAAATTCACCTAGTTCCTTATTAAAATATAAATCAGGTTAAAGATACTGTTGGTTTAATTAAACAGCTAACCGATAAATCATATCACCTTGCTGGAGATATCTTAGTTGTCAAACATATTATCAAACCGTTGGTTTGTGCTTGTAGTAACGGGTGTGGCACTTGTTCTTTCGTTGACTACATGGTTTTCAGCAACAGCTGTAATACCAGAGTTGACTAAGCTAATGTCGTTAAGCCTGTCCCAAGCAACCTGGTTTACCAATAGTGTACAGGCTGGTTTTGTCCTTAGTGCCCTTATTGTGAGCCTATTGTCCCTGTTAGATATTTATAAAAGTTCAACCATTATGGCGATATCCGCATGTATTGCGGGTATTGCAAATGCACTTTTAATTTTGGAACCTGGAATTGCCATATCGCTTCTTTCTAGATTTATAACGGGGATGGCTTTAGCAGGTATATACCCCACGGTAATTAAATTCATTGCTACTTGGTTTAAAAAAGGACGTGGTTTTGCAATGGGAATAATGTTAAGTGCCCTGACGCTCGGATCTGCTATGCCTCACCTTATACGTGCTGTCGGAATCCAATTTGACTGGAAGTTGGTGATTATCTTGAGCTCACTGGCATGTCTTATAGCCGCGGTGCTTTTTGCCTTTGTTTTGCACGACGGACCCCACCAATTTTCCAAGACTAAGACAGATGTAAATCAACTGGGGCGTATTATTAGAGACCGTCCAGTGATGCTAGCCAACATGGGCTATTTTGGTCATATGTGGGAGCTGTATGCGATGTGGGGTTGGTTTTTTGCATACGCCATCGCAGCAAAGAGTACAGGACTTGGTCTGGAAAATGCCGCGCTACTGACATTTTTAGTCATTGCAGCAGGCGCACCAGGGTGCGTTATGGGTGGATGGTTAGCCGATCGGATAGGTCGTTGTTACGCAACGATTTTCCTCATGGTTATTTCAGGCACAAGCGCGCTCCTCATTGGGCTCTGTTTTAATGGTCCCCCTTGGCTATTTATCATAATTGCATTGATCTGGGGGTTAACGGCAGTTGCAGATAGCGCCCAATTTTCAGCCGCGGTCACTGAGCTTTCTGACCAATCAATGGTTGGGTCTGCGTTGGCATTTCAAATGGGCGTTGGGTTTGCAATAACGATATTTGTTATCTGGTTGTTACCAGTCGCAGCAGAGTACCTTGGCAGTTGGCGCTGGGTTTTTCTAATACTTGTACCTGGCCCCTTTCTTGGTGCCTTATCAATGCTGTTGCTGCGCCGCGAAGATCGATCGCTGTTACTTGCTGATGGCCGGCGCTAAAAACGTTTAAATTTATTTAACAAGTACCTTCAAAAGAAAACATAGAACCACTATGACACGTTTTATATTATTGGTTCTTAGGTAAAACAGGGTCTACTGATACACACTCGTTGCTCAATCCGGCGAATGACGATAAATTTTGCGACATTCTATTGGCGAATACCGCACATTTAGATGCCGTTGTTACAGCAGTAAAATCAGCGTTTGAATCATTTCCGATGATTGGCTGGTAGGGCTCCACCAAAACCTGAGTTTATAATGTGAGTGCCATTAACGATGTAAAGATCTCTTTATAGCGCTGCTGATGGAACTAAGGGGGATTCACTGATGCATTTAATGATCACTATTCATGGTGGGGGGGCGTCCCAACATACTAAGCATGGGCAGACATGCCGCTCCAATAGACTGTGCCATAGACCCAAGTTCACCCAGTTTCACATCACAAGTAATGATGCCTTCAGTATGAAAGCTTTGCACATGGCTCAAGGTACTATCAACGATTTTATGCAGCACCACTTTAGGCAGTGCTCCGTCTAAAACGATGGACTCAATGTCTATTAGAGACCAAACCCCAATTAAGAATTGTGCTAAAGCGCTTGAGCAATCCTCGATCCATTCATCTACGCATTGAATCGTCGCTGCGCAAGTAATCGTATCTAAAGAGGCAATATCTAAGTTTAGCCCCTGACGGTTGGCATGCTCTGTAAGTGAATATAATGATGCTCGTCTGAGCAAGGGTTCAAATGGCCGGCCAGAACTTTGTGCCGTTGATAAATGGGATTGGGACACGGGAAAAGGCGCTAGAGCTGCTGAATTGCCATGAGTACCCGTTCGAAGAGTACCGTCAATCACCAAGCCTCCACCGATTAAAGTTCCTATATTCACATATAAAAAATCTTTATGAATTGCTCCAGTACCAAAAGTTAATTCCCCAAGGGCGGCAGATGAGCCATCGTTTTCTACGATTAAACTATCTACATCGGGCACTTTGAATAAACTAGTAACTAAATCTGAACTCCAGGACTGGTCAATGACGTTATTGGGTGGCAAAAGGGACTGCCAACCTTCCCAGAAGTAGGGTGTTGATATACCTACACCAACAATATGTCTGCCACTTAGCTCCTCTGCAGCAAGGAAACGATCTAATTCTTGTTGGCTCAACGATTTCAGCTTTTCCTGTTGGAGGAATCCAACAGCAACAGACACACTTTTCAGAATATTTCCGGTGAGTTCAACCGCCACAAACTCAAATCGGCTGCGCCCTACATGAATCCCAACAAAAATATTTTTGTCGGAAATGCTATAAATTGTGGCGGGCTGTCCGCGGGGGCCTTTTCGCTTTTCTTCATCTTCTTTTAAGTAACCTGACTCGCAGAGTTTACGCACGATCTGGGTGACCGCTGGATGGGTTAAATTTACTTTTAGAGAGACATCCGCTTTTGATGCTCTTTTGTTAAGCCTAAATTCATTAAAGACCCTTTTTTGGTTCTCGTCTAGGCGCATTAATGAAGTTCCTTTTAGCGATGTGAATGGCTCAAAACCAAGTGCCTAAGGCATTCGATCGTAATTTTAGTTTTATTGGTCGGCCATTTTAAACGTTCTTGAAGTCAATATAAAACAATTTAAGTCAATTTAAATGAGCTGAATAAGCTAAACCTTACTGACGAGAATAGTCTTATTTATTTATTAAAGCAACTAACATTAATAATTGACAAGGGTAAAAGCTTGAGTATATGATGAGACATCGGCTTGGTCGCCGACGAAGTAAATTATAAAAATATCTATCAAAATTTATAAATCTAAATCCTCCGGAGGATATGATGAAATTAAAAAATACCTTACTTGCTGCGACAGCTCTGTCAGCGGTTAGTGCGCTGGGAGTGCAGGCAGATGTAATCACTGTGGCTACAGTAAACAACGGTGACATGATCCGTATGCAAGGCTTAACAGATGATTTCACTGCTAAAACTGGACACACTGTAGAGTGGGTCACACTTGAAGAAAACGTTTTAAGGCAACGTGTTACTACGGACATTACCACTAAAGGTGGATCCTTTGACGTGATGACCATCGGTATGTATGAAACCCCAATTTGGGGAGCAAACGGTTGGTTAGTTCCGCTAGATGACCTTTCAGCTGAATATGATGTGGGTGATCTTTTGCCAGCAATGGCAGGTGGTTTGTCTCATGAAGGAACCCTTTATGCTGCACCATTCTATGGTGAAAGTTCAATGGTTATGTACCGCACAGACCTAATGGAAGCTGCAGGCATGGAAATGCCAGCTGCGCCTAGCTGGTCATTTATAGCTAAAGCTGCGCGTGCAATGACAGACCGTGATAACGAAGTTTATGGTGTGTGTATTCGTGGTAAAGCAGGTTGGGGTGAAGGTGGTGCATTTATCACTGCAATGTCCAACTCGTTTGGTGCCCGTTGGTTTGATGAAGATTGGAATGCACAGTTCGATTCACGCGAATGGTCAGACACGCTTAACTTTTACGTTAACATGATGAATGATGCAGGCCCTCCAGGCTACTCAACCAATGGCTTTAACGAAAACCTTTCTCTCTTTCAACAGGGTAAATGTGGTATGTGGATTGACGCCACCGTGGCAGCGTCTTTCGTAACAAATCCTAAAGACTCTACTGTTGCAGACAAGGTTGATTTCGCTCTAGCACCAGATAATGGTTTAGGTGTGCGGTCTAACTGGCTTTGGGCATGGGCTCTAGCAATTCCTGCTGGCACTCAGCAAGAAGCTGCTGCGAAAGAGTTTCTTGAGTGGGCAACTAGCAAATCTTACATTGAGCTAGTAGCAGCTAAAGAAGGTTGGGCTAACGTTCCTCCAGGAGCACGTACCTCACTTTACAAGAATCCAAAGTACATGGCAGTTCCTTTTGCGCAGATGACATTGGATTCAATCCTGTCGGCTGATCCAACAAACTCAACCGTTGATCCTAGCCCATACGTGGGTATCCAGTTCGCGGCTATTCCAGAGTTTGCTGGTATCGCAACAGAAGTTAGCCAAGAATTCTCTGCAGCCTATGCTGGTCAACAAACTGTGGCAGAAGCACTAGCGAAGGCGCAAGCCATCACTAACGAAGCTATGGAAGCAGCTGGCTACCGCTAAGCTGTTCGCTTTGAACCAGAGGGCATAAGTTACGGCCCTCTGGTACTATTACCTAACACAACCCACCTTAGTAGACTCTTAATTTCGTGTGATTTGGCACTGTCCTGTCACCGGAGGAAATACATATGTCCACCAATGCATCCCGATCTGCCGCGCGAGTAATGATGGCGCCAGCTGTGATCCTACTTTTAGGCTGGATGTTGGTGCCGTTAACCATGACCTTTTGGTTCTCTTTTAGAAAATTCTTACCCATGCGTGGTGGTGATCTTGGCTTTGCTGGCTTTGACAACTACGTACGGTTTTTGACATCAAGTAGTTTTTGGCCTGCTGTTCAGACGACACTGATCATTGTCATCAGTGTATTAGTGATTACGGTTGTGCTTGGCATCCTTTTAGCCATGCTTTTGGATCAACCCATGTGGGGACAAGGCATTGTGCGTATTTTGGTGATTGCGCCATTTTTTGTCATGCCTACAGTGTCTGCATTACTTTGGAAAAATATGTTCATGGACCCAGTCAACGGTCTATTTGCCCACCTTTTTAAGGCTTTTGGCGCTGAACCAGTAATATGGCTCACTGACGCCGCATTACCCTCCATTATTATGATTGTTTCTTGGCAGTGGCTTCCGTTTGCAACTTTAATTTTATTAACGGCTAGACAATCTTTAGACAGTGAACAGATGGAAGCTGCAGAAATGGATGGCGCACCACTTTTAAAACGTTTTTGGTTTATCGTATTACCCCATTTAGGGCGGGCCATTACAGTGGTTATTTTAATTCAAACCATCTTTATCCTCTCAACTTTCGCTGAGATTTTTGTCACTACGTCAGGCGCTTTCGATACGAGAACACTGACTTATTTAATTTTCCAGCGCATTACTGATTCACAAAATATTGGACTTGGTTCGGCTGGTGGCGTTTACGCTATCATTTTAGCCAATATTGTAGCGCTGTTTTTAATGCGCATCGTTGGCAAAAATCTAGATGCTTAAGGAAGGCTCAAATGGCACGTTCTAATTCAATGCAGCTGAAGATGCTGACCACCGTTGCTGCATGGTCTATCGGTCTAATGATCTTTTTTCCCATTCTATGGACTATTTTAACGAGTTTTAAAACTGAGGCGCAGGCCATTGCCAGCCCACCTCTTTTTCTTAACTTTGATTGGACCCTAGAAAATTATCAGGTGGTACAAGAACGCTCAAACTATATGCGGTTTTTATGGAACTCAGTTTTCATCGCTGGTGGCTCAACACTGTTGGGTGTCCTAATTGCTGTGCCTGCTGCTTGGTCCATGGCATTTGTGCCATCTAAGCGAACTAAAGATATTTTGCTTTGGATGCTTTCCACTAAGATGTTGCCAGCGGTGGGAGTCCTTTACCCTCTTTACCTGATTTTTATTGAACTGGGCGTACTTGATACTCGTTTGGGTTTAATTGTGGTTTTGATGTTGATCAATCTGCCCATTATCGTGTGGATGCTGTATACCTATTTTAAGGAAATTCCAGGAGAAATACTTGAGGCGGCTCGTATGGATGGGGCGACACTCAAATCAGAAATTTTCTACGTGCTGATGCCCATGGCAGTTCCTGGCATAGCGTCGACGATCCTACTCAATGTCATTTTAGCTTGGAATGAGGCTTTTTGGACACTCAATCTGACTGCTGCAAAGGCCGCACCTCTCACTGCCTTTATTGCCAGTTACTCAAGCCCTGAGGGGTTGTTCTACGCCAAACTAAGCGCTGCCTCAACCATGGCTATCGCTCCAATTCTGATCCTAGGCTGGTTCAGTCAAAAACAACTCGTACGTGGCCTAACTTTCGGCGCCGTAAAATAATAAGGACCTTACTCATGGGACGCATTGTACTTGATCAAGTTAATAAGAGCTTTGACGGTGTGGAAGTCATACCACCGTTGGACTTGACCATAGAAGATGGAGAATTCACCGTATTTGTGGGACCGTCAGGCTGTGGAAAATCAACACTCTTACGCCTTATTGCAGGCCTTGAAGATGTAACAGGAGGCCAAATTCATATCGATGGTAAAGACTCTACACAATTGGCACCGGCCAAGCGTAAATTGGCTATGGTTTTTCAGTCATATGCTCTTTACCCACACATGAGCGTGCGCAACAATATCGCTTTCCCACTTAAAATGGCGAAGCTTGGCCGAGACAAAATTAATAGTAAGGTGACGGCTGCAGCAGAAGTGCTTAATCTAACCGATTATCTTGAGCGCCGACCCGGGCTTTTATCAGGTGGACAACGACAGCGTGTGGCGATTGGCCGAGCCATCGTGCGCGAGCCCAAAGCCTTTTTGTTTGACGAACCACTTTCAAACTTGGACGCTGCCTTGCGGGTTGAAATGCGACTTGAAATTGGTGAATTGCACAAACGACTGGCCACAACCATGGTTTATGTAACTCACGATCAGGTTGAGGCCATGACTATGGCTGACCGAATTGTGGTGTTAAAAGCGGGTAATATTGAGCAGGTAGGTAGCCCACTTGAGTTATACAGCAAGCCTAAAAACGTTTTTGTAGCGGGTTTCATTGGTTCGCCTTCTATGAACTTACTCGAAGGACCTGAAGCCGTCAAATTGGGTGCGAAGACCATTGGCATCCGGCCCGAACACCTTTCGATTTCAGACCAAGAAGGGGTTTGGTCTGGCATTATTGGTGTATCAGAGCACCTAGGCTCTGATACCTTTTTTCATGTGAAATGTGACGCTTTTCCAGAGCCGATTACGGTCAGAGCAAGTGGTGAGGTTAGCCTGCATTATGGAGAAAAAGTGTTTCTTACTCCAAATCATGCACATCTTCATCTGTTTTCAGACGATGGATTGAGGATTGCATGAAGCGACTTGTTGGTAAGTGTGCCCTCATCACGGGCGCAGCTCGAGGCATTGGACTCGCCTTTGCTGAGGCCTATATAAAAGAAGGTGCTCGGGTAGCAATTGCAGACATTGATATTGAACGCGCGCGCAGATCAGTCAGTGACTTAGGCCCTGCAGCTATTGCTGTAGAGATGGATGTGACCCAACAAGTGAGTATTGATCGTGCTATTAGCCAAGTTGTGGATACATTTGGTCAAATAGATATTTTAATCAACAATGCAGCTATTTTTACAGCTGGCCCCATCGTTGATATAGATCGTGCAGATTATCAGCGTGTGTTCGACATTAATTTTTCAGGCACTCTGTTTACCCTGCAAGCTGTGGCACGACACATGATTGATCAAGGTATTAAGGGCAGCATTATTAATATGGCCAGCCAAGCAGGGCGCCGTGGTGAACCCCTTGTGGCTGTTTATTGCGCAACCAAGGCAGCAGTGATTAGCCTCACACAGTCGGCCGGGCTCAACTTAATTCAACACGGCATTAACGTCAATGCTATCTCTCCTGGAGTTGTTGACGGCGAACATTGGGATGGGGTTGATGCGTTCTTTGCTAAACACGAAGGCAAAGTTCTGGGCCAGAAAAAGCAAGAGGTGGGTGACGCGGTGCCTTATGGAAGAATGGGGCAGGCCCAAGATTTAACGGGTATGGCTATTTTTTTAGCAAGTGATGAAGCTGAATACATTGTGGCACAAACCTATAATGTTGATGGAGGTCAATGGACAAGCTAATGATATTATCAAATCAAAGTCTGAACAGCCTACCAGATATCATTTCTAAACCCACCTATGACCGCCGGGCACTGACACCTGGCATTGTGCATATTGGACTGGGTAATTTTCATCGTGCGCATCAATCTTGGTATCTTCACCGTTTGCTTGAAATGGGTCTTAATCATGACTGGGCCATCATTGGTGCAGGGGTTCGTCCCTTTGACACTGAGCAACGTGAAAAACTATTGTCTCAAGATTGTTTGAGTACTTTAATTGAACTGGACCCGTCGGGAAAATCTGCTGAAGTGGTCGGATCAATGATTGATTACGTGCCCATCGAGGACGGTAACGGTGCTTTGATTGCGCAAATGGCAGATCCTATAATACGGATTGTCGCTCTTACTGTGACAGAGGGAGGCTATTACATTGATCCTGTGACTAAGGCTTTGAATAGTGCACATCCAGACATTGAGTACGATGCGGCTAACCCCAGTGCTCCGCGCACCGCCTTTGGTTCAATTATCGCGGCGCTAAAAATACGCTGTGAACGCAATATTGGACCTTTTACCTTACAAAGTTGCGACAACCTTCAAGGTAATGGTGACATCCTAAGGCAAACGATTATTTCGCTTGCCAAAATGTCAGATTTAAAACTGGCTCAATGGATTGAGGCGCAGTGTACTTTTCCAAACTCAATGGTCGACTGCATTGTGCCAGCAACTGGAGCTAGAGAGTTGGAGTTAGCTAAGCAAATTGGAGTTGACGATCAAGTTCCAGTGACCCATGAAAACTTTCGTCAATGGGTACTTGAAGATGCTTTTTGTGCTGGTCGTCCGCAATGGGAAAAAGTGGGCGCTACCTTTTCTGATAACGTGCATGGTTTTGAAACACAGAAGATTCGTATCCTCAACGCAGGTCATCAGATCATAGTTAACATTGCAGAGATTTTGAATATAGAAACGATTTCAGAGGCTATGGAGCATGCACAGATTCATGCTTTTTTTCGAAAAGTTCAAGCTGAAGAAATTGCTCCACATGTTGCTCAGGTTGCAGGAATGAATCCTCAACAATATGTAGATCTTATCGAACGCCGCTTTTCTAATCCTGAGATTATTGACACTGTGCGCCGAGTTGCCTTTGATGGCTCATCGCGACATCCAGGGTTTATCTTACCGACAGTTCATGACGGATTGGCCACAGGGACTTCGATCGAGGGCCTTGCATTAGTTGAGGCTGCATGGGCTCGGATGTGCGAGGGTACAAGAGAGGATGGCAGTATTATCGTATCCAATGACCCTTTTTGGGACACCTTAGTGGCAACGGCAAAACAAGCCAAAGTAGAACCACAAGCATGGCTTGAAATGCGAAATACTTATGGTGACTTAGCAGACCAGCCAAAGTTTCAAAGCGCTTTTTGCAGATGGTTGATGATGATTTGGGATCGAGGGGTTGAAGCTGCTCTAGAGTCTTATTGCGGTAATCAGTCTCTATTGCAAGATGCAGAGGCACCCCTATGACGCCCTCTGATTCCCAGCCTGCACTAATAAACAAAAACCTACCGTCAGAGGTTAGTTTGGCTCAGCTAGCCGATAACATACTCAAGCGATTGACCGATCATAACAGGCTCGTTATTGCTATTTCAGGGCCTCCAGGCAGTGGCAAATCAACAGCGACTGATGCATTGGAAGCAATGCTGGCGCAGAACAAAGAAATTAAGGTTCAAGCTGTTCCCATGGATGGTTTTCACTATGATAATGCCATCTTGCAGCAACTTGGACTGACACAAAGAAAAGGCGCTCCTGACACCTTTGACGTAGGTGGCTTAGATGCTGTTTTAAATCGACTAACAACTAAAAAACGGACACAAAGTGTTGCTGTTCCTGTGTTTGATCGCAAGCGTGACCTATCTCTTGCAAGCGCTAGACTCATCGATAACAAAACTAATGTAGTGTTGATTGAGGGTAACTATTTGCTCTTAAAAGATGGGCCCTGGTCTCAGCTTAAAAAGTATTTTGACTTGTGCGTAAACATTCCATGTGATGAAGAGACCTTGCGTTTAAGGTTAGTAGAACGCTGGAAAAACCTGAATTATGATGACCCAACTGCGAACTTAAAAGTTGAACTAAACGACATGCCCAATGCGAAACTGATTATCAGAGAAAGTGGTTTTGCCGATATCATTTTAAAGTGGAATAAAAGTAATTCATGAACCTTGGTTATAAGTTTGTTGTGTGTCTAATAAATTAATGCTGCAGTCGTAGTTCAGTTTTTGGGTCGTTAATGTGTTGGTTTAATAAAGCCATCTGCAATGGGCTTACGAATTTAAAATGGGCTTATTAAAGTGGATAATAATATGGCAATGATAAGCATACCTGCTGGTATAATAATGACTAACCTAGTGCAGGTGAAAGACTTACGCTGAAGAATTGTTGATTGATTTACCAGACTTTAGAATGACTAGGGCGACTAGGGCGACTAGGGCGACTAGGGTGGCTAGGGTGACGGGTAATACTGGCTTGAAAACCTAGTCAGCCTATTGAGTACTGAAGTGCAGAATAAATTGAGTTGGGGGTAGTGACTCAGACCATTCTGTTTGAATTTATTGATACATCGTGTCTTTATTAATGGGACGCCGTTTAATTTAGGATTAATTTTGATTATTTGTTGTGGTGAAGCCCTTATTGATATGGTGCCAGTGTTATCAGACTCTGGACAAACCAGTTTTACGCCTTTAGTAGGTGGGGCAATTTTTAACACGGCTATAGGGTTGGGCCGTTTAGGCGCTGAAGTGGGTATGGTGTCGGGTATATCTAATGATCTCTTTGGCGAACAACTGCATGATGCATTAGTGACGAGTCAGGTCAACACATCATATCTTGTGAGGTCTGATTTACCGACCACACTAGCATTTGTTAGCTTTAATGAGGGGCACGCCAACTATACATTTTACGATGAAAATAGTGCGGGTCGATCTGTCAATATAAAGCACATCCCTAACCTAAAAGCGTCTTCAGTGGCGAGGCAGTCCCTCAGTGCTTTGTATGTGGGAGGCATTAGTTTGATTAATGAGCCTGCTGCCAGTTCCTATTGTGATTTAGTAAAGCAATATGCAGATGATACTGTGATTATTTTAGACCCTAATATACGTGAAAATTTCATTAATGATGTTCACTGTTATCGGCAACGCTTGCAGGGCATTATTGAAGTGGCTGATATTATCAAGGTATCTGATGAAGACTTAGACTGGTTGGTGGGAAGTCATGCCGACGAAGAGCAACAGGTGGGCTTGTTACGAGGCACCAGCACAGCTATTGTGGTGGTGACTAAAGGCGCCGATGGTGCAACAGCGTATCTAAACTCTGGTGAAAAAGTTCATCAAGAAGCGCCAAACGTGTTTGTTGTAGATACCGTTGGTGCAGGTGATACTTTTAATGCTGGTTTTATGGCTAAAATTGTTGAACAAAACCTCATGTCAAAACGAGCATTAGCCCACATTAGCTTAGCAGAACTACTAGCATCATTGACTTATGCAGTAAAAGTTGCTGCAATTAATGTAGCCCGACAGGGTGCAAATCCACCTTGGATAAGTGATCTAAAAACCTAAATGTGAGCGATTCAACGTAAATTTATTGTAAATAAACCGTCTAAAAGCGTAAACAAAAGGTTTTTTAAGGGTGTATTTACGATAAAAAATGCTCACAAAAAAGTGATTTATTGAATAATTATTTAAAAATATTGTATAAATAGTGATCGAATATTCAATTAATTTTTATCTTTGTTTGATCGACTGGCTTTTTAGTGGCTGATTTTTTTGAGATGAAAGCTGAAGTCTGGTCTTTGTCTAAAGCGTATGGTCTAGCCAAAGGTTAACGTCATGCCAGCCAAACCCTCGACTTGCTTGTTTCTCCCACGAGTTAGAAAACTCGGGACAGCTTTGTTTTTTTACATCTGAGAAATAAAGGTAAAGGGGAGGGATGTTTTTAGCAGTTAATGCAATTGAATTTTTAACTTTTTCCCTCTTGAGTGTTTGAAATCTTAAGTTTTTAAGTGAGCTAACAACCTAAGAGAAAAGTGAGCGTTGACTGAATGTAGCATTAATTATCACTAATTTGCACCACTCTTGAAAAAAGGATAAGTTTACAGAACCAGTTCCTTATACAGTGGCTGGTTGAAGTGGAAGAGTGTTGTTTTGTGTGTTTATCTTCAAACTAACATGCTGGCACTTATAATAATGGTATAAAAAAATTAGGGGTTACAAATGACTTATAACTTATCCTCCGCCGATCCGGTCGGGATGTCCTTTTGGTTAATTTCCATGGCGCTTGTTGCGGCGACAGCTTTTTTCTTCATAGAGCGCGATCGTGTCGATGGAAAGTGGAAGACATCCTTGACAGTATCAGGCTTGGTTACGTTGATTGCTGCGGTTCACTACTTCTACATGCGAGACGTGTGGGTAGCTACGGGAACTTCACCAACAGAATTACGATACATTGACTGGCTCTTGACCGTGCCACTGTTAATGGTTGAATTCTACTTAGTTCTTGGTGCAGTAACAAAAGTGCCGACTCGCGTATTCTGGAAGTTGCTACTTGGTTCTATTGCTATGTTGGTCTTCGGCTTCGCCGGTGAGACAGGCTTAATGAGCGTTACTTTAGCGTTTATTCTAGCAATGGCAGGTTGGGCGTTCATCGTTTGGGAAATCTTCAAAGGTGAAGCTAGTCAAATTAATGCTGGTCTTTCAAATGCCAACGTTCAAAAAGCTTACAAGTGGATGCTTATCTGTGTAACTATTGGTTGGTCTATCTACCCAATTGGTTACTTCTTCGGTTATATGGGCGGCGGTGCTGATGCAGCAACACTGAACATTGTTTATAACCTAGCTGACTTTATCAACAAGATCGGATTTGGTGTGATTATCTGGGCTGCTGCAGTAGCAGATTCAGGTTCAAAAGCATAGTCAAATCTGCTTGAATGATAGGAGGGGCCAGTCTTGCTGGCTCTTCTCTTTTTTTGGAATAAAATTAAGCATTTAAAGAGCTTTACTTGATAAGGGTACGTTTAATGTCCCCAATACACTTTACTCATCAAAAGAATTTGCTAATAGAGCTAGACGCTCTATATAAGCGTGAAATGCCACATCCTTTAAGTCGCTTGGCAGCCGCTGCTGAGTACCACTTTAAAAATCCAGGAAAATCGTTTAGAGCTCAACTCGCTTTATCCAGTGGTTTTGCCCTAGGATTAAACACTTTAGATAATTTACACTGGGCAGCTGCATGCGAGCTATTGCACAATGCTTCCCTTATTCACGACGATATCAGTGACGCCAGCATTCATAGGCGCGGCCAAGAGAGTATTCACCAACACTTTGGATCAGATATGGCCCTATGCTTGGGTGACTGGATGGTTGCCAAAGCCTTTGAGTTGGGTGCTAGAAATACCCAATATAGTGGTGTTTTAGTCGCCTTATTAGCTCAGGCAATGCAGGAAACCTGCAGTGGTCAGATATCTGATATCACCCAGCGTCAATGTGCTGAAATAGCCGAATGGCAGCGCATCGCTAAAAGCAAGACTGCTCCACTGTTGGTTGCTCCAATCAAAGGTGCAGCCATAGCTGCGGGTATGGGCCCAGAAATATTGGGTCTTGAGCAACTCATTGGCTTATGTGGAATGGCCTATCAAGGCCGCAATGACATAGACGACATTATCCCATCAAGCCATCGGTCGAGTGACCTTGATGGTCGCAAACCTAATTTAGTGATTAGTTTGTTTGCTAAAAAAGGCGTTGGTCGAGAAGACTTTTTACGGTGGTATCACTCTGACGATGTTAATCAACTTACCCATTGGCAGCGCCGCATTGCCTCCAATGAGGTGATTCTTGAAGCCAATGTTTTGGTCGATGGTTGGCTTTTGGAAGCTGAGCAGCTAGTGAGTTCGTTACCTCCTCAATTACACACTGTGGCTCAGAGCTTAGTTGCTGCTGTGCAGCAGAAAACAGAAACAACACTCCAAGGGCAGATCGCTTGACATCAAAAACATTTGGAGCCGGTAAAACGGTGGTGGTTATTGGGGCAGGTTTTGCTGGTATAGCAACTGCGTTAAGGTTAAGGGCTTTGGGATATGAAGTAACATTAATGGAACGCTTAGGCAGTCTTGGTGGCCGAGCACAGGTGTTTGAACGGGGCGGCTATCGACACGATGCAGGCCCTACAGTAATTACTGCACCCTTCTTGTTTGATGAGTTGTTCGAACTGTTTGATGAGAAATTGAGTGATCATCTGGACTTTGTGCCGTTAGACCCTTTTTACCGATTTCATTTTGCTGATGGTAGTCAGTTTGATTATCGTGCTAGCGTTGAAGATACGCTAACAGAGATTAGGCGCTTTAATCCAGACGATGCTGATGGCTATCTAAAGCTGCTCGATAAGTCTAAGAAAGTCTATGATGTTGGCTTTAAACAGTTGGTTCATCGGCCGTTCACCCGCCTATGGGATATGGTCAAACAGGTGCCGGCCTTGCTCATTCTCAAATGCTATAAAACAGTTTCGCAAATGGTTAATAGCCATCTCAAACACCCACTAATTCGACAAGCTTTTTCGATACACCCCTTATTAGTGGGCGGCAATCCCTTTAAAACAACCGCCATTTACACGCTTATTCATTATCTTGAGCGACGTTGGGGAGTGTTTTTCTGCATGGGTGGCACGGGTAAACTGGTAGAAGAGTTGGCGGCACTGATGGACCGCCACGGCATCACTATCCAGCTTAATGCTGATGTAGATGAAATTATGGTAGAACATAATCGGGCTACTGGCGTCCGTCTTAATAGTGGTGAGCAAGTAGAAGCCGACATTATTGTGTTTGGTGGAGATCCTGAAACCTGTTATCAGCATTTATTACCAAAGAAAAAATCGCCACTGCCCAGCATAAAAAAACACTATAGCATGGGTCTATATGTGCTTTATTTTGGTACCAAAAAGCTATATCCAGACGTTGCCCATCATAGTATTTGGATGGGACCTCGATTTAAAGAACTGCTTGCAGAAATTTTTGATGCCAAACACATGAGCGAAGATTTCTCTCTCTATGTGCATCGCCCTACGGCGACAGATAAGAGCTTTGCACCGCCTGGATGCGAGTCATTCTACGTGCTCTGTCCAGTGCCTAACTTACAAGGTAATGTGAATTGGGAGACTGAAGGTGAAGTGCTCCGAGATCGCATTGTCAGTGCTTTAGAGGAAACAATATTACCAGAACTGAGTTCTGTGATTGAGGAAGTCTTTTGGATGACTCCAGAGGACTTCGCGAAAGATTATCGCTCCATGCATGGTGCTGGTTTTTCTATCGAGCCACGGCTCACGCAATCAGCTTGGTTTCGCTTTCATAACCGTGACAAGGCGCTTGAAAATCTCTACTTCGTGGGTGCTGGCACCCATCCAGGGGCTGGATTACCAGGTGTGGTTAGCTCCGCTAAAGTGGTTGAGGAATTGCTCACTGGGGTTGAGGTAGGGTCAGGGTCAGGTGGCTAATCGATGACATCTTTGCAGCCTAACCGTGTTAGCTCAAGTCATTCCCAATCGCAACAGGTGTTGGCCCGTCATGGAAAATCTTTTTACTGGGCGAGTAAGTTTCTCGGGGCTGAATTAGCTGAGCGGGCCGCACAGTTGTATTTGTTTTGTCGATATGTGGATGACTTAGCCGATGGAGACCTACCCGACCGGCAGGAATCACTGAAAGACATTCGCCACCGTCTAGGAGGCAATGTAATTGCCGCTGGGCCTGAAATTGAAGCCTTTATGGAATTAGCCAGTGCTTATAATATTCCTTTGAGTGCAGCGACTGAGCTGTTAGATGGCATGCTTAGCGACCAAACGCCCACTGCTGTCGCTGATGAGGCTGAATTGTTAAGCTACTGCCATGCGGTCGCAGGCACCGTTGGGTTGATGATGTGTAGGGTACTGAACTGCGATGAACCGCGGGCAGATAGCTTCGCTATCGATCTAGGCATCGCTATGCAGCTTACTAATATTTCCCGTGATGTGCTTGAAGATGCCAAAATGAACCGGCGCTACCTGCCGGCAAG
>Ga0302130_1000587_pt1 | contig 22472 bp, 19 predicted proteins | sample CB9_surface_MG_FD_203117 | JGI IMG/M metagenome (GOLD analysis project Ga0302130, IMG submission 203117) | Marine microbial communities from Western Arctic Ocean, Canada - CB9_surface | ecosystem: Environmental > Aquatic > Marine > Oceanic | place: Canada: Western Arctic Ocean | collected... | reverse complement strand
GGGGTAGCTGAAAACACATAAGAGCCCAGTCTCACACTGCGCCCTTATCTAATTATAAACTGCGCGCTGCGGCGACAGTAGCTTTTAGAGCGGCTTGCAGCGTGACCACATCAGCCGCCACCCCCAAAAACTTACCACCCTGCGCTACAAAGCGCTTTTGCTCCTCTATGGCTAGGCAAATCGTACCCGCGCACATGCCCGCAGCAGTAATATCAGCCATGCCCTGCGCAATAACGTCCAAGACTTCTGGATGGTTCAAATTTCCGAGATGACCCATATCCGCACTCAAATCTGCTGGGCCTATAAAAATACAATCCACCCCAGAGACTTTGGCAATCTCAGGAATGTTGCGCATCGCAGCCAACGTTTCTACCTGCACAATCACACAGATCTGATTATTAGCTGTCTGAGCATAGTCTGTAATTGCATTGTAACCACTGGCGCGGGCCAATGCATAGCCAACCCCCCTATTCCCTTCTGGCGCGTATTTGCATGCCTTAACTACTTTTTCCGCCTGGTCCACCGTTTCGACCATTGGAACCAAAATACTCTGCGCACCTATATCCAATACTTGTTTTAAAATCCAATCATCGCCTTGAGGCACACGCACAATCGCGCTAGTAGGCAAACCGTGCAAAGCACGTAATTGCCCCTCAATTAGTGGTAAATCATTGGGACCGTGCTCTCCATCGATTAAGCACCAATCAAAGCCTGCGGCCCCCGCCATCTCGGCCACGGCAGGACTAGTTAGCCCTAACCAAATGCCCCTTTGCATCTCCCCAGCCAAAATCGAAGCTTTCAATATGTTGTTTGGTGCAGGCATAATATATTCCTAAGGAGATTGGCTTTAAATCAACAATATATCTTCCTAAATGACAAGGCTTTTTCAAACTATCCTGCTCTGCGGCCTTGCACGAATTACCCATAATCAAGTATGTAACTACATGAAAATCAAGAGAGTTGGACAAGGAATATGGGCATGCAATATTTGGTTGCGGACGTGGGCGGCACCAATACCCGTGTAGCGCTGGCCAATGAAGGGGTATTGCAGACCGACAGCGTTCACCGTTACCATAATTCTGATCAATCTGGCGTGACAGAAATTTTGCAAGATTACATGCGCAACCATGCACCCGAAGCACGCCCCTCAGCGGTTTGCATAGATATAGCGGGCCCTGTGGGCAAAGATCAGGGCCATCTGACAAATCTTGATTGGACCGTGACCAACGCTCAGCTTTGTGAGGCAACAGGCGCACAGCGCGGCGCCATTATAAACGACATGCAGGCCCAAGGTATGGCCCTGTCACATTTGCCAGCTGAGTCGTTCCGCACAGTACTCAAAGGCACGGCCCAAAGTGGCAACTGCATCGTGGTCAATATGGGTACTGGTTTCAATTCAGCTGTAGTTTTGGGCGATGGGTCAAAACTTACCGTTCCGGGTAGTGAGACGGGTCATGTGAACCTCCCCGTACCCAGCACCGAGATATTCGAATTGCACCAATATCTGAAAGCCCGCTTTGGCTTTGCTTCTGCAGAGGAGGTATTGTCTGGCCGCGGATTGGGTCACACCTATGCCTTTCTGGCACAGCACAACATATCTGATCCCCTGCTCAGTTCACAACATATAATGGCGCATTTGGACAGCGATCCCATTGCCGTTAAATCTATAGCCATAATGTTAGAAGTGTTTGGCTGCATATGCGGCAATCTTGCCCTGACCCATTTACCTTTGGGCGGCATTTATTTGGTTGGTGGTATGGCGCAGGCCCTGGCAGATCACTATGCCGACAGCCAATTTCAGAGCGCATTCGCGGCAAAAGGACGGTTTTCAGAGTTTATGAACCAATTTTCGGTGCATTTGGTGCAAGATGACCACGCGGCTCTTGCCGGCTGCATAGCGTATCTGCAACTCTATGAGCATGACATCCACTGATTTGCTTTCCAACAAACTGGCGCGGCAGCATTTCCTAGATCGCAACCGCCTGCGAATACCGCCGCTTAGCACCTCGCCCCAAACCGTACTGGGCCAACTCAACTTTGTGCAAGTCGACAGTATCAACACAATGGCGCGGGCCCATGATCTAATCCTATGGTCGCGGCAACAATCCTACCGCCCCACTGATTTGCGCAAGATGGTGGATATGGACCGCAGCGCCTTTGAAGCCTGGACGCATGACGCCTCAATCCTGCCCATAGTAGCCTTCCCCCACTGGCGGCATAAATTTATCCGCGACGCGGCGTTGTTACAAAAGCGCTGGAAATCTTGGCACCGGGGCGATTTTTTAACCCAAACCCAAACGGTATTGGACCAAATTTTCAGCCAAGGCCCGGTTGGGTCAGGCGATGTTGGTGCGCAGGAAAAACGTGGCAATGGCGGTTGGTGGGACTGGCATCCATCCAAAACAGCACTGGAATATCTATGGCGCACCGGCCGCATTGCCGTCACCCGCCGCGAAGGTTTTCGTAAGATTTACGATTTGACAGAAAACGTAATCCCCAGCTCCTATTTACAACAGCATCCCACCAGTGACAACAGCACCAATTGGGCCTGCCGCTCGGCCCTTCAGGCCATGGGCTTTGCCACCGCAAAAGAAATCTCAGAATTTTATGATTTTGTGACGGTTACAGATGTGATGCGCTGGTTGGAACTAAAGCAGGCTGAAGGTGAAATTCGTTGGATACATGTTGAGGCTGCAGACCGCACATCCCGCCCAAGGGCTATATTTGCGCTGGATTGGGAAACATTACAGACACCACTGCCCTTCGCCCCACGCGTGCGTATCCTAAGCCCATTCGATCCCGCTTTGCGCAACAGGCAGCGCGCGCAGGAGCTCTTTGGGTTTTCTTACAAGATTGAGATATTTGTCCCCGCAGCGAAGCGCGTCTACGGCTACTATGTCTTCCCGATGTTGGAAGGCGACCGGTTTATTGGCCGTATTGAGGTCAAAGCAAATAGACTACAGAGAACATTAGACATTTTAGGCATATGGCCGGAAGACACGACACGCCTCACCCCCGCACGCAAGGCCCGTATTCAGGCCGAATTGACCCGACTGTGCGGCTTGGCGGGCTGTGAGAGAGTGAGCGGGCTTGAGCTTTTAACCCGCGCCTAGAACGCTAGATATCCAATTTCAAAACCCCATTCGCCTGCCGAGCCCGGCTTTGACATAGGATGATCGTGGTTTCACGTTGCGCCGCGGAGAGAACAAAATCTCGGTGCTCCACCTCGCCTGAGGTCACCGTGCATTTGCACACGCCGCACAGACCATCCGAACACTTCACATCCACAGGGATCCCCGCCGCAATCAAGGCATCACTGGCCGACTGATCAGCGCTCACGGTAAGTCTTTGACCATTGCTGCGCTCAATCTCAAACGGCAGATTGACCCAATCAGGCATATCAGGCACGGCGAAGAACTCCGCATGCATTGCCGCGTCAGGATAGCCCACGGCGCGGGCATGATCCAAAATTGCGGTCATATAGGCATCCGGTCCGCAGACATAGATATGAATGTCCAGCGCATAGGGCGGAACCACGGATGCAATATCCAATCGGCTGCCTTGATCAGAATAATGCGTGCTAGTTTTTGCGGCCCAAGGCTGCGTTGCAAAATCACCGTCAAACGCGGCTGAGGCCAGCGTACTGGCGGAATACATCAGCTTAAACTCACGCCCTGCACGATCCAACTCATGGGCAAAGGCAATCATCGGTGTGACACCAATCCCGCCGCCAAAGAGCAACGACAGGTTGGCCGAGGCCGCAAGGTAAAAATGGTTGATGGGTTTGGAGACAAACACCCGCCGGCCTTGCTCAAAAATTTGGTGCATCAGCTTTGAGCCACCACGGCCCTCAGTCTCGATCAACACCGCAATTTCATAACAACTGCGATCAGCAGGGTTTCCGCACATTGAATATTGTCGAAGAAATTCTGGCGCCACAACAATATCCAAATGCGCCCCTGCGGTCCAAACTGGCAGATCCGCGCCATCAGCGGCCACTAATCTATATTTTTTCACACCGCCTGCGCAGTCTGTCACCTGATCCACTGTCACCTGAATGACCGGCGCTTCCTGGTCGCTGTGGTACAGATGCAAGTGATCGCGCGCGCCAGAGGCGGATTTAGCCTGATAGGCCTCTGCGGTAATCATGGCTTGATAGGCCTCAATGCCAGCTTCACGGTCCATTGGGGCTGGATAGGGATAGGGGTGTGGCGCCAAGGGCGCAGGATAAACCGCCAAGGTTTGATCGGCATACTTAAGATCCAGATCCTTTTGCAGCGCCCGCGCATTCGCCACATGAGGGCTGGGCGCATAGGCCCCATCATCGGTCAGTTCCAGATCCCACCACCATTTTTTTACAGGGTTCAACTCACCGTGGCCGGCCACATCATCGAGCTTAGCCAAAACAGACGCCATCTGCGGCACATTCATCGCGGCCCAGCGGAACGGTGCTTCCGAAAACAAACCCTCAAGGTTCCAAGGGCAAGTTTTCATGCAGCGCCCACACATCGCGCCACCGGGGGTGTTGATCCGGTAGGTCGCACATTTTTGACTGTCAGACTTCCAAATTTCATAGCCATTAAACATCAATTTTGGTCCGGCGGTGATCGCCCCAGACGGGCATTCGCGCGCGCATTTGTTGCAGCTGTCACAGAATTTTTGTAGGCCAAAATCAATAGGTTTGTCATGAGCCATGGGCAGTGAGGTGGTAACTGCACCTGATTTCAATCGTGGGCCCAGAAACGGGTTTAAAATCACCTCACCAATTCGGCTAACCTCCCCCAGCCCCGACAGCAGCAGCAACGGTGGTTGCAGCACCTCGCCATCCATCACCGTATGGGCCTTGGCCGAATAGCCCATATTGCGAATATGTTGGGCCAAAATGCCCCCAAGCAACGAAAAACGTAGATAGGCTCGCATGGATTGCGCCACGCTGATCCAATCATCACCCGAAGCCCCCTCCATGGTCTCGAACCCTTGATCGACAATCATGCTGACCGCATGGTCATGCGGCGGAATGATTGGCGTGCCGCGGGCATCATGGGAATACCAGCTCCACTCCGGGCAGCGCGACAGACCGGTGGCGTCAATGCCCAAAAAGTAACTGGTCCCTTTTATGTTTTTGGCCGCAAGCTCAGGGGGGATTTTTTGGACCTCTTGGGCCGGATCGCCGTCCTGCAACAGCACAAAGGCCCCCAAAAGCCGCCGTTGCGCGCTGCTGGGCGCGGCTTTGCGGACATAATGACCTCCCGTTGCGCCTTTTTGCACCTGCGGACCCATATCGCCAAACTGCGCTCGCGCAAACATATCGGTTCGTTTAGGCACCCGCGCGATATTCGGCTCATCCATATAAGTAGTGGGTGTCTCCACCCGTTTGAGCGTCTCGAAGGGATGCGCCCCACTGACATAATCACGCCCCGCATAGGGGTCGTGATTGCCACGGCTGGCACCACCATGCCGTCCGATGATCCAATCGAGGGACTTCAGAGCCGATTTGGGCTGTGTCGCCGCTAAGGGCTGATCATAGGCCAAGGGCATATCTGTCGTCACAGCGGCCAAGCCAAAGCGGTTGCCCAGCCAAGGATGAGTGATTTGATCTCCCTCAACCTGTGCTAAGCCCGCTTTTACCGCCAACCGGGACAGCTCGACATCACTGGTGGTGGCCGAATGCGCCCGGGCACTGAACCCCAATACCCGAAGATAATTGGCCAGTACGGTTGCGGTTTCTGTGCTCAAAACCGCAGCCCGTTCGGCCTGCGCATCTTGCACCCAGTCACAGCCAACCTCATCAGGCCAAGGGTCGCGGCGGTAGTCCACCAAAAACACCAAAGCCCCGGTATGCTGGGTGATAGGCATGGGCTTTGCGGCTATGCTTTCCTTGAGATCAGCCATAATCATATCAATGCCCGCAGCCAAGGTTTTGGTCTGCCTTGTACTCAAAGCATGGGCCAGGCGAGCCACTTCAGGATTAAGGCGCGCACTTACCAGATGGTCATCAGCAACCAACTCCGTAATTCCCACAATTGCTATATCGTTGAAATAGGCAAATGCCTTTAGGTGATTGGACCGTTCTTGCAAATCTGCTGGAATGTCCGAAATCACCGGGTGTGCACCGCCATCGCGCACAGCATCCATCATGGCTTGAAATTCCGCCATCGCAGGCACAATACTAGCGCTCCCAGCAGGACGCTGGAAATCCAACAACGGCCAAGGGGCAAGGGTCGAGAGATCCGGGCACTGCTCGCTGCGCATTAGCCGCTCGGTCGGAAAGCGGCCCATATGGATGGGGCGGTTCCGATCTGAAAACAGCTTGCTCATGGGGATTTCATCCTCAAACACTGCGTGATTTCCGCCAGAATTGACAAAGCAATCTCAGCCGGGGACTTGCTGCCAATGGGCAATCCTACGGGCCCTTGAATACGGTCAAATTGTTTAGCACTTACGCCTAACTCCATCATCGATAAGCGTCGTTTTGCATGAGTTCGGCTCGAGCCCAAAGCCCCCACATAAAACGCATCAGTCTCCAAAATAGCTTGCAGCGATGGCGTGTCCATTTTCGCATCGTGGGTCAATGTCACCATAGCTGTGCGGTCGTCGATAGTGAGGCCTGCCAATGCGTCCTCTGGCCAATCTATAATCAGCTCGTGGTCTGCAAACCTCTGAGGGCTGGCAAAGGACTCGCGTGGGTCGACGATGGTCACATGATAGCCGGCCATTTGCGCCATAGGGGCAAGAAATTGCGCTATATGCACCGCTCCGATCAACACTAAGCGCAGGGGAGGGTTTTGAATATGGGTATAAATTTTTTCTGCAACACCGCCTAAGCTTCCAAAACCCTCGGGGTGGGTTTGCGGCGTAATCACCGCCCGCTCCCAATTCTCCAAGTTGACCTGCAGGCCTATGGCTTGTCGTAAAGTCTCGGCTTGGGCCAACGTGTCCAGTGTCGCAACCGCAATTCCCTGCCCAAAGCCCACGGGCTCAACCATGATCTTTATGGTACCACCGCAGGCTAATCCCACAGCAAAGGCATCCGCATCAGCCACACCGTATTCAAGCAATTTGCACTTACCGTCCGTAAGGACCTCTAAAGCCTCCAGTACCACAGCCCCCTCCACGCAACCTCCGGAAACTGAGCCATGAAAAGATCCATCCTCGCAGACCACCAATTGCGCGCCCACAGGGCGCGGAGACGAGCCCCACGTGCCCAGCACAGTGGCCAGAGCAACCTTGAGCCCGTCCCGGTGTAAGCCAGCCGCAAGACCGCCCATATGCTGTAACACGTTCATTTTAGCAGTCCCATCAATCTATTTTTGTGATCTGCGCGCAAACCAGTTCTCAGACCATCTGATAATTCTTGCAGGCTGTCCAGATTATGGCAGGCCACGAAGCTCGACACATGCGGCAGCATGGTACGAATACCGGCGGCTTGCGGGGAAAACTGATCCCATCTCAGCAGCGGGTTAAGCCAAATCAGCTCACGGGTTTGTAAGGCCAGTCGCGCCATTTCAGCCTCCAGCTGGACAATGCCATCACGCTCTAACCCATCTGTAATGAGCAGCACCACCGACGGTGTCGACAAGACCCGCCGGGCCCAATGCCTGTTGAAACTTCCAAGACTGCTCGCAATCCGCGTGCCCCCTTCCCAATCGCACACATGAGTGCCAATGGCCCGCAGCGCCGCGTCAGGGTCTCTTAAGGTCAGCAAGGGGGAGATGTTGTGCAGCCGCGTCCCAAAGGTAAAACCGTGCACTGCCGCCCAAGACTGACCCTGGGCCTGCGCCATGGAATGCACAAAATGCATCATCATCCGGCTATAACTAGTCATAGACCCTGAGATATCACTGAGCACGACAAGATTGAGGCTTCGCGGTTTAGCGCGGCGCTTGGGCAGGTGTATCATTTCGCCGCCGCTCCGCCGCGCTCTTTGTAGGGCTATGCGGCGATCAATTTGAACAGCGTTGGGCGCCAGCCCATAGCGTCGCCCCCGAAATTTAGGTAAATTCAGCCACATTGTACGGATTGCAGTTTCAGCTGCGCGGATCTCTGCCGCGGTCATGGCGTCGAAATCTTTCTGGGTTAATTTTTCCACATTAGAATGAGAAAACTGTGCGTCGATGTCCAATTGTTCTTGTTCTGGCATTTGGCGTGGCTTGCCGCCCCCGTCCGCCATCGCTTCAGCAGCCCGGCTTTGCGCCGGCTTTAATGGACGATCGACCGGTGGGACTGTTATGACAGGCAAAAGATTGGTGATCATATTCTCCAAGAACTCAGGGTCGCGCCAGAACATCGAAAAAACCTGATCAAATACCTGCAGATGCTCTGCGCGGGTCACAATCATTGCGCGCAAGGTAGTGTGAAAGTCAATGCGGTTGGTGAACCCGACCGCTTGCACTGCGCGCAGCGCCTCGAGTATTTGTGCCGTGCCCACTGGCACCCCAGCCCGCCGTAAAGCGCGGGCGAAATAAACAATATTATCCGGCAGCGTTCCGGCAGTTGGTGTCATTGCAGCGCCTGCATGTCCTGTTTTATTTGCTCCAAAATGCGCGCAGCGGCTCCGCCGGTGATCTTGGCGATGTCATCTTGATATTTGAGCACCGCCCCGATCGTGTCGGTGATCACATCCGGTGACAGCGCCACAACGTCCAACGCCACAAGGCATTTGGCCCAATCGAGCGTTTCTGCTAACCCGGGGCGTTTAAACATATCTTCTTTGCGTAACTTTTGGATGAAGGCTACTAACTCTAGGCTCAACGCCTGTTTAGCCTCCGGTACGCGGGCAGTCAGGATCTCCATCTCGCGGTCAAAATCTGGAAAATCCACCCAATGATATAAGCAACGGCGTTTTAGCGCGTCATGTACTTCCCGGGTTCGGTTGGAGGTCAGAATAACAATTGGCGGCTCTTGGGCTTTTATCACGCCCAGCTCAGGCACGGTAACTTGAAAATCAGACAATGCTTCCAACAGGAATGCCTCAAACGGCGCATCTGCGCGGTCAATCTCGTCAATCAGCAAGACCGGAGGGCCGGAGGCATGTGGTTCAACTGCTTGCAGTAAGGCGCGCTTGATCAGGTATTTTTCGTCATAGATATCCTCTCCGCCTGCCCCGTCGCGCATGGCCAGCATCTGTGCGGCAAAATTCCATTCATAAACTGAGGTCGCCGTGTCCAACCCTTCGTAGCATTGCAGCCGTATAAGATCTCGACCCAGCCCTTTAGCTATCACTTTGGCCAGTTCAGTTTTGCCAACGCCAGCCTCACCCTCTAAGAAAATAGGGCGGTTAAGCGTCAGGGATAGATAGGTCAGTGTGGCCAAGGAACGATCCGCTACATAGCCCTCCGAAGCCAGCATAGCAGAGGTCTCGTCAATTGATTTAGGCAGATTTTGCACGATATTTATCCCTAAACAGGCAACACCAGCCCCAAATTTTGGAGCTGGTGCAAGACGTTAATCGGCCGGTTATGCCAAAGCGCGTTTGGTCATAACCTTGATCAAATTGGCGCGGTAACCCGCATTCCCGTGCAGGTCGGACATGAGCCCATCCGCAGAGACCTCAACCGCATCCACCGAAGCAGCGGACCAATCCGCAGACAGAGCAGCCTCAAGTCCCGCGTGGCGATAGACACCATTGTCGCCCGCCCCAGTAACCGCAACGCGCACGTCACCTTCAACAGATTTGGCTACAAACACGCCAGCCATGGCATAGCGCGACGCTGGGTTAGGGAATTTGCCATAACCACCTACGGCCGGGGCCTGAAAGCTTACCGCTGTGATGATCTCATCATCCGTCAATGCAGTCGCAAACATGCCCGTAAAGTAGTCAGCGGCGGCAATCTCACGCGTGTTGGTATGGATTGTAGCACCCAGAGCCAGCAAGGCTGCAGGATAATCTGCAGCGGGGTCGTTATTAGCGACAGATCCACCGATGGTGCCGCGATGGCGTACGGCGGGGTCACCTATATTACCCGCCAATCCGCAGATCACCGGGCAAACCTTCACAAGCTCCACGTCACCCGCCACTTCCGAATGGGTGGTCATGGCACCAATGGTGATTGTCTCGCCGCCTTCGGCTTTCAAGACGCCCATCTTTTTGCGCTTGGTTATGGTAACGCCGCGCAGCGCAGTTGCTTGGCTCAGATCAATCAGATCTGACGGAGCGGCCAGCCTTTGCTTCATGGTGGGGATCAAAGTCTGTCCCCCGGCCAATATTTTGCCATCGTCTAATTTGGTTAAGAGTGCTGCCGCGTCTTGCGCCGTGGCCGCTTTATGAAAATTGGTCTCATACATCGTCCAAACTCCTTATTCAGCTGCTAATTTTATGCTCACATCCTGCAACGCGGTCCAAACCGCAGCAGGGGTGGCAGGCATAGAAAGGTTGTTGTTGCCAATGGCATCTGTGATCGCATTGATCACCGCGGGCGGTGATCCAATAGCTCCCGCTTCACCACAGCCCTTCATTCCGAGCGGATTTCCCGGACATGTGGTCGAGGAGTGGTGCACAGAGTAATTTGGCAAATCATCTGCCCGTGGCATGGTGTAGTCCATGTAGCTGGCAGACAATTGTTGTCCAGCATCATCATAAACCACATTTTCAAACATCGCCTGGCCAATGCCCTGCGCAATCCCGCCATGCACCTGGCCTTCCACAATCATCGGGTTGATAATCGTTCCAAAGTCATCAGACGCAACAAATTGAACAACCTCAGTGACGCCGGTGTCTGGATCCACCTCAACCTCACAGATGTAACATCCAGCTGGGAAGGTGAAATTAGTTGGATCGTAGAACGCACTTTCCTTGAGGCCCGGTTCCATCCCTTCAGGAATGTTGTGCGCGGTATAGGCGGCAAGTCCAACTTCATGCCAGAGCATCTGTTTGTCCGTTCCAGCGACTTTCACGGCGCCACCTTCAATCACGATATCATCTTCGCCCGCTTCCAAAACATGTGCGGCGATCTTTTTGACCTTTGCCTCCACCTTATCCATAGCTTTCACTATGGCGGACATACCCACTGCACCAGAACGGGACCCATAGGTGCCCATACCAAATTGTACTTTGTCTGTATCACCATGCACAATTTGGATATTCTCTGTTGGAAGGTCAAAACGTTCAGCTACAATCTGTGCAAATGTAGTTTCATGGCCCTGGCCATGACTGTGAGATCCCGTGAGTATCTCAATTGTACCGACAGGATTGACGCGAACTTCAGCACTCTCCCAGAGTCCTACGCCCGCGCCCAAGCTGCCAACAGCCGCTGAGGGTGCGATGCCACAGGCTTCGATATAATTTGAATACCCTAAGCCACGTAGCTTGCCTCGCATTGCCGCTTCTGACTTGCGGGCCGCAAATCCCGCCACATCGGCAGCATCCTGCGCCTGTTTTTGGTTGGCCGCAAAATCACCGCTGTCATAGGCCATAATTACTGGCGTTTGATGCGGGAAAGACGTTACAAAGTTTTTGGCGCGTAACTCAGATGGATCAACGCCCATTTCACGCGCCGCCGTTTCCATAATGCGCTCAATCACATAACAAGCCTCTGGCCGCCCCGCACCACGATAAGCATCAACCGGTACAGTGTTAGTATAGACCGCCTGCACATTACAATAAATATTAGCGATATTATATTGTCCTGATAGTAGAGTGGCATAAAGGTAAGTTGGAACTGCCGAGCTGAACAGGGACATGTAAGCGCCAAGATTAGCCTTGGTTTCAACCTTCAAACCCACGATCATGCCGTCTTTGTCAAAACCGATTTTTGCGCTAGATACATGGTCCCGGCCATGGGCATCAGTTAGGAAAGCTTCAGTACGATCTGACGTCCATTTGACAGAGCGCCCGGATTTCATCGCCGCCCAAAGGCAGGCAATTTCTTCTGGATAAATATAGATCTTAGACCCAAATCCACCACCAACATCGGGCGCGATCACGCGTAATTTATGCTCAGGTGCCACATTATAAAATGCGGATAATACCAACCGCGCCACGTGGGGGTTTTGACTGGTCGTATAAAGCGTGTAGTGATCTTCCGCCTCGTTGAACGTGGCAATGGCTGACCTTGGCTCCATCGGATTAGGCGCCAAGCGGTTGTTAGTAATGTCCAGTTCCGTCACATGCGCCGCCGCAGCCAAAGCAGCATCGGTTGGGTCCAAATCACCTATTTCCCAATCAAAAATCAGGTTGCCGGGAGCATTGTCATGCAGCTGCGGCGCACCTTTCTCAAGAGCCTGAACAGATCCAACGACTACCGGCAGCTCTTCATATGTGACGACCACAGATTCAGCGGCCAATTTAGCCAGTGATTTCGTATCGGCCACAACTATGGCCACTGCATCGCCAACATAGCGAACTTTTTCAGTAGCCAAAGCCGACCATGCGCCCATATTCATTGGACTGCCATCTTTTGAAGTTACGCCCCACCCGCAAATAATGTTGCCAATACCATCGGCAACCAATTCTGGGCCCATGAGAACTGTTTCAACACCATCCATTTCCATGGCTGCAGTGGTGTTGATCGACACGATACGCGCATGGGCATGCGGGCTTCGAACAAACGCGGCATAGGCCTGGTTATCCTCAACTATATCGTCTGTATACCGACCTTTGCCAGTTATGAATCTTTTGTCTTCTTTACGTAAGACGCGGGCGCCAATTCCTTCGGACATAATCATTCCCCCTATACAGTTGTCATCTTGGACGCGCCGTCCGCGATGGATTTCACAATATTGTGGTAGCCAGTGCAGCGGCAAATGTTGCCTTCCAGCTCATGTCGGATAGCAGCTTCTGTGATCTCTTTGCCCTGAGATTGATAACGCGTCACCATATCTGTGGCGGTCATAATCATCCCAGGAGTGCAAAATCCGCATTGCAAGCCGTGGTTTTCTTTAAATGCGACTTGCATTGGGTGCAGGTCGTCTTTTGATTTCGCTAGCCCCTCAACAGTGGTGACGGCCGCACCCTCAGAGCTTGCAGCTAGCATAGTGCAGGATTTCATAGCTTTGCCGTCCACGTGGACCACGCAGGCGCCGCATTGGCTGGTGTCACAGCCCACATGAGTGCCAGTTAAACGAAGATGGTCTCTGATGTATTCAACAAGCAAAGTATTATCTGGTACGTCACGAGACACAGACTTCCCGTTCACAGTCATCGCAATTTTCATTCTTTATCTCCCTAGCCGTTTTGCTGAGTTTGTTATCGAAGTGTTTTTGAACACGCTTAAAAATCTTTGCCAAAGACCAATTTTTTTCATCGGTTCTTCGTCCACTGGTGGAATAGATCCCTCCACCTGGGTTTGAAAGGTTTCGAAAAATTGATCTGCCATTTGACTGACAAAACTATCAATAATTCGGGAGCCCAGTTGAGCCAACTTCCCACCAATTTGGGCCTTTACAGAGTAGCTTAGCTTTGTACCAGAACCATCCGCTATCAAAGTGACATCTGCACCGCCACGGGCAAAACCAGCAACTCCACCCTCACCCTTTCCACTTATACGCAAGCTATGTGGAGCGATAAGCTCACTCAGTTCAACAACACCTTTGAATGTAGCCTTTACTGGCCCAACCCGTTGCACAACCGTCGCCACAAACCCTTCATCGACATTGCCTGTAAGGCTTTGACACCCCGGCACACATTCTTTTAAAACACTTGGGTCAAGCAAACACTCCCAAACCCTTTCAGGAGTGGCTGCGATGATGCGGTCATCTTTAAAATCCAAATACTATGCCTCATAATTATTGTGACGCGGCACAGATTGCCCATGCCTTTTATTTCATTAAATAACAAAGCAACGACTGTGCCAGTTCCTAACGCCTTGCACCGAGCGTAAGTGGAAATATTTATTATGCAAGTCGTGCCTAATATTTAGGAAGTGTTTTGCTTAAAAAATGAGTATTTCATACTATATTGTGCCACCAGCTAATAATTTTTTTAACCACAAAAAAAATGGGATCGGAACATTATCGAATCGAGTATGCTTTTGAAGACTACAAACTCAAAATTACTGGGCAGATTTAAACCATATAGATATGGGAATCGCCACATGAGCCAGTGGCATAAATCTCTCTGTGTGGGGGTTACTCCCCTAGAGCGGCTTTAACCAATACATTTATTACCCGTTTTAATGAAAAGTTATTTTAGTTAAAAAATAATAGCTTTATAAAACATCAAGCCCATTTTGGTCGCACAGTTCCAGGTAAAGCGCTGAATGATCAAGTTTTGCGCCGCCTAGGTCACTCACCAATCTTCGAAACCGGTCACGGGTATTGGCTAAGGTTGGCAATGTAATCCCAAAGCTTTCGGATTCTGCCAATGCATTTTCTAGATCCTTTAACTGCAATTCACTCAACCCACCTGGGATGAAATTGCCCTCTGTCATACGCGCGCCATGCTGCTGCAATATAGTACTATCGGCAAAGCCACCCTTTAAAGCGGCCCGCACTGCGGCCGGATCTGCCCCACCTTTTTGCAACATTAACATGGCCTCGGCGACAGCGGCAATTGTGATTGCCACAATGGCTTGATTAGCTAATTTAGCCAATTGACCCGCCCCCACGGGGCCCACATGTACAGGCCTCCCCATGGCGCCCATTGCAGACGTAACTATTGCAAAATCCTCCGCTGCACCACCAGCCATAATAGCAAGGCTACCCTCTTCGGCACCTTTAGTACCTCCAGACACCGGAGCATCCACATAATGCACTCCCAGCAGCCCCAAATCAGAGGCCGCAGCGCGGGCCTCTTCTGGCTTGATCGAGCCCATCTCAATCCAGACTGTTCCAGGGCTCAAAACAGCTCGCAAGTTAGGATCTTTTTGCACTAAATTCCCCGTTGGTCCATCCGAAAGCATCGAAATCACAATATCCGCACTCGTAACGGCATCGGCAGCAGTTAATGAGATTTTAGCACCAAAAGTAGATAGTGGTTCCGCCTTAGCGGCAGTCCGGTTCCAAACAGTTGTATCCCAGCCGGCTTGGCAAAGGTTGCGGGCCATCGGCGCCCCCATCAAACCTGTGCCCAGCAGAGCAATTTTTTGTACTGACATAAATTTACAACCTCTTTCAAATTGCGACATTACTGCTTTCGACCATATAAAGTTAATATCCGTTTACGAAGAACGTAGGGCCGCCGCAAAGAAAAATCACATCTACCAGTAAGATAAAAGGGTGACACGATAATTTAGATATTTTCTTCACGTTGCGCCGCGTTACCCTAGAATTTTTTTGATTGGGCAGATAGTATGGGTGCAACTAATTGTATTTCGTAAAAGAAACATAGCGCCCCCCCCAAAAAATTAAAAAAGCTTTTATTAATATGCTGGACTGTTAAAATAAATATTTGTGTAATTGCATCGCCTGTCGCCAAAGATAGCTTAGATACTTTAAAAGGAACCGCCATGGCCAATCTTTTGAGAAAACCCACTGACACATCCAGGAAATGCCACGATATAACTGCAGAGAGTGCCAACTGGCGATATGTAGGGTTTGGCCTTTATAAGCTGCAGGCTGGCGAAACAGTGAAAGAACTCACGGATGACCTAGAGGTCATCTTGGTTTTGGTCGAGGGCAAAGCGATCGTTACTGCGGCCGGCCAAGATTTTGGGGAAATGGGCGAACGCATGTCGGTGTTTGAGCGCCTGGCACCACATTGCCTTTATGTGCCCAATGGTAAGACATGGGAGGCCACAGCCACTACAGCCTGCACCTTAGCCGTTTGTACAGCGCCTAGCAAAGGTAGCCACAAAGCGCAGCGCTTGGGACCAGAAGGCATCACGCTCACCCAACGCGGCAAAGGACAAAATACCCGTTTTATAAATAATATTGCCATGGAAGACCGCGACGTGGCCGAAAGCCTTCTGGTTACAGAGGTTTTTACGCCAGCGGGCAATTGGTCCAGCTACCCCAGCCATCGCCATGATGAAGACAACTACCCAAACATGACGTATCTCGAAGAGACTTACTACCACCGCCTGAACCCCTCCCAAGGGTTCGCGGTCCAACGCGTCTATACCGAAGATGGATCCTTGAATGAAACCATGTCAGTCGCGGATGGGGACGTAGTCTTAGTGCCCAAAGGCCACCACCCGTGTGCAGCACCTTATGGTTATGACCTTTATTACCTCAACGTCATGGCAGGCCCATTACGCAAATGGCGGTTTAAAAACGATCCTGCCCACGACTGGATAGCCCAACGAGATGCAGACGTCCCATCGCCCCCTTGACCGCCATAAATATAGCGTGAGATCAAAGTTTTATGTAGCTCAAGTATTTAGCTATGAAGCTACACATTGCTCCAAACTGTAGTTTTAGTCCAAATTAGGTTATTTATGCATCATTTTGTTACTTAATAAGTTAATAAATAACCCCTATCTTTGCCATACGAAATCTGGGCTCTGCTTTTGCAAACTCAGTTGATGCTGCCGGTATTTCAACGGCTGAAGCACTGCGGGAGCTAGGCTCAAATGCAGCCTATCGACACTCATTACATGCAGGTAATCGACCCCATGTCATCGGCTGTTACGTCTTGCAAATGGCACTACAAGGCAGAACCTAGAATGACTGCAAAGGAGAAGAGAAGCCACATTCCGGATAAAGTTTGACACGAAAGCCAAAGATTGCGCATCGCTAAATGATCAGGGGATTGAAAAGCTTGAATGAGATAGTACGGGCCAGAAACTCTAAAACAAAAAGGGCTGTACTTCTCACAGAATACAGCCCCCTATCAAAATTTTTATGAGGCTTAACCCACCAGTTCTAAGCCAGAAAAGAAATACGCAATTTCTAATGCTGCTGTTTCTGGAGCGTCAGAGCCATGTACTGAATTTTCACCCATCGATTCTGCAAATTCAGCGCGGATAGTACCGGCTGCTGCATCAGACGGGTTCGTCGCTCCCATAACTTCGCGATTTTTTGCGATGGCACCTTCACCTTCCAAAACCTGAGCTATAATTGGAGCAGAGGCCATAAATTCACATAATTCACTAAAAAATGGACGTTCTTTGTGGACAGCATAAAATTCGCCTGCTTGTTCCAAGGTCAAATGAATTCGCTTTTGCGCAATAATACGTAGGCCAGCATCTTCAAATTTAGCATTAATCTTGCCGGTGAGGTTCCGTTTGGTAGCATCTGGTTTGATGATTGAGAATGTGCGTTCCAAAGCCATTTTGGTAGTCCTTTATGTATTAGGTTATCATGAATTATTGTCTAGCCGCGCGGTAGCATGGCAAAAGCGCGATGAAAAGGTATGATTGACGCGCGGCAAAAGCTAGGCCATGGGTGCGGCATGTTAAAAATCCAAGATATCACCTATGCCATCGACGGTCGTCGTTTGTTTGAAAACGCCAGCGCCACTATACCAACCGGCCATAAAGTTGGCTTTGTAGGCCCTAACGGGACCGGAAAAACCACGCTTTTTCGCATTATCAGAGGTGAGTTGGCCTTAGAGGGTGGCGAGATTGAGCTACCGCGTCGTTCAAAAATTGGAGGCGTAGCTCAGGAAGCACCTGCAACTGACCTGTCTTTGCTGGAAACAGTGCTCGCTGCTGACATCGAGCGGGCAAACCTTTTAGCAGACACCAGCGAAGATCCTAACCGAATTGCCGAAGTGCAGACACGACTTGCGGATATAGATGCCTGGTCTGCTGAAGGCCGCGCCTCAGCAATACTAAAAGGTCTTGGCTTTGATGATGCTGCTCAAAAGCGCCCCTGCGCAGATTTTTCAGGCGGTTGGCGAATGCGGGTTGCTTTGGCAGCCGTGTTATTCTCTGCACCAGATATTCTACTGTTGGATGAGCCTACCAACTATCTCGATTTGGAGGGTACTATTTGGCTGGAATCCTTCCTCGCGCGATATCCGCACACGGTTGTGGTAATTAGCCATGACCGTGATCTTCTAAACCGCGCCGTGGGTGGGATCCTACATCTTGAAAACAAGCAGCTAACTTTTTACCAAGGTAACTATGACACATTCGCTAAAACCCGCGCAGCCAAGCGGGCAGTGCAGGCCGCCGCTGCGAAAAAGCAAACAGCACAGCGCGACCATTTGCAAAGCTTTGTTGATCGCTTCAAAGCCAAAGCCTCCAAAGCCAAACAAGCGCAATCTCGGGTAAAGGCCCTTGAACGTATGGAGCTGATCACGCCACCTGAAGAGCAGGCAAAGCGGGTCTTCACGTTCCCACAGCCTGAAGAGCTTTCACCACCCATCGTGGCAATTGAAAACGGCGCTGTGGGCTACGGTGGGCCAGACATTCTATCCCAACTGGAATTGCGCATCGATCAAGACGACCGCATAGCCCTTTTGGGAAAAAACGGTGAGGGGAAATCAACCCTATCCAAATTAATATCAGACCGTCTTAAAACCTCCACAGGGCGACTTGTAACCCATAACAAGCTGCGCATTGGATATTTTGCGCAACATCAAGTGGATGAGCTACATCTTGACGAGACCCCACTGCAACACTTGCAATCGGAACGCCCTGATCACAGCCCTGCCCGTTTACGTGCCATGCTGGCAGGTTTTGGTCTTGGTCCAGATCAAGTGGACACAGTAGTTGGGCGCTTGTCAGGTGGTCAAAAAGCCCGGTTATCACTTTTACTCGCCACCTTGGACGCTCCACACCTGTTGATACTCGATGAGCCAACAAACCACCTTGATATTGAAAGTCGTGAAGCCCTAGTTCAAGCTTTAACTACATATTCGGGCGCCGTTATCTTGGTCAGCCACGACATGCACCTACTTTCCTTAGTTGCTGATCGCCTTTGGTTAGTTTCCGATGGCCGCGTTACCCCTTTTGAACAAGATTTGGCCGCCTACCGGGCCTTTCTATTGGGCGGGCCCACCCAGAAAAAATCGTCAGAAAAGCCAAAGATTAAAAAATTTGGTCGTGAGCACCTTATAGCAGCACGTAACGAAGTACGGCGTAGTGAAGAGCGCATTGAAAAAATCACAACTATGCATTCCAAGCTTCAGGAAAAACTGGCTGATCCTAAGCTCTATGAGGATCATAATGTTGTTGATCTGGCCGTATGGCAGAAAAAGTTCCATGAGGTGGAGACTGCTCTTCTGCGTGCAGAGAAACTTTGGCTCACGGCAAGCAATACAGTGGAAAAACTAGAAAATGGCTAGCGTTATCGATTATGCGGCATTGTTTACAGCGTTTGCTACACTATTTGTAGTTATTGATCCGATCGGCTTGGCCCCTATATTTGTAGCATTAACCCAGGGTATGGCACCGCAAAAGCGCAAAGCTATCGCCCTGCGGGCCTGTGTAATAGCTTTTGTAATCTTGTCTTTATTTGGCCTAATGGGAGATTCTGTTTTAGGCTTTGCTGGCATTTCAATGCCCGCCTTCCAAATAGCTGGTGGAGTTTTACTATTTCTTACAGCTCTAGAAATGCTATTCGAACTGCGCGGCAAACGGCGCAGTGATAAGGGCGAAGACGACGACCGAGACCCATCAGTTTTCCCTCTAGGAATTCCTTTGATTGCCGGCCCTGGTGCTATTGCGTCAATTATTTTACTCACCAATGATGCGCGTGAAAATAGTTGGCAATTTGTGGGCGTTTTTGGCGCAATGTTTGCAGTTATTTTGGCAGTCGTAGCCCTGTTTATGATGGCAGGGGTAATAGAACGTGTTCTTGGGAAAATAGGCATTTTAGTGGTGAGCCGGCTTTTTGGTATGCTCTTGGCAGCGCTCGCGGTACAATTTATTTTGAATGGCCTTACCAATTTTGGTATTGCTATCAATTAATTTGCTCCCACCTTAAAGTTAAAGGAGATCTACTATGGCCGATGTAGTTGCTAGTTTTGGATATCTGGCCGTTCTCTTACTAGCGGTGGGCGGCTGGTGGATGGCAAGCAATCGGCCCTCGATCGGAAAAACACTTCAAATGGCCCTAGTTTGGGGCATGATCTTCATGGGGGGCATGGCAATATATGGTTTGTGGAATGATATCAGCAACGACTACTACTCTGCTCAAATTATAAGCAGTGACGGCGAAATCACTATACCGCGAGCAAGCGACGGCCATTATTATGTAAAAGCTAAAATCAATGGTGTTGATATCAGCTTTCTAGTTGATACCGGGGCCAGCGATCTAGTGCTCACACGTGAGGATGCTGAGAAGGTTGGAATTAACGTCGCAACTTTGCCGTTCTTAGGCAGTGCCAATACAGCAAATGGCACAGTACCCATAGCGTACACTCGCCTAGCCGAAGTCCGCCTCGGCTCCTACCTGGACAGCGCAGTTTCGGCATCTATTAGTGGTGGTGAGATGGTTAAAAGCTTGCTTGGTATGAGCTATTTAGGGCTGTATGATCGTATTGAAATTTTGAGTGACCGGTTGGTTTTATATCGCTGATAATGCGTGTGTTTGAAGCATCATTGGGCAATGCGATATTAACAGCATTTTCTTAAACACCTAACTACTAGTGTTGCCTTCTATATATCAGACAGCAGGTTTCTCGGCTTGAAGCTCCCAACTTCCGTTCGATTGGCTCCAATACTTGGCTGCGAGCCCAGCTTTGGTAAGAGATTTCCATTGACTACGGGCCGTTTGCATATCTGCGCTGTTGTCGTCTTGAAACACTATACACACCCGCTTGGCCTGAGCCACTTCATCCTCCGAAACAGGCGCGCCAGATATGCATATCAAACAGTCATGGGGAGGTATTTTTGCCTCAATAGACAGCAGGATTGGTTGTTCATCCGCTCCTACAGACCCAGCGAGACCATGAGGTAAAAATGAGTCATTGGAGCCTTGCCACAGTTTGTCGTCCAGTTTTTCTAATTGGTGTAGATCTTGGCCCCGGATTACCACCCTCCAACCGTGACTCAAGCACTTGCTAAGCAATGGCAGCAAAGCTTGGGACACGGTTTGGCGGGTCAGGTGGTAGAAATAGATCTCACCCACCCGGTGTATCCTCGCGCGATTCATAATGATCTGCTATCATCCGGTTTAGCGCGCGCACGCCCCAGCCTGTTGCACCTTTTGGAGAGAAAGCACTCTCGGCGGCAATTGATGCCACGCCAGCAATATCGAGATGCGCCCAGGGCATATCATTTTTAACAAAACGTTGCAAAAACTGGCCTGCAGTAATTGATCCCGCAGCCCGCGAACCTACGTTTTTCACATCCGCAATTCGGGATTTCAGAAATTTATCGTAGGCTGGTGCCAAGGGCATGCGCCATGCGCCTTCGCCCTCAGCGATGGCCGCGTTGATGAACTTCTTGCATAGGTTGTCGTTGTTAGAGAATACGCCTGCCATTTCATGGCCCAAGCTGACAATGATGGCGCCCGTCAAAGTAGCGAGGTTGATCATTCCAATCGGATTAAAGCGCTCTTGAGTATACCATAAAATATCTGCCAGAACGAGCCGGCCTTCCGCATCAGTGTTGATCACCTCGACTGTATCACCCTTCATGGATTTGACCACGTCACCCGGACGAACGGCATTACCTGATGGCATATTTTCGACCAGACCAACCACACCTACCACATTGGCCTTGGCTTTGCGCAGCGCCAAGGCTTTCATAGCTCCGGCCACCACACCGGCACCGCCCATGTCCATGGTCATATCTTCCATGCCCCCGACTGGTTTCAATGATATGCCGCCCGTATCAAACACCACGCCTTTGCCAACGAAGGCAAAAGGTGCTTCATCGCCTCCTCCATTCCATTGCATCACAACTACTTTGGACGGACTTTCAGAGCCTTGACCCACGCAAAGCAATGTACGCATCCCGAGTTTTTTCAGCTCAGGCTCATCCAAAACTTCAACCGTGATACCTAAGTTGGATAAAGCTGACAGCTGATTAGCAAAGGTTGTCGTAGTCAACACATTGGCAGGAGCATTGATCAAATCACGGGTGAAAAATACACCGTCCACCACCGCCAATTTAAGATCAATCTCAGTGGCTTGATTTTCAATCTTTTGCACCATAACCCGCACATCCAAAGGCTTGGGATTAATATTGGTTTTCTGATCAAGATATTCGTAGTTGCGCATCGACATACCTTCGACCAGATCCGCAATCCGCTTAAATTTGCCACTAACCAATAAGGTTTTCTCACAAGTTGCTGTTTTGGTTATTTCTACACCGCAGCTTCGGGTTTCAGAGATTGAGCTGTTAGGATTGATTTTAGCAATAGTTACAGATTTGGCCATCAAACCTGTAGGATAGGACAAAGAAAGAACCTTCCCCAAGGATAACTTTTCAAAAACTTCGGAACTTAAAAATCGATCAAGCGCACCATCCGTCACTTTATTAATAAAACTTGCAATCATATCCATTTTCCCATCATCGGGGACTAAGATAATAATTTGTCCATCACACTCTAACAGAAGATCAAAGTTTATTTCCATAACTGAAAATTTTGGAAGAGGTGTCATAGAAGTTCCTTTTCAAAAGTTGATGGACAAGGCCTAACCTGTGCATCAACTTTTGACCAGTTTCATGTTTCTGTTTTGGTGAAATTCCTTTAGC
>Ga0302130_1000577_pt1 | contig 22781 bp, 20 predicted proteins | sample CB9_surface_MG_FD_203117 | JGI IMG/M metagenome (GOLD analysis project Ga0302130, IMG submission 203117) | Marine microbial communities from Western Arctic Ocean, Canada - CB9_surface | ecosystem: Environmental > Aquatic > Marine > Oceanic | place: Canada: Western Arctic Ocean | collected... | reverse complement strand
TAAAAGCACTAAATCCTAGTAACTACGGGGGTTTGCGTCCGATTGGGCATCTGCCTGGGGGGCAGGGGGTCGCAGGTTCAAATCCTGCCGTCCCGACCAGAATTTTTTCGAAAAAGACATCATTTGATGTCTTTTTTTTGCTTCAGACTTTGTAATTAAAGACCGATTTGAGCTCGCTAAAGATCAACGAGAGGGTAGGTTGGCAAACATAAAGTAAGCTGGGCCAACAGGCGGGTCAGAACTCAGTGCGAATGCTGGGTCATAATTGAATGCAATTTATCAGGGTAGTTTATTTATTCTTTAACTCTAATGGTGAATAGTTCATTTGAACCAAGATATCCTGTGCTTTATTAAGCATAGACCTATTCTGAAATGGACCTACCATTACTTTGAACCAAACAAATCCAGACTGAGTAGTAGATTGACTCACTTCCACGTTAGGTAGCTGCTTGCTGATTAATAGCTTTTGTAATTCTTTAGCATCGTACTCAGACTTAAATGAAGCTACTTGTAGGAAACTGTCAGTCTTCTTATTTGGATCTTTAGGAGTAGACTCGTATTCTTTAACGTAAACTGGTGTCACACCGGCCTGCTGCAGTATTTTTATATATGTAAACTCTGGTGAGGTAGGTTGCTCAATGGGTATTGGCTTTACCACTTCAGCCTTCTCTATAGCCACTGTAATCCCCCCGTAAATTAAGATCAGTTTTAAGTAGGATTTTCTCGTACACTAAACGAAGGAGATCTACATGAAAATATCACGATTTACAGACAGCCAGATTATGGCGATCTTAAAGCAGAACGAAGCTGGGGCCAGTGTGCCTGATTTGTGCCGCGAGCACGGTATCAGTTCCGCCAGCGTGTACAAATGGCGAGCTAAATTGGGCGGCATGGATGCCTCGCTTATGAAGCGCATGAAAGAGCTAGAAGACGAAAACCGCCGTCTTAAAAAAATGTACGCTGAAGAACGGCTTAAGGCCGAAATCGCCAAGGACATTATTGCAAAAAAGTGGTGAAGCCAGCTCGGCGACGAGAACTGGCTTGCAGGACCAAGGTGGAATATGACGTTAGCATTCGAGTTGCTTGTGATGTGCTTTCGATTAGTACCACCTGTTATTTTTATAAACCAACGCTGGTTAATGAAAATGCTGAAATTGAGGACTGGCTGAAGCGCCTCACGACGACGCATAAGCGCTGGGGCTTTGGCCTGTGTTTTGCTTCTTGCGCAATACTAAAGGGTTTAAATGGAACCATAAGCGCGTGTACCGTATCTATCGGGAGCTTGAGTTTAATTTAAGAATAAAGCCTAGTTCTCGTATCAAACGTGACAAACCCGATGCTCTGGCTGTGCTTGCAGAGATTAATCAAGTTTGGTCGATGGATTTTATGAGCGATTCGCTTAAAGACGGTCGCTCAATACGTACTTTTAATGTCATTGATGATTGTAACCGCGAAAGCCTCGGGATGGATTTTGGCATCTCATTGCCCGCCCAAAGGGTGATACGGTCGCTGCAACAAATCATTGAATGGCGGGGCAAACCGTTGGCTCTACGATGTGATAACGGACTACCTGCGGAGTCAAGAATAAATGACACAAAGAACCACGACCTCGCAAAGTCATATGACTACGGCAAGTTACCTATATTACATTAGGCTTCCTAGTGGGGTGTGCTTACCATAATATACACAGGGTCCAATATTGGCCCAACAGGACTTAACATAGCATCGGTAGGAAACCACGGGCATTGAGCATTATCTACAGGGTCGCGATGCGCCCGTACGGCCCATTGATTTATGTCCCGTGGTTAAACTCGTAGTACCCTCTGTAGGGCGTATTTTGTTTGACTAATGAATGACAAACACGCGCCAACTTACACGCAATGGCAACGACAGCCTTACGCTTAAGGTCTGGATTATTTGGTGACGACTTTCATATGGCGTTCGTATTTCTCTCTAAAACTGTTTTCACGCTGCCTAATGGCTATTGTCGCTGCCAGCCAATAGGCATAACGTAGACGAGAGTTCCCGCGTTTGGATACTTTGTGCTTGCTCTGGCGCTGTCCGCTTTGAGAGGAGCACAGGTTGAATCCACAGAAGTTCAGGTATTGTCGATAGTGGCCAAACCGGTTCAGATCTCCGCTTTCGGCGATGATCATCATGGCACATATTGGTCCTACACCGGGTACTGAACGTAATTGTTGGTAATCCTCTCGAGCATTGAAAATGTTTTCAGAAGTTTTTTCAAGTTGGTGGCGTAGTTGGTTTAGATCGATGATTCTCTGGAGTTGAATTCTAAATGTCTTTACCGCCTGTCCTTGTAGCTCTACAGGCAAGCCGATTGACCGACAGGCTGTCTCGTGCACTTCTTCAAGGAAGCGCTGTTTTGCGACTTTACGGCCCACAATAACCCAGGCTCGCTTCACAAAAGTAGCAATCTTATAACGCGTAATTGACTGAGGGGTTGGAAACTTGCACAAGAAGCGACAAAACCATTCGGACCTAGACGCGTGATAAAACCGCTCCATTTCAGGAAAATAGAGTGTCAAGTAATGGTTTATTAAACTGTGTTGGCACCGTGTTCGGGCTAATGAAATTTGATGATAGGTATTGGATAACTCCTGTATATCCATGGTGCCTTCAACTAGTGGATCATAAAATGGTTTCATCATGTTCTGGCGCATTAAGTACAAGATTACTTGAGCATCTTTGCGATCATTCTTGTCCCAAGTTTTAAACAATAACTCTCGCGCTCGTGCAGACATTAGAGATGAAACTAAAAAGCAGGTTGCTCCCGCATTTTGAAGCCAATATGCTAAGTTTCTATGGTAATCTGCAGTTGGTTCAAACGCGACGTGTACGGGGTCTCCATAGCGTTGAACGACCTCCATCAGACGCTGGAAGCCGTCTTTTGAGTTGGCTATTTTCATTGTCGCTGTTTTGCCGTTGGGCCATAGTATGGCAACATCATGATTCCGTTTGGCAATATCAATTGCTACAAGTGCGACTGCTGTATGCTAAGTAGTGTTAACATCGGACATATCGTTCTCCTAAATTATTGAGTTGATCGGCAATAATTTTCGTACAGATGAACTGTTAAATAAAGCTACTCCGAAGGTACTACGGTCCTGAGTTCATAAGTCATGAGCTGATTGACTGGGCAATACAAGAGCAGATTACATTGCTTTATATTCAGCCTGGAAAACCAACACAGAATGCCTATATTGAGCGATTTAATCGAACGGCACGGCACGAGCTGCTTGAATTAAATCTGTTCGAAGATGTTGAACATGCACAATTATTGGCAACGCAATGGCAATGGACCTATAATAATATTCGTCCACACTCAGCGATTGGCGGGGTTCCGCCTCGACAGCTGCTATAACCGAGAAACACCCTAGTTTTGACTGATCTTAATTTACGGGGGGATTACACTGGTAACTGGTTTGAAGTCAACGGTGTTGCAGTATTTATCGATGGCTCGATATAGGTAAGTCCATTGACACTTCACCTTGATGTAGGTCTCATCCATCCTCCAAGAACCAGCAACGGATTGTTTGCGTTTTTTGGCTTCATATGCGATGAGTGGCGAATAGCGGACAACCCAACAGTTAAGCGTCGCGTGATCTACTGAAACGCCACGCTCTGCCATGATTTCTTCAAGGTTGCGGTATGAAATGCCATACCTTACGTAAAAAAATACAGCGTAAAGTATCACTTCACAGGGATAGTTGGCTCCTTTCAAGCCGACCATTGTGGCTTCCTAAATATCTAAAACTGGATCATCTCTTAATCTGCGTATTTATGCGACAGAACCTGTAAAACCACTGTGGATGTTAAAGCAGTAGTTTTGTCTTGCGGCATGTAGCCACTGACGTTGACCTACTCAGAGCCTCTGGACTATGGCAACATATTTGCAATTATTGCTTCCAGACGCCCTTGGTCTTGGTTGAATATACGGATCCCCTCGGCCAACTTTTCTGTTGCCATGGGATCTTCATTCATACCCCACCTAAATTGGTTTACAGAGGTGTGTGTAGGCACGCTATTTGAGAATTCTATACGGTTGGTTGGCACAGCCAATTCACCCTCACTTTGTTCAAGCTCGCTAAGTAGTGCAGGACTTATAGTTAACCGGTCACAATTTGCTAATGCGAGAATCTCTCCAATATTACGAAAGCTGGCGCCCATTACCAAAGTTTTGTACTGATACTGCCTGTAATAACTACAAACCTCGTTGACAAAAAGCACCCCTGGTTCCTGGTCTTCAGCGTAACTAACGCTTGGGAATTTCTTCTTATACCAGTCTAATACCCGTCCCACAAAAGGAGAGATTAAGAACACACCAGCATCTGCACAAGCCTTTGCTTGGGTTAAATTGAACACTAGCGTTAAGTTACACTTAATGCCCTCAGCCTCAAGGATTTTTGCGGCCTGTATGCCTTCCCACGTCGCTGCCAATTTGATTAATACTCTACTTTTAGAAAACCCCATCTCCTCATAGTATCCGCAAAGAACGCGTGCCTTTGTTACCGATTTATCCACGTCAAATGAAAGATCCGCCCTTATTTCTGTAGATACTCTACCAGGAATAATTTTTATGATTTCACACCCTAATAACACAACTAATCGGTCTGTTGCATGCTCGATCATTTCTCGTTTAGGTACATCAATTACACTTGCCCATTCTATAACCTGTTTTAATAGGTGGTTATATGCCCCAGATTCCACGGCTTTAAGTACTAGAGATGGGTTAGTCGTAGCGTCATCTGGGTGAAAGTGTTGAATTGTCTCCACATTTCCAGTGTCAGCAACAACAGAGGTATAAGTTTTTAATTGAGATAAGTAATTCATTTGGGCAGTATCCTTTAACCTTTTAGCCACTGATTTTTTAATGGCTGCTATATATTTTTGCGCTGGAAAATGGCCTCATAGCCCTTCATGGATATGGACCAAACCATGGTTTAGATCAATGCGGTAACAGTTTCAGCTATGTTATCTAACGTGAAACCATACATCTCGAACAATTCATTAGCTGGTGCAGACGCACCAAAATCAGTCATACCAATCACTTTGCCAGTTAAACCAACATACTTGTACCAGTAATCAGCATGAGCTGCTTCAACCGCAACACGGGCCGTAACAGAAGCTGGAAGCACCTGTGCTTGATAGTCAGCATCTTGGCGTTCAAATAATTCAGTACATGGAATAGACACTAAACGCACCTTGCGGCCTTGAGCAATAAGAGCATCTGTAGCTTGTTGAGCAATACCCACTTCAGAACCCGTAGCAATAATGATGGCTTCTGGAGCACCGTCACAATCTTGCAATATGTAACCACCGCGAGCCACATTGGCTAGTTGGGCGGCGTCACGTTGCTGGTGTGGCAAGTTTTGACGCGAGAAAATCAAGGCTGAAGGGCCATCTGTGCGCTGTAGAGAGGTCTTCCAAGCCACGGCAGATTCAACTGTGTCACATGGGCGCCATGTGTCTAAATGTGGCGTTAAACGTAGGTTGGCAATCTGTTCAACTGGCTGGTGAGTTGGGCCATCTTCGCCCAAACCAATAGAGTCGTGGGTATAAACAAACAACACACGCTGGCGCATCAAAGCGGCCATACGTACAGCATTACGCGCGTATTCCATAAACACTAGGAAGGTTGCACCGTAAGGAATAAAACCACCGTGTAAAGCCATACCATTCATCATGGCCGACATAGCGAATTCACGTACGCCGTAATACACGTAGTTACCACTCGCGTCGTCTTTAGTGATGCCTTTAGTGCCAGCCCATTTGGTAAGGTTAGAACCTGCAAGGTCGGCAGAACCGCCTAATAATTCTGGCAACATAGGGCCAAAAGAATTAATCGTATTTTGTGAGGCTTTGCGACTGGCAATAGTAGAGCCTTCCGCTTGTAGTTGCTCAACATAGGCTTGAGCCTGAACTTCAAAGTCTGCTGGTAAATCACCGGCTACACGACGCAACAACTCTGTAGCTAGTTCTGGGTGAGCTTGATGGTAGGCATTAAAAGCTTGGTTCCAAATCTGCTCAGCATCATCACCAGCATCACGGGCATTCCATTCTTCGTAAATATCTGTAGGAATATCAAACGCACCGTGGGTCCAGCCTAACTGTTTACGGGCTAATAGAATTTCGTCTGCGCCTAGTGGAGCACCATGGCAATCTTCTTTTCCTTCTTTATTCGGTGAACCAAAACCAATAATTGTTTTACAACAAATTAAGGTAGGTTGATCCGTATTAGCCTTAGCTTCTTCAACGGCAGCAAACAACGCATCTGCATCGTGGCCATCAATAGCAGGAATTACCTGCCAACCGTAAGCTTCAAAACGCTTAGGAGTATCGTCAGTAAACCAGCCTTCTACTTCGCCATCGATAGAGATACCGTTGTCGTCATAAAATGCAATTAACTTACCTAGGCCTAAAGTGCCCGCAAGTGAACAGGCTTCGTGAGAAACGCCTTCCATCAAACAACCATCACCCAAGAAAGTGTACGTGTGGTGATCAATAATGTCATGGCCTGGGCGGTTGAATTGAGCAGCCAAGGTTTTTTCTGCCATAGCCATGCCGATGGCGTTAGTTACGCCCTGGCCTAGTGGGCCCGTAGTGGTTTCAATACCCGGTGCATAACCGTATTCTGGGTGGCCGGCTGTTTTGGAGTGCAGCTGACGGAAGTTTTTTAGGTCATCAATAGATAAGTCATAGCCACTTAGGTGTAACAATGAGTAAAGCAACATAGAGCCATGACCGTTAGACAATACAAAGCGGTCGCGGTTTAACCATTCTGGGTTAGCAGGGTTATGGTTCATGAAGTCATTCCACAAAACTTCGGCGATATCAGCCATGCCCATAGGGGCTCCAGGGTGACCAGAATTAGCCTGTTGAACGGCGTCCATACTAAGAGCTCGGATGGCATTGGCAAGGTGGCGATGGGTAGGCATGGTCTGTTCCTGTATAAGTAGACAAAGTGAGAGGGATTACTGATAAAGTTGTGTGTATAAACCGTAAATTAGGCACCGGTCATAACGGGAAATCTGATTTTCATCGCTTCGATACCCTGTTCTAATAGGATCGAAAATTCTGCATACATAGTAGGTATGTCACCCCAAAGCGTGGCGTCGTTGACGAAGTCGCTAGTTGAAGACAATAATGGCCTTATTACATTCCACTTTGGTTCCATGTACTCGAAGCTAAAGCGCCATGCATCAACCCAACATATGAACACATACCAACTAGCAATGCCTTCTATCGCAACCTTGGAAATGAAGCCCGGAGGTTCCAAGGTCGATCCCAAGAACCATCATTCAATTGCCCTTTAAATAGAATTGCAGGATAGTTTCCACCCCGTCGCGATAGATCATAAACACTTGTCTAGGAGCCTATCGGGCTTAGGATATTCCAAAACTGGTCATGGGGCTTAATTGCTTGTGTGTCCACGGCTTTTTCTTTTATGGAAGTATAGTAGATAGAGAAACACGTCAGTCAGGCGTGAAAAGACAGCGTCAGCGCCAGCTTGCCGCAGCAGATTGGAATGTGCTTCCCGCCGACCCTCTAGATGAGAACCGCCGACGAATCCAATAACCCGCATTCCCGCAGAAATAGCACCTTTCACGCCGTGTGGGGAGTCTTCGAGCACTACACAATCTTCCGTAGCCACACCTAGCTCTTGTGCGGCTAGTAAAAAAAGGTCTGGCGCAGGCTTGCCGCTCTCCACCTGATCAGCACTAAAAGCAGCATTGTTAAACCAAGGAGAAAGTTCACTTCTCTCAAGCGTTTCATTCATTCGTCGAATAGATCCGCCGGTGGCTATGGCAATCGCGATATTAACGTCAACGAGCCCTTCGAGCATTTCCATCGCCCCTTCAATTCTGAGCAGTTTCTCTCGATACTCTCTGAATAGCCTCTCCTCGACACGATCAACAAAGTCATCCAGGAAAACTGCTGCATTATTTTGGGCGAGTTGTTCGAAGATATCTCTCATTGATACGCCAAGAAAACGCGCACTGATATAATCGTCGCTCACATCTGCAATACCCATTTTCCTGGCTTCATCAGCAATCACTGCGATAATCAGCGGTTCACTATCGACAAGGCAACCGTCTAAATCGAAAATCACAGCTGTTGCTGGTATCACTTTACCCACGCGCGTGCCTTCTTGTATCTTCATTTTTATATTCACTATACTTGCCACACCCTGGTGATCAGATACGCTGCTCAGTATCACGATCGAATAAGTGCACACTTTTGGCGTTGATGTTAAAACTTAATTCCGACCCTGGTTTCGCACTAAATCTATCCTTGACTAAGGCATCAATTAATTCCCCACCAGATCTTGCAAAAATCTGCGTCTCTGACCCGGTCGGTTCAATCACCACAACCTGCATTGGTACGCCAACCTCACCATCACCGATGCCTATGTGCTCTGGTCGGATGCCGTAAGTGACCTGGCGCCCCTCTTCTACTTCTGTATCCGGCAGTGGAAGCACTAAACCTCCGTCTGAGACAAACCGTTTTTCTCCATTGTTGACGCCAATCTTTCCGTGGATAAAATTCATAGATGGTGAGCCTATAAAGCTTGCAACGAAGACATTTTTAGGGTGGTCGTAGAGATGGAGAGGAGAGCCTATCTGCTCCACCCTGCCATTACGCATGACGACAATTTTGTCAGCCATGGTCATGGCTTCAATCTGATCGTGAGTGACATAAACAATGGTTGTCCCCAATCGCTGGTGCAACTCTTTTATTTCGACTCGCATAGTGACCCGCAGCTTTGCATCGAGATTCGACAGCGGTTCGTCAAAGAGAAACACTTGAGGGTCGCGAACGATTGCTCGGCCCATTGCGACGCGTTGGCGCTGGCCACCCGAGAGCTCTTTGGGGTAACGTTCGAGATAGTGAGTCAAGTCGAGAATTTCTGCAGCATTATTGACTTTTATCTCTATCTCTGATTTAGGCAGTTTGGCCATTTTTAGTGGAAAACCGATATTGTCATAGACTGTTTTGTGTGGATATAGTGCGTAGCTTTGGAAGACCATCGCAATATCTCGCTCTTTGGGTAGAACATCGTTTACAACCCGACCCCCAATCGAAATCGTACCTTCACTAATCTCTTCGAGCCCAGCCAGCATGCGCAGTAAGGTAGATTTACCGCATCCCGAAGGACCGACTAACACAACAAACTCTCCTTCCCCAATCTCAACATTGACACCATGCAAAACCTGTGTGGAGCCATAGGACTTAACGACGTTATCTATTGTTACATTGGACATTTTAATTTTCCTGACTGTGGCATTACGGTCGGCATTTTTACATGATCCGGAGGGGCCAAAGCAACTAATTTAAATGCACGTACGCATTCGTCAAATTCAAACGTTTTAGTAATGAGAGGTTTCACGTCTACGATGACAGTATAGGGCGTTGCAACACAGCGCGGGGAAACATGGGCATACCTGAAGACATTTTCTAGACGCGATTCATGTGGCCCAAGCACTTCTTCCTCTGCATAGATACAAGGGAAATCACGCAAAGATAGTGCATCTTTCTTTTCAAATACCAACAATCTCATTTACGCTACCCCTTACTAATAATAAGTGCTGCCACCGCAAGTGCTATGGCATTAGAAATCCAGATCGAAAAACCCGCTGGCTCAACAAATCTGAACCAGAATAGAGATAGAGCTACCCAGATGACAACCGATATAAATACTCGATCGAACATATTGGTTTCAATGGGTAGAAAACCAGTCGACTCGTCGTTTGAAGAGCCTCCAGCGACTTCAATTGGAGCCGCTGGAGGCACATTTTCTTGTTTATCGTTCATATATTTATATTTTTCCCTTTACTAATAATAAGTGCTGCCACCACAAGTGCTATGGCATTAGAAATCTAGGTCGAACCTGTTGATTTCGATGGACAAAAATTCTGTCGACTCGCCAACTGAAGAGTCTCCAGCACTTCAATTTGGGCCGCTGCACTCGAGCACATTCTTATTTCTCGCTCATGCTGTTTATGGTTACCCTTTTACTGCACCAAAAGTAAGGCCTGTTACGATGTGCTTCTGCACAAGGCTAAATACAATTAGCGCTGGGAAGAGCGTGAAGACCGAAATTGTAGCCATAATTCCCCAAGATGTACCTGTACTGGTGACGTACTCGGACAAGCCAGTAGTCAAGGTACGGGCATTAAAGTTTGTCAACGTTGCAGCCAGCAGATACTCGTTCCACGCGAATATCCACGTCAGCATCAGCGTCACTGCCAATCCCGGGCGACAGAGTGGAAAGACGATTTCAGTGATCACCTTCCAGGGCGATGCACCATCGACATAGGCAGCTTCATCCAATTCCTTCGAAATACCTTCGACGGTCGGGCGCAATGTCCAGATCGCGAAAGGCAGGTTGAACGTGCAATAAACCAATATCATACCAATGCGCGTGTCGAGCATGCGCCAATCACCCACCACATAAACTTGGGTCATCAACAAAAAGAGTGGTAGCAAAAACACTGCGGGGGGTGCCATTCTATTGGTAATAGTCCAGAAGAAGATCGATTCCTTTCCTGCCATTTTAAATCGAGATAGTGCATAGCAAGCAAAGAAACCAAGTACGGTGCAGAGAATGGCATTGCCTGTAGAGATAATAATCGAGTTCATCATGTAACTGCGCAACAAGCGATCGTTCCAGACTTTGGAGTAATTTCCCCAAAAGGGATCACTTAGAATGAGCTCTGGTGATGAAAACAGTTGCACTACCGGCTTCACTGAGATGACAAACAACCAGTAGATAGGAAACAATGTCAGAAAACTAACCAATGTCCAAAAAATCAGGCCGATAATAGTGCTCTTTTTATTCATAGCCTTATCCCTTTTTACTGTTGCGTGGTGCAAGCATGGTAACGTAAAGCAACCAGCAGGCGACGATGGTTAGGTAGAGCACGATCACCGATATTGTCGATCCGTAGCCGTAGTTGGTTTTCGGAAACACTTCTTTAAAGATGTGTATGCCAACGAAGCGGGTCGACGATCCAGGTCCGCCGCCGGTGAGCATCCATACCTCATCCACTGTACGTAGCGCGTCCATCAAACGAATAAAAACGGTTGCAATCACTGCGGGCGTAATCATCGGCAGAGTGATATGCCAGAAAATCTGCCGTTTATTGGCACCATCGATCTGCGCTTGTTCGAATGGGTCCTGCGGCAGTGAAACAAGTGCGGCAATTAGTGTCAGTGTAACGAGTGGTGTCCAGTGCCAAATATCCATTATGACAATGGTGGAAAAGGCCGCAAAAGTTGAAGTTCCGATGTTCATTGTGATACCGAACCATTCGTCTAAGTAATGCGGAATAATACCAATAGATGGTGTTGTCATAAGTTTCCACACCGAACCAACAATGATAGGAGCCACAATGAGTGGCAAGGTGTGAATAGTTCGAAATATCGCCTTTCCAGGAAAGTCTTTCATGAAGGCCTGAGCAAGCAAGTAGCCGATAATCAGTTCGGAGAGGACGGCAAAGAAAACAAACATGACGGTCACGCCAAGCGAATTCAAAAAACCCTCATCAAACACAATTTGACGAAAATTATCTGCCCCGTTGTAAATCATTTCTGGATTTGTCGCGAATGGATTCCAGCTGTGAAAGGAAACAAAAATGACGTAGATAAAAGGCAGTACGCCGAAAAAAAACAAAATAATCATCGTCGGCGCTAGTAGGATCCAGCCTAGTCTGTTGGATTGCATATATAGCCTCTCCGAAAATCATGAAATAGCTTGAATTGTAGTGGTCAAGTAAAACTGGCCACGGTATAAGAGACAAGGTTGTACTTTGCCTCTGCTTTATTTGGTGGCAAGCCACCGTTATGTTGATGAGGCCTATGCTGGCTGTAATATCCAACAATATACTGTGTAATCGCGGTCTGAGCATCGTTAAAATTTGAGTATCCTTTTGTGGGTACCCATTCGCTCTTTAAACTTCTAAAGAACCGTTCCATTGGGGCATTATCCCAACAATTTCCACGGCGACTCATACTTTGTTTTATTTGCAAACGCCAAAGGTTTTGACGGAAGCTGATGCTCGTATAGTGGCTGCCTTGGTCGGAATGGAACATGACTCCAGAGGGCCTGCCGCGTAATTCATAGGCCATATTTAAGGCCTGCTTGGTCAAACGGCTATCCGGCGACCTTGATAATGCCCAGCCCACAGGTTTGCGAGCAAATAAATCCATAACGACTGCCAAATAGCTCCATCGTTGCCCAGTCCAAATATAAGTCACATCACCACACCACGCCTGATTTGGGGCCGTAACGTTGAACTGTCTATTCAGCTCGTTAGGTATGGCCACGTGAGGCTGCAGTGCCTTCCTGTACGCATGTTTAGGTAACTGGCAGCTCACTAAGCCCAGGTCTTTCATTATGCGCCTAGCACGATACCGGCTTAGATCTGTGCCGTGCTGAGACACCATGGAAGCAATGCTTCTTGAGCCAGCAGAGCCATTACTTAACTCATGTTTTTCACTGACAAGTGCACGTAGCTTGACCTTGTCAGAATTAATTACGCGCCGACGACTACGCCAGTACTTATAACTACTGCGACACACACCAAACTGCTGGCAGAGCACAGTGATCGGATAGCTCCCTTGGAGGCGGCGAACCAGTTTTAACTGTTCAGTGAATCCGACATCAAGAGAGCGGTAGCCTTTTTTAAAATCTCTTTCTCCATCTCAATACGTGCAATCCGTTTCTCTAATTCACGAATTTTGAGCTGGTCAGGTGTCATTGGCGTAGCTGCTGCATAGGGTTTCCCTTGCCGCTCTTGCTTTAACTGAGCCACCCATTTAGCCATAGTGGAAATACCCACATTCATGGCCTTGGCCGCTGCAATGACCGTGTAATTTTGATCGACCACTAGTTGTGATGCTTCTAGTCTAAATTCAGGGCTAAAAGAGGGTCTTGTTCGTTTTTTCATTGGTTCACCTAATTGATCAGAGATGATCATAACATCTCTTGTTAGGTGGCCAAATTCACTGTACCACTACATACCGCTCTGAATTTCACTTAGGAATGATTATCGACTGACTGACATATAGCTCTATAGTCCAATAAAAAATCGCACCTATTATTAATACCTCGCCACTTAGTAACACCTATTGAATCTAACAAAAATCATGAAATATTTAACCCACAACTCGGTATATCTTGAAGTTATTTGAAAAATAACTTCCGAACGCGACTAGGCACGGCGCTGAGATCAATGGCCTTACCGCCTTAAGAGTCACATCTTTGCGCTAGGGCTGCAAGGATTTGATTGGCGAACTTTGCTCCCGCAACGGGCAATGTTCTTCCTTTTAGTTGCCCGACGTACAACATCCCATCGGGGACATCGCGCTCATCAAGTTTACAAGCAACCAAGCCGATAGATTCTAAGTTGAGCGGTAAGCCGATCTCAATCTGAAATGTGATGATCCCTTCCTCTGCAGCTTGATATCTTAAATAATCGAAACTGTCTGATTCGACCACGGGCGCTAGATTCAATGAGATCCGACGAGCACTGGCTTCCAAAATTTGACGTACGCCATACTGTTTTGTCGGCAAACCAACAGGAAACCTTAAGCATTCTCTCATTCGTAAAATTGGTTTATGTGCCAAAGGATGATCTTTTGGCATTAAGACCCAAACCGATTGCTTAACAGCCAAAAGGGTTTGGAAATCAGCCAGTTGCACCGGCTCAAATACTAACGCCAAATCTGCACTTCTATCTAACAAAGCGTCCTCAGCCGCCGCCCTATCGCGCACTTGGACTGAAAAGGTAACAAAGGGATGTTGAGACCGATATTTTGAAATTTCCACAGGTAAAAATGACGTTAAAATTGCTTGGCTACAAGCAATCGCTACATGGCCTCGGCGCTCGCCTTTTAGATCGGATATTTGGCTTTTAACCCGAGCCATATCGGCAATTTGCTCACGAATATGGAGCAGTAAAATCTCTCCCGCGGCAGATAACTGAACACCTTTAGGCACGCGCTCAAATAAATCCACACCTAATTCTTCTTCAATCGCCAAAAGCCGCCTATTTAATGCGGTTGACGTTATCGATAGCGTTTCCGCCGCTTTGCGGATAGAGCCAGCAGCGACAATAGCATTGAAGTATTCAAGGGGTTGTAGGTGACGCACTGGACGCTCCGTAGGTTAATGTGATGCATTTTTTGCAGCAGGCATGTGTCAAATGAGCAGTATACCGCGTCACTATTGACTGGTAAATTGATTTCCTAATATTTGTCCTGGTGAAAATTTAACATGTTACGTAATCTGCCGTTCACAATTGATAGTTTGCATCTCGCTTATCGAAGCCAAACAAAGGTTGCAGATGTCATATCTGAATGTTTCAGGCGGATCAATCAAGCCGACGACGCTGGCATTTTTATTTCGCAATCATCTTTGCAATATACCGAACGAGCCATTTCTGAGTTAGGTGAATTTGATCCTATATCTAAACCGCTTTGGGGTATCCCTTTTGCCGTCAAAGACAATATTGATGTTCTAGGTCTAACCACTACCGCGGGATGTCCTGATTTCAGTTATGAAGCACCCAGCGATTCATTTGTCGTAAATCTCTTACGAGAAGCAGGCGCGATATGTGTGGGGAAAACAAACCTAGACCAATTCGCAACTGGCTTGGTAGGTGTACGAACACCATACCCAATTCCCAAGAACGCGATCGACCCAACAATAGTCCCGGGTGGGTCCAGCTCCGGGTCTGCCGTCTCCGTTGCCCACGGAATAGTAACCTTTTCACTGGGGACGGATACGGCCGGCTCCGGTAGAGTCCCCGCGGCACTTAACAGCATCGTCGGTTTAAAACCAACCCTTGGCAGCTTGTCTAACACCGGGGTTGTACCTGCGTGCCGGACGTTAGATACCATATCCATATTTGCGGCAACGGTTGCTGACGCTTATACAGTCTTCCAGGTCGCCGCCGTCTACGATGAACAAGACTCCTATTCACGAACTTTTTCGAATCCAAAGCTCAATGCAAGTACCTTCTCTAAAAAGATAGGTGTTCCAAGCGAGGATTCAATTAGATTTTTTGGCGATAAAATTCAACAAGCGTCCTTTAACCATACTCTTGAAGAGTTGGCTAAACACGGAGCTGAGCTCATAGAGCTGGACTTTGAACCGTTCTATAGTGCAGCAAGTCTGCTATACGAAGGTGTTTGGGTGGCAGAACGTTATGCCGCTGTTGGGGATTTCCTTGAAAAATCGCCTGGTTCATTTAATCCTATAACTAAGCAAATTATATCACAGGCAATCAAGTATTCAGCAGCAGATGCATTTAAGGACATCTATAAATTACAGTCCTTAAAAAGAACTATCAAGTCTGAATTGGCTGGCTTAGATTTTATCTGCGTACCATCTATTCCAACTTTCTATAGCGTTGCCGATTTAATCGCCGACCCAATAACACCAAACTCAAATCTTGGTACCTACACAAATTTTGCAAATTTTATGGACATGTCCGCGATAACGGTGCCTGTTGATCCTAGAAAAGATGGCCTTCCAGGTAGTGTGACGTTACTAGCAACCGCGGGCAAAGACAACGTGATCGCCGAGATTGCATATAAATTGCAAGAGAACGGGCACGCGGCATTGGGGGCCACCGACTGGCCATTAGACACGAAACAGCTAACCAACGATGTAGACCCAAATACGGAGCTTGCATTGTCAGTATGTGGCGCGCACATGTCGGGCCTACCGCTTAACGGAGAGCTGACTAAATTGGGTGCTCGATATTTATATACAACGACAACAAGCGAAAATTACCAACTATTTAGACTCGCAGGTTCTAATCCATTTCGGCCCGGATTGGTAAGAACACCAAACACCGGTGTCGCGATTGAACTTGAGGTTTGGGCCATACCCTTAGAACACGTAGGGACGTTCATTTCTGGAATTCCAATGCCGCTTGGCATCGGCAAAGTAGTCTTAAAAGACGGCTCTCAGGTAAGTGGCTTTATCTGCGAAAAAATTTCGGAATATGGCGCTGAAAATATTAGCCACTTTGGTAGCTGGAGAAATTACATAGGCGAAGTGTAAGGCTAGCACATGGTTTAAATACTTAGGAATAATTAACATAATTTTGAGGATAATAAGATGAAACACCATATATTTAGAACCGCATGGGCTGGGATACTTGCTCTCTCAGTATGCGCAACATTATCAAGTAATGTTATAGCCGCTTCTCGTGAAGATACACTGGTTATTGTTTCTGGTGCGAGCGTTAATAGTATGGATATTATGCGCGTCGGTACCAATCGACCAAGCTATCAGGTAGCGGTCAACATGTATGATCGCCTTGTCAGCTTTGGCATTCGTTCGGAAGGCAACGGAGGTTATCGATATGACTCAACGGTAATAAACCCAGAGTTAGCGACTAGCTGGGAGTTGGTTGATGATGGTACCGCTTACCTTTTCAACTTAAGAGAAGATGCAACTTTTTGGGATGGTTCTCGAGTCACCGCAGCAGATGTTAAGTGGTCCTTCGATCGCGCAGTTACGTTAGGCGGGTTTCCCGGTGTGCAAATGTCTGCAGGCGGAATGAATTCCGTTGACCAGTTTGAAGTCGTTGATGAGCTAACATTTAAAGTGAAAATGACCTCTTCAAATAAATTAACCCTGCCAGATTTAGCCGTACCAGTTCCGATAGTAATTAATAGTAAAGTCGCGCTTGCAAATGCAACAGCAGAAGATCCTTGGGCAACAGAGTATTTGCATAAAACACCAGCAGGCGGCGGTGCCTATATGTTAGAACGTTGGGAGCCCGGCGAGCAACTCGTTTATACTCGATTTGATAATTGGAAAAACGGCCCACTACCAGCTATTAAGCGCGTTATCGTGCGTGAAGTACCTAACTCGTCTACCCGCAGAGCCCTAGTTGAAAAAGGTGACGCCGATGTAGCATTAGGTTTACCTAACAAAGATTCTAAAGAATTGTCTGAAGCCGATAAATTGACTGTTGTAAGCACAACAATTGATAATTCTATGCATGCCGTCGGCTTGAATATGAATTTCGAACCCTTTAAGAATGTGAAAGTGAGACAAGCAGTCGCTTTTGCTATGCCCTACCAAAAGATTTTCGATACCGCTGCTTATGGTCTCGGCGCGAAAATGTGGGGCGGTGCGAGCACCTCGCCTACTACAACCGTTTGGCCACAACCCTTCCCGTATGACACCAACATTCAGAAAGCAAAGTCATTAATGGCCGAGGCCGGTTATGCCGATGGCTTTGAGGTGCCGTTGTCTATCGATCTTAGCTTCGCTGAGTGGACAGAGCCGACCGCAATTTTAATGCAAGAAAGCCTCGGGAAGATTGGCATTAAAACTACTATTAATAAGATCCCAGGAGCAAGCTGGAGAACTAAAGCTCTTGTTGAGAAAGGACTTGAGTTGCACCTTAAAAACTTCGGTGGTTGGTTGAATTATGTAGACTATTATTTCTATTGGGTTTATCAACAAGGTCACTTGTTTAACTCAATGAACTACATGAACCCGGAGGTCGAGCAACTAGTTGATGTCACTTTACCGATGGCAGTTGAAGACCCACGATACGAAAAAAATATCAAGCGATTGATGGAAATCGGCTTTAACGATGTACCACTCATTCCGATTTGGCAACCGACTTTGGAAGTGGCTATGGCGCCAGGCGTTGAAGGTTTTGTTAACTGGTTTCACCGTCAATTAGATATTCGATCATTCACCAAAAAGTAATTATAAAGGGCTAAAGTTTATTAAGTAAGATCTCGCACCAATTCAAACCTAGTACGAGATCTTTTCTTCGTTAATTTAGTGTTTGCCACGAACAACAGAGTGGCCTAATTAATTTGTGGTAATAATAGTGTTTTTTCTAAAGCTAAAAATGATAGGGCAGCGGATATTGTTAGCAGTGCCATCTTTAATTGGCGTCATAGTTGTCGCCTTTGTACTAACCCGTTCCCTGCCTGGTGATCCTGCAGTTTATTTTGCAGGCATTACCGCAGATGAAGAGTCCATTGCTCAAATTCGTGAGCAGTTAGGCTTAGATAAAAGTATATTTCATCAATTTATAGTCTACTGCAAGAACCTTACACAGGGTAATCTTGGCGTTTCTCTAAACACTGGCCAATCGGTTGCCAGTGAATTATCTGCTCGTTTTCCAGCGTCATTGGAATTGACTTTGACGGGACTCGCGTTAGCTTTAATGGCGGCCATTCCCTTAGGCATTCTCGCTGCTGTTAATCCAAATACCTGGATCGACCATCTGTGTCGTATATTTGTAACCGCCGGCGCATCTACGCCGATTTTTTTCAGCGGTCTTTTATTAGTTTTTGTTTTTTACTATTTACTTGGCTGGGCGCCCTCACCTATTGGTCGTCTAGACTTCTTTTATTTATCACCACCAAAAGTTACTGGTTTTTATACCATTGACGCAATGATAAATGGTGACTTTGAAACCGCAGCCGCAGCTGCAAAACAGCTGATATTGCCGGCCATTACTCTGGCTATATTTGCCCTCGCACCTATAGCGCGAATGACCCGATCGGCCATGTTAACCGCGATGGGTAGTGAATATGTCAAGGCCGCAACAGCGAATGGCATTGATCGGCGGAAAATAATTTTTGTATATGCCTTACGCAACGCAATGTTACCGTTACTAACAATCATGGGTCTTGTTTTTTCGTATTTGCTAGGCGCAAACGTTTTAGTTGAAAAGGTGTTCTCTTGGCCAGGTATAGGTTCATTTGCTGTGGATGCACTCGTAGCCTCTGACTTTGCAGCAGTGCAAGGTTTTATTTTGGTTATGGCTGTTATGTTTGTTGTATTGAACTTGGTAATTGACATTTTGTATACGCTGGTTGATCCGAGGGTTAGCATTGATGGGTGATCTTTTGTTGAACAAAAAAATGGTGAGAAATACCGACACTAAGCTAGATCCAGAACTTAGCCAACATAGCCAAAATAGCCAAAATAGCGCAACACCAGAACAACACGATTGGCGACAGCAGACATGGTATATCCTTAGTCAAAATCCGATATCAATGTTTTCTATAGTATTGTTTCTGATTTTCATATTGGTTGGGATAACGGGACCATTTTGGGTGCCATTTGACCCAATCGCCAGTGACACATCAATTGCTTTGCAGGCACCCTCATTTTTACACCTTTTCGGCACGGACCACCTCGGTAGGGATGTTTTTTCTCGGGTTGTGGTTGCCACTCGCTTAGACCTTTGGATAGCACTTTCTGCTGTATCGATAAGCGCGCTGGTAGGCACGTCGTTAGGGTGTCTTGCGGGCTATTTTGGAGGGTGGTACGACCGAATTATCGGCAGAATAGCAGACACCATACTGGCCTTTCCGTTGTTTGTCCTAGCAATGGGCATTGTTGCTGTTCTTGGTAACTCGTTAACTAATGTCATATACGCAACAGCATTGATCAATATTCCGTTTTTTATTCGGGTTGCACGTGCCGAGGTGACGATCCAACGGAACCACCAGTATGTTCAGGCCGCACTATTGTCGGGGAATACACACCTGCGGACCTTAGTATTTCATATTTTCCCCAATTGCCTACCTGCGTTAATGGTACAAATGTCCCTGAACATGGGCTGGGCAATTCTAAATGCCGCTGGTTTGTCCTTTATTGGTTTAGGGGTGCGACCACCAGTAGCTGAATGGGGAATTATGGTTGCCGAAGGAGCCAATTACATCATTTCTGGAGAATGGTGGCTGGTATTATTTCCAGGCTTAATTTTAATGCTTGCAGTGTTCTGCTTCAACTTACTGGGCGATGCCCTCCGTGACCTCGTGGACCCCCAGAAAAGGACATAGTTTTATGGCTAAACCATTCTTACAGATAAAAAATCTTGCCGTGGACTTCGCAACTCGACGCGGTGTGGTTCACGCAGTAGATGATATTAATATTAACTTAAATAAGGGAGAAGTGATCGCAATTGTCGGCGAAAGCGGCAGTGGCAAGTCAGTTACAGCCTACAGTATTCTCAATCTTCTCGGCAATAACGGCAAAATTGCAAAGGGGAGTATCACTTTTGATGGTATGAATCTCGAAAATCCTAGTGCAAGCTTACTGAAAGATATTCGGGGTCGTGAAATCGCCATGATCTTTCAAAACCCAATGTCCACTCTGAATCCTATCCGTAAAGTCGGCGATCAACTGTCTGATATGTTACGCCAACATGCCCAAGCGACAAATCAAACTGCCCCCCGCAAGGTCATTGAACTGTTGCATAAGGTCGAGATAAAAGACACTAGACGTGTAACCAATGCCTACCCTTTTGAGCTTAGCGGTGGCATGTGCCAGAGAGTTATGATTGCTCTCGCTTTGGCCTGCAACTCGCGTTTGTTGATTGCAGATGAACCAACAACTGGCCTGGATGTTACCACACAGAAATCGATCATGGATTTAATTATGGGTCTGGTCAAACACCGAAACTTGGCCGTAATATTGATTACTCACGACCTGGGTATGGCATATCAATACTGCGATAAATTTGTGGTCATGGAGAAAGGACAGGTTGTTGAAGCCTGTGATGATCACAGTCTATTCACATCACCTCAACATAGTTACACAAAAAAACTGCTTGCTGCAACGCCAGGAATCAGTAGTAAAGTTGAACACCTAACGCCAACAGTTCCTGTGGAACTGTCGAAGCCTGCTGTTGAAATAGAGAAAAAAGAATTACTGAAGGTTGAAGGCCTTGTCAAAACCTACATATTAAAGAGTCAAGGCGGATTCAAATCCCAAGGTAATACCTTCAATGCAGTAGACGGCGTTAACTTTACAATTTACCAGGGCGAATGCGTTGGCTTGGTAGGGGAGTCTGGCTGCGGAAAGTCAACAACATCAAGGTTAATTGCGCGCTTAGAGCAACCCAGTGAAGGTCGGATTCTTTTTCTTGGGGAGGATATTGGTCAGGTTTCGGATCGTGATTTTATAAGGAGTCCACGCAGGAAAGATATTCAAATGGTTTTCCAAGACCCTACAGGTTCACTTAACCCGCGTCACAGTGCTTTTCAGTTGATTTCCGAGCCGATTCTACGGCTACAAAAAGACTTTAACAAAGCTAATCTAAAAGACCAAGTCTATCAATTAGCCGAAAAAGTTGGACTCCCCTTGGAGCTCATCTATCGATTACCACATCAACTCAGCGGCGGTCAAAAAGCTCGTGTTGGTATAGCGCGTGCCATCGCCTTAAACCCAAAGTTACTTATTCTAGATGAACCGACATCTGCTTTAGATGTATCTGTCCAGGCAATCGTGTTGCAATTGTTAGAACATTTAAGGCGCGAGCATAACTTAAGCTATCTATTTGTTAGCCATGACTTGAACGTAGTTCGTATGTTAAGTCAAAGAATCCTCGTTATGCAATCTGGTAAGATTGTCGAATCCGGAGAAACCGCAGAAGTGATGAGCAAGCCAAAACATCTATTCACTAAGACACTGCTCGCGGCAATTCCACAATTGGCTTCATGATACTGAAAGAACATCCAGGATCAAAATTATGTGATTAATATTCAAAATGGGAGTGTGATATGTCTGGTCTAAGTGGATTAAACAAAAGTCCTAACGGCGTTATTGTAAGTGTCGTTCAATTACAATTGTGATACGCACCCAGTTTAATAGACACTCCAATTGGTTCCAATGTAACGCAATAGGAGGCCAACAATGGCATTCGACAGATTAAAGCATTGGAAGGTACGTGATACAAAAGAAGGTTTGCTGAATCAGCAACAATAATGGCTGACCTCACAAGTAAAGCAATGGGCAACTTCTATGAATTAAATCAAGATGACATTGAGTGGAAGATAGCAGTGCCTAAATTAAGCTTAAAAACCATTTGAAGCGTTAGGCGTTAGATATTTGTTACCAACTGCCTTTTACACCATCCAAAAAAAAGACACGCGAGGTGTCTGATTTTAATGGAATAATTGGTCGGGACGGCAGGATTTAAACCTACAGCCCCTACTATATCCTCTTTGAATGAACCAACATCACAAAATATATAAAAGCCTTAAAATACATAAGCTTAGAAAAATTTCTTCACTAAAATACCTGCTTATAGACTAGCCAACGATCTAAAAAATATAAGAGACTAAGGGCATGGGGGCTAGGTGGGGTGAGCTTTACAAACAAATCATCACCTGATTTAACAAAGCCATTCAATTTTCAACGAGTTTACATAGATGCTATACCTGCAATAGGCCGAGAAGGATGGAATGTTCTTGAGATGCTGCAAACAAGCCTTTACCTACTTTTGTGTTCCGTCTTGTGGCGTTGATTATCAGTTATCGACACATCCGCTCCTGCCGCGCCATACAACGCCACAATGGGGTGGTTGACACTATAAGCCACACGGTGCCTATTGCGTTACATTGTAACCAATTGGAGTGTCCGTAAAGTCGGGGTAAAACCCGCAAGGTAGTGATTGATAAAAGTGGCGCAAATAATGCAGGTTTGGAAAACATCAACATCATGATTTTTATATCTGGATTGCTCTGCTTCATTGACATACTCAAAGTGAAGTATCTCAATAATATCATGGAGCAAGACCATCGCTTTATTAAGAAAATAACTAAGCCGATGATGGGGTTTAAAGCGTTTCACTCTGCCAGAGTAACGTTAGCTGGAATTGAAACGGCTCATATGATTAAAAAAGGGCAATTCGCTAATATCCAGTTACCAGCGCATCAACAATTCATGGCGCTTGCAGTATAGCTATGTCCGA
>Ga0302130_1000563_pt1 | contig 23271 bp, 26 predicted proteins | sample CB9_surface_MG_FD_203117 | JGI IMG/M metagenome (GOLD analysis project Ga0302130, IMG submission 203117) | Marine microbial communities from Western Arctic Ocean, Canada - CB9_surface | ecosystem: Environmental > Aquatic > Marine > Oceanic | place: Canada: Western Arctic Ocean | collected... | reverse complement strand
TGTACCTGGGCCAGACTCAATATGCACCGTAGTGCCAAACCCTCCTCCGCCCCCTTCACCATCCCCCCCGCCGCCGCTCCCGCCGCCGCTCCCGCCGCCGCTCCCGCCGCCGCTGCCGCTCGTCGCCCAACCGCCGCCACCGTCTACGGTTGAGGGGCTCGTCGCCGACGCCGAGGCGAAAACCGCTGAGGCGGAGGTTTCTCGAGACGCGCTTCTCGCTGGCATCGGCGACGAAAAGACGAAAGCGAAGGCGAAACTGTTGGCCGACGCCGCGATCGCCGGCGTGAAGGTGAATAAAGTTGCGATGGCACTGACAGCGGAGACCGAGGATGCAGCGTGCGCGCAGGCGTTTTCGAAGATGCAACTCGACGCGAGCTTCGGCGCGTGCGACGTGGTTGTCAGCACGAGCAGACGGCGGCAACTGGTCGCGGATACGGCGTATGATGTCACCGTGCTCATGAGCCTAAAGACAGTGAATGCGACGGCACTCGCCGCGGCGCTGGAGAACCTCGCCGCGGAAGGCGTCACCGCGACGTCCACGGAAACCGACCCAACAGACGAGCTGCGTGCTATTCCCGGAATAGACGCTTCGAGCGTGGACAGTTTCGCGGCGGACGCGGCGGATGCGGTGACGGCGACGTCTGCGGCGATTGTAGCGGAAACAACATGGTTACCGCCGCCGCCGACGCCGCCGTCACCGTTTCCCCCGATATCTCCACCCCCAACACCGCCCCCCTCGCCACCCCCGAGTCTCATACGAGCGGACGAAGATTCCCGTGCCGCGCGCCGCGCGTTTCGCGACGTACGCGCCGCGACGTTTTTGTGTGTGACGCTTGCGGTTTTGACGGCGAATACGTGAACACCGGGTCCCTGTGTACAAAGGTGTAATTATTACAAAGATACAATTTATCTCTACAACTGCTACTCACACACCCCGCATTCCACCATTCCATCCGTGCCGCACGACCCACACGCACACACTGTGTTCGCCGTGCCAAATGCCACCGCTTCCCTCGCCGCCGCCGCCATCTCCCGCTCCGCCGCGTCCGAAGCGCGCTTCGCCGCCGCCGCTCCGGCCGCTTGTTTCGGGTCCAGTTTCTTCAACTCAAGGTCCCCCCCCCCCACCGAGTTCCCGCTGCTCCCACGCGTCGCCGCCATAGCCTCGTCCTCTGACCAGGTCTCCTCATCGCTGGACGCCGCGTCTACATCCCCCAAGCGCCGCGCGCCCGTCAGTTTCCAGTCAAACTCCCTCGCCTCGCGCGTGAGTTGCGAGCAAAAGTTTTTGAAGTTGTTGTCGTGCGGTCCGAAGACGTTGTGCGTGAGTTCGTGAATCAGGGTTTCTTTGACGCGTTGGTACACGCGGAATCCTTTCAAGTCGTCCGTTCGTAACCTCAGGTGGATTTCGTTGCCAGCGTTGACGTTGTACCCCAGCACGCACGACTCGCTGACCCCGACCTTGCCCTCCGGCGGCATCTCAGCCAACAGCGGCACTTTCCATTTGTGCTTCTCCATGATTCCCAAAATCCCCGGATCTCGCGCCAGCCGGTGAAGCATCGCGAGCGCCGCGCTTGCGGGAGGCTTGACGAAACTCGGAACGGGTAACGGCTTGTACTCCGAGAACGTATACGGGTGCTGCGACGTGGACGGCGCACCGGGGTCGTCCCGTGTGTTTGCCTTACCCGCGTGGTTTTGGCCAACAGGGCCTCGGGACACGTGGCCTTTGCGTCGCCGACGTTCACGCAAAGCCTCTTCCTCGAATCCACGCACGCGGTGGTCCACCAAAGAGGCGGAAGCCATGGCCGCAATCGCGGCGGATGGGGTGCCCATCAGCATCAGCGGCTTCGTGCTGTCGCACAGCCCGGTTACCTCGGTAACAACCAACAACGCGTCGTCGCCGCGGCCTGGACACAACGTCCCGGCCCGAACGTTGGTTGCGTGTTTCAACCCGAGGATCTTCTGCGTCGACACCGACGCGCCGGTGGCGGTTTCAAGAACCAGCCCCAGGTCCTGGACGGTCGCGGTTTCGGGAAGCGACACGACATGAACCGCGCCGTGGTACGTCACGCGCACCGTCGGTGCCATCGCCGCGCGAGGCTGCCAAGCGCGCGGAGCTCTGCCCTTGGTGGACGTCGGAAGCCTTCGGAAACAGTGGCGTTATGAAAATCGCGTGATGATGATTTTGTCAAAATAGAAGGTGTGCCCACTCTTGCCACGTCCGCACTCCTGGGCAGGCGCGGCCTGTGCGTCATGGCATCCCCGGTGGGATGTGCGATGCGCGGCGCGAGCGCGTCAAGTGCCACGGCCTCCCAAACGAACTCCAACTCCGCGCGCACACTCGCAGCAGCGCAGACGCGGTCGGGACGACGCGCGTTCTCGTTATTCAAGCCACGTGTCGTCGCCAGATTCCGCCCGCGGGCACGCGCTGGTGCCACCGACCCGGTCTGTTCCGACGAACCGAGTGTCTCCCACGGTGCTGCGACAACCCTGCCTGACTTGACCTTACCCGGGTTGACTCCGTGGCAGGTGCTCGGCATGGACGCCACGGCGGACGCGTTCGACCCCACCGTCGCGGACGCGAGGGCGGCGTTCCGAAAGCAGCTGCTGCTGTACCATCCCGATGTGTACGCCGGCGAAACTTTAGACGCCACCGCGATGACCAAGGTTCTGATCGCCGCGCTTCAAGCCGTGGTGGATGGGGATACTGCCAGTGACAGTGACTGTGACAGTGCCATCTCACCGAACAGCGGAAGCAACCCGTTCGAGGCTCCGTCCGTCTCCGCGGACGCCGTTTTCGTGAACCCCTTCGCGTGCCGAGGGAAAAGCTGTCCTTCCTATTGCTGCTGCGTTTCCAACGCGCCCGAGGCGTTCAGGTGGAGCGAGTCGACTGGCGCGGCGCGGTTCCGGCAAGACGCCAAGACGTGGAGCGATTTCGCGACTAACTACTCTGGTGATGTCAACGACACGAGTGGTAACACGCAAGACTTGGAACAAATGGCATACAGATTGAACCTCGCCGTGGGGCAGTGTCCCGTTTCCGCGATTGCGTGGGTCACCCCGGCGCAGCGATTATTTCTGGAAGGCGTGGAACTAAACGCAATGCAGGACTGGGAAAGAGGCGTAGGAATGGACGACACGGTAATGTACATCACAGAGCTGCTGCAAAAGGCGCGGTTCGAAAACGGACGGGCGAACGCGCCCGCGCGGAGGAAACCGAAGAGAAGCACGGAGTGGGTGGACTGGTACGATTGATTGAAGTTTTTGCTGGCTGTCGAGCGGACTTCAAAATAATGCGCCAAAACATTTTCGACGAAAATCCTGTCACCAGATCCAGATCCGTAAACCTACAAAACCACTCAACGGTCCTCGTGTCCTCGCAGAGCGTGCGGCGCCGCGGGGCGCGACCGGCTCGTATGGGATCCGAGGACAAGCAAGCCAAGAAGGAGAAGCGCGAGGCGCGATCTCCTGAGGACGCGGCCGCGCGCGAGGCGAAAAAGGCGGCGAAGAAAGCCAAGATCGGAGGGGGCGACGGCGGTGGCGGCGGCGGCGATGGCCATGACGGGCGCGTGCCTAGGGTTAGGGTCAGCCCCGTTCCCCCTAATTCGGATGTCGCCTCCATCGCGGCGTTCCTGGGCGTAGACGCCTCGAAAGTCGTGGTGCTGTCAGGGGAGGCCACGGCGATCATGCCCGACGACGCGGCGGCGCACCGCGCGGCGCAAGCCTTGGACGAAACGAAATTCAAAGGGCGGTTCGTGCGCGTGACGCGGGACGACTTCACACCGGGACAACTTGTTTCCTCCGCGGCAGGTGAGGCGACCGACACACACGCAGAGACGCAACCGCGCACCACCGACGACCCCCGCGGGGGATCTAGCAGATCCGCGACCGGTGTCGTGGAGGTGGAGTGCTGCGGGCAGACCGGGCGCATCATCGGCAAAGGTGGGAGTAAGATCCGGGAAATCGAAGAACTCACGGGGTGTTTGTTGCGCGTGCGGCAGGAAGACGGGATCTGCGAAGTCAGTGGCCGGGACGTAAACGCGGCGGTGCAGGAAATCAAAAATATCGTTCAGGAAGGACGCGAACGCGACGGCGGAGGAGTCGGCGGCGGCGGTTGGGGAGGGGAAACGCCGAATAATCAGTTCGGAGCGTCATCGCGTGAGCTCGACTTCGGCAACAGAAACGTCCCGCCTCCCTCTTCCAGTTACGGCCAAAGCGGTCCGGCTGGTACGGGTACTGGTACCAGTTACGGCCAAAGCAGCCACCAAATTCCCGGTCTTGAAATTCCCCAAACCAACCAACCCCTTCCCTTCGGCGTGCCGCCCCCGGGCAGCGCGTCTCGGCACGATTTGGGGGCGAACGACTGGGCGTGTCCATGCGGGTCCACGAACTTCGCGCGAAGAGGTTCTTGTTTCAAATGCGGCGCGCCGCGATCCGGAGGAGCCGGAGCAGGCGGAGGATCCGGAGGAATTGCGTCTTCATCTGCAATTCCTTCGCGACACACACAACAGTCAGCTCAATCACAGCAGCAGTCAGCTCAAGCGCAGCAGCAGTCAGCTCAAGCGCAGCAGCAGTCAGCTCAAGCGCAGCAACCAGGTGGTGCTTTGAATGCGCCTTCCCAAACCCAAGCCGGCGACGGGTTCGAGGTTTTCGTGAAGTACCTGCCTCACGAAACCACCGATTTCGAGGTTTCCGAGTTTTTCCAGCGGTACGGCACCCTTCAAGGCGACCCACGGTTGATTCGCGACACCAACGGCCGGTGCAAGGGTGCCGGTTTCGTCACCTTCGTCACGGAAACTTCCCGAAACGAAGCGCTGAAAAACGACGGCGTGCGGTTCGGGGGACGGCACTTGTCGATTTCGGTCGCGAAAACCGGGACCTTCGGGGTCAGGGCGACGGAACAAAAAGCGGGCACGCACACGCCCGCGATGTTGTTTGAGACTATTGATATGCTGGTGAAACCCGATAAAGACGGGACCTACGTGGACGGAACCTTCGGCCGAGGCGGGCACTCGCGCGGGATCCTGAACGCGTTAGGGCCCAGTGGGAAACTGCACGCGTTCGACATGGACCCGGAGGTACGGTTTTGTTTCTGGTTTTTTTGACGTCTGTTTTTTTGGGGAAAGGTCTTGAGTTATTATTCATAATCCGGTCTATTTTGTGTAGCCCCGTCTCCCACTAGTCTCCCAACTAGTAAAACACGAAACTCCTTCGGCGCGCGCGATGAGAACAACAACCCGAGCCTAGAAAACTCTTTCGGATGGCTGGGTTAGCGCCCAGCCGGATGGTTAACACCCACGTGCCGACAAAGTATCACCCATAGAAATCGAGCGCCGCGCCGGAGGGAGTTTCACGTTGTATTTGGGGTTTAGGGTTTGCGACCGCGCGACCGCCCGAACTTCATTGCATCGACCTGTGGCACTGACACTTCCAATTGCTTTTTCGTGTTGACTCCCACCCTCCCCACCAGGCAATCGCGGAGGGCCGGAAACTCGAAAAGGAAGACGCGCGCTTCCACATTCACCACGCGCCGTTCGGGTGCATGGACGTGGTGCTAAAAAAACTCGGCGTCACGCCTTGCGGTGTTTTCCTTGATTTGGGAATCTCGTCTCCCCAGTTTGACGATTACACAAGGGGCTTCAGGCCGGAACAAGACGGGCCTGTAGATTTGAGGTTCGATTTGAGTTCGGGCGAACCAGCCAGCACGTTTCTTCAAAAAGTCGAACGCGACGACCTGATTAAAATCATCCACGACTTCGGCGAAACAAGCGACCCGATCGCGGCGCGGCGCGTGGCGGACGCGATCGTTTTGGCCCGGGAACACGGGAACCTTCCATGCACCACCAAAGCCTTCGCCACGCTCGTCGCTAGCGCGAAGGGAAAGGAGTACCAGGCCATGCACCCTGCGAAACTCACTTTCCAGGTACGTGTCGTACCCACCAAATCCCGGCTCCCTGTTTGCCCATACAATACTGACACTTTGTTTTACCTATCGCAAGGCGTTGCGGATTTTCATCAACCAGGAGTTTGACGAGATGAAACGCGGCTTGCGCGCGGCGTTTGAAATCATGGGGGACGGCGGGCGGTTGGGGGTGTTGACGGTGCGTTTTGGATTTTTTGTATCCCTCTCGGTTGTTTTCTGTAGCCTTCCAGAGATCAAGTGACCTTTGGTAGTTCCAGTGGCCAATTAGTCACAAGCAACGACCACCAAAAAACCCAGCGCGAGTGATGCTACACCATGTCGTGAGCCCCCGAACAATGTTCGGGGGTATCAAGTGATCCAACAACACATGATAGGAAGAGACTGACGCGCCGGACGGACTTGCTTTTTTCTTTTCTTTTTTGAACAAACTTTGTCTTGCCTGTGGGCACGTTACCTGTTTCTTGCCTGTGGGCCTGTTACTTGTTACCTGTTACCTGTTACCTGCTACCTGTTACCTGCCTGACGTTCCCCGTTCCCCTGCCTAACCAAATTCACGTCTCCAGTGGAAGCACAGCGAGTGCGCTCTTCTCACCGATTTCACGCGCGCGTTTGAAAAAGCGCGGCTGGACTCGCCGCTCGCCGCGTGGTTCGCGGAACACCACCCGGCAGACTTCCACAAAGTTTTAGCCGACACAAGTGACGGCTGGGCAGTCGAAGCGGATGACGTGTCGCGACCGAGCGACACGGAGATGAAGGAAAACAGCCGCAGCCGCTCCGCGATTCTTCACGTGCTGCGCAAACGCTCGGGCGCGGCGCGCACCGCGAACGTGGAGACGGCGGTTTATCTTCAAAAAAAGTGGACCCCGCCGCCCAAAGCGCCCGAGCCTCCCAAGACGACGTTTGCGTACCAAGCAGTTGACTCCAAAGTTTCAAAAGATGCCGTGGTCAGTGCCTCGAAGGATTCCAAAAAAGAAGACGCCAAGTCTGCGAAGAAAAAGGACAAGAAGGACAAGAAGCGCGGCTCGAAGTGGGCGGAGGCTTAGGATTTAGAAAAGAACTACCATAGATTTTTCAATAAAAAATGATCAAAGACTACCGAAAGACGTACGTAACGACTAAAAAACAAACATCAACTTCAACTTCACCCCCCCCAACCTCCCCTCACTGGTGACCTCACCGGACCTGTGACCTCGTGATCCGGTCGGTGCTCGAGGTCCGCGACCCGCCCGCGGCGTCGAAGGAAAGCGGCTGTTGCGGTTTCTTCTTCGTCCCGGCGCGGTTGTGGTACGGGTCGTGGTTTTTCTGTTCGTCGCAATCAAACGGGGTTTCGTTTCGGCGCGGCGGCGACTGGGGTCGGGGGGGAAAAGGGTCAGTCTTGAGTCTTACTGTATGGGGGATTGGGTAGAGTAATCGGGCCGAACAGTGCACTTGTGATGCATTTGTAAGAGCCGCGAGTACTGGTAAACGTTACCAGTAGTAGGAAGTACTTCCGTTGAATGAAACTAGTGTAGTCACGTAGGGTCCGTAAACGGCGCGCCTGGATTTGGGAAAGCCACCAGGCCGGCCGTACCTTCGGGTCCGGCGAGTGCGTCAGGGCCATCCCGGCTTGCCACTTTTCGCTTTGGAACTGTTTCGTCCACGGGAGGGATTTGTCGTTGCCTTTGTGCTGGAAGTCGTTAACCTCGTCCACGTCGGGTATTTGCGCGGAGGACCTCGGTTTCAAACCGCCGCCGCCTCTAAACGAAGCGCTGGCGTGCTGTTTGCTCCACTCGTACTGCGTGCCTCCCATTTTCGGCGCAGCGGACTTGGCCCCAGAATCAGGTGTAAGCGCCATGCCCACGAAGTTTTTCTCCAGGTGCCGGGACGAAGCCGCGGCGCTTCCTTTTTGCCGCCCGGCGAACTCGCTCCTGCGATTGTGAAAAAGAAATGTCAGTCTTGTATGGGTAGAAGTATCCGTCCCTTCTGGTACGAGTATTGGCAATCGCAGAGGCGGAACGGGTAGTAAATGGGAAATATGCATACTTACCCGTCGTCTTTCCCAGGCGCCATCCCGTCAAAGTGAGCCTGGTGTTGTTTCCGCTGCGCGTCCCCAAACGCGGAGCTTTTCCTTCCTGACCCAGGAGGTAACACCAACCCTTCCACGTCATGTCCCATTCCCCCAAGTTTTGACGTGAGGCAGGTCGCAGACGAAGGGCTGAATGTGTGCGGGGACGCTTTCTTCATGTGCCGCACCCCGGCGCGGCCAAAGTTGCTCAAAGTACCGACGCGAATGGGATCTTCAATCAAACCCCGCGGGTGGCCGAAGTCGGGCGGCGCTTTGGTGCGCGTCGCGCGCCGCGGAATCGCGGCTTGCGCGGCGTCGAAGGAAGCGCCGCCGTGGGTTTTCTGGTGGCTAATCTGATTTTGGGGAGCCTCCGCACTCGGATCCAACAAATCGCCATCACTCACGAAAACGCCCTCGCACACCGTGTTGTGCTGCCGTTCGATCCCGCCCGCGTTTCGAAACGCGTCCCATGTCTGGTAGTGTTTCGTGCGTTTGTGTTTCGTCACCGCGTCGCTGTTGACGTACACCTCGTAGAACATGTAAGTCCGCGCGTCAGGCGCGGCGCTGACGTGGAAACACAAACACCCCGGCTCCAATCGGCTGCCAATCGCATCGAGGCGCATGACATGCAGGAACTCATCCTCGCGCCCCTCCGCAACCACCACCAACACGTTGATGCACACGGGGCGGTCCATGCGGTGACACACTTGGTACACGGAAGTCGTGTGAGACCTGGGTAAACCCCGTACGCGCGAGCACACGCGCACGCACGCGCTGTGGTGGACTGCGGGAACGGACGGGGCCGCGGATGGGAAGGGCCCGATCGGGAACGTGTACGACACTCGTGGCGGTCAGCGAGACTGCGTTCAACTGAGAGTTCAACATTTGATTCCTGTGGTAAACAAAAAAACAGCAAGGGCGTCGGCACTTTCCCAAATCGTGTCGTCGCCGCAGTGCGTGCGGCGCGGTGTCGCGTGCGCCCTGCCGGATGAGCGGCCACGGCCCGTCCTCGGCGCGACGCGCGTCGGTGAAAGGCCGGGTGTCGAACCAGGCGCAACTCCGACGGTGCGTCGGGTTTCTGGTTTGTTGTGTCTACCGCGACTCCAAACCGGACGAAGCGATGCGCGCTTTTTTCACGTTTTCCACCCTCGGCACGAACGATCGGTGGGACGTCGGGGACGGACTCGTGACTCGGACTCTTAACTCCGACTACTCGTGACTCGCGCGTGATACCGCCCCAAACAGTGTCTCTGTACCGCGACGTGTTCATCAGTCGTGTGCCTGTCCCTTGTTCCAAACACGGACGCAACCCGGAGTTTGACCGCTGACCCGAATCGATTTCCAACATTCCAACATCCGCCCTCTTCGCACACAGGCAAGCCGCGCGTTCGCGTCAGAACGACGCGCGCAGGGACTTGACCAACCACGCGCGGTCGCTGGCACTGGGGGTGGTTGACGGGGGTGGGCTGATAGGCGATGACCGCGGTCCTTTGATAGGCGATGACCGCGGCAGTGCGGATTTGACCCCGAAAGATTCGTTCCGCGAAGAATCGGCGCGGCGCGGTGTTTCCGGTCCCCCCGGACGCGCGCTTGAGATGTGCGGCGAAGAACTCGGCGCGTTTGCCACGGAGACGTTTCCGGACCCCGAGTTCCACATGGATGCCGATTCGAACCAAGACACTTGCGATGACGAAACCGAAACCGAAGCCGGTCGCGATACGTCGTCGCGTACACGCACGAGTCATTCCCAACATACGCCGCGTTTGCACACGAGTCATTCCCCGACGCGAAGCGCGGGGCAGCAGCGTCGTCGCAGCAGCAGCGCGCCCGGGCCGTGGTCCACGAATCACTACGCGCGCGCCAGTCCTGAAAACTTCGGCGACTCCCAGTTCATGCGCCCCGAGTGGATGGTGGACATCCCGGACGATTTAGCCACCGGGTGGTGCGTGCTTCCGCGGCCGCAAGGCCAGCGGTCGTTGGTGGTGGCGTCGCGAGGGTACGTGTTGCGCGTTTCCCAAATCCCGCCGACCGTGCGGCCCGATTACGGGTGACAGTTTATTCACTCACATTACAAAAGACTGACACTTTCTTTCATTTATCTCAGCGCCACTGTTGCGCGTGGAAAAAGCGGGCGGGTCGTCAAACGGTTCGCCAGCGCGTTGCCCGGCGGGAGTCCGAAAACCAAGCACGGCAACGACGAGGTTTGCTTTTGTATTTTGGACTGCGTGTTCCACGAGTCTGACCAGACGTTTTACGTGTTGGACTGTTTAGCCTGGAACGGGGTTTCCTTGTACGACTGCTCCGCGACGATGCGGCTGAGTTGGCTCGCCTCGAAACTGGGTGATCCGGAACTCGCCGAGTGTCCCGACGCTTGCCGCGTTTCGAGTGACGGTACTGGAAACGCGTTTCGGTTTCTACCCCTGCCTGTTTTTGGCGCCGATGCGTTTGGCATCAAATCCGCGTATTTATACGGAACCGATTCACCACAACCGGGGAATACGCGTGACGCGTCTTGGTTTGAATCTGTATCCAGGTCCGCGAAACACGGCGTTTCGGGGTTTCAAAAAGACGGCCTTTTGTTCCTCGCGAATGACGGTTTTTACGCCCTAGGCGCGTCACCTCTTGCGGTGCTGTGGAAGGACCAAAACGTGTCGAACCACTTTCTGGAGGAGAACGGTGAACACGCGATTGATCCGGATACGCAACGCGTGGTGTTGCGTTTGAACGCGCGGAACGGCGACGTCACGACGAGCGACGCTGCGCCGACCGCCTTCGCGCGGTTACCGATGGGTACGTATTGGGGCTTTCCCAAATCAGGCGGCACACTGTTTTATCCATAACGCTGGTGACTGTTTGTCCATACATCGCCCAACACGGGACTGACACTTTTCGTTCACAACAACAGAGTACGTCAACTTCGAAGACGGGGGATCCAGCGTTCCGGGGGGGGGGTTGCGTGACGGGTCACTTGTCAAGTTCAAAGTCGGTGAGGGGGGGTTAGTTTTTGACGAAACCGGGGTTCCAACTAGTGCGGATTTGGTGTACGAAGGCGTGGCGTCCCAGAAAAGACAAAGCGCCGACGCGCTGACCAAAATTGTGTTCCAGTACAACGCGCGACGGGAACCGATTACGATTGGGGAAATTTTAGGCGCGGTGCAGAGACAGAGTAGCAGTTGAAGATAGCGGGGTGATGATACTACCGCGGTTCCGAGCTGATAGCTAGCTAGAAGAGAAGGTACCTTCAAGGTATTACATAAATCGCGTGTCGCTATCGTTTCTTTTTGCTCTCTCCCAACGCCTTTTTATCGCTCTTCGCGTCGTCTTTCGCTGCCGATTCATCCTCCTTCACCTCCCCATCCTCGTCCTCTTCGTACGCCCTTCCGAACTCGTTCACCCGTTTTTTATCCACCGGGTATATCCGTCGCTGGTACAGGTACACGAAGAACACGAGGTCGTCCCGGAGACAGGCTGATACGATAAAAAAGAAAGTGGTTAACGTCTCGTATGGGCAATCGCAGAGGCGGAACGCGGTGATTGGGAAAGGCCCGTACCTATTCGGTGAATCAGCGGCATCGTCACGGCGAACGCGAACACGTCGTCGATGAACGTGTTGAAGGTTTTGTACATGAACGCCCTCCACGGCATGTGCGCCACTGATTTCAGTTTGTAGTTGACGTAGAGTTGGGGGGTCATCGCGATGAACCCGAACATGTACACGCCGTTGGCGAGGGTTCTTAAAATCCAAGACCGCCACGACCGCTGCGGGTTGTACATCAGGGAATACCCGCCGTATATCAACACGATCGGGTACAGCAAAACGGACAGGACGTACATGGCTTTTTTGTCGTACACATCAACGTCCACCTGCATTTGCGTCTTTTGTTTCGGCGCAGGCCCAAGGCGGAGGTAGTTGTAAAAAAAACCGTCCCGCACCAGGAACTTGGAAACCTTCCAGCCCTCGATCGCGACGGAAATGCCCATCTCCGCCAGAATAATCGTCGAGGCTTGGTTCGTATCAACCAGGTTGGCGAAAATCACGCCCTGGCACACGAACGTGGACCACTGCGTGCGTACGCTCAAACCTTCCAGGTTGCTTTTTTGTTTCCAGAACCCGATGTCGTGCCTGAACGCGAGGAACGCGAACCAGCTGTGTAGTAAGGACACCGCGCAAGTAACCGCCATCCACCGCCAGTCATGCCCCGTGAAAAGCTCCTTGACGTCGTCCAAATCGCTCTCCGTCAAGCCGAAGCTTTGCGACATCATCTTCAGCGACGATGTCATCTGGTGCGTTAAACGGAACAAACCGATGTGCATTGGAGTAATGCGTAGTAGTAAAAAAGGGTCTTTTTTGCCCAAGTCGGAACTCAACTCGATGTATTCCCGCCGCGGAACCGTGACGTCGTCGGCTAAAAGCAAAGGCGCGTACGCCATCTTGTGACCTAACTTAGTGAACTCGGCACCCGCTCGGACCACCTTGATGGGCAAATCGCTGGGCATGCCTTTCCGTCGGTCGAAGGTGGGGGGTTTGGATACCACGAAGAAGGTTAGCCGGGGCCGTAAGTGGGTCACCGGGCCGGCGACGGGTGTTGTTGACGCGTCAATCTTTTCATCCCCGGTATCGAGCGATGCCACAGACGAGCCGACTATTTCCTCCGTAGTGTCGACACGCAACGCGGACTCGGCGTCGGTCGCGGTGTCCGACGACAAACAAGACCCGTCGGTTGCGGAAGCGGCATCGCACGTTCCTGCATCACCGCATGTGTCTGCGTTTTCGTGAGCATCACCCGACACCTGTGTCAAATCACCGGAACCCGTATCACTCAAAGTATCCTTAAAGTCCCCCAGTAACATCGAGTAGTTTGTGGAAACTCGAAAAAGCTTTTTCGTGAACGCCGACGACACGACGGCGAGCGGCGCTTGGCTCGGTTTCCAGTTTTTATTTAGCGCCTGGAACAAAGCGTCTTCCTTGAATTTCGGGGTGGGGTAGTGCAGCACCGCGTGCATGTACAGGGTACCGTTGAGTCGTGTGGCGAACTTAGAAACCGGGACGGTGATGTTCGCCTCGACGCTTTCGTTGAGGAATAATCCGAACGCACAGTGCACCAGCTGCACTAACCCCGTGCCTGGTTCATGGCCCTCATCGTGTACCGTGGCTTTTGCGTAATCCCCTCCCTTCACGAAATCCGCGATCGCTCCGAAGTCCTTCTCAGGGGACGCCCAGACCCACAGGTCGTACTTGTGGCGCACGCCGATCGCGGACGGGACGCACATCTCGGGAGGATCCCCAGGCCCGCACTGCGGAGGAGAGAACAACTTGTACATGTTGAACCCAACCACGAGGAAGTACACCAGGAACAACCACTGCGCCACGGAAGCCGCTTTCTCGACGATGAAAATCATCGTCTAGTGACAGGACGTACGCCCACGGCTTCCCGGTGCGCCGACGTCTAATCTGGACAGTGTTCGTGACTGTACCGAAAACGAACGAATGAAACAGACTCGGCCTCCTCCTTCACAGACCACCCCGCGCACTGCTACCCCGGGCATGGGGGTCGGGCCTCCCTCATCCGCGTCTCGAGGCGACGCACGAGTTTCAGTTTCGCGTAACCTGAAGCAGCGTCGCATGACCTCGTCAAAACCCGCGCGCATGCCGAAAGCGGCGCTCGGCCCGCTCGCCGTCGCCGTCGTTTTTCTGATGTGGTGGAGCTTTTCGCGCGCGCGACCTGGGGCGGTGTCCGATGCGGCGTTTGGTGTGCGTGGTACGGGAAGGTTGACCACCGACCACACGTTGGACGAAATACACGTGGTCGAGGCGAGTCACGAGACATCTACACACCAACAAATCACGTTGGAAAGCGACGGACGGCGACGCGTGTTCACTCCGTTCGCACGCGCGAAGACGTCGGACCCGCAGCAAGGAAGGATGACGAGAAAGACTGGGGATGGAAAAAGTGAGGACGACGATGACGACGATGCTTTTCAATTCGAACGTGTGCGCCAAGTCATCGACGACTCGCACTTACCTTCGTTACCCCCGCTGCCACCGAGCTCGCCGCCGTTGTTGCCGGATGACAACCAGGTCGGGTTTGATTTTTTAAGTGAGCAAACAGTCACGCGGGAAACCAAACGCGTGACCGGCGGCGATTTTGTTTGGCACCGGCCGGAGGAAACAAAAAAGTGAAAAAAGTGTCGGGCGCTACGTCGCGTCCGTACTAGTCAATTAGTCTAGCTATAGTGTACAACATATGACATACCTCGTGTGCTACAGGTTAGCACAGACACGGCCACGCGTGCCACGTAAGTCACCTCGCGAGCGCTCTTCGCGCCAAACCCCGCCTTCCTGTTTTGTTTCCGCCCGCGTCATCGGTCGTCTCGCCGTGGGTACTTTCGGTTTCGGTCGTCTCACCTTTTACCAAAATTTCCACCCCCGACTCCCTCGATCCCTTCCCCCCCCCCCCCCCGCCACCTCCTGCCACGCATCCAGCGCGAAGGTTGACAGCTGCAAGTGCAGCGCCGCCCACCTGGCGCGCACCGGGAGGCGCCGCGGACGCCGCCTCCGCGAACAGGATCGCGGTGGATTGGTTTCCCCAACGAGGTGGCACGTCTGTGGTGTTGAAAACGAGCGCGAGCGCGAGCGCGATAAAAAACAGACCCACACCGAACACGGCCCCCACCGTATCACCGACACGCGGAACGGTCGCGCGGCAGCGAAACGAGCGACCCGAGGTACCGCCGCGGGTTCCAAGAAAGCCTCGGCGGACATGGAGGCGCGCCAGCACGGATGACAGAGCGAGCGGTGGAGAGCGCGAAAAACCAAAATAAAAAGCGCGTCAACGGGTCGGTCCAAGATTTTGAGCGTTTTTTTCCCTCGGACCCGTCGGTTCGCTTCCCTAGTTCGTTTTGGCACCACCGCCGCGTTACTTCGCCGCGCGCACCACACAGGTGCCTGTCGCGCGTGCGGGCGACGCGCGCACGCAAGAGCATACACCACGCATGCACGAGAGTGCTTGAAGAACGCCTCACTTGTTTCCGCCCGCGGCAGCGTCTTGACCCGTGACGGTCTCGTTCCCAACTCGATCTCACCCCACCGATCTACGACGGATCCGCCGTACCCTCGGAGGCCAACCGTCGATGCGTTCCGGAAGTGGTTCGGGTGGACGTTCGTCAGGCACCCAGCCGCGCGACTCTGGTGATCGTGAATCGCAGGACGAAGACTTCGTGTCCGTGCCAATGCGGGTCGAGACGTACGAAACGAACGCGCGCGCGTACCCAGCGCCCGTCCCGGTAGACGCGGACGACACCGCCGATCTCGCCCCAAACTCTCATCGAGTCCCGAGGTTCTCCACCGACCCGAAAGATGGCAACGTCGCGGTACCGGCGATTGATACGGGGCGTACGTATTCCGCGATTGATACGCAAAACCTACCCAGCGAGACTCATGAGCCAGCCAACGCCTTTGGCTTCTTCACCCCCCGACCCGACTCCACCATGAAGGACGGACGGAACCGGTTGGCGAGCTGTAACTCCACCGCGAGTTTGCAATCTCAATCCTCGCAAAAGTCGGAGGACGAGTACGGCGACGTCGGGGGGTTCGGGTTGGGACGGCGGTTCGCGAAGCTGAGGTCCACGCAATCTTCGTTCGGGTTCGGGTCTGCGTCGCCCGGCAAAAAACAGCGAAGGAAAACATCCATGCGCGGCGGCAAGACGAATGCGAACAAGCACCGAGGTTTAAGCGGCGCGCGAAAAACCCTACTCACGAACGCGGGGAAGGAGTTACCCAGCGGCACGTTCACGTTCTTCACCGAGACTTTCAAGCTCAAAGGCACCATTCTGTTCAAAACCGTTCCCCAAATCGTGTGCGCCGCGCTCGTGGGTTTGTTCGCCAACGTGGTGAAGCTTGTGTACTGCGGCGAAAACGTCACCACGAACGAGGAGTGCGACGTGACCTTCAACTTGGATGGCCACCTCGGCGTAAGCGTGGTGTTATCTTTCCTCCTAGTGTTCAGGGCGGACTTGGCGTGGAAGCGGTACGAACAAGGAAAAGCCGCGCTCGGCGCGGTGCACGGCGGGATACGAAACCTGAACGTCGCCGCGGCTGTTTTCCTAAGGCCCAAGAACGGCACTGCGGGTGTTTACTGCGCCGTGGACGCCGGTGGTTACGACTCGGCTGGTACAGGTACCCCAAGTACTGCTGGCGGAGGCAAGGGCAGTACTACTGGCAGTGGTACACGTACCCTGAAGCCCAGTACGGGCGGTAACGCTGGTGCCTCCGCACCCGCGGAAGGCGGGTACTTCTCTCCCAGCCGCCCGCCTTCCAAAGACCAAGGCACCCCGAATGATTCCTCGGCGGCTTCCAAGTACGCTTCTGGTTTGGAACGCGACCGCGGGGAGATATTCCGGTTGACGAACCTGTTGTACGCGTTCGTGCGGCACGCGGTGCGAGGTCAACGGCACGGGTACTCCGATTGCGGCCCGGTCACGGATGATGAGCTACTGTTGCGCGACCGCGGCGGAAAACCGCGCGTGCCGGATTTGTTCAAGGACGGCGACGAAAAGGGGGAGTTCAAATCCCTAGCGCCGTGGTAAGGGCCTTTCCCAATCACCACGCTCCGCCTCCCTGATTGCCCATACACGACGTTAACCACTTTCTTTTTTATCTCAAGGAACCGCCCGAACGCGTGCGCCAGCAAGATCGCGGAGATCGTGGAACGGCGACGGCGAAGGTACGTGTTGCATTTCCCAAATCCAAGGACTGTTTGCCCATACAAGACTGACAATTTCTTTTATTTATCTCAGCGGCAGTCTGGGCGAACGCGCGTCCCTGGACGCGTTCCGGGACCTGAAGGTGGTTCTTGACGCGTTGAAAAGCATGGAGCGCATCGGTGCGTATCCCCAGACTGTTTGCCAGTACATCGCGTATTTCCATTTCCATTTCCATCCCGCTCATAGTTCCGAAAGTTTTGAAACCCCAAAACCCACCCCTACCCGTAAAACTTGGAACGATTCAGGGTGAATAGTCACGTGACCACCGAACGCAATCCCGTCGGTGCCAATCCCACGCACCGCGCACGAAATCCTGACACCAAAAGCCCTAAACCCCCAACTCCCAACCCCCACCACAGTCACCACCCCCGTCCCGTACCAGTACCTGCACATGCTCAACGTGTTGCTTTTTTTCTTCGTGTACAGCGTGCCGTTCGTGTTCACCGCGAACTTCAAGTGGGTCACGCCGTTTCCGAGGTGCGGCCGTAGGGGGTTTCCCGGATCCGCCACACCTACGTTTTACCTCTAACGCTGGTGAATGTTCAGGCCGATTACTCTGACTGCTGTCCATACATCATCCAATACACGTCCAATACAATACTGACGTTTTGTTTTACCTATCTCCCTCAGCGCGGTCTGCGCGCTGGCGTTTTACGGCGTCAACGAAATCGGCCGGTGCATGGAGGACCCGTTTTCGTGGGAAGCGCCTTGCCACGACCTGTCCGGGGTGGGGTGGCGGGCGTGCCGGGAAAACGCGCAGATCCACGCCGACGCCGACCGCTGGGCGAAATGCGACAGTTTCGAAAACAACGGCGACGACGACGACGACGGCGGAGGGGTTTCGTCCGACGGTACGCGTATCCGGTAAGTATTTCCCATTCACCACATTCCGCGACTGATTTCCCATACAAGACTGACATTTATTTTTACAATCTCAGGCACAACTCGGTCCGGTCAACGTTGAGTGACGTTTCCGGAACGGACGTGGAGGGGAGCGACGACGACGACGAAACCGCCACGACGGTTGATGACTACATGCTTCCGAAAGAGTTGTCAACGCACTGGAGCGGTTTCTTCACCGAGATCTTCGTGTTCAGAGACACCGTGATGCCCACGTTGCTTCCCCAAATCGTCGTGGCGTTTTTCCTGGGTGTGCTGGCGCAGGTGGTGAAGATGCGCGCGTGTGGCGCCGACGTCGTCGCCGCGGCGGAGTGCCAAACCACCTTCGACATCACCGGCCACCAGGTCGTGAGCGTGAGTTTAGGGTTCCTCCTGGTGTTCAGGTACGGGCCTTTCCAAAAACCAAAGCCGGGTTTGCAATAGTAGTATTTACTGGCGTACTGGAAACTGTTACAAACCGGTACTCAAGACGGAAGAGACTGACACTTTTGTTTTTCCACACAAGAACGGACTGGGCGTACGACCGGTACTACGAAGGCAAGGCCAGTCTGGGCTTGCTGTATTCGGGCATGCGGAACCTGAACGTGCTGTTCGTGAACTTCCTACGAGAGAACCGCGTCGGCGAGAGCGAGGAGTTCACGAAGAACACGGAGAGCTCGAACGTGGACGGAACGTTCGACCCGAACGCCAAAGAGCGCAACGCGGGGAAGGTCACGGCGCGGACGAGCTTTAGCTCGGCGGCGGGAACCTACGACGAGTTCGATTCGCAAAAAACTTACGACGAGCGACTGCACATCAACAAGCAGGTACGGAAAGATCGCGCTGAGCTACTACGACTAACGAACGTGATGTACGCGCTGATGCGACAAGCGTTGCGGGAACTCCGGGTGGCGCGCAACCTGGACGTTTCCAAAAAGTTTAATTTTTTTGGAAAAGCCGATCCGAAAACGTCCGTCCCGTCGAGCGACGCCGATTGCCTTTTGGTGGATGACAGCGGCTCACCAAAGTTGCCTAACTTTCTTCGGCCTGGGGAAGCGCAACGGCTGGCGCAGCTGAGCCAGAGCAACCGGCACAACTGGATCGCCATGCGGATTCAAAACCTGGTGGAAACCAACCGCCGGCTGGGGAACATCGGCGAGCGGGCGAGCTTTGAGATTTACCAGGAAATCGAAGCCTGCCTCGCCGCGTACAAGGCCATGGAAAGGATCGTCAGCACACCGATCCCGTTCACGTACACGCACATGCTCCAGCTCATCCTGTTTTTCTTCGTGTTCAGCGCGCCGTTCGTGTTCACCACCACGTTCCACTGGATCGCGTTCGTGCCGAGCGTGATCGTGGCGATCGGTTTTTACGGCGTGAACGAAATGGGAAAAGTGATTCAGGTAAGTATTTCCCATTTACCACATTCCTGCCGACTGATTGCCCATACGAGACTGACTCTTTCTTGTTTATCTCTCAGGACCCGTTTGATTGGCGACAACCCTGTCACGACCTTTCCGGGATGGGACGCAGGGCGTTTGAAGAGAACCTGGCGTTGCACGAACACGCGGAGAAGCGGGATTTCGATTTGCGGCGGGACGAGTTGCGCAAAACGCGACGCGCCGTCGCGCGGCGCTCGCGCGAGAAACGGGGAAGAGACTCGCGCGGCGGCCGCGACTCGGAAACGAGCGATTACGAGAAAGCGGACGCTAGCGTACCTGGCGACGACGACACCGACCACGACCCCGTGAGCCTGAGAACGCTGCGCGCCGCGCTGGAGGGCAAGGGAGGTATTTCGGAAGCGTCAAAGAAGGAGGCGAAGGACGATGGTTTGACTGAAAAGTCTTTGAACATATCCGTCCACGCTCCGTCCGCGCGCTCCGCGACTCTCGCCAGCGACGCTTCCAACGCGCGAGCGGTGCCCGATCTGTCCGCAGGCCCGTGGGCGTTCCTAACCACGTTGTTCAAAGTCAAGCACACAGTGTTACCGCGGGTGTTTCCGCAAGTCGTGTTCGCGATCATTTCCAGTTTGTGCGCGCAGACCCTGAAGATCTATTGGTGCGGCGCGAACATCGTGTCGCACTCGCAGGTACGGCCGTCGTACGGCTTTCCCAAATCCAGGCTCACTGTTTGCCGATTTTCCAGAGTAATTACTCATATAAGTTACCGACCAGACTGACCCTTTTCTTTCCCAATCGCAGTGCAGCATCGCGTTCTCCGAAACAGCGCACGCCGTGGCGGGCGGCGTGATCGGGTTCATGTTGGTGTTCCGCACTTCCATTTCCTACTACCGGTTCTACGAAGGCAAGAAGTACCTAGGGCACCTTCACGACAGCTTGAGGAACGCTAACGTCGCGTTTTGCGTGTTTCTTCGAAGTGGCGGCACGCGGCGCAACGCGGACGGTACCAAACGGAAAGAGTCGCGCGATTCTCGCGACGGCGCCAAGTCCAAAACCTGTGTTGAAACCGAAACCGCCGCCGCCGCGACGGCGACGGACGAAACCCTGAACGAGGACCGCATCGAGCTGCGGCGGCTTTCAAACGTGCTCTTCGCATTTGTCCGGCAGAGCTTGAGGGAACGGCGGCACGGGTACCCGCTGGGGTGTACGTTGCAAGCCACCGACGACTCCCTGATCAACGACGACGTCTACGGCGCCCCCACGCTGAACGCGTTGCTCACGGCTGATGAAAAAAACGAGGTGCGAATTGGGGCTTTCACCAAATCCCGGACGAATGATTTCCCATACAAGACTGACACTTTTTTTTACAAGCACAGTTCACTCAAGTCGACCCGCCCAACCGTGCGAACGTGGTGGTTTGGCGCATGCAGACCATCGTCGAGCGCCACCGGCGTTTAGGAAACGTCTGCGAACGCGGCGCCTTCGATATTTACCACGACCTGGAAGCCACCCTGGAGGCGCACAAGCACATGGAAAGAATAGTCAACACGAAGATGCCGTTCCAGGTAAGTATTTTTTTAACCTTCCTCCAATGTTCATTACACTACTCCAACGACTAGTAACATTTACCAGTACTGGCAACTGCTACGCACAGCACAAGTGCACTGTTCGGCCCGATTACTTTAAGGAGACTGTTCGGCCCGATTACGCCCGACTGTTTTCTCACACAAGTCACGGTCCCGACTGACCCTTTTTTTTTTTTCTTCCCAAACAGTACCTCCACGCGGTGAATTTCCTGCTGTTCGTGTTCGTGTTCAGCGCGCCGTTCGTGTTCACCACTGGGTTCAAGTGGCTCTCGCCCGTTCCGTCGACGATCGTCGCGGTGGCGTTTTACGGCGTCGCTGAGGTGGCGCGGTCAATCGAAGACCCGTACACATGGGAACAACCCTCGCACGACTTGTCGCACGTCGGGTGGCGTCTGTACGTGGAGTCCCTGGAGCTTCACGAACAAAGCGTGGTGGACGCGGGCGATACTCGTATGGGCAAACAGTCACAGCTAACTTGCGACGGCGGGGCGGGGATTTTTTTGGGTTCGGGAGGTGTCAAAACCGTTTTGAGAAACGGTCCTGATTCCGTTCCAAGCGTTTCTTTAGGGGACGTCACGGTGGTTGACCTCACTGTCGTTGCGGACATCGGGGACGGTGGTGTTACGAGTGTCGTAACTAAAACGATTGACGCCAAGATTGACGCGTCCACGCGTCCCGTCTCCGCGGCGCACGGCGCGGCGGATCGCGCGTTGGTGTTTGCCGGGCGCCCCGACCCCGAGCAGGAGACGGCAAAGGCGTTTGCCAGAATCGCGGCGGCGGGTAAGTCGGTTGACGACACCAGCGCTGACGATTTAAAGCCCGGAAAGACTGTCGGAAACGGAAACGAGCACGCGGAAGGTTCCCAGGAAGAGTCCCCTTGCCTGAAACTCTCCAGCTCCAAGTTCGGGTTCTTCACGGACGTGTTCCGCGTGAAAGGCACGGTGCACGGCGAAGGTACGGCCGTGGGCGTTTCCCAAATCAGGCGGCACGCTGTTTTACCTCTAACGCTGGTGACTGTTCGGACCTTTCGCTAGTGAATGTTCGGACCGATTACGGGCGACTGTTCAGACCGATGGCCGGTGACTGTTGTCCATACATCGTCCAATACACGCCCAATACACGCCCAACACGCGGCTGACACTTTGTTTTACCTATCGCAGTGCTTCCGCAAGTCATCCTGGCGTTCATCGTTGGCTGGTGCGCGCAGCTGTTGAAGCTGTGGCGGTGCGGCGGTATGGTGCAGGAGGCGTACGAGTGCAGCGTGACGTTTGAACCTCACGCGCACGCGGTGGTCGGCTCTGTGTTGGCGTTCATGATCGTCTACCGGTTCAAGTTCGCGTACGACCGGTACTACGAAGCCAAAACCGCGATTTCCGAGCTGCACTGCGGGTTGCGCAACTTCAACATCGGCGCGTGTGCGTTTTTGCGGCTGGACGATAACTCGTTTCGCGGGGCGGGTGGTGACAACGGAAGCAAAGACACGGGGGGAAACAACGACTCGCGGGGTATGTTCTTCTGGAAGAAAAACGACGCGACGTCAACTGTGAAGAAAGACGGAGACAAGAAGGACAAAAACACGACGGCCACCGAAAACACTACCGAAAAAACAACCGCCGCGTCTTCCCTGCTTCGCGAGCGCACGGAGTTGCTTCGTTTAAGTGGGTGCTTGTTCGCGTTCCTAAGGCAACGTCTACGCGAGCACCGGCTTGGGTATCCTACGGACAAAGACCCTGGCGATTACCAAGTCCTGACGTCCGATATCTGCGGCGCCCCGAAGCTCGGCACGCTTTTGCTGGACCAAAACGAGCTGAAGAAGTACAGGTACGTATTGCGCGTTTCCCAAATCCGACACATACTGTTTTACCGAAGCTGGTGACTGTTTTCCATACATCGCGAATACTCGTATCAGAAGGGACTATTACTACACACATCACAAGTAGACTGTTTGATCATACAGTAAGATTCAAGACTGACACTTTTCTTTTTCACAATCAGCTCGGTGCCGTTCCGCAACCGCCCAAACGTCGCCGCGATTGAGATGCAGCTCTTAGTGGAACGCCTGCGACGCCGAGGGTTGACCTGCGAGCGCGGTGCTTTCGACCTTTACAGGGAGTGCGAGCGGGTTTTGAACGCCCTGACGTGTTGCGAGAGGATCGTGGAAACACCGGTGCCGTTCCAGTACGTGCAGATGAGCCACTTCGTGACGTTTTTCTTCGTGTACAGGTACGGCCTTGGGGCTTTCCCAAATCCCGCCGACTGTTTACAGCCCCTGCGTGACTATTTACTGTTTATCACATACATCACATGTAGACTGTTTGCTCATACACGTTACGAACATTACGAAAGACTCTGACACTTTCTTTTATGTATCTCAGCGCGCCGTTCATTTTCACCACGTCGTACCAGTACATTTCGTTTTTTCCATCCTGCCTCCTAGCCATGGCGTTCTACGGCATCAACTGCATCGGCGAGGTCATTGAACGGCCGTTCGACTGGAGGGAACCCAACCACGACCTGGCGGGCATCGGGCTGCGGGTCTGGCGCGAGTGCGCGCAGGTACGTATTGCGTTTCCCAAATCCTGACACCACGTTTGATGCCACGTACGGAGTGCAGTCAGCAAGTACTACCCACTACTAGCCTTTCCAAATCCCTCTCTCTGTCTGTTTTTCTGACTAACAATT
>Ga0302130_1000550_pt1 | contig 23686 bp, 20 predicted proteins | sample CB9_surface_MG_FD_203117 | JGI IMG/M metagenome (GOLD analysis project Ga0302130, IMG submission 203117) | Marine microbial communities from Western Arctic Ocean, Canada - CB9_surface | ecosystem: Environmental > Aquatic > Marine > Oceanic | place: Canada: Western Arctic Ocean | collected... | reverse complement strand
GAGTTTTTCCAGCATTCTATTCAAGAGAAAAAATTGAAACGGTACTTTACGAAACGATCGATTTAATTCCGGATAATTGATAAGGAAAATAAAAGGAGAATTAAAATAGGACGTACTACTAATTTAACAAGTACGTCCTCATTGTAGCCATTCGTTCAACTAATGCATTGACAAGGATTAGTCGACTGCCTAATACGGCGGCTGCTATAAATAAATGGGGTTAGAGTAAAAATACAGTAGTGTATTTCCACTCTAACCCCATTTATTTATTTATGTTGTTAACCGCCATTGTTAACCGTCATTGTTAGCAGGGATAACTGCTGACATGCTAGATTTCCGCTTGATCCAATTCTTGGCGTCTGGCTCCGGCCATAATGCCGTGGAAGGCATAATTCCCCTCATGACATGCATATTCGTACATAAGCTCCCCCGGGGGTTTTCGGTTCATTGCAATCTCACCGGTCCAGGGCTGTTGATAGCTGAGTGGGTCTTCCAGTGTAAATGCATATTTAATCTTACCCTCATCCTGTAGGCTAAAACGCTCCGTAATCACTAACTGATCGGAGCTGCCTCTAAATGACTGCTGGGAGTGGAAGTTCAGCGTTTTTACAACCAGAATGTCTCCGTCCCAATATCCTATGGAATCACCCATCCACTTCTCAAAGTTGATTGGGTGGTGATCCGTATCGATTGGGATGATTCGTGCATCGTGAACCATTTCGACAAGAATCATTACGTAGTCTTCTGTCTGCACGATCTGATAGTTGCTGTTGTAGAGAATAGGTAGCATGGGCGGGCCAGATCCTGACCCAAAGGTCAGCAGACAACGCTCACCCAAAGGACGAACCTCATGAGCATCGTAAGGCCCTACTCCGGATCGAGCTCGCCACTGCGCCCGGAGGCCGTTCTGGGGAGGATCGCCTTTTATATAGGGAATTTGCCCGTTGGCTGGGTCTACAATAATTGACGTGCGGTACTGCCCATCTAACTTAACTGCGTCTGAGCGAGGATCCCACCAAAAACTATTGTAACCAAGGTCCGCGTTACCATCAGTGGGAGGTGCTCTTTCTGGGTCAGCGGCTTGGGAGGAAGTTTTATAACGGTCACGCCAGCCCTGTTCTACATCGGCAGCCTCCGCTTCGGTCAAAAAGCCCTTTTCACCTAATTCTTCAGGGCGAACTAAAGGGGTTTGCGACGAGTTGGTCCAGTAGCCTTGGAGATCGGGTCTGCCATCATGAGTTCTTCGTATCTCGGAGTCCTGTGCTGCGGCAGGTCCCAGAGACAAAGATACTAACGCCAGACTAAACAGTGAACGGCAATGAATTCTCATTCTATTATCCCTTATTGTTAGTTTTCAGGAACTTCTCTTTAGCATAGCTCTAATGCACAATTGCCGCAATTCAAGAATGCCCAATAAATAGGGGAATTAACCTTTGGGCCGGAGGGGGTTCTAGAGCTTAAAGGGCAATCCCCACGATTCCTCATGCAGGCAGAGACACCCAAGGTACATGCTTCGTGCGGTAGGAGGCATAGACATAAATTGAGTTAGCGTTTATCGTTCTTAATACTAGAACAACTACTAGAGAATGGAGCGTGAGGTTTAGAGCTAATATAGCTGCGTAGCAGGCGGTGATACTCATACGTTAATGATTGGTGAGAGCTTTTACGATTATCATTCAGAAGGTGTTAGATGGGGTTAACCATGACTAGTCGACGATGCACTGAAAGCGGGTGGCTGCGCGTCAGCACTGCAGGGGCAAACGAGAAATATTAGTTAGAGCAAAGAGTCTCAATAATTAGAAAGGTTGAACGGCTTATCGCTGTTTAGGCCATGAGGGAGAACTAAAGTTGAAAATTAGAAACCTAACGGCGTTGAAATTAGTGAATAGAAGCATTTTAAACGGCAGTCTCTGGCTATCTTGCGGGGCTTTTTTACTGTTTGTCAGCTCGCTGTCAAACGCCGCCGAAGGCCTCGAACTGACGGCCTTAGACCACTATGTTGCGGCCCCTGACTCACACTATAAGTATTCGGTTCTCGAAACTGTTCAAGGGGAGGGTTACAAAACATTTGTTGTTGATATGACCTCTCAGCAATGGCTTACCGAAGCGGAAGTGAACCTGCCTGTTTGGGAGCACTTCATGGTGGTGACGGTGCCAGACGAAGTGGTGAGCGATATTGGCTTTTTGTATATAACCGGTGGCAGTAAATCTAACGACGCCCCCAAGGGTGCGCCAGAGTCGGATATAAAGCGTGCGTTACTAACTAACACTGTGGTCACCACTCTTTATATGGTGCCAAATCAACCCTTGGTATTTAAAGATGATAATGATCTGAGTCGAACAGAAGATTCAATTATCGCCTATTCCTGGGACAAATTTTTTCGTACCGGGGATGAGAAGTGGCCACTTAGATTGCCTATGACAAAAAGCGCCGTTCGAGCGATGGATACAGTAACGGATTTGTTGGCGAGCGCGGAGGCGGGAAGCTATCAGGTAGATCAATTCGTTGTAGCGGGCGGATCTAAAAGGGGCTGGACTACATGGACCACTGCAATCGTTGACAGTCGGGTCGTGGCAATCATGCCTATTGTTATCGACATGCTAAACGTGGGTGAATCTTTTAAGCACCACTATTCAGTTTATGGTGCCTATTCCCCTGCGGTTATTGACTACGTCCTCACAGGCAATATCAATTGGAACGGTACCGAGCAATGGGATGCCTTAATGGATATTGTTGGACCTTTTGAATACAGAGACAGACTAACCTTGCCGAAATACTTATTAAACTCTACCGGTGATGAGTTCTTCTTGCCGGATTCATGGCAGTTCTATTGGGATGAACTAGTGGGTGAAAAACACCTTCGCTATGTTCCTAACTCCAATCACAGTATGGAAGAAACCGATGTTATCGAAAGTGTCGACGCCTGGTACCATGCTATTGTCCACAATGTCTCAATGCCTAGGTATTCATGGGATGTGGCTGGTGATGGCACGATCACCTTGTTTTCTACTGATAAGCCTTCACGTGTTCTACTTTGGCAGGCGACCAACCCAGAAAAACGAAATTTTATGCAAGCCGTAATAGGTCGCGCCTATACCAGTACTCCTTTACAAGAAATTGAGCCTGGCGTTTATCAGGTTAGGCTTGATGCTCCGCCGTCAGGATTCACCGCTTATTATATAGAGGCTCATTATCCCAGCGGAGTGGTAGAACCGTTCAAATTTACATCTGGTGTTAAAGTGGTTCCAGATGTCACAGAATATCAATGGGAAATGGCGTCAGACCAAGCTCGGCAGCGCTAGAGTTTAAGCTAGGAGTCACAATTTTAGATAGAATGCTTACAGCGATAGCATGTTGATGCTTCGTTATTAGGATCGCGCACATCTAATTATGTGGCGAGGTTGGTGGCAGAGACATTGTCTATATAAAGTACTTTTATCTAATCATGTATGGAATGCGGGTTGCAACAACGGCGAGTACCTCTTTGTTCTCGATACACAAAGCAAGCTGGCTCAAGTTTATCGACTGTAAAGATAATATTATTCCTAAGGTTGCCTATTGGCCATCTCTGTTGTGCTCTTTAATTATCGTTATTGCATGGAGGCTGTCTCTTAGATGAGAAGTGATGTTGAGCTTCGCTAACGTATAAGGCGTTTTGGGGTGCTGACAAGTTAACTCTCAGCCGGTGGTCGCTGGCGAAAGATGCAATCAACAACATGGAAGAAGAGAAATTACCAATACGTAATAGCTTGACTTGATTGCCCCTATATTTGGTTCGATCTAGATGGATGGGAAGTAAGGAATATTAGGTTTTTATAGGCTAATAGTAGGCTGCCTTTCAAAGAGTTAAGTTATTAGACTCCCACTTTTATTTTAAAGCCTATCTCATGTCGCTAGAACACATCGCTCAAATATGTAGCTATGAATAGTCCTGATATACAATCACAAGTTTTGTCATGATAGTACCAGCAACTGCTTCCGAGAGAGATGAAAATGACCAATTCCATGCGCTATGTTTCCCTTAAAGCCAATATAGATGGGCTGCCAAAAGAGAGTGATTTTGAATTTAAGGATGCTCCTTTTCCCGAGCTAAAAGAAGGCCAGTTCATCGCTGAAAATCACTTTGTATCAGTTGATCCGGGCATGCGCTCGCGGCTTTCCGGCGTAACGGGCTATGCACCTCCCGTAAAACCCGGCGAGGCAGTCAGTGGATTTGCGATCGGCCGTGTACTGAAAAGTTGTAACGCCGCTTATAAAGAAGGTGACATGGTCACCATGGGAGGAAGCTGGGCATCACATAGTGTCTTTGGTGGTGCTGGATTCGCCTTTAAACTGCCTGAAGTTGATATTCCTGCATCGTTGTTTTTAGGCATTTTGGGAATCCCAGGAATGACATCCTATTTCGGTTTGAGACGCATAGGGCGGTTTCAGAAAGGTGACCATATACTAGTCACATCTGCCGCCGGCCCTGTCGGTGCGACTGCTGGGCAGCTAGCCAAGTATTGGGGGGCAGCATCGGTGACTGGTATTGCTGGCAGCGAGGAGAAATGTGCTTGGCTGACAGGAAAAGCCGGTTTTGATGCAGCGATCAACTACAAGACAGAAAGCGATCTTGCCGAGGCTATTTCAATGACCTGTCCTGAGGGTGTTGATGTTCTTTTTGATAATGTTGGTAATGCCATGATCGACACGGTCCTTCCAATGATGCGGTTCAATGGAAGGATAATCGTTTCGGGGCAGACGGCAGACTACAACGTTCCTCTAGAGGAACGCCATGGCATCAAAAATACAATCGATTTTATTGCCAGCCGGCTACTGATGCAGGGACTTGTTGTTTTTGACGACATACCAAATTTCGCCAAAGCGCAGAACGAAATGATCACACTTATACGAGAAGGGGGATTGGTCTATGAGGAGAAAATATTCGAAGGGTTAGAGACTCTTCCATCGGCTTTCTGCGGACTATTTAGGGGTGACAACTTTGGTAGGCAACTAGTCAAAGTTGGAGGTTTTTAGCTTCAGTCTATTTTTTGAAATCGGCCCCGAGGCCGCAGTCTTAAATATCAGTTGCGTTGTGTATTGAGTGTATTTTTGATTTTTATCAATAGAACTTTTGATTGAAGAGCAATATGGTATATGAAAAGTAAAACTGACCATGAAGTAATAGTGGTGGGAGCCGGAGTATCAGGTATCTATCAGATCAAATTGCTAACCGATTTGGGTTTCGACGCGATTGTTCTGGAAGGTGACAGCGATTTGGGTGGCACTTGGTATCGTAATCGCTATCCTGGCTGCAGATTCGATTCTGAGAGTTACACTTACGGTTATTCTTTTTCGAAGGAAGTGCTGGAAGAGTGGCATTGGAAAGAGCGTTTCTCTCCTCAGCCAGAAACTCTACGTTACTTAAATTTCGTTGCAGAAAAATTCAATCTACGGTCCTATATACGCTTTAACGCAAGAGTGAAAAGCATGCGCTGGATTGAGGGTCTAAGGCATTGGTGCTTGAACTTGGACAACGGTGATGTAGTTACCACGCGATTTGTAATTTCTGCAATGGGAGTGCTGTCCACTCCTACGCTGCCAAAGTATGACGGGATGGATGAGTTTGTCGGGCGATCTTTTCATACTTACTACTGGCCTAAGGAGCCGGTTGAGTTGGAGGGTAAGCGGGTAGCTGTTATAGGAACGGGAGCAACGGGTATTCAGGTGATTTCAGCAATAGCTGACAAGGTCGATTCCCTGACAGTATTTCAGCGGCGGCCAAATTGGACCACTCCGCTGAATAACTCACTTATTACTGAACAAGAAATGGCTGTGATTAGGGCTCGATACGACGAAATATTCGCCAACTGCTCAGAGTCGCCCAATGGTTTCGAGCATAAACCGGATCGACGCGGTTTCTGGAGGCTGACGAAGGATCAGCGAACTGAGCTTTGGAGCGAGCTTTATAAAACCTCTGGGTTCGCGATAAGTGCGGCGAATTTTCCAGAGATATTTTTTGAGGTGGAAGCCAATAAGGAGATGTCCGACTTCATAGCTGCGCGAATTAGAGAGCGAGTCAAGGACCCCAGGGTCGCCGAAAAGCTGATCCCTAAAGACCACGGCTTTGCGACGCAGCGACTGCCTTTAGAAACGAATTACTTTGAGGTCTATAACCGAGATAACGTTCATTTAGTTGATGCGAACGAAGAGCCAATCGATAGAATAACGGCAAAGGGGATTCAAACCAGCGAATCACATTATGACTTCGATCTGATTATTTACGCAACTGGTTTTGATGCTATTACAGGTGCCTACGAGAAAGTGGACGTAAAGGGCGTTGATGGGATGAGCCTTAAACGGAAGTGGGAAGATCAGCCTAATACGTATTTAGGTCTGTCCACCAGCGATTTCCCTAACATGTTTATGATAGCTGGGCCGCAAGGTATAGCGGGAAGCACCAATTTCCCCCGCGCGATTGAGTTGGGCGTAGAGTGGATTACTGACTTGCTGGTCCTTGCCCGCGATAAAGGATACACGCGTCTTGATGTACAATCTGCAGGCGAGAAGGAGTGGCACGAGGAAACCGTGGTGGCACATGAGCGCTTGCTTAGTCGAAATAGTAAAGGCTGGTTTACTGGATATAACAGCAATGTCGAAGGTCGTGAAGAAGGCAAGGTCCGATATCATGCTTATTTTGGCGGGGTGCCTTCGTATCGAAAAAGGATCAAGCAGGCTGCTACTGAAGGCTATAAATTTTTCGATATGAGCTAGACGGCGACCGCTAGAAGAACAATTGAGATCAGAGTAAAAATACAGTGGTTTTTCGGATGAACAAGTCCGTTTACCACATACCTCCGTTGAAGGCCTAGATTGAAATGACGGAGGCTAGAGAACTGGGTAATTGATAGCGACTCGAGGTGGAATAATCTGATCAGCCGCTGGTTTTTTATCCACTTTACTGGGTTTTCATGTTGAGTCTACTTATTCGCTCTCAGTTTAATTTCAAAGCTTAACTGTTCGAAAAAAATAGCTAAAAAAAGGGACAGGCTCACGCCTGTCCCTTGCATTAACTTTCCAAAATCACAGATTCGCTTGCTGTTGTCCTGGGGATAGGGGGGGCATATCTGGGCCCGATAGGCTTTTTAAAAACTCGATAACTGCCATTCGTTCTTTGTCACTAAGGGAATCCCCCCAGGTGTGACCCATCTTTCCTCTGCCAAAGTTGTTGGTGTCGTAAATAAAACTCATATCAATTTTGGCTCGGCTCTCATCTGGAGCGGCCGCCGCGGTTGCCGCTAAGTCTGCATATCGAGCTTTGGATAGTGCCGTATACTCCAGCCCTACACTTTTCATATTGTAGGAGTTTGGGCTTTTATCACGGTCCCAAATTTCTGGGCGTAACTTGGAATTTAATACAGCCTCTATAGTTGGTACAGATCCATTGTGGAAATACGGGGCTGTCGTCCAAACACCAACTAGAGGTGGTGGAATGTAGCCGATTCCTTCTAGCGGGCTATCTACTGGGGTTAATTCAGGCGTACCTTGAGCGTCATAATAAACAGCGAGTTTGTCTAAATGGTCGACGATGGGAGCGAAGTCTTCGATAACTTCGCTGTAGCTAGGGTCTGTTCCAACATTTCTGAGCAACTCAGACCCGGTGTAATTCACGGTCCAAGAGCCCGGCATACGGTAATCCAATGCCGAGGTCTTTTTGGTGTATTCGCCGTGGCATTGTACACAAGCTAAGAACGTTGACTGATCTTCAGGTGCGAGCTTGCCATGAAAAATCTTTTCCCCCCTCTGTACCAGCGAAGCGTTAAGTTTTTCAGGATAAACCGGTGACTGGGTTTCTCTGGCGAAAGCCAGCGCTTTAGCCGTCATCGCCACATGCTCTGTGTGATGATCGTTTATTTGTTCGTTGCCTATGCTGAAATTTAGAGAAAAGTGCGCTGCATCGTGGGGTCCGCCATCGCCGTACCAGTAGTCCCGTACTTTGTATTTCATTGTCCACCAAGGCATTGCCTGCACTGGAGGCCGCTGGGTGTTCTTCATAACTTCGGTGAGCTCTGTCTCTTCAGCGGACGTTAGCAATCCGGTCTCTTCTGGATTCGCAATTCTTGCTGCCAAGTTCCAAACCGCATATTGACCAAAGTTATCTCCGCGAACTACTTCTCCGCGCACGTCTGTTAACGGCGTTGCTCGCTGAACGGTGCTGTTACTGGCAAGTCCCGCTACCACGACGCCATTGACTACTCCGGCATGGCAGGCAAAACAGTTCAGGCTTGCATACTCCTTGCCGTCGCGCTCGAAAGGAGAAAGACCTAAATCTAAGGGTGAGTCGGCATCTGCATTAAATGAAGGCAACGAGCCTTCGCTGTAGTACTTGCCTGCCGCAGATGTGGGGTCGTATCCAAGCTCATCCGCCTTGCTGGCAGCAATTGCCTGCTGAAAGTAGAGTCCGCTCATGGGTAATGCTAAGTCGAACATTTTCCCTGAAAGGATTTGTTCTAGACCAGCCTGTCCTGCTTCAGAGTAAGATTTAGAGTCAAAACCATGGAAGGATAGCGAAAGATCTTCGCGGTCTGAATAGGCGCTTCCGACGAAGACAAGCGCTGAGCCGAGCAGAATCGACATTGTGCCGCAGCGGATGCGTGACTTCTTTTGAGAGGGGCTTAGCTTATTGGAAATGGCTGATTTCATGGTAGATCTCTTTAAATTGGCTGCTTATCTGGCGAGTGAGCTGAAATGTATAGATATAGTATAGGAAAAGAGTAGCTTTCTAGCTTGTACGCAGCGACTGACCTATCGCTGGCTGCGTGCTGACAGTTAGTGGCCTATTGACGAGGGCAGATGGACTTAAGCTAGGTGGTGTCAAAACCGAAAGTAAGGCTAAAGTCCTCGCTATGAATATCGCTTGGTGATCCACCAGTGAATCCTGCAACAGCTCGGCTATAGTGGGAGAGGTCGTAAAAGCCTGCCTCGTGGGCTGCTTCGGTGAAATTAGAACCTTTGGCGAGCATCGGAAGTGTCTTCCAGACAGCGACATTACGGATATAGAGGGAGAGTGCACACTGCATTTCTTGTTTAAAAAGGGCTCTTAAGCGGGATTCGGAAAGATTTATTTTGCCAGCAAGGAATTTGATTGTTATTTCATTGGCAGGATATTCCTCAATGAGTCTGCACACCTCTTCAATTCTTGGGTCACTCTTTGTGGCAATATTTCTGTCGCAGAGGGCGTAGATGATTGAGTCGAACAAGGAGGCTATTTGTATCTGGTTCAACTCCTCATTGAAGCTTTCGTTGCATAACTTTTGTGTTTTTAGGAGTTCTGTAGGGGTGAACGATCGAGTTTGCTCCCCATTCAACGTGCTCATTAGATCCCAGTAGGCGGGAGTTGTAATGAAAGCATCGAAGGTAGTGGTTTCCGAATTTATAGCGTGAATGCTGGTGTCATTTAAGTCTGGGCCAAGGATGATGCCCTGGCAATGCTGTTCTTGATTATTCTCATCTTGAATTGAAAAGGGTTTATCGCCGGCGATTACAACTGTCACTGATAAGCGATGGATTGGCGAGCGGTCGTAATCTCCTGATAAAAAAAGGTCCCTCTTGTAGAAGCACCGATCCCAGAAATGAATACGGCTTCTGCCCATTTTATTGTTAATTTCATTATTCATTGTTTATTGATCACTGAACCACCTGCCCTAGGGTGCGATGCTAGGAGGTCGAATTATCCGAGGCTTACATATTACACGCACTGAAGGTTCCTACAATAACGACAAATGTCTAGATCGTTGTCAGGACCGAAGCTATGGAAATGAGGATGTTGGAGTCATTGATCCGAACAGTGATTTGCCAGATTTAAGTTGTGATGCGCAGGTTGATTGTATTTTAGCCATAAGTGATGACTCAGGTACATATCATGGGCTAACTATTTCAGGTCATTAAGAAAATCTTGATAAGGGGCTGACTAAGCTTTCAAAACGTGGCATTAGAATCTGAATTGGATGTTAAATCACAGGTCATTCGATCTATATTTCATAACTATTAAGCAGATTAAAAATAGCGATTTTCTATCTGAGAGCCCTTTTGTTAGATCATATTGATATTTTGGGTGGTGAGTCTGGCACTGTATTTTTTATAAGAGCCATCAAAGCTGTCAAAGTGTTCTCGATTTCGCCATGCCTCCCGCTCCATCCCTCCCCAGATCGAGAAGATAGTTTATCTTCCGCAATAAGAGCCCGTTGGGCTAGGTGGCAAGAATTACGAAATTTGAGTGCAACAAACACAGGAGCACAGATTGCAGCGCTAAGTGGAACTGATTTTTGCTCGGTCTATAGGAAGTCGGTAAACGTAACAGAAGTCTCGGCCAACAGAAATGCTCGTTAGTGTTGGGTTGTTTGCGTATAGTAATGCTACTTAAAATGGCGTTTAAAATCGTGACGAGTTGAATTTTCGGAGACGGCAATGGCTTTACCGCGTTATCAAAATTTTGTTAATGGAAATTATACCGCCAATCAAACCGGTGAATACTTTGATGTTATCAATCCTGCTACTGGTCAGGTTATTTACCAAGTTGAAATGGCCGATAAAAGTATAAAAGCAACCGCAGTTGAAAGTGCGCGGCAAGGTTTTGCGCTTTGGTCGACACTGACGGCAATAGAACGTGCACGCATACTAAATCGCGCCGCAACGCTGTTGCGTGAGCGTAATGATGAGCTGGCCCGCGTTGAAGTGTCAGATACCGGCAAGCCGTGGCAAGAGGCAGAGTGTGTTGATGTGGCTAGCGGCGCGGATGCGATAGAGTACTTCGCAGGTCTTGCGCCGTCGGTAGTTGGTCAGCAACAAAGTGTAGGCTCCGATTTTTATTATACTCGTAAAGAAGCGTTAGGCATTTGCGCTGGTATCGGCGCATGGAACTATCCATTGCAGATTGCCTGTTGGAAAGCAGCGCCAGCACTTGCCTGTGGCAACAGTATGATTTTTAAGCCGTCAGAAGAAACTCCACTAGGGGCATTAAAGTTAGCCGAGATATTTATTGAGGCAGGCCTTCCAGCGGGTGTATTCAATGTCGTGCAAGGTGGTGCTGAAGTTGGTCAATGGCTCGCTAGTCATAATGAGATTGAAAAAGTGTCTTTTACCGGAGAAGTAGGCACTGGCAAAAAAGTAATGCGCAGTGCCAGTGACAATCTAAAAGATATCACTATGGAGCTTGGCGGAAAGTCTCCACTGATAATCTTCGGCGACGCCGATATAGCTGAGGCGGTTAGCGCTGCCATGTTGGGAAATTTTTATACCCAAGGTGAAATATGCACTAACTGTACTAGAGTCTATTTGCACGAAAATATTAAAGTTGAATTTCTCGCTCAACTAAAAAACCGAATTGAAAATAATATAGTTGCCGGCGATCCTTTGAATAGCGATGTGAACTTTGGCTCATTGATCTCCGCCAAACATCAGCAACTAGTTTTGGATTACATAGCTAAGGGCATTGAGGAGGGCGCAGAACTATTAACTGGTGGCAAAGCATTGCAACCGAAATCAGCACCTAATGGTTTCTTCGTTGCGCCAACAGTGTTTATTAACTGCCAGGACGATATGACTATTGTCAAAGAGGAAATTTTTGGCCCGGTTATGTCGGTGCTAACCTTTAGCGATGAAGATGATGTCATCAGGCGCGCCAACAATACTGCTCTAGGCCTAGCGGCAGGCGTGTTCACCAAAGATGTGCAGCGGGCGCATCGCGTTATTCATCAGCTCAATGCGGGCATTTGTTGGATTAACAGCTATGGTTTATCCCCGATTGAAATGCCTGTGGGTGGTTTTAAACAGTCAGGCATAGGCCGAGAAAATGGCTTGGAGGCACTAAATCAATATACGCAAACAAAAGCGGTTTATATGGGTATGAGTAAACTGGATAGCCCTTTCTAATGAGTAATCAAATAGAATTTCACCGATTTTTTACGCGCAAAGGACGCATAAGAGGGAGGGGTATGCAGGGCGAAGGAGTCCTAACCGCTTGAACGTGGATTCAGGTGTTGGGTTTTAATTGAGCTTTCAAATTATTAATGTTCCCAAGTGCCAAAGAACTTACTGGAAGTTAAAAGCAGATTATGAAAAATAGTGATTCATTAACTCCAACTAAAAGGCAGAAAAATGACAGACTTTAGCGAAACCGACATCTCTTCTCAGGATGGAAAGACTGTTTTCATCACCGGCGCAAATACGGGCATTGGTTTTGAGACGGCGAGAGTGCTGGCAGTAAGCGGCAGCCGTGTTCTCTTAGGCTGTCGCTCTGAAGAAAAAGCGCTTGGGGCGATAAACAAAATCAAAGCAATTAAGGGAGATGCAGACGTTTTATGGGTGCCGTTGGATTTAACGAGTCTTGCGTCCATTAAGGCGGCCGCTGCCGTAGTGAGCAAGGAGAGAAGACTAGATGCTCTTATTAACAACGCCGGTGTGATGATACCTCCAAAGCAGCAAACCAGTGATGGTTTCGAATTACAGTTTGGCGTCAATCATCTCGGTCACTTTGCATTAACGGGGCATTTACTGCATAAGCTTAAAGATCAATCAGGCGCCCGAATTGTTAACGTTAGTAGTCTGGCTCATCGAAATGGAAGAATTGATTACAAGGATATTCACGCGGATAAAAAATATGCGCGTATGACCCGCTACAGCATGAGTAAATTTGCCAACATACTCTTTACTTATGAATTGCAGCGCAGGCTTGAAAAGGCCAACTCATCGGCAATATCTGTGGCCTGTCATCCCGGAGGATCAGCGACAGAGCTAGGAAGGCATCTACCATCATTTTTTAGAATGTTACTGACGCCTTTGAACATGTTGATGAATACTCCCGCCGAAGGAGCTCTGCCGACCTTGATAGCCACCACTAGTGAGAAAGTCAGAGGGGGAGATTACTTCGGCCCTATGAGAATGGGTGAATTGTTCCACTCGGCACATAAGGTGGATACGACTGCGGCTTCAAAAGATGAGGTAGACGCGGCTCTGCTGTGGGATCTTTCCACTGATCTAACAGGTGTTGAATTTGCCTTTTAAAGAGCGGCCTAAAGAACCGCTTAATGTAAGGTTCGGCTGCCTCTTAAAATGCGAGAAACGGCAATTACGGTCAGATAGTAATTAGTGAAGTGCGGAGTAAAAATACGGTGGTTTGGAGCAGAGGAGGATAATACAGGGTGAGAACGGGGCTCACCAATAAATTAATAATCTAACTGTTGTTCTCTAGGATTTGTAGTTATTCATTTAGCAGAGTTTTGCCTAAGTCAGATAAATCATAGACACCACGTGATACGTTTTGAAACCATCCGTAATAATTGTCGTAGACTACGGCTCTGGATCTAGGGATCTCTAGGCTCTTCGCAATATCGCTTGCCTTGCTAGCGCCATGTTTGCGTAAATAGTTGGCAATTCGGATCGCTTGCTGTTTGTAGGCGGTCATTCGCACTGTTTTGGTAGAGGCGCCGCCGAGGTTTGGATCGCCAGCTCGCGCCACGAACTCATTGATTAGCCATTGTTGTTTCGGTTTGGATTGTCGAGGTTTATAGGTAGTGGGGTCGACCACAACCAGCGCAGTGTTGCCCTTGAGATTAATGGCCACTAAACCTATGCTGAGCATCTTCAAGAGTTTGATAATTCGTTTGCGTTTCTTTTTTTTAAGGGCACCACAGGTGCTGGGCACGCCAATGTAAACAATCGGGCTTAACACCAAACGGTCAACGGCCTGTAGGATTACCTCTAGATTAAGCGACAGTTTTAGCTCAATAATAGTGGGTGGTAGCGTTTTTTCGTTGTCAGCAGGTTTCTTAATTGCAACGACATCACAGTTCTTAACTTCAGCTTTAACTTCGTAGTTTTGCTTTTCGAGAAACTTCTTTAAAGGAAGATAGAGATCAGATTCTTTCATAATGAAGAAGGCATAGTCTTTTAATTGATGGCGTATCTTGGTTTTGGTAAAAAGTAATCGAGTCAGGTTAAAAATACAATAGCTATTGTTTTGGCGAGTAATATTTAGAGAATCAAAGCTGTTAAGGGTTATTTCGTACTATATCTGTATGTAGCTTGCTGGGAATAATCGAGACGACCATTTAATAGTGGAGGATTGGTTTACAGTGCCCCTGTGTTCTCTATTTCTGGCTTCCATAGTGTCACCTACAGGTTTAGTGGCGCTATCGTGATAATATACGAACCAAATTTGTCATCTAACCCTAGTTTGAATGCAATCTTCGTTGTTTGTTAATCAATTCTCAGAATTCACCGAGAACCATGATGCGTTCATCATGGGGAAGAAGTCTGCCCAGAAATTTTGTCCGGTATCTACGGATAGTGGCGCTACCGATATTACAAAGGAATAGTCTTGCCTGTAACCTTAACTCGACGCGCTGTCATACTGCTCGCGATAGCGTCGGCAATTGTCACTGCCAATGCGTATTACATCCATCCGATAATTGGACATGTGGCGGAGGAGTTTGGTGTTAGTAACGCTTTGGTCGGTGCTGTTCCTGCACTGAACCAGATCGCGTTGGCGCTTGGAATATTGCTGTTGTTGCCCCTAGGCGATCGCTTGAGTAATCGCAAGCTCACCACTGTTTTTCTTGCCGCTCAGGTGGTGGCACTTCTAATCATGGCGGTAGCGCAATCCTTCTGGTTGTTTGTGGCAGGCTCGACACTCCTAGGTTTTTTCACCATCACGCCGTATCTACTGCCTGCATTTGTTTCAAAAAGAGTGAGTGTGGAGCGTCTTGGGACCGTGACAGCCATTCTCACTACGGGGGTCATCGCCGGAGTGCTGATCTCTCGAACAGGAGCTGGTATCGTTGGTGAGTATTTGGGTTGGCGTACTATCTATTGGATTGCCGCTGCCCTGATGGCGGCGGCAACTTTGGTGGTGCCATTGCTGCTAGACGACGACATAGTTGCTGCGGGCGAGGTTAGAAAAGCCACCTATGGTCAGTTGATCTCATCATTAGTTGACCTATTAAGGGGGCATCCTGCTGTGATTGTGTCCGGTGCTATTCAGGGCTTAAGTTTCGCGGTTTTCCTTACCGTATGGTTGGGCATTGGTCTGCATCTTACGAGTTCCGAAATGGGCTTCGGCGTGGATGATGTGGGATATCTTGCCGCTTTCTCTGCACTTAATCTTATGACAACACCGAGCTTGGGAAGACTCGCAGACCGAATTGGACCGATGCTGACCCGAACCATTGCTGTCTGTATCCAGTTCCTAGGAGTAATAACATTGTTTTTTTCGGACAGTGGTTATTGGATTTTACTGCTGCCGATTTCTCTTATGAGTGTTGCCGGACCGGTTGTGGACATTACTGGGCGTATGACTCTGTTAACACAAGACTCAGTGATACGAACGAGGTTGATGACCCTCTATGTAGTGATTATGTTTCTGGGAGGCGGACTGGGCAGCTGGGGCGGCACGATTGCCTTCGAGCTTGGTGGGTGGCTAGGGACTTGTATATTGGCAATGTTCTTCTCGGCGCTGGCTGTCGGTCTTTCGTTGTCACGCTTGAACGCGGATTAAATGGGCTTGTAAATATTGCTCACCATCCACCATCCACCATCCACCATCCACCATCCACCATCCACCATCCACCATCTAGAAACGGTACCGGAGGAGTAAATCTCTTCTTTTCCTCATCGCGGGAGCCAAAGTAGGCTGGAAATACGGTAGTTTTCTATTAAAGAGGTCGGAGGAATTAAAAGTAAATTCTTCCTACCCCTTTTAATTTTATCAGTGCCTTAAAAAGTCACTAATCTTTTAAACCGCCGAACCCAATAGGCGCGCTATTGCCGCCTGATCGGGCCTTGCCGACAACTTCGCGCAAGGTGAAAGCGGCATTTAATTCCAGTTGCGTCGAGTGTGGCCTAAGTTCTCCAACCCTTAAGTATTCGCCGCGGTCAGCGGTCATTCTAAAATCGACCGTAGCACCAACTGCCTCATCAATCTGTCCTGTCGCGCCAAACCCATGCCCCTCGTTAGTTTGAGCGGTGTTGGTTGCCTGATAACCCATACGGTGAAGTAGTTTTGGGCTCGCCCGTTGCAAAACTTCGGGGCTTACGGACAACATCCAGTTCTCTTGCTGTCGCAAAAAGGGTTTCAGCATCGAGCTAAGCATCACTATCCGCGGAGTTTCTGTGTGGTTGACTCCTGTGCCATGTAATAGGCGACCGTCGGTGATAATCATAGCACCTCCTTTTGCGTCGATATTAATGGCAGGTGGCAGCTTGCCAACGGGTTTATGGTTTCGCAATGCCTCTGACACGGCAAGATGGCTGCCTGGAATAACAAGGGTGCCTCCGTTAACTTCATCAACATCAGAAATGGCTGTGAGGATGTTGATCGACATGGGGCTGTGCGAGTCGAGATTATTATCCTGATCTTGATGTAATGCTTGAGGCACACCACCTTGTATTGATATCGCTGCAATAAGCGAAGAGCAGATCCAGCCAGCTCCCAAAGCTTCGGTGATTAGCTGCTCGATTAAAGGGCCGCCCTGCACGACATCAGTATGTTGTTCTATTAATCCTTCAAAGCACTGGCCCTTGTTGACGCAGCAATTAATATTTTGACCGCTTGGGGTTTTCTGGGAAATGCCAGCGAGGCGTTCGCCTTCTGCCTGCTCGAGTACACGCTGTCGAATGATCCGAACTTGCTCAAGTGAGAGCGCATCGGAGATTTTGCAGTAGCCCCACTTCAAAAAATCCCGACGCAGCTGTTCTATATCCCTACTCGGTTGCGGCAGATCGATAGACTTCCAATAGGCATGTTTTGAGCCGGTTGTGGTGTCGTAATAGGATCCCGGCTTAAACTCCCAAGTTCCCCACTCACTGCTGCGTTTTGGTGGCACAAAGTAAATCTCTGGATTATTTTCCAGGATGGACTTCATGGGCTCCTTCGATGTCACTTCGGCATGGTACATCTGCAATTCGGGAGCGGACTTAGACGCAACATCAACTGGGTCAAACTCATTTGGGACGGTATTCATGCTTTCGGTTCTCTTTAACGTGTGTTCTGCTATTGTCGAAGTTTCATACTGCTCAAAGATTACACCTCAAAACGAGGCGTAAACCTAGCCCTGTTTGATTCATGAATGAATAATTGGGGTCAGAGTAAAATACAGTAGTGTTCGATTACAAATAGATGGGGCCAGATTTATTCTAGCTATGTTGGACTGTAAAGAGATGCCATCTGCGGGCGGAGCAATTCGCATTAGAATTAGAGCAATTTGAAGTCCTGCGAAGCTATACTGCTGCCTGCGTTCTCTTAATTACCGAAAGGACTATCTTTGTTTTCGATATTGAGCTGGCCTTCAAGTCCTGCTCCGCGATGCTTTGCACTTGTCTGGTAATCGGGGTTCTGGATCATTGTCATTATAGCTTTCCTACTTGGGTACAGTGCAATCGCCGCTTTGTCCCACAGTTCTTCCACTTCACCAAGCATTGGCCGGCTTGTGTTGACAGGAAAAATGATTATGCCGCCAACCTTTTCTGGGTGCGCCTGAACATCCTTACCTTACATACTATATGCCTCTGTGCCTGTCATGGTTGTCTCAAGCAATCCGCGTATTCTGCTTTGTCTTTTAATTTAAGCAGATTCAGCATATTGATAAGTGTATCTGTGTCACTTCTTGAAAGCTGGCAATTTGTTCGCCCCTTGAGCGGAGTCGGTTTTCTACCTGCATATTATCTACCCGATTTGTAAGAGAAATAGAGCGGTGACTGCTGTTTAATTAATCCGTATGGAGCGTATTATCGATATTTACCGCAATTAGCAGAATGGCTGCTTCGATTCATTGTAGTTTTGAATTGAGAATTACCTCACGTAACAACAGAGAATTAAGAAAGGACACTACGAGCACGGATCGCCTTAGCAGCACTTGCTCTTGCCGCCAGTTTGCCGTTCTCCTGGAAAAAATCAGCTTCAACAAAACCGGTTGACCGACCACGATTAATCAGACGTCCTTCTACGCGAATAACTCCACTTTGCATGGGGCGAAACATGCGCGTTGTCAGTTCCGTAGTGGTGAACCATTCACCGTCTTCCAGAGCACTGGCCATTGTCATCGATACGATATGATCGGCTAATGCGGCTATCCAGCCCCCAAAAACACGGCCATCTTGAATGTCGCGGTTGCCGTCATTTGGCCACTCATAGACAACACGCCCGAAAGATACTTCCTTAAGCCAAAGGTGGGGCTTTATTCCTAGATTGCGAATTCCCGGAGGGAGCTCGCCGTCAGCAGATCTTAAGTTTCTGAAAAATTCCGTTTGCTGTTTAGATAATTCTGTTCGCTCTATTTTACTCATTGGCTTCCAAGTCGTAGGCTTTAGTTTGTTTACGTAAGGTCAGCGCAAAATACAGTATTTTCAGCCATTCTGGAATTATCTTTTTACCTACAAAGCGCTTTGTTAATGAAAAATTTCTCGTGATTTAGCGGCCAAGATCCACGTTCGTTTAGTTTTTCGTCGGATTTCCAGATTTTGAAGTTATTTTAAGCTTGCAGAACGATATTTTAAAAAGTGAGCACGAGGGCAAAAACTGAAGTAGCCTTCCTTTTTCTTAGGGTCCAGATACACCGGGTGCTGGGTATCTGAGGGGAAGGTATGTTTAGAAAAAGATTTGCTCTATTTAGGCAGTGCTTTCACGCTTAAGAAGGTTGAGGGGTTTCTGCTTTTTGATTCTCCCCATCTTCTCGTTGCGCGAAGTCTCATAGTCATTCAGTAGTTTGACGTTCAAATCAGCAGCATCATGGTTGCCAAAAAAGGGAATTAGGTAATTATTGGTGGTGCGAATTAATTCCTGGAAATAGGTTTTCTATTTTCGGCACTCAATTTGTCTCTGGAGTGAAGCAGACCTTATGGTTTAGATGTGTCTCCATAGAATAAAAGCATGGGATAATGAGTGCTTCCGACCCCAATTAGCGACCCGTTTTGTTCGCTTATTTGTACTTTAATTGTAGTTATTGTATTTTGAGATTGTCTATTAATTTGTGAGGCATGAAAACTTAATTAGGATGTTTGGACACCCTTTTGCGGCCTTAAATATACGGAGTCCTGATACTAAAAATGCGAGCTTTTTTTCGGCCACAAAAATATGAAGAACAATTAAATTCACGATAGCCTGCTTCGAAAGCCAGTTTGGTGAAGTAAAGCGCTAGTTACCTGCTGTTAACTAATCGAGTTATCATCAATAACGTCGATGTTTGCTTAAAAAGCCTCGCAGCATAGTTAAACTAGCTAGACCTTATTGAGGCAGGAAAGATTTATTTTCTATTCCCTGAAGTCCGGTAACTTGTATAATGCAAGTCGCTGTTTTAGACTTACCTTATGATTAAAAAGCTCCCAAGTTCAGTCGCTAAGCGAAGTCCCTGTCCCGTTGCCACGGCCTTGGATTTGGTTGGTGATAAATGGACGCTTTTAATTATCCGTGATATCGGATTTTTTGCTCGTCACCGCAATAAAGATTTTCAGCAAGGAGTTGAGGGCATCCCCAGCAATATATTGGCTAGTCGTTTAAAAATGTTGCTAGAGAATAATCTGCTTCACAAAAGACCTTATCAAAACAGTCCATTAAGACACGAATATTTTCTAACGGAAGCTGGTGAAGACCTTTTGCCAGTAGTTAAAGCGATGGCTAAATGGGGGAAAGCTCATGTCGCGGGGTCCATAATGCCGCGTCGACTGGAATAAGTGCCACTATTTTTATTAAGTGCACGCGTCTAACACTTGCATAATGCAAGCGACGTCTTCAGACGAAGATAAATGATGTTGGCGAATCTAACAATTACAGAAGTGATAATTTTATGACTGAAATTACAAGTTCGGATCTCTCGGGGAGCAACAACCAAAATATTTTTAGTATGCCTAAGCGTCAAAAAATACGTAAGGTGTTAGATAGATTAGGCTGGACCGTTGTGCTGCCTCTGCTATTCGTCGGTCTAAGCTCCTTGTTTAGTCGGGTTGAATTTCTAAATAGTAAATTTTCAAAGGAGGTAGTCAATATTGGAAATGGGGTCAGTAATTTTGATATCCGGTATATTCAGCACTATTTCGTTGCAGGGGTTCACTTGCTATTTGGACTTATCGTCTATGTCTTCGCACCTTTTCAGTTCATGACCAGTATTCGTAAACGATTTATTGGCTTTCATCGCTGGACCGGTAGAGCTTGAATGATTAGTGGTGCGGTAGCTGGATTCACAGGAGCATTCTTTGGATTCGTTTGGCCGTTTACAGGTCATCAGGGATTTGGGCTGCTGCAAACCGGTATCAACGCTATTATTGGCCCTTACACATTATTCTGCTTATACAAAGCTTATAGCAATATTCGAGCACGTAATTTTGGCGAACACAGAGAGTGGATGATCCGAACTTTTGCGTTAATGTTGGGTGTGGCGACGCAGCGAGTATTGATGATAATCCTCACCGTGTTTACGGAAATAGGTCGAGAACCCATGTTTGCACCCGCCATGGTCGCTGGCATGGTTATCAATATTGTTGTGGCTGAATACTGGATCACTTTAACTAAAACACCCGGCAGTGGTCACCGTCACTGGAAAGATCTTGATAGAAGAGCGGAGTCTTGAGTGAAGCTATTGCAGTTTTACAAGAGGAAAACAGAAAAAACAAAATAAGGAGTTGGCTATGAAACCAGTTTGTTTAGTTATCGGAGCGGGTGCTGGAATAGGTGGCACGGTAGGCAAACGCTTCGCTCAGGAGGGGTATCACGCCGTGCTGTGTCGGCGTAGTGATGAAGACGGTCTAAATAAATTGGTTTCACAGATACAGAAAAATGGTGGAGAGGCATCGGGGTTTCTCTTGAATGCTGTAGACGAAGGCAGTATTGAAGAACGTATAGCGGCAGTAGAATCTCAAATCGGACCGATAGAAGTAGTAGTCTTTAATCTTGGTGCGCAAGTCGGCAATCGTTCTCTGCAAGACACCTCATACAAAGTGTTCGAACTAGGCTGGAGGATGGCAACGTTCGCCCTGTTCAGAACTGCATCCACACTGTTTCCGCTCATGGAAAAACGCGGCAAAGGGACGCTGCTGGTAACTTCATCCACGGCAGCTGTTCGCGGCAATGCTCAACAACATGCCCATGCCGCCGCTATGGCTGGGAGGCGTATGCTTTGCCAGTCATTGAATGCAGAATATGCAAGCAAAGGTATCCATTTGGCTCACATCGTCATTGATGGCGCTGTTGATGCGCCAGACACGCTGGGGAAAATGATGGGGACGGAAAAATTCCAACAATTACGGCAAGAGAAAGGCATGGAGCACGATGGATTGATGCTGCCGGAGAAAATCGCGGAGACTTACCTGCACTTGCATCAGCAACACCGCTCAGTCTGGACACACGAATTGGATCTTCGTGCATTCTCGGATCTGGCATGGTGGAATCATTAAGTAATACGTCAGGATCTGGCACCCCAGAATCGAAAAACCGTGACGATTCTAGCATTATGAATTTAGTGCTATTCAACGAATAGCCCATTGCAATCCAATTATTGAAAAGCCACATTATGAGCGATGCACAAATTACGCTGTGGGGTGCCGGCACCAGTCGAACCATTCGACCGATCTGGGTCGCAGAAGAGCTGGGTCTTAGTTATAAATTGATACCAATTGGTCCAAGAACCGGGGAGACTCAAACCGAAAGATATACGCAGCTGAATCCCAAGCAAAAGATACCTTTTCTTGAAGACGGTAGCTTGCAGTTATCAGAAAGTGTCGCGATTAGTCGATACCTGGTTAATCGTTATGGAACAACGTCCACAATCGCGCCGCCGGCTTCTATTGAAGAGCAGGCGAAGGAAGATGAATGGCTCAGTTTTATTTACGGTGAGCTAGACGAGACGAGCCTATATGTCTTGAGACGTCATGAAGCACTGGCGGCAATCTATGGCAAAGCACCAACTGCTATCACCGCGGCAAAACAGTATTTTCAGAAGCAAGTGGCTGTTGCCGATATGCACTTGCGAGAGACTCACTACCTAATCAATAACAAGTTTGGGGTTGCTGATGTTTTTCTGACTACTTGCCTAGTTTGTGCAGAGTCGAGCGGCATCGGTTTGTCCAAGAACTTGAAAAGCTATTTGCAGCGCACGCTTGCAAGAGACGGGTATCAAGCCGCTAAGGCGCAAAATATTCAACAGTTATAGATTTATAGTTATAAATCAAAGGGTAAAATCCATGGGACCGTTACAGGGAATAAAAGTACTAGATTTAACCAGTATGGTATCCGGGCCAGTAGCCGCCATGATGTTAGGCGATCAGGGTGCTGATGTTATCAAAGTCGAACCCACCCAAGGAGAGCAGATGAGATTCTTGGGCGAGCAACACAATGATATTACACCAACCTTTTACTCCTGTAATCGCAACAAAAAATCGCTTGCGATCGATTTGAAAAGCGATGCGGGCAAGGAAGTGCTCTGGAAGCTTATAGAAGGTGCAGACGTTCTGCTTCAAAATTTCCGTCCGGGTGCTATCGAGCGAATGGGTTTTGGTGAACAAGTTGCTAGAAAGCGCAACCAACGCATTATTTTTGTCTCCATTAGCGGCTTTGGCGAAAAAGGCCCCTACGCCCACAAGCGGGTTTATGATCCGATTATTCAGGGGCTTTCTGGCGCTGCAGACATTCAAGCAAACCGAGAAACAGGCCGGCCGGGAATGTTTCGCATCATCATCGCCGACAAAATTTCTGCCTTAACCGCAGCTCAGGCCATTTCAAGCGCGCTGTTTCATCGAGAAAGGAAAGGCGAAGGTCAACATATCAAGCTTTCCATGCTAGATGCGACTGTGGCCTTCTTTTGGCCGGAGGGAATGAGCGGACTCACGTTCGCCGAGAAGGAGACTGATCACAAGAAGTCATTCTCCTCAATCGACTTGATCTATGAAAGCAGCGATGGCTTTATCACCATGAGTACCGTCTCTGACAAAGAATGGGAGGGCTTCTGTAATGCGGTAGGTCGTCCTGAACTTATCAGCGACGAACGTTTTGCCACCGCGTTGGCTCGCCGTGAAAACATAGCAGTAAGACGAGAATTAGCTGGCGCCGAAATTGGAAAACGTTCCTCCCAAGAATTGCTGCAAATACTAGATGCTCAAGATGTGCCATGCGCTCCGGTACTAAGCAGACAGGAGCTATTGGACCATCCTCAAATAATAGAGGGCGGCACAGTTAACCGACAACAAGTCGAGGGTTTCGGCGAAGTACGTCAAGCGATTCCCGCCGCACAATTTCAACTAACGGAAAGTACTCTTAGATTGCCGGCCCCTAAATTAGGTCAGCATAGCTTGGAGATACTCGTCGAGCTGGGTTATAGCGAGAGTGAAAGTAATGAGTTAATTAACGCTAGCGTAGTACGTCAAGCAGAGTAGCAGGGTAAGTAAATGGCTGAGATCCTAAGTGTTCTAAGATGGGTCTTTTTGCGGGTTCCGCTGAAAGCCGAATAATCGACATACACACAGCAAAAAATATCAGAGGGCAGGTTCAGAAAACTATGAAAACTATGAAAACTAGAATAACTAATTTGTTGGGTATTGAGCATCCGATCATACAAGGTGGAATGCATTATGTGGGCTTCGCTGAATTAGCGGCAGCGGTATCTAACGCAGGTGGGCTAGGAATAATTACCGCCTTAACTCAAGGTACTCCTGAGAAGCTTGCTAATG
>Ga0302130_1000544_pt1 | contig 23930 bp, 26 predicted proteins | sample CB9_surface_MG_FD_203117 | JGI IMG/M metagenome (GOLD analysis project Ga0302130, IMG submission 203117) | Marine microbial communities from Western Arctic Ocean, Canada - CB9_surface | ecosystem: Environmental > Aquatic > Marine > Oceanic | place: Canada: Western Arctic Ocean | collected... | reverse complement strand
GTTTATCCTGATGAACACCATGGCATCCGCCGCCCAAGCTTTCAAAAAGATCGCTTTGAACGTTGGATTAGTTGGTACGACCGATTTTTAAAGCCTGTGCCTGCGCTTAGTAACTCCAGCAACTAGTCCTAGCTCAACGCTTAGATGGCTTACTGCGACAGTAAGCCATCTAAGCAATGTCGCCTCACATTTTTTGCTGCTCATATTTTCAAGCGAACATTATAAATCTCGCGCCTATTGAAGACGTCTCTATTGGTGAGCATTTAGAAAGCTTTTTCTTTAAGCCGAGGCCAGAGTACCCTCACTATTATCAACTAGTTTTAAGCCCGCCGACGACTGCCACCGACCAGCTGACGACTAAAATTTTCTCGACAGGCGCTGACTGCGCGTCGATGGGCTAATTGGATAGCTTTAGATGTTAATTATCCTTTGCATATGGTGTCCAAGAAATTATTCGGGCGCCTGCCAACATCCCAAAAATAAAGTCCATGCGAAGCATATTACTCTACTGAAATTTAAGATGATTTAAATAGTTGAACAACACATCCTGGAGAGGAATAAATCATGCCTGCTATTAATTCCCAAAGATAAATGGCTGTAAATCTGTAGCCTAGAAATGGTTGACTGAAAAAAAATGGACTTGCTAGCTTAATGTTTTTCTTGTGCTAAGGCTTGATTGGGACGGCAGTTCTAGCTTGGCCGCGGCTTTAACGCACCGATTGCCAACCATGCCTCTTTATTAAAGAATACAACTCATGCCACTGAGCCTTTACCGCTGGCAAACTTAATATTTCGCACCTGTAAAGTCGAGATACTGGACCTGCCAACAGCAGCGTACTTTATAGTCTACCCTTTACTACTACCCCTCTTACCTTATCTCTAAACACTACCTCTAACCCTGTTTTTAAATCCTGTCTTTAATCTCTATCATGCCCCCTTTTCAATGGGCACAAACACGCATTTTCGAAAAGCGCTGCCAGAGTAGGATTACGATAATATGTCCATACTTTAACCCTATCTAACCGCAAGCCCGAAAACCGATTAGCACATTCTTTAAATTATCGGCCAGTGTTTCAAACTATCATTCACTGTTTTAATTGCCCGTTTTATTTTTCAAACTGCGATACATCTATTGACTAGGAAAACGCGTATAGTAAGTTCTTATGCTAAAAATCGATATATAATGGCAATTCTTCATACCGAAAAGTTGAGTTGGCCTCGCAAAGTCCTTGTCTTTGCGGGAGTCGCCTTAATAGTACTTTCCGTTATACTCCTCATGAGCACCTTGCTTGGGGTGTCTGAATTGGAATCATTCGCAGTTTTAGGCCATAGCGGAGTACGAGCTCTAGCAGGTATAGCCGTCGCGGGCTGCATGATGGCTGCGATTGGATCTTTCGACGAATAATTGGAGAACGAAAATGTTCAAACAATCAGATTTTTTTATACTTTTGGCGGTCGCAATCTCATTTGCTGTCTCAGGCTTTCTTTGGTTTTCAGGTCAGCATGAAGAAGGGCTTTTCACTGCGGTATGGGTGCCTTCGATATTGTGTTTCGCTATTTATTTCAAGTTGATGGCCATCAGAGGATCTAGCTCGTGAGCGCGATGACTCTGTTTTACATTGCTATTGGTGTTTTTGGCTTAATGATCGTGGGCTTGTACCTGTCTGTACGAGAGTTCTTGGAGGCCAGCAAGAATCCTTCCAGAAAAAAAGGATCGGATCCCGCCAACAAGCGATAGAACCGAAGTGGTTCTCTGAAGATACCCTGGCCTAGATTAATAGAGCCAGGGTATCTTTGGTGGCTAGTTAAACAGCCAACATATAATTCGACCTAAAGCATCCAAAGACAGCTTCAACGAGCCGCAAAAGTGTGTAGCAGTAATTTCTTTGAGATGACAAAGACTAACAGTCTCTTGGCTTACCCAACTCTTTATCCCTCCACCTTAGCGGGACAAAAAAGCAGACATGTTTGGCTATAAGTGTTGTTTACATCCCCCGCACATGCCTGAAAAAACATTAACCTGAGTCTGCATCCTAATTCTGCACTTTTTAGTCTTTTTTGTGGCTATATTTTGAAGTTCCTGCTTTTTTAATTACCCAGTCTTTGTCATCGGCAAAATCCTAGCGGCCCGTAATGAGGCCACACACACATAGTTTCCATAAGCAGATAAATCGCCAATCAGCTATATCGCAGCGTCTCACCCTCTTTCTCAATATCGAACGCACGAATTGGCTGTATTACATATTTTCGCGTCTCCACATTCGATACCGCAATGAAATCTGCATGGACTTTTTGATGATCGATACTTAGACGAATAAACCCCCGATGCCGACCGTCGGACCAAACAATTTCTTTGTTATCTTCAGCATTAGCTTCATCGAAACGTTTCAGCCCCTCATCGCCGAGAACCAATAACGAACGCGGAGAAGTCACACCTGTCGCGCCAAGCTCGAGCCCCATAGGCTTATTGTTTTCATCAAAAAGCTGGTTCGCCCAAAAACTATGGCTGTCGCCCGACAAAACCAGCAAGTCGTTAGCACCAGCTGACTTTGCTATATTGTAAAAGCGTTCTCTCGCTGCAGGATAACCTTCCCAAGTATCGAGGTCGTCGGGTAATTCTAATTCTCCAAATCGTGTCAAACTCTTCAGCTTATCGCTACCGGCCTTATCAAGGCTTTTCATCAGGTCTTCAAAAAAAGGTTTGTTTAGCTTCGGCGAAATGGATTTAGCGATCACGCTTTGATTGCCGATTAGACGCCAACGCCGTCCAGCATTCACAGACTCTTTGAGTTCTGCGGCAAGGAATCTCTCCATGTCTTCTGACAACATATTACGACGAGTATCATCAAGCACCGATTCTTTAAATTCCTGGGCTTGTTCTGCGTTCTCCAAGTTGGGCAAATAATCCCCGTAAGAAATCTGACGGCTACGACCGGTATGGCGACTTTCCAAGGTAATAAGGCTCACCAAATCACCGAACTTGAAGTGGCGCCAGTATTCATCCTTTGCTCCTCCAGCTGCCGGCTCCCTAATAGGCAGCCATTCATAATATGCCTGCAACGAAGCTTGCCGCCGAGCATTCCAGTCTCCTTCACCGGGATCATGGTTTTCTGCACCGTTCATCCAAGGGTTGTTGGCTGTTTCATGATCATCCCAAATCACAATCAATGGTTGTTTCGCATGCATTGCCTGTGAGCTAACGTCAGTTTTATATTGAGCGTGTCGCTTGCGATAGTCGTCCAACGTTAGAGTTTCATGGTTAGGAACATGAGCCCTGCCAATCCGCGATGCCACATCTGCGCCAAAGCCATCAGCGCCATGCTCGTAGATGTAATCTCCAAGATGTACGACTAGATCAACGCTCAAGTCATTAGCAATGGCCTCGTAAACATTGAAGTGGCCAAAAGCATAGTTTGAGCATGTCACTACTGCGAAGACCAGATTTTCGACATGACCTACCGGAAGAGTTTTTGTGCGGCCGATTACTGATGACTCACCCCGCGCGCGAAAATCATAGAAATATTGCTGCCCAGGGTCGAGTTCCTTGACAACCACCTTGACAGTGTAGTCTTTCGAGTCATCTGTTTGGACGCTGCCAGTGGCGACAATGTTAAACATTCTTTCATCTGTCCCTACACGCCACTCCGTGTCGAGGGCTCCTTCTGAGCCGCTTATCCTAGTCCAAATAACGACACTGGATGAATCTGGGTCGCCGCTGGCAACGCCATGAGAAAAAACAGTGCTAGGGGAAATGTTCGGGGCTGATCCTTGTGCGTTGGCCACAGGCAAAAATACTGCTGCAGATGCGGCGAGGAGAGCCTGCCTTCTGGTAATTTTTTTTGTCATATGTTGTTTCCGTGTTAATTGAGTCATCAATGATTTGACTCTCTTTTAATCTGCACGTCTATATATCTATGTACTTACCGCCTATACACCTTGCATGTTGGGGAATATCAGCAATCCTTAAAATGAAAAGAAAGCCGTACCAAACCAAGCTGGTCGTCAGACTTATCGCCATGATAGGCTTTAATTAACGAAGACGGGAAACAAGGGGCGATGAAAAGGGGGGAACGGAAGCTAGAAGGGTTGCCGTTTGAGAACCTAGCGGTAAATTAACTGATTTGTTGCTAGCAACATCCCACTGGCGGCCAATATCATTTCCAATTCCGCCATAACCCGCTCCGCCTCTCACGAACTTCATAACAATAAAGGCGTGCCAGCATTAATTGGCCTAAAAACGCCGCTAAAACAGAAAAATTTAGGAAATGTGTAGGACTTTTACTATACTGGAAGATATATTCCAATTTTATATTACAGAATCAGCGAGCAATCAACAGCTTTTCTATGCGGAATATTTCTAAAACACTGACTCTTACAATATGCTTTTGGATATCCTCTGGCTTATCGAATGCCGCTAGCTACGATGAACACTCACTAAAAGCTGCCTTCCTTTACAATTTCGCAGATTTCATCACGTGGCCCATCGCTTCTAATAATAAGCCTTTGAGTTACATTAACTACTGTGTTCTTCAAGATGGACTGGTCCAGGACTCGCTAAGCTCACTGATCGACAGTGATCGAGATGCAAAAATAGAAAGAAGCTTCAGCTTATTGTCCAGCCTAGATCAAATAGCTACCTGCCATTTACTTTATCTCGACACTGACGATCTCGCAAAAAACCCAGATTTGCTGAAAATAACATTAGGACTTCCTATTCTCACTGTGAGTGATCACGACGGGTTTCTTGAAAAAGGAGGAATGGTCAAGCTAGCAAGAGAGCAAAATCGTATGAGGGTCCACCTCAACGTAGACAAACTAACTGGATACGATTTTCGCGTAAGCTCGCAGCTTATGAGACTTGCCACCATCTACTCTTTAGATGACTCTTCCGAGGTAACGAAATGAGTCAACACTTCTCATTTTGACATTCCGGCATCAAGCGCAAAATTTTGTGCTCTTTGCCGCAACCAGAGTCCGGCTTCTACTTGCGGCTTCAATAACTCTAGTTATTACTGAGCTCTATTCACAGCGCAGCTCACTAACTAAATCCAGCGCGATATAGGTTGAAATCATTGCCATCAATAGCCTTGCACCAGTGGCATTTAAGGATGTAAAGGCTACGTGTGAAATTTTATTCGCCCTTTCAGCCAATCCAAATGTCATCTCCGCACAAAAATATACAACTGAAATGGCGCTATTTGCTGAATTTAAGCACCCGGAAAAACCACTGATTGAGGGGGCGATCCCACCTTTCAATTTTGACATACCTCCATTAAAGCGTACTGCCGGGCGCCCTTATCACCGCTGTATTTTTGCCTATAACATTTTTGCCTTCCTATGTCCTGACCAATTATCTAGAAGCTTATAGCGCTAAACCGATCGACACCTCTCTAGAAGCTATGGAGTCTGTATCCGCTCATGCCGATGATTCCCTTCGCGCAGCAACTTTTTTGGATGATGAAATAGGAACTCAAGGTAAAGATTTTAACGACATGTTGAACCAAATTCTATTGAGAGATACAAAAGTTCGGCACTTTTTTTATAGACCTCAAGTCAGCAAAGGAAGAGTCAAAAGCTGCCACCACCGTGAAGTATCAATTTTTTGCTAACATGATCGAACACTAATGAACGGCGTAATAGAGCTGGCCTAATTATTGGCCGAATCTGATTTAAACAAGCAACAACGTACTCACTGCGAGATCCTCGAGTTTCTGCAAACTCCTTATTAACGTTAATCAACGACATTCTCGACGTTTCGACGATACAACCTGAAGGACTCGCCATAGCTTAAGAAAGCATTCTTCTGCTGAACGCTATTTCAGTGATCAAAGACTTACTAATCTATGCAGCCCACGCAAAGAAGATTACGTTCAAGGTTCGTATTGATAAATCAGTTTTGAACAATATCATTAGCGACTCAGGCAGAATTCGAAAAATCCTGGTTAACCTAATTAGAAATGCCATAAAGTTTACTGAAAAAGATCGTATGCTTCTAAGCGTCTCAACAAGTAAGATCTGGCCCGATAATCACGCCATTAATTTCGATGTAACAAATACCGGTATAGGGGTATAGGGGTGTCAAAACGTGCGCAGTAAACTGTCTTTGATAGTTTTTCACAGGGTGATAATTCATCTAGCTGCAAGTTTGACGGGACCAGCTATTGATTCCGACACCTTTCCTTTTCCTGCCCCTTTAACAAACCCATCTCTGTATGGCGGCAAGCAGGTCGACATTGAGATAGTAAGCCGTTATACCAACCTCTTAATAGCCCGCAGGTTCGAGAAAAATATAGACTCAGTGTCTCTATGAATTTCAGATTATAAAAATCAAGATCCATAAATTGGGGGCAACAGCAGGGCAACGAATAAATTCAAAATAAAAATATGATTGAGTATGCTTTCTCAGACTATGCTTAGTGTTGACTCCATCGTGTCTAGCTCAATTAAGGCGCCTTACGACGCGACTCATAGAAGAAACTTAAGCATTGATCCTACTGACCATTGTTGGTTTTTCGCTTACTGTAGGCTCCGTACTGACTGAGAGATTAATTATTTAAATCAGCCACATGCCTACGCACCAACACACCGAAACAACTTCAAGGTCGAAGGAAAAAAGAAGCCCTACACGTGAAAAAAAAGGTCTCACCCATAGTTAGTTCGCCCAACACACCGAGGGAGGAACTGTGTAAGCAAAAAGAATCAAAGGCGAATCAACGAATGATCAACAGAGTCGATATTTGATCCTCTGCAACAGGTTAGCTACTTGGCACTTGGCACTTGGCACTTGGCACTTGGCACTAATTTTATTTTGGATCGCAGAATAGCAAGTACTTTTCCCTCACGAACTCCATACTAATTGTCGAGCGGGGCATTCATTTTGAAAATAGAAATTACAGCAACTGAGAAACCTCATAAATATGCAGGAATATGCGGGAATTTTAGTATACTAGCGGATGTATTCGAATCCTTCATTCCAAAAACTGAGAGTCAATAAAAACTTTCATATGCGGAATATCTGTAAGACACTGAATTTTTCAGTATGCTCTTGGCTGGCCTCTGGCTTTTCAAATGCTGCCGTCTATGATGAGTTTTCATTAAAAGCAGCCTTTCTTTACAATTTTCCGGATTTCATAACGTGGCCCAGCGCTTCTAATAAGGTGCCCGTCCGCGACATTGACTACTGCGTTCTTCATAATAGAAAGGTTCAGAGCTCATTGAGTCTACTCATTAGCAGCGACCAAAATCCAACAGTAAAAAGAAAATTCAGCTTATTGCCCAACCTGAATCAAATCACTACCTGTCACCTACTTTTCCTCGACACCTCGGACCAAACAACAAACCCTACCTTACTCAAAATGACATCAGGAGTTCCTGCTCTCACTGTGAGTGATCAAAAGGAGTTTCTTGTTCAAGGTGGGATGGTCAAACTTACGAGAAAAAGTAATCCCGCGAAGGTCCACCTCAACGTAGATAAACTCACTGAATATGCTTTTCGCGTGAGCTCGCAGCTTATCAGACTGGCCACTGTGTATCCTTTAACCTATTGTTCCGAGACATCGGAATGACTGAAAATCTTTCATTCAGGCATTTCAGCATCAAACGCAAAATCCTCGTGCTCTTTGCAGTCACCAGCGTTCTGCTATTACTAGCGGTCATAATGACCGAATTCTATTCCAAGCGCAGCTCGATGATTAAATCCAGCACGGTGTTGGTTGAAGTTATTGCCATCAATAGCGTTGCGCCGATGGCATTTAGCGACGCCCAAGCAGCTAATGAAATACTATCTGCACTATCGGCTAGCCCAAATGTCATCTCCGCACAAATATACACTCCTGATATGGAGCTATTCTCCGAATACAAAAACTCACAAAAGATACTTGCCGGAGACTCCTTCGAATCTCAGAAATTTCCAGACTCAGCTATTGTGTCTCAATCATTGAAGGCAAGGTTAGCAATTTCCAAGTTTGAAAATGGCGCTCTAAATGCGGCAGCACCCATCTTTATAAATAACCGCACCCTTGGTGTCCTTTTTATCAAATCCGACCTACAAGAACTGCAAGAGAGTGTCCTTCAAAGCGCTTTTATCGCTGCTATGTTTCTACTTGTAACCTTCCTCCTCTCCCATGTCCTGACCAATTACCTACAAGCGTATATAACGAAACCAATACACACTTTGGTAGAGGTTATGAATACCGTCTCCGCCGATGGTGACTACTCCCTTCGCGCGGAAACTTTCGTGGGTGATGAACTAGGGGAGCTTGGAGAAGGTTTCAACGACATGTTGAATCAAATTCAATTGAGAGATCAGAAACTCGACACCCTCGTTATAGACCTCAAGTCAGCAAAGGAAGAGTCTGAAGCTGCCACCGTCGCGAAGTCTCAATTTCTCGCCAACATGAGCCACGAAATTCGAACACCCATGAACGGCGTAATAGGGCTGGCACAATTATTATCCCAATCTGATTTAGATAAGCAACAACGTAATCACTGCGAGACCCTTGAGTTTTCTGCAAACTCCTTGTTAACGTTAATCAACGACATTCTCGATGTTTCGAAGATAGAGTCTGGAGAATTCACCGTAGCAAGAGAGGATGTTCTTTTGCTGGACGCTATTTCACCGGTTAAAGACCTGCTTATATCTGCAGCTCAAGCAAAGAATATTACACTTGAGGTTCGTATTGATGAATCTGTTCCAAAAAAGATTATTAGCGACTCAGGCAGGATTCGGCAAATCCTAATCAACCTAGTTGGAAATGCAATAAAGTTCACTGAAAAAGGCTCTGTGCTTCTAAGTGTCACTCTGATTAAGACCGGACCCGATACTCACGCCATCAATTTTGATGTCACAGATACGGGTATCGGTGTATCGAAACAGGCACAGAAAACTGTCTTTGATAACTTTTCACAAGGCGATAATTCAACCAGTCGTAAATTTGAGGGGACCGGGCTAGGACTCTCCATATCCAAAAAGCTAGTCTCGATTATGAACGGAGAAATCGGCGTACAGAGCGAACTAGGAGAGGGCGCAACGTTTTGGTTTCGTATCCCGCTGATCAGCGAAAAAACCTCACAGCAGCAAATACAGAAAGGGCATGGGAGCAACCCTAGTCCCGATAGACCTGTCCCCGGTGACGCAGCCTTGCAGCTTGCATCCTTTGACATTCTGGTGGCGGAGGACAATAAGGTTAATCAGCTGGTAATAAAAGGAATGATGAAAAAAATTGGCTGCATTCCTAGCTTTGCTCAAAATGGTGAGGAGGCAGTAAATCGATGCAGCGACGCACCACCGGACTTGATTTTAATGGACATCCATATGCCCGGGATGGATGGTATTGAGGCAACCACCAAAATTAGAGAGATGGAGCAGCAGACTTCTGGTACAGCTCAAATTCCGATTATTGCACTGACGGCTAACGCGATGGATGGAGACCGCGAACGTTATTTAAAGGCGGGAATGGATGACTATCTAGCCAAGCCAGTAAAATTAAATGAAATAGAATCAATGTTAGTTAAGTGGTTAAAAAAATAAAAAAGAACCTTTATTGGGAATTAAATTATGGCCTTAAAATTTTCACGATTAAACCGTTTAGCAAATGACAAAATACCATTGGTATTTGTGATGTCGACTTTATGTCAAATGGGCTTCGCACAGGACGGACCAGCCGACCTGCTGGATCTGAGTTTAGAGGACCTTTTCTCTGCAGAAATTGGAGAAATAGAGATAAGCAAGCAGCTTCCCAGAGGAGCAAAGCGCTGGCGCCTTCAAGTTAAATATCAGCGATCTGAATTCGACGGCATTAACATTGGGACTGACAGAATGTCTCCAGCGGACGTCTTGTTTCAACCTGGATTGGAACCTCGATCCAATGAAAATTACCCCATAGTTCCCGCGCAGATTCATCAAACAGCTGAATCCTATGCCCTAGGTTATCAAGTCAATCGACTGTTAGCGCTGCAAATGGTGGTGCCGTTTATCCAGCAGAGCACAGATCATTTCAGCGTAGTTCCTGGATACGAAAGATTTATTATCGAATCTGATGGCATAGGAGATGTGGTGTTACTAGGAAGTTACAATCTTCAAAAATTAATCTCTGATAAATGGCAACTAAGCTTTGGCGTCAGCTTACCGGTGGGCTCTATTGACGAGGAAGGAGACACGCCGAGGTCACCAGGCAATCAGCAGCTTCCTTTTTCAATGCAAATCGGGTCTGGCACATATGACTTGCCTATAGGCCTTGCTTACAGTAACAGCGGCAACACTTACAGCTGGGGAGCCAACCTTACAGGGAAGATTCGATTAGGAGAGAATGACAGAAACTACACTCTTGGCAATCGTATCGCCGCAAGTTCATGGCTGCAGGTGAATACAATGAATGGGATAAAGCCATCGTTAAAAGTGTCCTATAGCTATATTCAAGAAATCGACGGGATAGACCCCGAGCTATTGATCCCATCACCTTTCCCTTTTCCTGCCCCTGTAACAGACCCATCTCTATATGGGGGCAGGCAGGTCGACATCACCCTCGGACTTCGTATCCCTATATCCTCACGACAGCAAATCGATATTGAAATTGGTAAACCGTTATACCAATCTCTTAATGGGCCGCAGGTTCGAGAAAAATATCGACTCAGTGCGTCCATGAATTTCAGATTATAAAAATCAAACTCAATAGATTGGAGCAGCTATAAATGGGGCAGAATAAAACTAATCCTGTAGTTTTTGCCTGACCCTGTTTATTACATTGTATTCCTCTCACTTAAGGCGATTTACAGTGAGAACTAGACCTGATATACCCTCATTTTTACTATTCTTCGTTTTTGACATTTCATCACCCGCTATTGCTCAGCGGCACCTAAAAAATGAATTAAGCGACCCAGCAGTTTTAAGGGGCCTAGCTGATATAGAGTCAGACGCAAACATTTCAGCACAGCAGCTTGTTGAGATTGGCGGTATTATTTCCCCGTCTAAACAAGAGTTAAAGCGCGCCAAGCTGTCGCAGCGCTTATGCGGGGGGATTGGACTGCAAAATGTTGAAGTTACCAGCAGCCCCAATGCCATGGCTCGGATACCGGGTTCCACTGAGAATGCAATTTTTTTGTAGCGACTTTGGATGTCCTTGCTGCCGTCGCAAAGTTTCAGTGGGCCGCCGTAAGCTTTCCCACTGTCGTCGGCGCTCGGTCAGTGGGTTGTCTCACTCGGTGATACTGCCCCTCCTTCGCTAAATATTTGCTCAACGTCTATGACGTCAAAATTATAGCTAGCATTGCAAAATTCACAGGTGACAGAAACTGCCCCTTCTTTCTCAACTATGTCATCGGCCTCAGCTTTGCCAAGGGTAAGCAACATCGCGGCAGTGCGTTCACGAGAGCAGCTACAAGAAAACCCGATGTCGCGAGAATCGAAAAGCCTAACCGTCTCTTCATGGAAAAGGTTGTGTAAAAGATCTGCTAGAGAATTCGTTTTTAACTCATCCTCAGTGACCGTAGAAGCCAAATGTATTACTCGATTCCAAGCATCATCATCTTTTGTTCTACCCGGAATTTTTTGAATTAGCATGCCGCTCGCATTTTGCCCGTCACAGGCTAACCAGAACTGGGTAGCCAGCTGCTCGGATGTATCGAAATAATGCTCAAGCGCGTCTGAAAAATTGCTGCCGCGAAGCGGGGCAATTCCTTGATAAGGCTCAGCACCAATAGTCTTAATGGTGATGACTAGGTGATCGCTACCAAAAATTTCCTGAAGATCCATGGTTTCCTCAATCTGACTGCTTTGGCGAGCTATGCCTCGGACCTTTTGCTTTGAGTTAGCTTCCACAACCAGCAGCCCTAATGGCCCAGTCCCGCGAATCTGAAGTGTAACGCTTCCTTCGATTTTGAGCGTGTCCGCAAGAAGCGTGACCGCGGCAACCGCTTCCCCTAATAAGGTTAATCCCCTTCCCTCTAACCCGGCCTGCTGGGCAATTTCTTGCCAGGATTTATCCAATGTGACGTACTGTCCGCGTATAGGGTGGTCTTCGAAAAGAAAACGGTGACTTTGGTCGAGCTTTTTCATGAATATCTCAGGGGCAGCAATTGAATAAAGGCTCGCCTACGCATCGATATAATAGAGGAAGGAGAGGGGGAACAAGCGAAGGATCATATTCCATTGGAGCGTACAAATGAACCTTCTAATGAGATCTACCGTAGAAATTTCCCTATAAACCCTGTTGCCTAAGTTATTGGGCTAAAGAATTCATTCCCTTGAAAATCTGATTTGCGATGTGCACAATGACCAATGACCAATGACCAATGTTACTGACATTTTGGTCGGATCGAGTAAGGCCGGAAATTCCTGCATTGACAGAATTGGTGAATACTCTGAGCCGTGAATTCCCGCACTGAGAGACAAGACAGGGCCTTCTTGTTAGCCATGTAATATGGCGACCGAGATGAAGCGTCCTCTGCGGCAACGCCGTGAACATCCAATGCGTCTGTTATTCGCCTATTCACCGATACTAAGACGGTTACCCTAGATAGCGTGATTTTTGTCTTGCCATCAACCTGGAGTCATCTTTTAGTTTCCAAGCAGCGTTCCTATACTTGTAAATAGACAGTCGATTCCTTCTCATGAAGCAAATCAAGAAGATTTAGATTAAAATAACCTAACAGTGGCAAATAGCTCTTGAGAATCACGTGGGATTGAATCTGTGAATACACTCGAAAAGATTGGCGAAAGTCGTAAATTCTGGTTCGCTGGCATTATCTATCTAACCTCGATGGAAGCTATCGCGCTTTACTATCAGTACGGCCCAGGGCAGTGGTTTCCATGTGCTCTATGCGTCCAAGTTCGAGCTTGGGTACTGGCTGCCCTTTTCTTCTCTATCTTAGGTTTAGTGCTGGTGAAACATTTTTGGCTACGCTGGATGTCTCTCAATCTTACCATCCTCATGCTGGCTGGAGCGCTTTACACCAGTTATTACGCCTTTGGTGTGGAGCAAGGAACCGTAGTCTCTACTTGTTCTATGGGAGCTGGATTTCCAACATTCATGCCGCTTGACCTGTGGCTACCCTTTTTCTTCGAAGCTCAAGGAATGTGCGGTCAGTCTCCCGCCATGCCATTAGGCCTTTCGATGGTCGAAGCTCTGTTGATCACGATCTCTATGCCACTGCTAATGCTAATAGCAGTTTGGGTGGCTCATATTCGGAAGATGGTGGCCGGTGAGGTTTGATTGAATACAGTGCTGCCCTGGCGCTTCTGCATTTTAACAGGTCCATCGTCATACGCAGCATAAAGCATCTTTAGTCGATAATTGCATTTGAACCCGGCGAGACAAATAGATAAAAATTTGGAACTGGCCGGATAGCGCTAACGTAATAAACATGCCTCCGTCACTGTCAACTAACTTGGTCCCCGCAAAAGCATCTGCTCTCCTCGGGCCGAAGAACTTTTTTTGTTGATAAAAAATTCAAGCTCCTAAATTACGAACAGATAGGTTACTCCGAATGCCAGCGAAACGCGTTGTCTCAATATACGTACACGATTGACCTCTAGCGCGGATAAAGGCTTCTTCATCCGCAAAAAAGAAAGTATTTTCAGCAGCAGCACGATAGGAGAAACTCCAGCTTAATTGCTTGCTCACCAGATCTAGTCGAAACCCAGCTAGGATAGTGGGTGTATTAAGACCGGAGAAAATACGGGCGCGCCCGTCCTTTAATCAGGGCACAGGCTCAGCGCAAGATCAAGTCAAGACGTCGGCGCAAGCGCTGGGTTGACCACGCATTTAAGCAACCCTTCTTCAATATCATTAAAGATATCGGGGCGGTCGCTGATGACTTCTACACGACTATCAAGCAGGCTTTCAGAGCTGGCTTGCAAGTTCATTTTAGTAACAGTGCTGTCTGCTTTGTTGAAACTAAGCGTTCCATCTGGAGTGATGAACACGCCTTTCAAGCGGTCAGCCTCAATGCCATGAATCAAACTATGTAGCTTATCGGCGTCAAATAGCCATTTTGCGTTAAATACCCAGCCTCTGCTAAAAAATCCCTCACCAGAATTGTCTGCACTGACAAATCCTTCTGCCGGCGCCTTAATACAGCTAACCGAAGCAAGAGAACCCTCAGCGCTGATTTTATTCTGATGATTTTCTTTGTTCTCCTTACTGGCTGGTCGATCTAACCACCCTAGATCAACAGCGCCATGTTGTACTTGATACAGCAGTTTCTTATCTAATCCGAAACGGTCTTCTATGTATTCGAGCAACGCCGGAAAGTCTGCTGGGCCATACAGATCTGCCTTATTAGCAACCACTACTTCGGCGATTTCAAGCTGCTCATTAAACGTTGCGTTTAATGTGTATCGTTTATCTTGTATTTTTCGCGAATCAATAAGCGTAAGAGTAGCCTGCAGGTTTAAGACCTCTCGGTAATACTCGCTCGATAGCACCGCCAAAACCTCTTTAGGGTGTCCAAGGCCTGTAGGTTCAATGAGCAGGCGATGAGGGTTAGATTTAGCCAAAAGTAAATTCAAAGCCATTTGCATGGGCAATCCATTAGTGCAGCACATACAGCCACCAGGCAATTGGCTGATAGTAATATTAGTCTGATCACCTTTTGACCCCGAAAAAAGATTGCCGTCTATACCGACCTCTCCGAATTCATTTACAAGGACAGCCCACCGCTCATGCTTTGGCTTTTGGGCAAGTAGATGTTGGATTACCGTGGTTTTACCAACACCAAGAAAGCCGGTAATAATATTAGTGGGAATCTGACTAATAGGCTTTTTGCTATTTTTTTTCACAGAAAATTCTCTTCAGTGTTGCATTTATGCCTTTGGCAAAGCATGAAATTCCGCACGTGAGCAAACGCGATGATCAAAGTACCAAGAACCGTGGTGGCTTTCTCACCAAATTTTCCTAGCGACTCTTCACCAATTATCAAAACTGAGAACAGTATGAAGAGTCCGGTCAAACCAATTAAAACTATTTCTACTCGACGGTGCTTGCGACACCCAATAGTCAGCGCGAGTAAGCTCGTCGGAAGCACAAGAAAAAGTATTACGTAGTGGAATCTTTCGTCTTCGAGAAAAGTCGCACCGAGTGCAGGCAACATAACGATGGCAATCGGCGTGAGCAAGCAATGAGCGACACACATCAACGACAACCCGACGGCCGCTTTATCCATTTTTAATGATGTTAACTGCATAACTCCTCCTGTCCCGTCGCTGAAAAACGACTAATTATTTAAACTGTATCGTGAAACAAAGCGTGAAAACCCCCGAACAAGAGAGTCTTGCCATGGATAGGCTCGCAATGGATAGGCAAGCCCTAGTTTTGCAATCGCCACACCAAAAACATCTCAACGCTAAAAACGGTTTACCGCGGCATAAAATTGACCAAGCTAAAATGACTCTAAATTTCCCAGTTGATAAGAGCTGGTTTGTGAAACTGCTGGTTAATCCATCAAGAATAGTTTTCAAAATTGGTAATCAAAGCCTTCCTTATTCCTTACTGAACCATCAGCTTTCTTTTAGCTACCTTCCTTCCTCGCCATTGATTCATTGCACTTCTAAGAACTAGAAACGAGGCTAGTCGCACCAGCGAAACGTGAACTGGATACTCTTTCCATTGCTTAAGTGATGTTATATTATAACATTTTTGTGGCGGCTAACAGGGCTTAACCGATGGATACAAATTTTTCTTTACCCGAGAGAAGCATTAGGACCATGGCGATAACACAAAGCACACAAACCGCTCGCAGCGATTCACCGGAGATCCTTGGCGAAATATATCAACCTCCAGTGAACGTAGCGATTTGGCAACGGGTTCTTGACAGCGCGGTTGCTTCCTACTCATTTTTTTTACTAGAGCAAAATGCTTCTTTTAGAATTCAACAGATCCACAACGTTTCCCAAATTAGAACCCTGTTAAGAAATTCTCTCCCTGACAGTAACGAGAAAAACCCGTTCATCGAAGATATTGCTTTAGTCGTTGATATGTTTAGTCTCTTGTTCGAGGCAGATGAAGTCGGCTTGCGCTTGCAATGTGTCTCGGGCGCGCCATGTCCTGCTTTTCACAACGATCGAATTCCTTGTCGGCTATTACTAACCTACCATGGTGCCGGCAGCCAATGGATGGACGAATCCAATTTGGATCGCGACGCACTGGCAACGGCCGAATCGCCTTGCCTAGATGAAAACAACATACATAATATTGCCGCTGGGCATGTCGCCTTGTTCAAGGGAGAAGGCTGGGAAGGCAACGAAGGCAATGGTTGGGTTCACCGCTCGCCACCGCAGCCATCCCATGAGAAGCGTCTAGTTTTAACACTGGACCTTCCTCCCAAGTAATAAAGAGGTAAGTTTTCTCTTCTTTACCATTTACCGACGCTAGATGCTCAGTGGCTTTAAAAATCACTATTGATTCTAATGCTCCCAATGAGCAAGTTCGCAAGAGTGGTTAGGCAGCTTAAATGCAAAGATAAACCTGTACTCGCGCTCGGGGCCACAAGACTGCACATCTTTATTTTCGCCGCCGCAGTCGGACACGACACTATTGGCGAGAATGGAGAGAGTGGCGAACGATTGATCACTGTGGCCGGTTCGCTTTTGGTGGCTATCAGCCACCAAAGAAATTTACAGTTGTGCCAGCTTCGAATTCCATCGTTTAGTTTCAAGTAACCAAGTGGATATAACAAGAATGACCTATTTTCACGAACTGGAAGAACTCTCTGTTGGGGATAGCCAACCTCTTAGCAGAATCATCGACAATCTAGCGTTCAATGAGCAAGGACTTGTCCCTGCGATAGCTCAAGACTTCGAATCTGGCGAAGTACTTATGCTTGCTTGGATGAACCGAACAGCGCTACAGCAAACAATTACCTCCGGTAAGATGACTTACTGGTCACGAAGCCGAGAAACACTTTGGATCAAAGGAGAAACCAGCGGACATTTTCAATACCTTATGTCGGTTAAGTTCGATTGCGACGGCGATGCAATACTTTGCCGCATCACTCAAAAAGGGAGTGCCTGCCACACTAATCGAAAAAGTTGCTTCTACCTCAAACTGGACACGTCTTTAGACCGAGTCACTATCATCGCTTAAAAAACTGAGTGTTGGTTTCCTTTGTCGTGCAGACTGACGAGCAAACACTAAGGTTCCCTGTTTTTCTACCGACACGACTATTTTCTGTATCGAACAGTAAAGACCGCCCGCTAGATTCAGCGAGCGGCCATTGGCGGATAGGAGTTTGCTCTAAAAATGCATTCGCACTCCTGCCTCAACCGTACGACCAGGCTGAGGTGCTAGGTCTTTAATAAATGTCGTGTGGTAGCGTTGTTCATCGTCGGTCAGATTCCGTCCACTTAAAAACAGCTCAACTGAGCTCCCTCCTATATCCATGGTGTAGTTGATATGAAGTCGTAGATCATCAAACCCTTCCGTGCGAATCTCACCAAGACCGGTATCGTTCTGGTCACCCACTCGCCGCCAACTCACTTCAGCCAGCCAACCGCTCCAATCCATTACGGCTCCCAGGCGCAAGCGCTGCGGAGGAATGCGCGGAATATTACGATTTGCCCCGCTATTCAAACGCGCCGTGACAACATCGAAACCTGCGTTCAATGACAGTCCGCCCCTCTGCCAATTCATAGCTTGCCAAGAGGCATCGGCTTCGAAACCGCTAATGGTTGCATCTGCTTGGGTCCACTGCAGCACCGGCAGCTCGTCCATCTCCGCACCAGTATTGGCTTCATAGATGAAATCATCAAACTCGGTAATATAAGCGCTTAAAGAGAAATTCAAACTGCCTAAATCGTAGCGCAACATGGCGGACAAATTAGCTGCGGTTTCCTCATTAAGATTGCGGTCGCCGATTTCAAAGGTTTGTGTTGCCAAGTGAGGACCATCAGAGAATAGCTCTTCTGCCACCGGTGCACGGCTTGAGTAATCTAATTGCCCGCTCAATATCCAGCCGTCACTTAAAGGTTGGATTAGGCCAAGAGAAGCTGAGCCAAGGTTAAAGTCTCGCGCGCTACCAACAGTGGGATCCTGCTCCACATGTTCATAGCGAACGCCAGCTTCCAAGCCTAAACTGCCAAAGCTGCGTTGGCCAACGTAGAACAAGCCTAGCGTCTGAGTGTCTACCGGCTGCACGAATGCTTCTGCGCCTATTGCTGAAAACTCTCGGTTTGATAGCTGCACACCTGTCGCGCCTTCAAAGCCGAAGAAATCGTCATGAGTGAACTCCAAGCGTGATTCGAATGCTTTAGTGGCAAACACAGTGCCTTCCTCACCGCTACCTTCAAACTCAACATGCTCGTAGTCGTTGTAGCCTAGGCGGAAATTCATGGCACTGACGCCAGCAAATGGATTTTCAAGCCCAGCCTCTATGTCGAATCGAGTCTGTGACAAATCTAAAATTGACCCTCCCTCTTCAGCTTCTTCATCGTGCCCAACTTCATCATGCTCTTCATCACCATGCTCTTCATCACTATGCTCCTCTTCATCTTCATGATGACCATGGCTATGCCCCGGGAGACCGTATTCTGCCTTATAGCTTGATACCGACATCCCAAAAAAGCCGCGGTCGCCGACATAAGAGCCGCCAATAGCCCCTCCCTGAGCTTCCAACTGACTGTTGGGCAGAACACCGTAAGCTTCTTCATCGCCGTGCTCGTCCCCGTGCTCGTCCCCGTGCTCGTCCCCGTGCCCATCATCGTGTTCATCATCGTGCTCGTCCCCGCGCCCATCATCGCCATGGCCTCCTTCAGCCTCTTCCTGTGCTCGAAAAGCAGCAGATTCGGCATAACCTGGGATCTCATATTCATCTGCGCTGCGGTAAAAGCCATCAGCATGAAAGGCAAAATTGCCTGCGCCACCGTCAATTCGAGCGGCAGCAGTCTGCTGATCAGCGTTGTCTGAATCCCTTAATTCCAGCGAGCCCGATAGCCTATCTGGCACCTCATGAGGAATTCGACCCGTATGCACATCTACGACACCGCCTATTGCGCCACTTCCATAGAGAAGCGTACTCGGGCCTTTAAGCACTTCGATACTCTGGGCAGTGAAAGGCTCGATCATTGTCATGTGGTCGGGGCTGGAAACAGACACATCCAAGCTATCAATTCGATCCTCCATGACCTTAACCCGCGGCCCTCCAAGACCACGAATCACTGGCCTGCCAACAGCTTGACCAAAGTTGGATGAATGAACTCCGGGTATGTCTCGTAAAGTTTCGGCCAACGAGGGTGAAACGACTCTGCGAAGAGCATCACCCGTCAGCACTGAAATAGGCTGTGCCAAACCCTCTGCAGATAGCGGGTGGGCGCGGACAATAAGTTCTTCAATTTCTTGATTCGCTGAGGTCTGAGCTTGAATGGCGCCGCTAACCGCAACGCTCAACAGTGATAATACAAAAATACCCCGTGACGGGGATGTGGGATAATAACCCATGGTATTTACTCCTTGATAACGATTTAAAGTGAGCTTCTTTTGAGCTCGATTTGACTGTTTACAAGGGAAATTGCGGCGGCGCTCTTATAGAACTTGCTGTGAAAGTCTTGTCTAGCAAGACGCTAACAAGGGCTAAAGATAGTTTGGTGAATGTAGTGGAATGACTAAAGCCCGGCTTGCTGCTGTGGTGTTCGTCATCGATGCTAGCGTGACAAAGCAGACAAAGCTGCTCATCGCAATCTGGGTCCGATGCATGCCCAGCTTCCAAAACCTGAGCAAAGAACAATATCGCGCACAGCAAAAATACACGCCAATGGAGAAAGCCTTGCTTGCGAAGATGAAGAAAACAGAACATAGAAACCTAAGAGCGCGGGAGGTAACTGACAAAAGAGTCAGTCTTGCTAAAAATCTAATGTTATATTATAACATATCTTTATTGCAAATCGGATTTCGAACCAGCTCCTAATGAATGAACAAGCAAGCGGTGAGCGAACATCAAGTCGATGCGAAACCCCATGTCGATTTCCGAGTGCAATACCTCTATGATTGATGAGCAGCTCAAGAGTTGGGTTGCTGACTAACGCGCCCAACCAGTTACTAAAATGATGGGATCACGACAAACAACCTCAATTCGGAATATAGATTTGACTGATCGACTTCATAAATCATCAAAAAACGCTCTAAGTTTCGCCTGCGAACGTAACCATGCGCTGTGCATCGAAGAAGCTCTAGATCATGCCAAACGTGTTTGTGAAAAAGCAGGTGAACGCTTTACCGACCTTCGCAAGCAAGTGTTCGCTATTGTTTGGGCTGAGCACAAGCCCGTAAAAGCCTACGACCTGCTATCAGAATTGTCATCAATACGTAAAGGGGTTGCACCAGCTACTGTCTACAGGACATTGGACTTTCTCCAATCGCAGGGGCTGGTGCACAAATTAGAGTCGCTCAACGCTTACTTAGGTTGTTCTCAACCAGAAACCGAACACCATGGGCATTTCCTAATTTGTGAATGCTGCGAAGAAGTTCGTGAGCTAGAGTTTGCGCCATTCAGTCAGTCAATCGATGAGATTGAGAAGGCCCAGAAATTCCAGATTAAACACACTACTATCGAACTCTTCGGCCGGTGTATAAAATGTCAATGAAGCTCCCTCACCCTTGTCACGGGAGCCTCTCCTCGGCGAAGATCTTATTCGGCAAAAGTTCAGACAGACTCAACACACAAATCACCACAAGTATTAACACTCGCGAGTAATAGGGAAGAAGCTTAAGTGACTTTGCCTGAGGCTACGCGAATCATAGCTTCAAAAAAATATTCTTTCCCTATAAAAATTCTAGCGCCATCTTTAAAGCAGCGGACTCCTGATATGGCTATTGCTTGAGTGCCTTTAGTGTATGCTCGATTCAGCCTATTCCTCGATTAAGCTGTAGTTAAGCCAAAATGACTTATTAATGGCCCCTTACTTTTTTGCACAGCGAAGGGATCTTACTTATGTTAGCTGGAAAAAAACTTACACTCATAATTGTTTCAGTGATCCCGGCGCTCGCTCTGATTCTTTGGGAATACTTTAACGGCGGAGTCGCAACCCACTATCCAGGGGCTGATTCAAGTAACCTAGGTCTTTCAAACTGGTGGGGACTGCTTACTATTCCCACGCTTACCTGAGCGGCTCTAAGCCTTATTAAAAGAAGAAGGAGTGCTAATTTACTAGATCCTCTGCGCATAGTGACTAACTTAAACGCAGAGGAACTCGAACTAAAAACACGTTCCGCAATTTCTCAATTACTACCCGATAGTGAATTAGTCAAACTAGATAAAATCACCGAATACGATAATTATTATTACACCACACATAACCGTTATATGCCCTTGCCGGTCTTTAGAGCTCGGTTTTCTGATATCGAAAACACTTGGTATTACATTGATGCCACAACAAGTAAAATATTAGCTCGTTCGACACAAACAGACCGGATAAAACGCTGGCTCTATAACGGTTTACATAGTTTGGATTTTCAATTTCTACTAGTAAATTGGCCGTTGCGGGAAGCCATAGTCATATTTTTATCGATAACCGGAGTTATATTCTCGTTAACCTCTTTGGTAATGGCCTGGCGCAGATTACGAAAAAACAAATTATTAAAAACCAAACAATTAACGAATAGCTAAAATGAACAGATATTATTTTTAAGTCTCATCACCCTGTCATCTTATAACCTGGTTGAGCTGTCTAGGGCAGAAGCCTCTTTTCTTACAGGAAAATGCTACCAACTTCTCGTGGAAACAACTCTCACAACGTACTCTTAGAAACCCATAAGCAAGCAGGCCGCACTTTAGGAAGTCAGTAAACTCCTGTTGGACATACCCAGGCAACGATTTATCTTCAGCGGCCAGGCCCTCTCCCTTTGGATCGACGAGTCGATCAAAATTTCTGAAGCAATGTTTGTGTAACCGCTGACCTTTTATGCCCTGTGGGTACAACACTGCCAGCGACACGCGTTCAAAAACTTAAACTACTGATTTAATTAGTGAACTATTGTTATTTCAATAGTGTGAAAATAGCCTTTTTGGCACTTTTCCTAACAAACCGTACAAAAACTAATTTGAATTTGGAATATTAAACAGCGCACGCGTATTACTATTCGGCTCGCCTTTAAACGCTATAACATTTACCTCAAGGTTTTCCAGATTGCTACTCGCCATCGAGAACCCTGCTTTGTCCAATGCAGCCAATAGTGACTTCTCCGTAAAACCAGTTTTGTGTGCGTAAAAATCTTGCCCACTGCTTTCTATTTCAACGCTATAACCGTACAACACATCTAACACCATAATGGGACCAGCAGGAGATGTATAAAGCACGTCATCGATATCCAATTTATTCTCAACCGTCAGTCGCATTACTTCTGCTATATCAGGCACCCGAATATGAGCAAAGCCACCGTCTTTAATCACATGTAAAAAACCAGCCAAAACCTTCTGCACATCATGGCGATAATAGTGCTCAAGGTTGTGCGAGCAATACACCGCATCAAACTGATCAGCCTCTTGTGTTGCAAGCTCACGAGCATCACACAAAATATCGGGCTTCCCCCTCGGGTCTATATCCAGCAACAAGTGTTCAAAACCTGCGAAGTGAGCAGGCAGCTGAATTGATTTATTATTACCACCTACATTTAAAACTTTTCTCAAAGTAATACCTCTACTAAAGTCTTTAATTAATAATTCCGAGCATAAGTAGAATAAAAGCTATCTCCTTCCAAGTCTATGCCCTCCTTTGCCTGAAATATTATCTAGCTTGCTCCAATCACCTCAGAAATCTCCTTTTTTCTCCACGATATTGGCCAATCTAGCTAGTTATCTGCCGTCTAATCCAGTTAATTTGTATTGTTTGGAATATCAGGCCGCAGCGTGCCCCACCACCTTCCCAGACAGCAAGTAGCAAAAGGAGAAAATTAAGAACGGTCAAACAACTCAATCTGTGGCGGCGCCCTCCCCGGAGGAAGCCTTGCACTGTTATTTGAAATTGACTTTTCTCTGAGGTACCTAAGAATCTTCTCGATGCCCGCGGGGTCTTCTACGCAGGCGATGATCTTGACCGGGCCTTTACACTTCTCACAGGTTTCAATGTCGATATTGAACACCATTTTTAATCTTTGCACCCACGTCATGGCTATATGACGTTCGGCCTGTGTCTTGTCTTTCCATGCTGTGCCGAATTGTGCTTTACGGCCTTTCCCTCGTTTGGCAGGCGTCACATCAATCCGGTGCTTGCTGTTTGGCCCAAAGACCCCGTGGAAGCGAGTGAGGTTAACTCGGGGTTTTGGCACCAAGGCAGCCAGCCGGGCAATAAAGTCAGCTGGTTCAAAGATCACATGGGGAGTGCCATTACGGTAGGGCGTCTTGAGTTCATAGTGCACCTTGCCCGTAGAAGTGAGCGACAGACGCTTCCCGGACACCGCCGGGCGGGAAATGTAGCGACACAATCTTTCCAGCTTATCGCGTTGATGGGCTTTGGCTGCCACTCCAGCATGAAAACTGAAACCGGCCAGTTTCGCCACGCGTTCAGAACCCGGCGGCAAGCCTGGCGTGGGTGGAATGGTTTGAAAGGTGAACACTTTTCGTCCTCGCTGGGGACCCATAGCTATCCGGTAAGTCACCGAATGGGAATGAATGTCCTGCATCGGGTCTTCGCCCAACCCCTCCAGGGTGAGAGTGCTGTTGTCTTCATCCCGTTCAAGCAGGCCCCGCCTTTCCAGTGCATTGTTAACTTAGGGTAGTTCGGTTAGATAGAAATCAACAAGTTTTGGCTGCAGACGAAGCTATCACCCTCGGTCATTGGCTGCCTTTCCAGTGGGCATAATAAAATCCCCACACTCAAACGAATGCGGGGATTCTCTTAAAATAAATGCCTGATCAAACGCGCAGCGTTTAAGACGGCGAAGCCGCCCGCAGGGTGAGGACTTTGGCCAAGCCAAAGACCGAATCTCTATGACCGGTTGACCGCCATG